>JAANMV010000178.1_pt1 | contig 77576 bp, 56 predicted proteins | sample 7279661 | NCBI WGS metagenome assembly JAANMV01 (sample SAMN14094540, study PRJNA606508) | bioreactor metagenome | isolation source: A lab-scale SPAN reactor treating ammonium-rich wastewater day 121 | place: Ireland: Galway | collected 2017-05-16 | reverse complement strand
TGTGAACCCAGGCGGCTGTGAACCCAGGCGGCTGTGAACCCAGGCGGCTGTGAACCCAGGCGGCTGTGAACCCAGGCAGATGTGAACCCAGGCAGATGTGAACCCAGGCAGATGTGAACCCAGGCAGATGTGAACCCAGGCAGATGTGAACCCAGGCGATTGTGTGGCGGTCATACCTTCAGGCGTTTGGGGGGGTGCACGCCGAGGAGCGGGCAATCAAGCGGCCCGGCGCGTTTTGGCCCTTGGCGTCACAGGCGCAAGTCTATACATTGAGGGGCTTTCGAGGCTGTAGCTCAGTCGGTAGAGCAACGGACTTTTAATCCGTAGGTCTTGGGTTCGAGTCCCAACAGCCTCACTGGCGAATTACCCTGGGAAAACGCTGTTTTCTCGGGGTTTTTTTGCGTTTGTTGGCGATGCGTCCCGATCGGGTTTCTTTGCATCGCGTCGAACAGAAACGCTTTCAGAAGCGCCTTTTCGCGCCAAGCAATCCGCCAAGACAGAACGGCCACCAGTTCCGGTTGCTCGCTGGGCTTCGCGTTGCACCCCGTCAAGGTTTGGCAACCGCCCCAGGGCATCGGTCAGGGAATCCCAGGCCGAATGGGCGTCACGGTCCAATGTCACGGAATCGGCGGCCTCTGGATCGCCCGGATGGAGACGACACTTCCAGACATTGAACAACTCAATACCTATCCTTTTCACCAGCAGCCAACTTCGTACAAGAATGAGCCGATAAGGCAGTCGACACAACGACGCTGTGTCTCCCACGACGTGATTGAGGCCAGATTGCAAGCAGGCTGATCGGGCACGTATTCCAGCGCGCGAGTCGTTCCGCCTGCTGATTCGCAGGCAGCAAGCGGAGTTTCCGCGCGGATTGCGCCAAGTTCGGGCGCACCGATGGCGAATCAACGAACTGTGGTAGACCGGTTTCGTGCCGAGGCTTTACCGGTTGGGCTTCAACACCACCGCGGCCAAGGGGGGGAGCGTCAAGTTGATCGAGTAGGGGCGGCCCTGAGCTTCGATACTTTCGGCCTGCACGCCGGGAAAATTGCCCAGGTTGCTGCCAGAATAAAACATCGAGTCGCTGTTGAAGACTTCCTTGTAGTAGCAACCCTCGGGCACACCCATCCGGTAATTTTCACGCGGAACTGGAGTGAAGTTGAGGCACACCAGCACGTAATCGCGGGGATCGTGCGCTTTGCGAATGTAGCTGAGGGTGCTGTTGTCGTAATTGTGGCAATCGACCCATTCGAAGCCGGTGTGATCGAAATCGACTTCGTGCAGCGAGGCTTCGCGGCGATAGAGCCGATTGAGGTCGGCCATCAGTTTTTTCAAACCCGAGTGCGACTCCCATTGCAGCAGATCCCACTGCAAGCAGGTGTCGAAGTTCCACTCGTTCCACTGGCCGAACTCGCCGCCCATGAACAGCAGTTTTTTGCCGGGGTGGGTCCACATGTAGCTGTACATCAGCCGAAGATTGGCGAACCGTTGCCACAAGTCGCCCGGCATTTGATCGAGCAGCGAGCCCTTGCCGTGCACCACTTCGTCGTGCGAGAGCGGCAAGACAAAGTTTTCGTGAAAGGCGTAGATCAGGCTGAACGTCAGTTCATCGTGATGGTAGCGGCGGTGGATGGGTTCGTGGTGCATGTAATGCAGCGTGTCGTTCATCCAGCCCATGTTCCACTTGAGCGAGAATCCCAGCCCGCCCAGGTAGGTGGGTCGCGAAACTCCGGCCCAGGCGGTGGATTCTTCGGCAATGGTCAGCACGCCGGGATATTGAACGTGCACCTGCTCGTTGAGGGTTTTGAGGAACGAGATGGCGTCGAGGTTTTCCCGGCCGCCATACACGTTGGGAATCCAGTCCCCTTCCTCGCGGCTGTAATCGAGATACAGCATGGAAGCCACGGCGTCGACGCGAAGGCCGTCGATGTGGTACTTCTCCAGGAGGAACAAGGCATTGGAAATGAGGAAATTGCGAACCTCGTTGCGGCCGTAATTGAAGATCAGCGTTCCCCAATCGCGATGCTCGCCTTGCCGAGGGTCGGCATGTTCGTACAGGCAGGTGCCGTCGAATCGCGCTAGTCCATGACCATCGCGGGGGAAGTGGGCCGGCACCCAATCGACCAGCACGCCCAACCCCGCCTGGTGGCAGCAATCGACAAAGTACATGAAATCTTCGGGCGATCCAAACCGCGACGTGATGGCATAATAGCCCACGGTTTGATAACCCCAGCTTGCGCTGAGCGGATGCTCGCTGACCGGCAGCAACTCCAGGTGCGTGTAGCCCATTTCCTTGGCATAAGGAATGAGTTGATCGGCCAGTTCGCGATAGCTCAGCCAGCCATGGTCTTTTTCCTTGCGGCGCCAGCTACCCAGGTGCACTTCGTAAATGGACATCGGCTGGTCGAGCGCCTGGGTTTCTTCCCGGCTGTTCATCCAGGCACCGTCGTTCCATTGGTAGCGACTGAGATCGGCCACAATTGAGGCGGTGCGGGGAGGGACCTCGGCGGCAAAGCCGTAGGGGTCGCTTTTTTCGAACGTTTCGGCTCCCTTGCACACGCGGTACTTGTAGATGGCGCCGGCGGCAAGACCGGGCACAAACAGTTCCCAAATGCCGGCTTCGTGGTGCTTGCGCATTTGGCAGCGGCGGCCGTCCCAGCCGTTGAAATCGCCAATCACGCTCACGGTGTCGGCGTTGGGCGCCCAGAGGGCAAAGTTCACGCCGCGCACGCCGTCCACCGTGCGCAGTTGGGCGCCCAACCGTTCGTAACTGCGCCAATGGGTGCCTTCTCCCAGCAGGTGGCGATCGTAGCCGGTCAACAAGGGCGGGAAGGAATAAGGATCGTGCATAACGTTTTGCGTTCCGCGCGCATCGAGAGAAAGAAGTTCGTAGTGACCGCTGCGCCACTGCTCGCCGTAGGGACAAATCACCTCGTAGAAGCCAGCGGGATGAATCCGGCGCATGGGGCGGAGACCGGCCCCCCCGCGTTCCTTCACCCAGGCTTGCAAGGTGTCGGGCAGGAAGGCCCTGACAGCGACGGCGCGGCGGCCGCCTTCCGAACTGATTTCATGAGGACCGAGCAGATGGAACGGGTCGGGATGCGTCCCTTGAACCAGTTGCGAAACCTGCTGCAAATCGACGGTGGTGCGCACCTGCACCTCCCTAGTTTACCGATTGTGTAAAGTTTAACGAGGTTCGTCCAGGGCGGGGAACGCCGCTGCTGGTCGAATTCGTGACGAATGAGCCGCTGCCGCCCCCCCCAATTCGAGCGGCGACTGCGACGCGTTGCTGTTTCGAAACTCTGCTTGGGGACGCCATGGGCCGCGTCGGTAAGTTTCGCAACGACGAGTCGGAGGGTAGGTCACCCCGGACCTTGGGGGTTACTTGGGCGACGAAAAATTACAGTGGGGCGAAGGTATGCCATGGCCCGCGTGATGCCGCAATCGGCCGTAGGCATTGCGAACGCGGTCGGCCAGCCGAGGGGCGCGCGCCGTTTCTTCCGTCGGCGGAACATGCTCTGTCCGCAGCATGTGCCGATTGCCGCCGCATTGCACCTGATGGATGGCCAGGGCCCGATCGAGTCGTTGCCACAGATCCAGGTTTTTGACCGGCACCAATTGGCCGTAAGATTCCCACCGCCAGCCGTTGCGGCGCCAGGTCTCCAATCCGTAGGTCACCCCGCGGCGCACGTAGCGGCTGGGGGTCACCAGCGTTACCTGGCTCGGGCGCTCCAGCGCTTCGAGACCTCGCACCGCGGCCAGCAGTTCGAGGCGCTCGCCGCGCACTTCGGGCTCGTGATCCGCGGCTTCGAGCACCTGGCGGCCGGAAACGGTTTTAACGATAAATCGCCACAGGTCCTGCTCTTCACCAATCCCTGCCTCGGACCAAACAACATAGGCGGCAGGTTCGTGCCGTGTTCGATGCACCATAGTTGCCTGTTCCTCAATCACGAACGTCGACGGAAACCGATCCCATTGTCACTTCGGCAAGGTCGCCGCCGTTGGCCCATCTTGCCTGGGCAAATTCGGCCTGTGCGGAAAAGGAGTGTCGGTCCAATTCTTTACGCCGCAAGGAAAGCACCACGTAATCCGCAGCCCCCGGCCGCGATTGCTCAAAAATGCCTTGCAATACGACCACGGCAAGCGGGATTAGGCAATTCCTGGCGACCAAGCTGCCATTGCCGCGCGGCCGAGCCTGCGCACCGGGGCCGTTCGCTGGCGATTCGCGTTAGATCGTGTTTTCTGACACGGGGCACATTCCCATTTCGTGCAAGACCGTTCCACCCTATAATCAACGCAGTTTGATCAGTTGAGTCATCCCGCCGTTTACCCCCTCCGAGTGAGAACGGCGCGCGCATCGTGCGATGAACCGCGGCATACGAACGCGGTGTCAAACCGACCTTGCGGCGTGCCCTTCGAATCCCGCAATAGCCAAAGAAAATGCTGAATATCTTCACCCCCGCCGGCGCTCGCTTTTGCGACCGGGTCAGCCGACGCGACGCTCTACGAGTTGGCGGCCTGGGAACGCTTGGATTGTCGCTGCCGATGTTGTGGCAGGCTCAAGCTGCGTCGGCAGCCGGTTCCACTCCGGCGATCGGCACCTTTGGCAAAGCCAAGCGCGTGCTGCTGCTGTTCATGTGGGGAGGGCCCGCCCATCAAGACACCTGGGACCTCAAGCCCGACGGCCCTTCCGAAACCCGCGGCGAATTTCTGCCGATCGCCACCAACGTGTCTGGCTTGGAGATCTCGGAGCATTTTCCGCTATTGGCGCGGCAGGCAGACAAACTGGCCCTGATTCGATCGGTAGCGCAAGAAGACAACAATCATTCCACCGGCGCGCACGCCGGCTTGACCGGTCGGCGGCATACGCAAAAGAAAGAAAACTTTTCGGCCAGCGAGAGCGACTTTCCCCACTATGGCTCGGTTTTGTCCAAACTCCGGCCCGGCAGTTCGGGCTTGCCCGCATTTGTATCGCTACCCGACGTGATTGCCACCACGGGCGGCGCGGTGACGCCAGGGCAGGGGGGCGGAATGTTGGGCCGCAAGTACGATCCTTTCCAAATCATCGATCATCCTGATCGCGACGATTTTTCCATCGCGAGCATGGTGCTCCCCGACGGCATGCACCACGCCCGCCTGCAAAACCGGCGGGGGCTGCTCGACCAGTTGGATCGCACCGCGCGGCTTACCGAACGTTCGGCCACCATCGCCACGATGGATGCCTTTTACTCCCGGGCGCTCGACATGGTGCTTTCGCCGGCGGTTCGTTCGGCGTTCGATATTTCGCGACTGCCCGACCGCGAGCGCGAGCGTTACGGCTGGCACACTTTTGGTCAAAGCGTGCTGCTCGCACGTCAATTGCTCGAAGCCGGCGTGCAGCTTGTTACGGTGTACTGGCATCGGGAACGAGCAACGATCGATTCTTCGTGGGACACGCATGCGGTGAACTTCCGCGAGTTGAAAACCCGGCTGATGCCTGTGGTCGATCGCCCCTTCGCCGCGTTGCTGGAAGACCTTGCCGCGCGGGGCATGCTGGAAGACACCCTGGTGGTGTGGAACAGCGAATTCGGCCGCACGCCGCGCATCAACAAGAATGCCGGTCGTGACCACTGGGGCCCCTGCAACACCGTGGTGATGGCGGGCGGCGGCGTGCCCGGCGGCCAGGTGTATGGCGCCACCGACCCCAATTCGGCCTATCCGACGCGCGATCATGTCACCCAAGACGACATCGCCGCCACCATGTATCATTTGCTGGGTATCGATCCCCATACGCTGGTCCACGATCGGTTGGGCCGCCCCTTCCCGATTTCGTTGGGACAACCGATTACGAAACTGCTGGGGGGCGAGTGCACCGCCACGCAGAGCGAGGAAAGTCCTCCCAAGTTGCTCACGGCTTCGGCCTTCCAGCCTGGCCCGCTGACCTCCATGCTCATGCAGCGGGGCCGGCGGTATCTCAGTTTGGATTTCGGCGATCAGGTCACCGAGGCCGATTGGACCCTGACAGATTTCGAATCGCCGCAGGGCGAAGGTTCGCGGCGGTATCGCCGACTAATGCTCTCGGCCGCGCTCGCCTACAACGGCATCTTCTACAAGCATTTCGAGTATGGATTTTTGGCGCTGTGGCTGCGGCAGCCTCGCTCGCTGGCCAACGTGCAAATCACGCTGGACGGAAAGCCGATTCCCTTGCCCGCCGCCACATTGGAAAACGAACGGGACTTTTGGCAGATTCCCTTCCCGGCCGGCATGATCGCGACGACTTCCACCTGCCAGTTGAAGTTCGTTGCCGACGATCCCTTGGAACTTCGCGGCCTGGCATTCGTAGGCGACGAAATCCACCCTCGCTTTGTGGCGAAGTTGTCGCGCTCCGCCGACTCGAACCCAGTGGAAACGCAAGGATAGGCCGCCTCCTCCAATGCTCGAGCGCTTCTTGCTGCTGTGGTTGAGCCTGCTGTCGCTGGGTGCGTTTTATTGGGATTGTTTCAGCAGTTCGTTCGATCCCTTTGTGGCCAGCAAGCCGTATTTGCCGGTGATGTTTGCCGCCACCATGTTCGCCATCGGGGCCATGCTGCCCCGAGATGAGTTGGCCCAGGTGGCGCGGCGCTGGCCCACCGTTTTAGCCGGCACCACGCTGCAGTATCTCTCCATGCCGCTGTTCGCCTGGTTGCTGGCCACGGTGTTTCAACTTTCGGGCAGCGATTTCCAGGGAGTGATGCTCGCCGGCTGCGTGCCCGGGGCGATGGCTTCCAACGTGCTCACGCTGGTCGCCCGCGGCAATACCAGTTATTCGGTAAGCTTGACGACTTCGGCCACGCTGCTGTCGCCGCTCGCGGTGCCAGCCGCGCTATGGCTCACGCTAGGGCAAAAGGTGGAATTTCCTTATGGCAAGGTCATGTGGGAGCTGACCTGGACGGTCGTTCTGCCGGTGGTATTCGGGCATTTGCTGGGCCGGATCGTCACGCGGCATCAACCGGTCATTCGCCGGGTTGGCGGCGTGGTGGCCAACCTGGTCATTCTTTGGATCATTGCCGCGGTGGTGGCGATCAATCGCGATCGCCTCGGACAGCTTACACTGCTGCTGCCCTCGGTGTTGATTCTCCTCAATCTGCTGGGGTACGCGACTGGTTATTGGGGCGGACGCGCGATCGGCTTGAACGCACCCATGCGGCGGGCGCTTACGCTCGAAATCGGCATGCAGAACGCGGGTTTGGGAAGCACGTTGGCGTTGAGCATCTTTGCCGCGCAAAGCAGTGCCGCGGTGGCCGTGGCGCCGGCACTGTATACCTTCGGCTGCATGTTCACCGGAACCATTTTGGCGCGCGGCTGGGGCATGGCCGATGACATCCGTGCGGGCGCGGAGATGAAAACCCGGCCCGAGTAGACCCTGGCTGATTGGCCTGCGCGAACGAAGGTCGCGCTGAAATTGCACATTCTGCCCAGCTCAATCAAGAATCATGGCTCGCCACGAACAAGATCGCGAAGACCTGATGTCCGAGGCCAAAACGCTTGTGGCCAGGGCCGAGATCGATGCGCCCGATTTCGCGACCGGCATCGTGTTTGGCTTTCGTCGCGACGGCGGGTGCAGCGTCTATCTTTCGGCCGACGAGGCCTACCATTTCAATTCGGCGGGGCAACTCCGCAGGGCCTACGTTGCTGGGCGGCTTTATAAAGCAGAACGGGGCCGGCTTGCGGCGCTCACCCGGCATCGAACGGCCACCGAAGTGCAACTGCTGCGACACGACCTTACCGATGACGAAACCGCGGCTTTCGTCGATCGCGCGGCGAGGCAACTGCAACTCCTTGGCGAGACCCTTGAACACCAGCAATTTCAGGTTCGGCAGACGGTCCCGCCCGATGCGCACGTGGTTTCGCAACTGGAAGCCTGGCTGGCCGAGTTGGACGCGATACGCATCGCCGAAACGCCGCACGCCCGATAGCTTCTCCCCACGGCAGACACGCGTCGATCAAGGCTGGTTAGGCGTACTCGATGGTTGCCGCATCGTCGGGGAATTGGTCCGCCATGTCGTTCAGGCATTGCCGCAAAAGGTGAGCATCTTCGGGCAATCGGGCTGCGAACTCGCGCCAGCCGCGCAGCCTCAGCCGGCGAGGCATCTCGACCAGCCCTGTGATGCCGTCCCAAAATGCGTCCCAATTGCAGCCGTACCAAGCGGGGAATCCCAAGGACTCGCGAAGGAGGAACTGCAGGGATTTGGAGGAGTCTGCGGCGGACAGGTCGATTTCGATCTGTTCGGTTCGATGTGCCATGCGATTGTCTCCCGCCACCTCGTTGGTTGTTTGGCGGAAGATTCTGACCGATACAAAAGGTTTGGTGGTGGTATGCAAACGCAGGGTGGACGTGCGGGACATCCACCCTGCGCAATGCTGTTCAGCAGTGGCAACCGCCTGGGCGGCTTACACCTTCTCGGGCACCACGAAGGGCTTGCGATACTCGCGGGTGAGCATCGTGTCGGCCTGGGCGTTGCCAATGAAGGTTTCGGTTTTGGGATCGATCTTCAGCGCCTGGCCAAAACCGATTTTGAGATCGGCCTGGGCGAGCCCGTTCTTTTCCAGGTGCTCGATGGTGCGCTCGTAGGTGGCGGTGTTTTCCTGGCTCGACTTCAGTCGATCCTTGGCTTCGCCGACCGTGAGCTGTTCGCCCAACCGGTAAGAAATATTGCCGAGGTGGCAGAGGGCGCTGGACAGGTGGCCCTCTTCGATGTCGGCATTGAGGTCGCCGGTCTTGCGGCTGCGAACGGCGTCGAGGAAGTTGTTGAAGTGGTAGGAGTCCGAGCCCTTGCTGAACGTGGTCACCACTTTGCCGTTCTTGTCGAAGACGGTGCCGCCATTGTAGTTGGGGCTGACCAGGTAGCCTTCGGTGCCGTAGAAAATGACGCCGACCTTGGAGCCCATGTAATCGGGCGTATCGAGGCCGCGGACTTCAAAGATCAAGGTCTTGTCCCCGTAATCGTGGATACAGACCTGGGTGTTGGCGGTGTCGCCGGCGTCTTCGTAGCCGTAGCGTCCGCCGTAGCTGAGCACGCCTTGGCCAACATCGTTCACCTGCAATCCCCAGCGGCAAATATCCATCTGATGGATGCCCTGGTTGCCCAGGTCGCCGTTGCCGTACGGCCATTGCCAGTGCCAATCGTAATGCAGTTGCGGCCGGGTGAGCGGCAACAGCGGAGCCGGGCCGCTCCACAGGTCGTAGTTGATATTGGCGGGCACGGTGTAGTCGCCGCGGGCGCCGATCGACTTGCGGGGCTTGTAGCACAGGCCGCGGGCCAGTTTCACTTCGCCCAACTTGCCGGAGGTGATGTACTCGATCGCCTCGCGCATGCCGGGGTTGGAGCGGCTTTGGGTGCCGGTCTGACAGATTTTATTGTACTTGCGGGCGGCTTCCACAATCCGGCGGCCTTCGCTCACGTTGTGGCTGACCGGCTTTTCCACGTACACGTCTTTGCCGGCTTGAATGGCCCAAATGGCGCAGAGGGCGTGCCAGTGGTTGGGCGTGGCCGTGGTGATGAAGTCAACGTTGGGATCGTCGAAGACTTCGCGCATGTCGATGACGGCCTTGGGACGACGGCCCTGCTTTTGTCCCACGCCGTCGGCGCGGCTGTTGGCCACATCGCTGTCGGCGTCGCAAATGTAGGTAATTTCGGTGGAGGCGCCACCGGCGTAGGCGTTGATGTGGCTGCCGCCGCGACCCTTGCAGCCAATCACGGCCACGCGGAGTTTTTCATTGGGACTTTTGGTTGCCGCAGGTTGATCCTGGGCAAAAGCAGAAGACACCGGGCCGGCCGCCAGCGCCGCGGCGGTGGCAAACATGGAGTCTTCGAGGAAGCGTCGACGTGTGTACGACATACCTACTCCTTTTGAGAGACGACAAGCAAGAAATTAAGGTGGGCGATTTTCAGCCGGGAGGAACTATCAGAATACCGGATGGGGGGGCCAATCTGCCACTATTTGGCAGGATTTTTGTCGGCTGGTCCGCCGAAACCGGAAGTACGACCGGAACAATCGCGGGGATCGGCCGCGAGTTGCCGTGGGCGCGTGGGGAACGTCAAACCGTGGCGAGCTGCGCTGGGAATGCTGGCAGACTTGATTTTTTGCTGGAAATGCTGCACTCCCAACGCGATTCTAAGCGTTTGGAGAGTCTGCCTGGGTGCGATCCCCGCTCGGCAATTCTGTTTGAAACCACGACTCACGACGAGGTCTGCTGATGTTCGCGCGTTGCTGGTCGCTTGTTTGCGGTTTTGGAGGGCGAATCCTGCCACTGGGCGTGGTCGCTTCGGCGGCCCTGAGCTTGACCCAACGTTCGTTGGCTGAAGAGCAGGCCGACTCTCGGCCGGGCGTGGTGCAAAGCGAGTTCGTCTACGAGCAGGCGCCGTTTCCGCAATGCCATGCCAGCACGATTGTCGAAACTCCCCAAGGACTGGTGTGCGCCTGGTTCGCCGGTCCTCGGGAAGGCCATCCTGAAGTTTCCATTTGGGTCGCCCGCAAGAACCGCGGTCAAGACGCCTGGAGCGAACCCCAACTGGTGGCCGACGGGGTGCAATCGGCGGAGTTGCGCTATCCTTGCTGGAATCCGGTGTTGTTTCAGCCGAGCAAGGGGCCGCTGCTGTTGTTTTTCAAGGTGGGCCCCAACCCTCGCCAGTGGTGGGGAGAAATGTGCGTTTCGGCAGACGGCGGCGGCACCTGGAGCAAACAGCGCAAACTGGGCGACAAGCTGATTGGGCCCGTGAAGAACAAGCCGATCGAACTGGCCGACGGCACCATCCTTTGCCCTTCGAGCACCGAGCACGATGGCTGGAGGGTCCACTTCGAACGGACCGCCGACTTGGGCAATTCGTGGCAGGCCAGTGAACCCATCAACGACGGCAAGGAATTCAATGCGATTCAGCCGAGCATCCTCACGTATGCGGACGGCAAGATGCAGGTGCTCTGCCGATCGCGCGAGCGGGTCATCACTCAAGCCTGGTCGGACGATGGCGGCAAGACTTGGGGACCGATGACGGCCACCACGCTGCCCAACCCCAATTCGGGCACCGATGCCGTATCCCTCGCCGACGGCCGGCAATTGCTCGTGTACAACCACACGGTGCGGGACGGCGAAAGTCCCCGAGGTCGCGAGATGCTGAACCTGGCCGTGAGCCGCGACGGTCGCTCATGGCAAGCCGCGCTGACGCTGGAAAACGAGCCCGGCGAGTTTTCTTATCCTGCGGTGATTCAAACCAAGGACGGCCTGGTCCACATAACCTACACGTGGAAGCGGCAAAAGGTGAAGCACGTGGTGGTCGATCCGGCAAAGTTGGAGCTTCGCGACATGAAAAACGGCAAGTGGGCGCCATGAACAGTGGGGGGGGGCGCTGTAAGCAGGGTATGAAAACCTGCGACCGCGGGCGGTTCTGCGTGGAGCGTGCGTGATGCATAACGCGGCGACTTGTGGGAGAACCGCGGGGCGGGGAGCCGTGAGGGTTGCTCTTGCCACGTCGCCGCTCAAAACGACAATGGAATGCGTCGATTGCCTCCCGCGGTGTGGTCGAACCGCGGAGATCGGCGACTGGGAATCCCCTTCCACCTGATTCAGGCTTTGATCTTGTCCAGCGCGGCCGATGCACTCATCCACGAATTTCGCAGCACGATGGCCGCGTGCGAATCGCTGTACGTCTCTTCCGCCCGGTATTGCGCCGATTTCCACCCCGAGTACTTCAAAACCCGTTCGGCGGGCGAATTTGTCGAGCAAATGCACGACCTGCATCGGGCGTTGCTGGTGAAGGTATTCGCCACGATTGTCAAAGCCGATTGGCAATGGACGGCCGGCGAAAGGCGTTTGGCGGCCGAGTTGCTCACCCACCTGTGGAAACAAACGCTGGCTGGCGACGAATTGCAAAGGGCCATGCGGGAAATGCTCGAGCGCGAGGATAAGCTGCGCTGGGTGAGCTTGTTGCGTCCGTTTGAAGAACTGCCCGCCCTGCGCGACCGCGTTTCCGAACTGGAAACCGTGGTGTTGCGATTCGCCAACCTGGTCGCCAAGATCGACGGCGAGGTTCACCCGCACGAAGCGGCGGCCTTGCGCGGCGTGCAAGACGCGCTGGACCGGCACTTGCGGCGGATTCCCATCGACGAGCCAGGCCAACACGAGGCCGCGCAAGCCGGCGCCAACCAGGCCGTGCAAGCGATCGGCACATCGCCTCCGCCGCTCCCCACCAGCCACCGCGGCAATGCGGCCACGAAGCCGGCGACACCCAGCACTTCCTCCGAACCGGCCAAGACGGCTTCGTCCGAGCCTACCCCGTCGCGCGAGCAGCAACTTGCCCAGGCCATGGAGGAATTGCAACGGCTGATCGGCCTGGCCGACATCAAACGCGACTTGAGCCAACTGGTCAATTTTCTCAAGGTGCAAGCCGAGCGCGAACGGCTAGGGCTGCCCCGTACGCCCATCAGTTTGCATATGGTGTTTTCCGGCAACCCCGGCACGGGCAAGACCACCGTCGCCCGACTGGTGGGCCGCATCCTCGGAGGGCTTGGCCTACTCAGCAAGGGGCACCTGGTGGAGTGCGATCGGGCAGGGCTGGTCGCCGAATACGCGGGGCAAACGGCTCCCAAAACCAACAAGATTGTCGACAACGCCCTCGATGGCGTGCTGTTCATCGACGAAGCCTATACGCTGGTTGCCGAGAAGGGCGACGATCCGTTTGGCAACGAAGCGCTGGCCACGCTGCTCAAACGAATGGAAGACCAGCGCGACCGGTTGGTGGTCATCCTGGCGGGGTACCCCGAACCGATGGATCGGCTGCTGGCCACCAACCCCGGCCTGGCAAGCCGGTTCAATCGCCGATTGGAGTTCCCCGATTACACGCCTTCGGAGCTAGGGCAAATTTTCCAAGTGCTTTGCGATCGCAATCATTACCTGCCTACCGCCGCGGCCAGGACGAGATTGCTATTGAGTTTTGCCGATTGTCTTGCCCGGCGGAACGAACACTTTGGCAACGGCCGGCTGGTGCGAAACGTGTTCGAAGACGCCATTCGCCGGCTGGCCAATCGCATCGCCGCAGTGGCTCCGCTCACCCACGAACTACTCACGCGATTGGAAGTCGAAGACATTGTGGTGGAAGGCGTGGCGGCCGAAGTGCTGGCCGCGGCGGCCGACAACCAGCTTTGGTTTCGCGTGGAGTGCCCCGGTTGCCAAACCCGCAGCCGCATCGCCGCCGCCCACTTGGGCTCGCGGGTAACGTGCAAAAAGTGCCAACAGGCGTTCAGCGCCAATTGGGGCGAATTGGTGTGAAGGCCTGGATCGCTGTCGCCATGACGGTTCCTTCGCACCTTCGCGCGAGAGGGCTACGTGCGACTCACGTTGTCGTTGGGGCAATCGCGATGGAACGCCATGTGCCTACGTATTCACCAGGTCCAAATGGGAGATTGGCAATCGCCGACCCTCCCGGTTGATCGAAAGTTGATGGCTATTTCTGCGCCGGCGCACCTTTCAACTGCTGGTTGAAAAACTCGATCGATTTTTCCAGCGTTTCCAGCAATTGTTCGCCTCCCCAGCCGTGCCCTGCCTGTTCCAGGGTTTCTAATCGGTGCGGCAACTTGGCTTCCTTGCAGGCTTGATCGAGGACCGTGGCTTGTTCGTAGGGGACGATGGGATCGGCCGTGCCATGGAACGTGAGAATGGGCGCGTCTTTGCCGTCGAGATATGAGACGGGGCTAGCCAGGCGGATCACGTCTTGTTTTTCCTGGATTTCGCCCCCCACGAAATCACGCAACAGCCCATGCACAATGTCGGGATACTTGAGTCGCAGATCGGCCGGCCCGAAGAAGTTGACGACTGCTTGCACCTTGCTGTCGTGGTTCGGATGCCCGCCGTCGCCTTCGAGGCCGTCTTTGGCGTCGGTGGCGCCGAGCATCAGCGAGAGATGCCCTCCAGCCGAGAAGCCAATTGCTCCGATCTTCTCGGGATTGAGTCCCAATTTATCGGCGTTGGCGCGGAGCCAGCGGACAGCGCATTTCACGTCTTCCACCTGGGCGGGAAACGGATGCTTCGGCGCGAAACGGTATTGCACCGTGATCGCCACAAACCCTTCCTTGGCCAACCGCGTGGTGAGTGCCTGCAACGACGCTTTGCTGCCGCCGCGCCAGCCCCCGCCATGAATGCAAATGACGCCGGGATGTGGTCCACCGTTGGCTGGCCGGCACAGGTTCAACTTGAGAGGTTCTTCGCCCCCTTTGCCGAATTCAAGATCGTTCTCCACCACGATCTCGAGAGTTGCCGGGGCATCGGCCTTGTTGGCAGCAGCGCCGTCTTGCGCGATGGCGGCACCCGACCAAAGCAGCGTCGCCGCGGCCAGACTCAGCCAGCACCCGGCTTTCAGATTGCGGAGCGGTGGATTGCCGGCGGAAACTGCCTGAGAAAGCTGGGCGAATTGCATCGTTGCACCTCGTATTCAAGAAATTGCTGCCGCGAGAAATGGATGATGCGATGATCGGGACACAGCAAGTATGCCGGCGCCGTCGACTTTCATTTTACCATAGCTGCCGTCGTCCTGATTGACGAGGCGGTTTCGTCATTCCAACTCCAGCGGTAACGTTTCGGACGCTATGCGTTCGATCCTGCCGCAAACTTTCTGCTCGCAATCTCGCTGCCGTTCTTCCGGGCAGCTTTCAATTCATGCGTTGTACTGCGAGGTACCGCCGTGATAAGGTAACTCGCGGGATGGTGACATGCCCCGATGCTCGCCTGGAAATCCGGCCGCGGTTCCGCGAACTGTTCTTGCGATGAACTTACCGGAGCCAACGGCTGCCATCGATCAAATGCATAGATAGGTATTGTTTGTCTCGCGAGGGCCAGCATGGCTACCAGTTCGTTGCTTCCGGCCGCTTGGGACGTTCCCCAGGTCTTTCGCGATCGGCTCGGATCCAGCGTCGGTCGCCAAAGGGCGATGGCGGCCGAGGGGCATTTGCTGCTGGTGCTGCATCTTCCGCCCAAACCCAACGCTATCGAGCGCCAAGGGCGATTTCTGTGGCGCAAGCCCGACGGCACGTGGAAATCCAACGATTTGGGCAGCGGCGTACAGGCTGTAACCCAACACCTGGATCAATTCGCCAAGGCGATCGAGGATTGTGACGCCGGCGAGGAACGCGCACAAACAGCTCAAGAGTACTTCCTGGTGTTGGAAAAGTTGTCCCCCATCCTGCGCACGACCCGAAATCTGCATGCCGTGTTGCAAGAAGCCCGGCAGCTTTTTCCAGGCGATCGCGACCTGATCAACTTTCGCGACCGCGGGTACGAACTCGAGCGCTCCGCCGATTTGCTGCAAACCGAAACCAAGAATTCCTGGGATTTGCTGATGGCCCGCAAAGCCGACGAAGCAGCACAGGCCAGCAACCGCATGGCGGCTTCGGCGCATCGGCTGAATTTACTGGCAGGGTTCTTCTTTCCCACGGCGGTGTTGAGTGGAATCTTGGGTGTCAACCTCGCTCACGGCTGGGAAGAACGCCGGGCTCCCCTGCCGTTCTTGATCTTCGTGGCCGCGAGCTTTATCGCGGGCATAGTTCTGATGCTGTTCATTACGGCCGCCAACCGCCGGCGATGACACGGCAACGTTGCCAACAACGAATCGACGTTTCATCTCGACACCGGCGGGTTGCCTGCTTCCGCATCGCCTCCGGGATTTCCTCGGGGCTTCCTTCACAACAGAATTGAAACGAGTCGCCTGCCGTGCTGCCTTTGAAAGAAAAACGCGCCGTGGTGACGGGCTCTTCCAGCGGGATTGGTCGCGCGACCGCGCTGGCGCTGGCCGCCGCCGGCGCCGACGTGATCGTTCACGCCCGGTCTTCACTAGCCGCCGCTGAACAAACCGCGGCCGAAATCACCCGGCAGGGGCGCAAGTCGCAAGTGCTCTTGGCCGATCTGGCAATCGCCGACGATCGCGCCCGGTTTTCCCAAGCTGCTTGGGAATGCTGGGACGGCATCGACATTTGGATCAACAATGCCGGAGTCGACGTGCTCACGGGCGAAGCAGCCTCGTGGCCGTTTGCCGAAAAGCTGTCGCGGTTGTGGCAGGTGGATGTCGCCGCCACGATCGAACTTTCTCGATTCATCGGCCAACGCATGCGTCTTGCCAATAGCGGAGCAATCATCAACCTGGGTTGGGATCAAGCCGAACACGGCATGGGCGGAGACAGCGGGGAGCTGTTTGCCGCGATCAAGGGCGCCGTGATGGCATTCACGCGCAGTCTCGCGGTTTCGCTAGCGCCCGAGGTGCGCGTGAACTGCATTGCTCCCGGTTGGATTCAAACGGCTTGGGGACAGCAAGCCTCGGAAACCTGGCAACAGCGAGCGAGATCCGAAAGCCTGATGCGCCGCTGGGGACTGCCCGACGATATCGCCGCGGCGGCGGTTTTTTTGGCATCGCCCGCGGCCGAATTCATCACCGGACACATCTTGCCCGTCAATGGGGGATTAGCGCGGCGCGATGCGCCCGAGCCTCGCCGTGAGATTTCGAGTTCGTAGTAAACGAGCGTGCCGAACTTGCCGAAAGTAGCAGGGCGACTTTGCTGGAGCGTGGCCGCTTCCGCCGCCGTTCTTAACCTTGCCCCTCCATTCCATGACCCGCGAACACATCCATTTTGTCACGGGGCGGCTAGCGGAGCACTCGCTGCGTCGGGTGGTGGAAACGCTCGCCGCGGAAGTTGGCTTCGATTACTCGATCGGCGTCATGAAAATCACCGTGGCCGCACTGCTCACCACCGAGTGGATCGGCAAACGGATCGAGATTCCGTCCGAAACGACGCGCGTGCTGCTGCCCGGCTATTGTCGCGGCGAGTTGGAATCGCTTTCACAACAGTTGGGCGTTCCGGTGGAGCGAGGGCCGAAAGACCTGCGGCAATTGCCCGAGCATTTTGGCCGCCAGCCACCGCAAGAATACGGCAGCTACGACATTGAAATTCTGGCCGAGATCAACCATGCCCCGCGATTGAGTCTTGCCGAGGTGCTGGCACAAGCGGCCCGATATCGACAGCACGGGGCCGACGTGATCGACTTGGGCTGCGATCCCGGTTACTGCTGGAACGGCGTGGGCGAATGCGTGAAGGCCCTGGTCGCGGTGGGGCATCGCGTTTCGATCGATAGCTTCGATCCTCGCGAGATTGCCGATGCCGTGGCGGCCGGCGCCGAACTGGTGCTCTCGGTCAATCATACCAACCGCCACGCGGCCGCCGACTGGGGGGCCGAAGTCGTGGCCATTCCCGACGAACCCGGCTCGCTGAACGGGCTGCCCGAAACATTGGAAATTCTCGCTGCCGCCGGCGTGCCGACGCGCATCGACCCCATTCTTGAGCCGCTGGGGTTTGGGCTGGCGGCCAGCCTGGGCCGGTACCTCGAAGCCCGCCGATTGTGGCCCGACGTCGACATCATGATGGGCATTGGCAATCTCACCGAACTGACCGAGGTGGATTCGGCCGGCGTGAACATGCTGCTGCTGGGCATTTGCCAAGAGCTGGGCATTCGCAGCGTGCTGACCACCGAAGTGATCAACTGGTGCCGCAGCAGCGTGGCCGAGTGCGATGTGGCGCGACGGTTGGCCTGGTATGCCTGGCGGCTCCGTTCACTGCCCAAGCACGTTGACTCCCGGCTGGTCATGCTCCGCGATTCGCGACCGGCCACCACCACGGCGGCCGAGCTCGACGAATTGGCGAATCAGCTCAAAGACCCCAACTATCGCGCGTTTGTCGCCGAGGATCGGTTGCACCTGGTATCGGCAGGGCTGCATTTATCGGATCCCGATCCGTACGCCCTGTTCCAGGCGCTCCTGGACCTTCAACCAGCCAACCTCGACGCCAGCCATGCCTTTTACTTGGGTTACGAACTGGCCAAGGCCGTGACGGCGGCCACCTTGGGCAAAGAGTATCGCCAAGACGAAGCCCTCAATTGGGGGCTGCTCACCCGGCCAGAAACATCACACCAAGAGAAACGGAAGAAGCAAGGCCGCCGGCAGTAGAGCATTCCGCCATGTCGATCGTGTTGCTGTTGCTTCAAGCTAGCCATCGCACGGCTTGGCCCGATCGAGTTGCGTTGCGCCAACCGCAAATCCGCTCGTGCGCGCCAGGGGAATCCGGCGAATACCATATTCTGGATGGCGGGGCGCGCGGCCCGGATTACCATACGAATGTGTCCGGATTGGAGTTTCTTGTCGCCGCCGTTCTGCGGATTCGATCGGGAGCATGCCTGCCCATGATTATCGCCATTGGCCTGGTTCGCCAGGCACGGTTTCGCCAACTGGGTTCTCGCCTGGGATGGTTCGCCCTGGCGTTGATGGTTGCCACGTCGTCGGTCGCCGCGGTCGCGGAAGACGTTCGCATTGGCACGTTGAATTGCAACTTTCTCATCCTTCGCAAGGTTCACATGAAGTATGAGTTGCCGTTCGACGAGCGCGAATGGAACGAGGAACAAAGGGCAACCTGGAGCCAACCAGGTTATCGCGAGGCACGGTTTCAGGAATCGGTGGCCGCCATCGCCAACTCCATCAAGGACATCAACGCCGACGTACTGGTGCTGACCGAGGTGGGCAAGGGCGACGACATCACCGCGCTGTGGAATGAAGTCAATCGGTTGGGCCTGGCATACGCCCACCGGGTCGAAGGCGTTTCCACCGATACCATCACCGGCCAGAACGTCGCCGTGTTTTCCCGCTTGCCGCTCAGCGGACTGATGACTTCCATTCCCGGCCGCGAAACGTACGAAGAGGAACTCGATGACCCGGAAACGGAGCGCGACACCGGCATCAGCAAAGGGCTCAAGGTAGCGTTCCAACTTGGCGGCAACCCCGTGTATTTGTTTGCTTGCCATTTGGCGAGCGAACGCGGAGGGCACGAAAAAGATCAGCAGCGGATCGCGCAGGCTTCCGTCGTGCGCCGCAATTACCTGCCGCTATTGAACGAGGGCGCCCACGTGATCGTGGCGGGCGACATCAACGACAAGCGGGGCGATCCCACGCTCCGCCGCATTCGCGGCAAAGACGACATTTGGGAAGACCTGGTGCAAACCGGGCTTTCGCGGTTTTTTCCCCCCGAACAAATCGAAAACCGCTACACCTTTGTCTTCAATGGCGAACGTCAGCAGATCGACCACGTGCTGATCTCGAATTCCATCGTGCAAGCATGTCGGTCCGGCGGTGTCGTTGCCGAAACCGTTGCCGCGGAACATAAGCTGGGCGACACGGCATTTCCGGCGACCGACCATCGCGCGTTGGTGGTCACGCTCCGTTTACCGTAGTTCGAGGCGGCACCTGCGTTGACCGGTGGGTCGGGCCAACGGCACGGCTCACTCGCCGGCGGGCTTGGTGCCGTTTGCCTCGGCCCATTCGAGCCTGCATCGGCCGCCAGCGTGGATGGGCGATCCAAATTTTTGAGCCGGAAACCGCCGGCCAGGCTCCCGTGTGGAAAGTGTCTTGGCGCGCGGCGGCGACGTTTGCGGCTTCTTTTTCTGGCCGAATATTCGGCGGCCCTGGCTTGTGCGGACTCGGATGTGGGCAACGATCCCGCGATCCTTTTCTCGGGCCCCTGCCCTGCGGTAGTTCCCGCGGTAGAATGTTCTCGCATGGACCAAACAGAGCTTCGCAATCGGGTATTCCGCAAGGCCGCAACCTCTCCCTGGACTTCGGTGCCAGGCGTGCTGGGTGGGGCTGCAATTGGCGTGGGAGCGGTGGCTGCCAGTCCCGTGACGATTTTTGCTGGCGTGGTGGGTTTGCTCGTCGCCGCCGGCAGTTGGGCCACTCAGCTCCTGGTGGGTACCGATCGTTTGACCCAGAAGGCATTCCAAGAAATGCAGGCGGAAGAGGCTCGGGCCCGCGACCGCCAGTTAGACGAACTCTACCGCCGCCTGCGCAAAGACGACGACAGCCATACCCAGCGAAGCCTGCGGCGGTTGCGCGAGCTCTACGAGCGTTTTCGGGCGAACAGCCAATGGACGGCGGCTTTCGATCGCCGGGCCGCCGTGGAGATCGCCGACACGATTGAAAAACTGTTCACCGCTTGCATCGCTTCGCTGGATCGCTCGTTGGAAATGTGGGAAGCTGCCCGCCAGATGGCGACGCAAGCCGCCCGCGACAAGTTGCTGGAGCAGCGCCGGCGGCTGCTGGGCGAAGTGGCGGCGAGCATCGACCAATTTGCGGTAACGGTCGACGAAGTACAATCGCTGGCGGTCAGCAAGCGCGGCAGCGACGAGTTGGCTCGCTTTCGGGAAGAACTCGACCAAAGCCTGGCCGTCGCCCGTCGCGTGGAACAACGCATGCTCGATCTCGAATCCGAATTGGAGGGCCCGCTGCGGCGACAAAAAATTTAGGCAGCAGGGCGCATGTCGCCGCTCGTAAGCTATGATCAGCCGGGTACGATCGCCGCCGCGGCGATTCGCCGGGCGCTCTCCCAACCACATCGTTCACTCTAACCGGAGGTCGTCTCGTGTTTGGAGCCATTGGCAGGTTTTTCAAGTCCATCTGGTACCTCATGACCGGCAAGGTCGACTCCGCGGGCGCGAACATCCGCAAGAGTCCGCACGTGATTCAGGCCACGTTTGACAATATCGTGCGGGAGAAAACCCAGCGCATCAACCACTACAAAGACGCCGTCGCCGCGCTGATTGCCCAAGAAGAGAAGAAACGAGCCCGCATATCCCAACTCAGCGACGAGGTGGCCCGACTGGAACAACTCAAAGCAGGCGCCGCCGCCAAAGCCAAAAGCGTGGTGGAAAAGCTTCGCGCCTCGGGCATGACCATGGAGCAGATCAAGGCCAACGAAGACTACATGAAATGCCTGGCGGCATTCAACGATTTCTCCAGCACGCTGGAAGAAAAGGAAGGGCATATCGTCGAGCTTGAACGCGATGTGAACGAGATCAACGGCACCATCGCCGGCCACAAGGTGCAACTCCAGCAGTTGCTCCGCGAGATTGACAAACTCAAGGAAGAAGCCTCGGCGACGGTGGCCGACATGATTACGGCCCGCGAAGAAGAAGAGATCAACAGCATGCTGGCCGGCATCAGCCAAGACACCCACTCGCGCGAATTGCAGCAGATGCGTGAAATGCGGCAGCAGCAAAAGGCCAAGGCCCGGGTCGCCCGCGAAATGGCTGGCACCGACGCTAAGCTGCTGGAAAATGAATTCATGGAGTACGCCCGCAGCAGCACGTCGAGCAGTGAGTTCGACAAGTTGATTGGCTTGGCGACCGAAGCCGATGTGGCCAAGCCGGCGGAAGAAGCCCCGCTCAAGTCGCGATTGCCCGAGAGTTGAGCGCCGCCTGTCAATTGCTTGACTTTGCCCTGCTGGCAATGGAAAGTGACGCCATCTTTCACGAGGTCGCTCTAACTGGTTCGCGGAGCAGCCTCGGCGAGTGTGCCTGTCCATCCGTATTGCGATCCACCCGCGGGAGTAAACGATGCGCGTCTGCCGATTCGAGCACCAGGGGAAGACTCAGCATGGCTTCTATCACGAAGAGAGCGTGGCGCCTCTGGAGGCGGCGGTAAAGGCCTACAACCAGGTAACGGGGCAACAAGCCAGCCTTTCCGCCGTCGATACCTTGCTCGCCCTGTTGCCCGGCGGAGCCGATTTCGCCACCGCGAAAAAAATCGCCGCGTGGGTTGACGAAAACCGCGGCAAATTGCCGATGGGTTCGGTCCTGCCTACCAGCGACGTTCGCTTGCTGGTTCCGCTGGCTTCGCCGCCCAAGATATTTCTCTTGGCCGGCAACTATGCCGATCACATTCGCGAAGGGGGCGGGCTGGCGGCCGAACGCCAGGAAACGTTTCCTTACGTGTTCATGAAGCCGCATACCACGCTCACCCATCCCGGCGATCCCATCAAAATTCCCGAAGTGTCTCCCGATCACGTCGATTGGGAACTGGAATTGGGCGTGGTGATCGGCAAGCGGGCCAAGAAGGTTACCGAACCGACGGCATTGGATTACGTGGCCGGGTATACCGTGGTCAACGATATTTCGGACCGCCATTACCGCCCCAACCCCGACCGCAAGGAACGCAAGAACGACGCCTTCTTCGACTGGCTGCACGGCAAATGGCACGATACGTTCTGCCCCATGGGGCCGTGCATCACGTCGGCCGATTCGATTTCCAATCCGCAAGAACTGCCGATGAAGCTCACCGTGAATGGCGAAGTGAAACAAAACGCCAGCACCGGTCAGCAGATCTTTCCCGTGGCCGCGGTGATCGAATTCATTTCGCGATCGGTCACCCTGGAACCCGGCGACGTGATTGCCACCGGAACGCCGGCGGGCGTGGGCAATACCACGGGAACGTACCTCAAGGCGGGCGACAAGGTCGAAGCCAGCATCGGCTCGATCGGCACCTTGTTCAACCCCGTGCAAAAAGGTTGGTAGCCGGCGCCGCCCCTCCCCAATTTGCAATGGCACATTAAGAAACCCTGCAAGCCCTGCCGGCGCCGCTGGCAGGGCTTTCTTCATGGAAAGCGCTCGCCGGCAGAACCACGTCGAATTGTGACTGCCAACTGCGATCTCAACCTCGGGTGCTGTTGCAGCGCTGGCCGTACTTCACTAGAGAATGCCCTCGTCATCGCCACGGCCTGGCCACCCTGGGCAAATCTGCCAGCTATGGCAGCACTTCTCCCGACGGGACTGGCCAGGCCCCTTGGGCGGCTGCTTGCGATCCAACACATATCTAACCGGGTTTTGCGATCCATGATCCCCTCTCGGTTTCACCCTCATTTCGTGCGTTGGCTCTTCCTGCTGTGCATGGGGATGGCCTTCGCGGGTTGCCAGCAGTGGGACCTTGCAACCAAAGCGCTCGAGGATCGGCCTCCGCCGGCGGCCGAGGCTTTTGCTTCGCCCAACCCCGTGGTTCGCAAAGAAGCGCTCCGTTGGTGGAGCGAGGCGGTCGAAGGAGACACGCTGCCGCCCTTGCCCGCCGAAGCCATGTCGCTGCAGCGCGACCCCGATCCTCGGGTACGCGGCGAATTTGCATTGGCCCTGGGGCGCGGCGTTGATCCCGCGGCAGTGGAGACGCTGTTGGCCATGCTCGCCGATCAAGACCTGCAAGTGCGACTGGCGGTGCTCGACGCCTTGGGACGAGTGCCGGCCCAGCCCAACCAAGAGGACAATATCCGCGAGGTGCTGGCAACCCGGCTCAAAGAAGACTTGGGCTACGGCGAAAAGATCCGCGCCACCGCGGCCATGGCATTGGCCCGCCGACACTGTTGGAACGAGGTTGCCGCTGCCGCCAACGATCGATCGTTTCGCGTGCGACTCGCATTGGCCGAGCAGCTTAGCGAACGCGAATACCCGTTGCAGACATCGTCCTCCGCGGAGCAACCTGCCTCGGAAATCGACGACGACTCGGAAGCAGTGCGAGACAATCTCGATTCGGCCGACGCCATCGTCGCGAACGAAGCCCAACGGAAGCTGGCCGCGCAACTGATTGGCGATTCGCATCCGGCGGTACAACAGGCAGCGGTTGCCGCGATCTCTGCCTGGCCTCTGGCCGAAGCCGCGCCCCTGTGGCTCTCGGTGCTCAATCACGACGTGTTTCAAACCCGCGCGGCGGCGTACAAGCGATTGTCGGCCCGCTGGCCGGCGGCGAAGGGTTTTCCGTTCGACGCCCGCTTCGCCCCCGAAAGAACGCTGCGGTGGCAGGAATTGAACGCGCAATGGGAACTCACGGCCGCGCAATTGGCCGCGGCCGAGTCGTCTGCCTCGCCTAAAGCGATTCAAACCGTATCGCACCAGCGGCGAGTTGCTTCCTCGGTTCCACCCGCTACGGTCGATAAATTGCGCCGCTTGCTGCGGTCGATGCAGCAGCCTGGCGCCGACGCTGCCGACCAGCGGGAATGGAAGCTGCAACTGGCGAATGTCGGCCCCGATTTATTGCCTGCCTTGGAGCAGTTGCACGAAAGCGAACCGCACCTGCTGGGCGAGTTCTTGTTCCGCGAAGTGTTGCCGGAGCAGAGCCCTGCGTATCGGGCGTTGGACGAGTTGGCCAGCGGCAGTGTGGAAACGAGGCGCCGCGCCGCTCGCTCGTTGGAAACGCTGGTGAAAACCCAGCCGCTCACTCCCCTGGCCGCCGCGCGTCTGGCAACGCTGGCCGAAGCGGAGCAGGACGCCCTGGTGTGGCATTCGCTGTTGCAGGTAGCGTCTACGCCGAGCGGAGGGCAGCGGCCCGACCTGCCCGACCGGTTCTGGCAGTTGGCCCTGGAGCAACCGCATTCTGGCGTTCGCCGCTGGGCGTGCGAATTGGTCGGTCAGCTCAATCGACCACAGTTGGCCGCCGCGCTCGCTCCCCTTGCGCATGTCGAAGACGCCACGGTATCGCGCGCGGCCGCGAAGGCCTTGAGCAACCTCGGCCCCGGGGCAACGCCCGAAACGCTGGAATCTTTGCTTGCCGCTAACGACCACGCAACCCGGGTTGCCGCCGCCGCCAGTTTGTGCAAGGCGGGCATGCATTCGGGTGCGGCGGCGTTGTCGCGACTGTCGTACGACAGCGACCCGGCCATCCGCCAGCAAGTGGCCGAAGCGATTGGCGAATTGGGCGATCGCCAACACCTGTCCATCTTGATGCGATTTCTCGACGACGCGCGCAACGTGCAGCGCGCGGCTTTGTTGGCGCTTCCCAAGGTAGTGGGCGTGGACGAAAGCCTTCGCGCGCCCAGCAGCAACGGCGCTCCGCCCACCACCACCGAGCAAATCGCCACCTGGAAAGCCTGGTACGAACGGGAAAACCGCACCCAGCTTCGGATCATTCCCCCGAGTGAATGATCTCGGTGATTCTTGCTGCGCTCGATCACCGACTACGGTCTGAAATCCCTTCGGATTGGATGCTATCTGGCGGGGGCGCTTCCCATGCCGCCCGAACTCCAAGTACGAGGGCCAGTACCATCAACAACATATAGATATAGCGCGAGTAGTCGCGCGGGGGCAGCTTCCGATGCACGCGTCGGCCGATCAGCACGGTAGGCAGCGACACGCAAGACGCCGCGACCACGTACCACAAAACCTGCGGGGTCCACAGGCCCGCCAGCCCGTGGGCGATTGCCACACATAAGCCGGCCGGCAAGAAATACGCCTGCAAGTTCGCACGAAACCGCAGCGGTTCCCAGCGGCGCATGGTTCCGTAGATCACGAGCGGGGGGCCGTGCGTGTTGTAGGCGCCCCCCAAGGCTCCGGCAACGATCGAAAACCAGGGCAGCGTGCGATCGTTTGCGAGGCGAAACAGGTGAGGCCGCCATAAGCTGAACGAGGCATACCCGAAAATCACCGCTGCCAACAGCAACCGCACGAGCCGGTCATCGACCAGCTTTACAATGACCAGCCCTAGCGGAATCCCCACGCAGCCAAACAGCAGCATCGTTCGCACCACGCGAACCTCCATGTGCCGCCAGTCGCTGGCGGCCAGCAGGCTGGTGCTGATCAGCGAGCCGAGGCTGACAATGGGGGTGGCCTCGGGGGCGGTGAGAAAGAGCGTGAGGAGCGGCATGGCCACCAGGGCTTCGCCAAAGCCAAACATCACCTTCGTGGCCGTCGCCAACAAGAAAATCAGCCCCACCAGCGCCATTCCCAGTTCCCAACTCATAGAGGCGAAGTATAGCCAGCGAGGCTCATCCTTGCATTGACGATTCTTCCCCGCGTTCCTAAGTTGAAATTCGCATGTGCCGACGCGCTGGCCGCGATCGGCTTTTTTCCTTAGCCTGGCACGGCCAGACCAGTCAAAAATCTCGCCCCGAAGGGGCACCTGGCTCGCACGTTGCCGCCCAGCCAACCACGGGAATGCCACGTTTCGATGAAGGTTCGCACCCGGTTTGCCCCCAGTCCCACCGGCTATTTGCACATTGGCGGCGTTCGCACGGCGCTGTTTTGTTGGCTGTTTGCCCGCAAGCACGGCGGGAAATTCATTCTGCGGATCGACGACACCGATCAGCAGCGGAACATCGACGCGGCGCTGGCTCCCATCTTGCACGGGTTTCGCTGGTTGGGCATCGACTGGGACGAAGGCCCCGAGGTTGGCGGCCCGTACGAACCCTACTTTCAGTCGCAGCGGCTCGCCCGCTACCAGGACGCGGTGCGGCAATTGCTCGAAAGCGGCCATGCGTATCGCGATTTTGCGACCGCCGAGGAGCTCGCGGCCGAGCGGCAAGAGGCCGAACAGGCTAAACGCACCTACGTCTATAGCCGTCGCTGGATGGCCGATACGCCCGGGAAAGCGGCGGCATTCGAAGCCGAGGGCCGTCAGTCGGTGGTCCGCTTGAAGACGCCCCAGGAAGGCAAGCTGGTGGTCGACGACCTGATCCTGGGCTCGGTCGAATTCAACCTGGCCGAAGAACAAGACCACGTGCTGCAACGCGCCGATGGCACCTGCTTGTACCACCTGGCCAGCGTGGTCGACGACTACGACTTTGAGATCACGCACGTCATTCGGGCGGGCGAGCATTTCAGCAACACGCCCCGGCAAGTATTGATCGGCCAGGCCCTGGGCTACCCCATTCCGCAATATGCTCATTTGCCGGTGGTGGCCGAGCCCGGCAGCAAAGCCAAGCTGAGCAAACGCAAGATCGCCAAGTATCTGAAGAACGTGGAGTTCAAGCAGATTTACGAGCATGGCCAGGCCATTGCCCAGCGGCTAGGGCTCGCCATCAGCGACGACACCTTCAACCCCGTGATCGTCGATTTCTACGAGCAGGTGGGCTATCTGCCGCATGCCATTGTGAACTATTTGCTGCTGCTGGGCTGGTCGCTGGACGACAAAACCGAGTACTTCACCCGCGAGGAAATGATCGCCGCCTTTTCGCTGGAGCGGGTGAACAAGAGCAGCGCCAGTTTCGACCCGGCCAAGCTTCGCGCATTTCAGGATCACTACTTCCGCGAATTGCCCACCAAGCAAAAAGTGGCCAAGGTTCTGCCGTTCTTGCAGAAGACAGGTCTGGTGAGCGAACCGCCCTCGTGCGACATTGGTCCGTACCTGACACGGATTGTCGAAGCCGCCGGCGATCGGCTCAAAGTGGCCGGCGATATTCTCGACTACGACGAATTCCTTTTGCCCGACGATCAATTGAAATATAGCGAATCCGATTTTGAGAAACGCCTTCGCGGCGACGCGGCCGCGGTAGAATTATTGCGAGGCTACCGCGGCCGGCTCAACAGCGTGGAACCGTTCGATCCCTCGGCGCTCGAAGCCGATTTGAAAGCCTATATTGCCGAACAAGGCGTGAAGATCGGTCAGATCATTCATGCTCTGCGGGTGGCGGTGACCGGGAAAGGGGTCGGGCTGGGCATGTTCGACGCCCTGACGATTTTGGGCCGCGAGCGCTGCCAGAAACGGATCGACCGCGCGCTCGAAATGGTGTGATGATCAACGCATCTTTGCTCGTTCGCCCAACCAACAACCAGGCATAAACTTCCTCTTTCGCGCCGGAGTCGCGAATCATCATGGCTGAAGAAAAACCAGAACGTTCCTTGGACTTTGTGAGGGCGATGGTCGCCGAGGACAACAAGTCGGGCAAGTACGGCGGTCGGGTGAATACGCGGTTTCCTCCCGAGCCCAACGGCTATTTGCACATTGGCCACGCCAAGAGCATTTGCCTCAACTTTGGCATCGCCCAGGAGAACGAAGGCGGGATTTGCAATCTCCGGTTCGACGACACCAATCCCACCAAGGAAGACCAGGAATACATCGACAGCATCAAACGCGACGTGGCCTGGTTGGGATTTAGCTGGGGCGATCGCGAATACTATGCCTCCGATTATTTCGAGCAGATTTATGAATGGGCCGTGCTGCTGGTCAAGGCCGGCAAGGCCTACGTGTGCGACCTGACGGGCGATCAGATTCGCGAACATCGCGGAACGCTCACCGAACCCGGCAAGAACAGCCCTTACCGCGAGCGATCGGTCGAGGAGAACTTGGACCTGTTCGAGCGGATGCGCCAAGGGGAATTTCCCGACGGATCGCGCACCCTCAGGGCGAAGATCGACATGGCTTCGCCAAATCTGAACATGCGCGATCCCGTGATGTATCGCATTTTGCACGCCCATCACCATCGCACCGGCGACAAATGGTGCATCTATACCATGTACGACTGGGCGCACGGGCAAAGCGACTGGATCGAGGGCATCACCCATTCGATCTGCACGCTGGAGTTTGAGAATCACCGGCCGCTCTACGAATGGTTCATTCAAGAAATCGAGGCGGCCGGCGGCCAACCGCCCGGCGTCAAGCATCGCCCCCAACAGATCGAGTTCGCGCGGTTGAATCTCACGCACACGGTGATGAGCAAGCGCAAGCTGCTCGAACTGGTGAAGGAGAAGCACGTCAGCGGCTGGGACGATCCGCGAATGCCCACCATCAGCGGGCTGCGGCGGCGAGGGTACACGCCCGAGTCGATTCGGGCATTTTGCGGACGCATTGGCGTCACCAAGTACAACAGCCTGACCGATATCGCGGTGCTCGAACAATGCGTGCGCGAAGATCTCAACCGCCGCGCTCCCCGGGTGATGGGCGTGCTGCGGCCGCTCAAGGTGGTTATCACCAATTACCCGGCCGGACAGTCCGAGCAACTCGAAGCGGTGAACAATCCCGAAGATCCCGCGGCTGGCACGCGGCAGGTGCCCTTTTCGGGCACCCTGTATATTGAGCAGGACGATTTCCGCGAAGAACCGCCCAAGAAGTTTTATCGATTGGCGCCCGGCGCCGAGGTGCGACTGCGGTACGCATATTTCATCAAGTGTACCGACGTGGTGAAGAACGACGCCGGGGAAATTGTCGAACTGCGTTGCACGTACGATCCCGAGACCAAGGGCGGAAACGCCCCCGATGGCCGCAAGGTGAAAGCGACCATCCACTGGGTTTCGGCCGACCATGCGGCGCCGGCGGAAGTGCGGCTGTACGATCACCTGTTCTCGGCGCCCGAGCCCGACGACGTGCCCAAGGGCACCGACTACAAAACCACGCTTAACCCCGACTCATTGGAAGTGGTGAAGCCGTGCTATGTGGAACCCAGCCTGGCGACCGCCCAGGCGGGCGATTTCTTCCAGTTCGAGCGCCAAGGGTATTTCTGCATCGACCCCGACAGCAAGAGTGACGGTTTGGTGTTTAACCGCACCGTGTCGCTCAAGGATAGTTGGAGCAAAATCGAGAAAAAAGGCTGAGAGAAGTGCCGAACCGGGAGTGCGACGCCCGAAATCGAATGCTGGAAATTCCGATGCAATAGCGCGAGTTCGCGGTGTGCGCGAACCCTCCCTCTTTTCTTTGCGTCCGACGTGGTGAAAGATGAAGCATCGAGGCTGAAGATTTCCCCCCTTTCAGGTACCAAGTTGGACACAACCATCCCCCCGGAAGCGGATGAATTGGCCTCGCCATCTGGTGGGCCGGCATCGCCGCAAGCCTACGATTCGCCGGGATTGAGCGAATCGCAAGGGTGGTGGTCCGCGCCGGCCGGGGGACGCGACGTGCTGCGGCTGGCCATTCCGCTGGTGGTCTCCACGGTTTCGTGGACGATCATGCACTTTATCGACCGGATGTTCTTGTTCCAGTACAGTGGCGAAGCCATGGCAGCCTCGCTGCCCGCCGGCGTGGTCTCGTTCTTCGTATTGTGTTTGCCGCTAGGCATTTGTCAGTACGTGAACACCTTCGTGTCGCAGTACCACGGAGCCCGGCGGTCGCGGGAAATCGGCAGTTTTGTCTGGCAAGGTCTCTGGGTGGCCCTGCTCGCCAGCCCCGTGATCTTGGCCACCATTCCCCTGGCACCGGCGTTATTCGGCTGGGCCAACCACGGGGCCGCCGTGACGCCGCTCGAAGTGCGGTATTACCAGATTTTGTGCTGGGGCGCTCCGGCCTTTTTGATCTCGGCCTCTCTCACCGCGTTCTTCACGGGCCGCGGTCAAACCCGGGTGGTGATGCTGGTCGATGCCAGTGCGGCGGGCGTGAACATAGCCTTGGATTACGCCTGGATTTTCGGCCACTGGGGATTTTCCGAGGGGGGAATCGCCGGCGCCGCATGGGCCACGAACGCCGCCCTGGCCTATAAAATGCTGGTCTATTTCTGGCTGTTCTTGCGAAGAGAAGAACGCCTGCACCATCGCACGTTGGCCGATTGGCGTCTCAATGTGCATAAGTTCTTGCGTCTGTTGCGATTCGGCGGTCCGGCCGGCGCGCAACTGGTGCTCGAAGTGGCCGGGTTCACCCTGTTTGTGCTCTTGGTGGGCCGGCTGGGCGCCGTGGAATTGGCGGCGACCAACCTGGCGTTCAATGTCGGCACGCTGGCGTTCATGCCCATTTTGGGGTTATCGATCGCCGTGACGACCATGGTGGGTCAATACCTGGGCGACAACCGCGACGACTTGGCGGCCAGGGCAACCTGGACAAGCTGCGTGCTGGCGCTCGGCTACATGACGCTGCTCTCCGTACTGTACCTGGCGACGCCGCAACTCTTCTTGCTGGGCTTTCAAGGAGAGGGCGATAGCGCACTGCGGATTCGCGAGACCACCGTCATCCTGCTGCGATTCGTCGCGGCGTATAATCTGTTCGACGCCTTGAACATGATCTTTGTCAGCGCGATCAAGGGGGCTGGCGACACCCGGTTTGTGCTCATCACCACGATTCTCAGTGCGGGCGCATTGATCCTGGGCAGCCTGGTCGCCGTGAATGTGTTGGGCGTTGGACTATACGGTTGCTGGTTGTTGATCTCCGCTTGGGTTTGGGTAGTCGGCATCGTGTACTTGATTCGCTTCTTGCACGGTCGCTGGCGCTTGCTGCGCGTGATCGAACCGGCCTGGCAATCGACGTAACCGGCCGCGGGACCGCCAAGTCCAGCCATTCGCCTTGGGGAATGCGGCGGCGGTCCGGTACCCTGGGGCATGGCGATACTTTGTTTTTTGCCCCGTCGAGCTTGCAAGGAGCGAGGCCGTGGACCAGATCACGGTGAGCGTCTATTACCTGCAAATGTTGGCCCCGCCTGTTCGTTCCGGCGAAGTCGCCGCCCCGCGCGCCGGTTTAACGGTGCTGCACGCCCGGCGTCCGCGTGTCGACTACTACCGTTTCTTGTATAACGCCGTGGGCAAAGCTTACTGCTGGCTCAGCCGCCGGCGAATGCCCGACGACGAACTGGCCGCCATCCTCCAGCATCCCGACGTGGAACTGCACGTGCTGCACGTGGACGGTTCGCCAGCGGGGTTTGCCGAATTGGACCGCCGGCAGCCGGGCGAAATCGAACTCAAACAGTTCGGCCTGATGGGCGAATTCATTGGCCAGGGGCTCGGCAAATGGTTTCTGAACTGGACCATCGATCGCGCGTGGAGTTATCAGCCACAGCGGTTTTGGCTGCACACGTGCACCCTCGACCACCCGGCCGCGCTCCCCAATTATCAGAAAGCCGGGTTCGAACTTTACGATACCGAAGTGATTGGACGCGAGCCGTAGCGCGGCGCAACCGCCATGCGGACGCAGTCCGCCGCGCGTTCACTCCTCAACCGGCAGGTGTTTTTCGAACCAGGCCGCCATCCTCAATCGCATGTCCGGCAGATACTCATGGCCGGTATTGCGGTAAAGCACGCTATGAAAGTTTTCGGGCTTGCTGTAGAGCCTGTAGACGGCGCCGATTTTTTCTTCGAGCACCTCAATCCCGTCGGGAGGGGCGTTGCGATCCTGGTCGCCCGAGAGTTGCAGCATCGGCCGCGGCGCCACCAGGGCATAAATCGCCTCGGTGTCAAAGTGCTTGAGCAGGTTGGGCACAAAATAGTAAATGCCGTGCGAGCTGCTATGGGCCAGCAACTCGGTATAGCGCGTGAAACAGGCCACGCCCACGTTCACCTCCACGCGTTCGTCGATGGCCGCCGTCCACCAAGCCCGGGTGCAGCCCATGCTCATGCCCGTGGCGCCGATCCGCTCGGGATCGATTTCGGCTCGGGTTTGCAAGTAGTCGATCAGGCACTGCTCGTCGCGGAGCATCATTCCCCAGAGCGTGCGTCCTTGCCAAAGGTGCAACTTGAACAGGGTGAGTTCCTGTCCGGCGGCGCCGCGTTCGTTCTCGCCGCGAGGGCCTTTTCCCACCCGCTCGCCGTTGAAGTAGGCGTCGATGGCCGCCACCGCGTAACCCCGTTTCACCAGCATCCACCCGAGGGAATACTCGTTAGCGGGGTTGGGCAGATAATCGTTTTTGGAACCGCTGTGGCCATGCATGCCGACGACGACCGGCGCCGGCCGCTTCAAGTTCTTGGGAATGGCGAGAATGCCGGGCACCGTCATGTCGACGCCGTTATGAAACTCGAATCGCTCCAGAATGAACTCGCCGCGGTCCTCGCGCGAAAGCACTTTTACATGGGCAGGATCGGGTCGCTGCGGCATTTCACCCAGGCATTGCAGCAAGATCGCTCGCGTTTTAAGGCGGTCTTGTTGCCATTGCTTCAAATCGGTGGGCGGCTCCCAGTTGGGAACCCCCAGGTTCTGAAATTCCCGGGGAACGCCGTCCCAGGGCGCGCCGAAGCGGGTTCCTCCCTTGGCGTCGCCGGGCGTCACGCGTTCTTGCGCTTGAGAGATCGCCGCGACGCCAGCCAGAAGGCCACAAAGTATGGCCAGATGCGATCGTGTGGATGCCATGTAGATGCTCGCCCGTTTCTGAAATGATCGATGCGATGGGGCGCGCCATTCGCAACAAGTGGTCACTTCCCCGCTTTAGTTTCGCGAAACTCGGCTCTTACGTTGCCGTCGTGATCGATAATCGGCTGCGCGTTCGCCACTTTGCCTAGCGGCCGGCAACCGGGCCCCATGCCTTCCATTCCCAGGTCTTGGTCCATGTTAGCGGCCAGTTCGCGCAACTGCTTCACGACCTCGGGTTGAGAGTCCGCCAGGTTTTTGCTTTCACCGAGATCGCTTTCGAGGTTGTAGAGTTCGCCCTGCGCCAAATGAAGTTTCCAGGGGCCGCTCCGAACCGCTTGCAGATTAAGCCCGCGATAAAAATAGAACGTGTCGTAGGGCGACTTTGCCTTGGGCTGGCCCGCGAGCAAGGGCCAAATGTCGCCGCCGTCGAGATTGCGATCGGTTGGCAATTTGCCGCCGGCGAGTTTCACGAACGTGGGCAAGATATCCATCATGCTGGTCACGGCATCGGTGGAGGTAGCGGCGGGAATTTGCCCTGGCCACCAGGCAATGGTGCAAGCGCGCATGCCGCCTTCGAAGGTACTGCCCTTAAAGCCGCGCAAGGGTGCATTTACGCCGCGCTGTGTGCCGCCGTTGTCGGAGGTGAAGATCACCAGCGTCTTGCGATCGAGCTTCAGTTCGCGCACGGCATCAAGCACCTGGCCGACACTCCAATCGACTTCCTCGACCCAATCGCCATAGATGCCGTTTTGCGACTTGCCCTGGAAGGCCTTGCCGGGATAGATGGGAAAATGCACGGCAGAGTGTGGCAGGTACAAGAAGAACGATTCGTCTTGATGCCGTTTGATGAACTGCACGGCTTCCGCGGTGTATTTTTCCACCAGCGTGGTCTGATCGTCGGCGAGCACGCGTTGCAGAACCGTTTCGTTGCGCAGCCAAGGCAGCGGAGGTTGCCCTCGCCCTGGTCCCTTGGGCAGCGGCGCGCCCAGGTTGCTTTTCACGCCGTCGGCGGCGGGGCCCATATCGTTGGAATACGGCAAGCCGAAGAGATAATCGAAGCCCTGCCGGGTGGGCATGAATTCGGGCTGATCGCCCAAATGCCATTTGCCAATAATGCCCGTGGCGTACCCTTGCTGCTTGAGCAACTCGGCCACGGTGATTTCGTCGGGATGAAGGCCGATATCGTTGCCGGGAAACAGCACATGGGGGATCGGCAAACACCGCTTGGGATAGCAACCGGTCATGAGCGAGGCGCGGCTGGGTGAGCAAACGGGCGCGGTGTAATAGCAAGTCAGCCGGCGGCCTTCTTTCGCCATCCGATCGAGATGCGGCGTGCGATTGAGTTTCGAGCCAAAAGGCCCAATGTCGGCGTACCCCAAGTCATCGATATTGATGACAATGAAATTAGGTCGTTTTGGAGCGTCTGCCCGCAATGGGCAACCCATTCCCGTCCAAATGCAGGCGGCGGCAATCCAGACAACGAAGGTCTTCATGGTCGGACTCAGGTTTCGCGGGGTTTTCTAGGGCAAGGTTACACACGCGGCAATTCCCGGCTGCCATGTTAGACGAGAATTCTGCCCCAGTCACCTTGCCATTTCTGACCAACCGTGGCCTTCCAACCATTTTCGTTGAAAGTCGCGGTGCGTGTTGCCCATCCGCTCCGCCGCGACGGGCAAAGCAGCTAGAATCACGTGATGGACGACCCCAAATCATCCCCAGGAATCAGGCCGGAATCCGACGCCGACGCGGAAACGAGCCACGCGTTGGGCGGTGAGTTGCGACGGCGCCCCGCGCACGCGCGCGGCCGGGGATCGCAGATCAATCCCCCCAACCGCTTCGCGCGTCTGACATTGGAAGACGACCTGGAATATCTCGAGCACGACGAGGATGCCCGCGAGGCCGCGAGGTCGGTCCGCACGGAGTATTATGTCGACCAGGCAAAGACCGTCGTCAGCGAAAACGACAGCCCCGACATTCCCTTCCGGTACAGCCTTAATCCGTATCGGGGGTGCGCGCACGGGTGCAGTTATTGCTATGCTCGCCCCACGCATGAATACCTGGATTTGAACGCCGGGCTCGACTTCGAGACAAAGATTTTCGTCAAGGAACGGGCGCCCGAGCTATTCCGCGACTGGCTGGCGCGTGATCGATACGAGCCAGAAACCGTGACCATGTCGGGTGTCACCGACTGCTACCAGCCCATCGAGCGAACGTTGGCCCTTACCCGCCGCTGCCTGGAAGTTGCCCTGAAGGCCCGGCAGCCGGTAGCCATCATCACCAAGAACGCGCTGGTAACTCGCGACATCGACATATTGCGTCAAATGGCCGCTCATCGGGTGGTGCGGGTGGCGGTCAGCATCACGACGCTCGACCAATCCCTAGCAAAGGTGATGGAACCGCGAACCAGCAGCCCCGCGGCACGGCTCCGAGCCGTAAAAGAGCTTGCCCAGGCAGGGGTGTCTACCCACGTGATGATTGCTCCAGTCATTCCTGGCCTGACGGATCACGAAATCCCCGCCATTTTGCAAGCCGCGAAAGAAGCGCAGGCAGAATCGGCCGGTTATATCTTGCTGCGACTGCCGTTGACCGTGGAACCCGTATTCTTGGAATGGCTGCAGCGAATGCAGCCGAAAAAGAGGGCCATGGTCGAAGCACGAATTCGATCCACGCGAGGCGGCAAGCTGTACGAAGGCAAGTTTGGAATGCGGATGAAAGGCCGCGGCAATATTGCCGAACAGATCGGGCAAACGTTTCGGGTGTTCGCCCGCCGGTACGAACTGGACAAGCAGCAGCAGCCGCTCGACACCTCGCAATTCCGCCGGCCAGTTCCCTCCTCGGGCCAGGGCTGGTTATTTTAGCAGCCGCACCGAGTGAAGCGGCTGCAGGGTGCGTATGCAACCGGTCTTAACGAAACATGCGACGTCAGGAGTCGTCGGGATCGCGGTCTTGAGCTTCCAGTTTGCGGTACAGCGTGGCCCTGCCAATGCCCAACAGCCGTGCGGCCTCGGCCATGTTGCCCCCGCTTTGATGCAGGGCCGCCTCGACCAGTCGTTTTTCCCACACGCTCCAGCGCAGCGTGTCATAACCAGAACTGCCTGCCACCATTTCGCTCAGATCGAAATGCTCTAGACCCAGGACGGCGTCGCGGCAACGGCAGGCCGCCGCGTAAAGCGTGGACTGCATCTCCGCGAAATGGCCGGGCCAGCGATGCGTGAGCAGTTTGCTGCGGGCGGTTGGCGTGAGCAGTAATTCGGGTTTGCCCAGCGTTTGCCGCACCACCGCCAGTCCATATTCCAACCAGGCTTCGACATCGGCCGCCCGCTCCCGCCAGGGAGGAATGTTCACCGCGTGCTGTTCGATCCAGGCAGCCAGTTCTGGCATCATCGATTCTTCGCATAGCAGTTCACTCGAACTGAGCGAAGTCGAGCCCACCAGCCATAACGGCAATTCCGAGAAAGAGTCGGCAAGCTGTCCGCCCGGAGGCGCTGCCGCGAGCGGCATCGCTTGGCGCCCATCGTCGGTTGCCGGCAGCAGATCGAATGCTTTCAGAATCTCGCACAGTTTCGCTTGGGCCGGCAGCGTGAGGCGTTCGAGATGGGCGATCCAGACCAGTGCGCCGCTGCCATGTCCTCGTTCCAGCAGCCACCAACAGCGAGCCGACCGAGCCGTGCTGATGTCGGTGGGCGGTTGGCCGGCAAACATGCCATTCAAGTCGTCCGATTCCAGGCGAATCAAAGGCCGGTCGCGATTGCCGCTGGCCTGATGCAATTGCCGTACGGCCAGTTCGAATTCAACGCCCGGTTCGCCCCGCAGGGCAGCGCTGGGGTATTGACTGGCTTCGCGAAGTTGCTCGCGAAGTCGAGCGGCAGCAGGGCTATCGCCCGGAATATGCCCCGTCCACTTCCCGTCCATTCCCTCCAGCCGGCCGCCCTCGCCAAGCGCGAACTGTTCGAGTTCCAGTCGCATCGCTTCAGAAATAAGCCGGGCCAGCGACACCACCAGTTCGAAGTGGCTCTGTCGAAACTGCCCCTGTTCCAAACCGGCAAACAGCACCGCGGCAATGCGGCCGTCGATGGCAATCGGAGCCCACAGGCCATCGGACATGCCGGCACGGCAATCCGCTGGCGATTGGTGGCTCGTCCAGACGGGCCGGCCTTCTTGCAGCAGCAAGAACTTGAGCGAAGCGCTCAACGCTGGCAGCGGGGCCTGGCGAGGATTGCGTCGCCTGGCGACCAAGGTCTGCGGCGATTGCAGTTCAAACCAGACAAGGTAGGCGCCGCCCACACGCGCGTGAACAAATTCCAGGGCAAGCTGATCCCAGTTGGGCAGGCGATGGCCGATGCCTTGCAGCATGTTCACTGCCAGCCGGCACAGATCCTTGTAGTCCATTGCCGCCGCCGAGAGCGTGGACAGCGAAGCCTGAAGCGTTTGCTCATCGGGCGATTTCGCCGAAGGCACGGGTTCGTGAAACCCAGCAGACTCGATGCGTTCGAACGTGGTGGGCGATTGCTCGGATTGATGGAACGTGAATTCGATCTGGCCCATGCGAATCGTATCGCCGTCCAGCAGCGGCTGTTCCGCCGTTCGCTCGTTGTTGACGAACGTGCCGTTGCGGCTGAGGTCGCGAATGTGCCATTGTCCTCCTTGCAGCCACAGTTGAGCGTGTACTCGTGAGCAGACTGGATCGTCGAGTTGGATGTCGCAGTCGGCTTGTCGCCCCAGCCTCAGTTGGTGCGCGGCTTCTCCCAGCAACACCGATGCGCCGACTTTGGGCCCCGCGGTCATGGTGAGATAGGTATACACCGAACGAACGCTGCTCCAGAAGGTTGAAGCCAGCTGGGAATTCATCGCCGCCTGGTGCCGCCGTGAAGCGTCCACAGGCGCGAATCTTCCATCCGCATTCCCAAAGATGCCCCACGATCCGCTCCCGCACGCCGACTTTCCAGCGATTTAAGTCTACTATCTAAATCACCCCCCGACCAACTTCATCGTGAAACTACCAGCCGTCGGTCATGCTAGCAGGCGACATTTCGCCTCTGCTGCGACATCGGTCGAGTGCCAGTCGCCGCTCGGGGCCGGGTCGCCAGCGCGAGATCGGTTTTTCCCAGCACAGTCGGGGGTTGGCCCATTTGCCTCGCAAGGCAGCGCAGCTAAGATGGGCGGCTTGTGCGGCGCACCGGCGTTGTCATGCATCGTTGCCTGGCGATAGAAGGTTCGGCACCCCGGAAGTCTCGTTTCGAGGCACCCTGCATTGCTCCGTGACTCCGGTCGCGCGAGCTCGATCCGACCCCCCCGATCGCGCCCCTGGCACTGATGCCCTGCCCATAACAGAAGTTACGCTGAATTAGGAAGTTACACCTCATGCAGTCCGAACTCGTTGTCATCGGCGGTGGCCCCGGCGGATACGCTGCCGCGTTTCTGGCCGCCGACAAGGGAATGGAAGTCACCCTGGTGGAAGCCGATCCTCGCTTGGGCGGAACCTGCTTGCTCCGCGGCTGCATCCCCTCCAAGGCACTGCTCCATGTGGCCCGGGTGATCAACGAAAGCCAGGAAATGCACGAATGGGGAATCCAGTTCTCTTCCCCTCAGGTGGAAATCGATGCCCTGCGCAGCCGCAAAGAAAAGGTGATCGGCAATCTCACGGCGGGGCTCAAGCAGTTGGCCAAGCAGCGAAAAGTAAAGGTGATTCAAGCCCGGGCGCAGTTCACCAGTTCCACTTCGCTAAAGCTTTCTGGCGGCGATCCGGCCACTCGCGACGGCGACGAACTTACCTTCAAACATTGCATTTTGGCCGCCGGGTCGATTCCGACCAAAATACCGGGCATCAGCATCGACTCTCCGCGCGTCATGGACAGCACCGGCGCCCTCGAATTGCCCGATATTCCCGAATCGCTGCTGGTCATTGGCGGCGGGTACATCGGTCTGGAAATGGGCTCGGTGTATGCGGCCTTGGGAACCAAGGTTTCGGTGGTCGAACTCACCTCGGGCTTGCTGCCCGGCGCCGATCGCGATCTGGTCAAGCCGTTGCACAAGCGGTTGGAACAGGCGTTTGCCGGTATCTACCTCGACACCAAGGTGGTGAGCGTGGAGGACGTGGGCGAGGCGGTCGAGGTGGAATTTGAAGGCGCCGACGGCAAGCGGACCGAGAAGTTCTCGCGGGTGCTGGTCTCGATCGGTCGCCGCCCCAACAGCAAAGACTTGGGGCTGGAAAACACGAAGGTGCAGCTCGACCAGCGCGGCTTCGTCGTGTTGACCGACGACAAGCAGCACACGCACGATCCGCACATTTTGGCCATCGGCGATATCGCCGGCGAACCCATGTTGGCCCACAAGGCCAGCCACGAAGGCAAAGTGGCCGTCGAGGCCCTGCTCGGCGAGCCGGCGGCCTTCGACCCGCGCGCGATTCCGGCCGTGGTGTTCACCGATCCCGAAATCGCCTGGGCCGGTCTGACGGAAAGCCAAGCCAATCAGGAAGAACGCAAGGTGCAGGTGGCGCGCTACCCTTGGGCTGCCAGCGGCAAGGCCGTGGCCCTGGGGCGGACCGAGGGTTTGACAAAAATCATCTTCGATGCCGAAACCGAGCGAATTTTGGGCGTGGGCCTGGTCGGCGTTAATGCCGGCGACCTGATCGCCGAAGCCGTGGTCGCCATGGAAACCGGCTGCACCGCTCGCGACTTGGCCGAATCGATCCACCCGCACCCCACATTGGGGGAAACCCTCGGTTTTGCCGCGGAAATGATCCTGGGCACCGCGACCGAGATCTATCGACCGGCTCGCAAATAGGATAAGCTGACCTAACCATCAAAGTTTCCCGCCGATTATGCCGATTAGGGCGTGGCACGCGCGGCGCTTGGCTCGCGCGGTGATGCAGCCGCGACTCGCCAGGCATTCAACGATCGCATTGCCAGCAAACGGCAGGCATGCAGCGGGGGCGGTTCGAGAGTCTCCTCCGCCGTCGGAGGATTGCGTTGCCGCTTTCAACCAGGGCAGGAAACCCTTCGAGAACCAACTGTCGAAATTACCTGTCGATAGATACTGTCGATCGCGGCCATCGAGGCCGCTGGCTGATTGGGAGAGCAAAGTCCATGGTCCAAACTCTTAGTGTGCAACCCGGCGATGCACTGCTCAACGGCAAGGATGTCGATCCGACCGAAACCGCCGAATGGTTGGAGTCGCTGCAATACGTGCTCAAGAGCAAAGGTCCGGGCCGGGTTCGCCAACTGCTCTCGGTGCTGCACGACGCCGCGCAACGGGCCGGGGTCGAACTCCCCTTCTCCGCCAACACCCCCTACGTCAACACCATCCATGTGAGCAAGCAGCCGGTTTACCCCGGCAACCGCGAGATCGAGCGCCGCATCAAAAGCATCATTCGCTGGAATGCCATGGCGATGGTCACCCGGGCGAACAAGGAGTTCCCCGGAATTGGCGGGCACATCTCCACCTTCGCCTCGTCCGCCACGCTGTACGAGGTGGCTTACAACCACTTCTTCCGCGGCCGCGATGACGACTACTCCGGCGACCAGGTTTACCTGCAGGGGCACGCCTCGCCGGGCGCCTATGCCAGGGCTTTCCTGGAAGGCCGGCTTTCCGAAGAACAACTGATCAACTTCCGCCGCGAGCTGGCCGAAGGGGGAGGGCTATCCAGCTATCCGCACCCGTGGCTCATGCCCAGCTTCTGGGAATTTCCCACGGTATCGATGGGTCTGGCGCCGATCATGGCCATTTACCAGGCCCGGTTCAACAAGTATCTCACCGACCGCGGAATCAAGGACACCCGCAAGCAACACGTGTGGGCTTTCCTCGGCGACGGCGAAACCGACGAACCCGAAACCCTGGGTGCCATTACGCTGGCCAGCCGCGAAAATCTCGACAACTTGATCTTTGTCATCAACTGCAACCTGCAGCGGCTCGACGGCCCGGTGCGCGGCAACGGCAAAATCATTCAAGAACTGGAGGGCATTTTCCGCGGCGCCGGTTGGAATGTGATCAAGGTGATTTGGGGGCACGACTGGGATCCGTTGCTCGACCGAGACGAGAAAGGACTGCTCGTCAAACGCATGGGCGAGGTGGTCGACGGCCAGTATCAAAAGTACGTGGTGGCCGGCGGCGATTACATTCGCAAGGATTTCTTCGGCAAGTACCCCGAACTCGAAGAGATGGTCAGCCATCTTTCCGACGAGGTGCTGGAGAAAATGCGCCGCGGCGGACACGACCCCGAGAAGGTGTACGCCGCCTACAAAGCGGCCGTGGAGTCCAATCGCCCCACCGTCATTTTGGCCAAGACGATCAAGGGCTACGGCCTGGGCGAGGCGGGCGAGGGCCGCAACGTCACGCACAACCAAAAGAAGCTGAACGAAGAAGAACTGCGCGAGTTCCGCACCCGGTTCGGCATTCCCATTTCCGACGAGGAAGTAGCCAAGGCGCCTTTCTACAAACCGCCCGAAGACAGCCCCGAAATGAAGTACCTGCACGAGCGCCGCAAGGCGCTCGGCGGCTACGTGCCCGGCCGGCCCACCAAGCCCGTGCTGACGGAAGTGCCTACCTTGGATGAATACCGAGACGATGCCACCATTGAAGGCAGCGGCGACAAGGAATGGTCTACCACGATGGGGTTCGTCCGCTTCTTCACCAAGTTGCTCCGCGACAAAAAGGTGGGCAACAACATTGTGCCCATCGTGCCCGATGAATCGCGCACTTTCGGCATGGAGGGCTTGTTCCGCCAGGTGGGCATTTACTCGCACGCGGGCCAGCTATACGAGCCGGTCGACGCCAAGCAGGTGGCCTACTACAAAGAAGCCAAGGACGGCCAGTTGCTCGAGGAAGGCATCACCGAGGCCGGTTCCATGTCGTCGTTCATCGCCGCCGGCACGGCCTACGCCTCGCACGGGATCAACATGATCCCCTTCTTCATTTACTACTCGATGTTCGGCTTCCAGCGAATCGGCGACCTGATTTGGGCCGCCTGCGATTGCCGCGCCAAGGGCTTTTTGCTCGGCGGAACCGCGGGACGCACCACGCTCAACGGCGAGGGCCTGCAGCACCAGGACGGCCACAGCCTGCTGAACTCGTCCGCATTCCCCACCGTGTTGTCGTACGATCCGGCCTACGCCTACGAAACCACCGTGATCATTCTGGAAGGCATGAAACGCCTGTACCAGGACGGCGAAGACGGCATTTACTACATCACGCTCGAAAACGAAAACTACGTGCAGCCCCCCATGCCCGAGGGCGTGGCGGAAGGCATCGTTCGCGGCTTGTACAAGATTTCGTCCAAGGAGGCCGGGGACGGTTCGCTGCGGGTGCAGTTGTTTGGCAGCGGCGCAATCTTGCGCAGCGTGCTCAAAGCCCAGGAAATCCTGGCCGACAAATACGGCGTGGCCAGCGACGTGTGGAGCGCTACCAGCTACAGCGAACTGCGCCGCGATGCCCTGGCGTGCCAGCGGTGGAACATGCTGCATCCCGCCGAAGAGCCGCGCCAAAGTTATCTCGAAACCATTTTGGACGGCGTCTCCGGTCCCTTCATCGCGGCCAGCGACTACGTGCGGCTGGTCCCCGAGCAAATCGACCCTTGGGTACCCGGCGGGCTGTTTGTGCTGGGAACCGATGGTTTTGGCCGGAGCGAGCTGCGTGAAACCCTGCGACGCCACTTCGAAGTGGATGCCGAATGCGTGACCGTTGCCGCACTGTGGCAACTATCGAAGCAGGGCAAGTTGAAAGCCGAAGACGTGGCCAAGGCCATCGCCGACCTGGGCATCGATACCAACAAGATCAACCCCATGACCGCCTAGTATCGGCGCGTGCGATGCTCATACCGCCGGGCAGGCACCTTGGCGCACTCGCCGGCGCGGATTCCCAACTTCCGTCGCCAACATCCTACGATCGCGACATTGATATCCTGCGGGCTTCCCGATTGATCCTGCTCATCGACAACTACGATTCCTTCACCTACAACCTGGTGCAACGGTTGGGAGAGATCGACTCCAGCCTGAGTATCGAGGTTCGTCGCAACGACCAGATCACGCTCGACGAAATCGCCGAGCTTAATCCCAGCCACCTGATCATTTCGCCCGGCCCTTGCACCCCGAGCGAAGCCGGTATTTCCGTCGCCTGCGTGCAACGGTTTGGCCCGCAAATCCCCACGCTGGGCGTGTGCCTGGGGCACCAGTCGATTGGCCAGGCATTCGGCGCCAAGATTGTGCGGGCCGATCGCCTGATGCACGGCAAGACCGACCAGATTTATCACGACAACTCCGGACTATTCGCTGGGCTGGAAAACCCCTTTCAAGCCACGCGCTACCATAGCCTGGTGATCAAGCCCGATACGTTGCCGGCAGAGTTCGAAGTCTCGGCCTGGTCGATTGCCCCCGACGGCAACCGCGAGATCATGGGCATACGCCACAAAACGCTGCCGATCCTCGGCGTGCAATTCCACCCCGAAAGCTTCCTCACGCACCGCGGCTACGACATCCTGCGGCGGTTCATTTCTTTGTAGGCGGTTTTGGCTCACATTCCCGCACGTTGCATCGCTGCACTCCCGCTGGAAGCATGCGACGGGTTGTCCCGGCTACCGAGGAAGCGAGGAGGGCAGGCCCACCGTTGCCGCGTTGAACACCCAATAGGGCAATCCTTGGTAGTCCCGGCTGAGCAGCCCCATGCGTTGCGATGCCGGCTTGGCATCGTTGAGCAGGCAAATCAGGTCGGATACCACCGAGCCATTGCTGCTGTAGTACGAATGGCCTACCAGGGTGGTATCCACTGCCGAAACGTCGATGGTTTCGATCCCGGGAACCACCACCAGCAGTTCACCTGAATCACCCGCCCGCGGGTACCCGTGAATCTGCTTGGAAAGCCGCAGGGCCTCGTCGTTGCTCGAGGCATACAGGGTGACGCGATTGGCGGTTCGAGCGATGGCCGGCGCCAGGTCGCGTTTGAAGACTTCGGCGTCGACGTCCGGCGCGGTCAGCACCACCTCTTGAAACAAGGGGCGCTCCATCCGGAACGACATCGAGTGCAAAGCCTTGGTCAGGGCGCGATTACCCATGCTGTGCGCGATCAGGCAAATCGACTCGGCGCCGCTCTGCTGGGCCAAATCGAGCAGGAATTGCCGCAGGTGCGGCACCGTCCACTCCACGTTGTTGGCGTCGACCGTGTAGGCCGTGAGTTGCGCCTGGCTGGGCCAGCTATAAAAAATCGGAGCTCCCTCAAATTTGAGATCGTGCGCCATTTGAGCCGTTCGCCGGGCAGCCTCTTCAAACCCGGTGTTGAAACCGTGTACAAACACAAAGGCGTTCTTGCGAGGGCTACTGGCAACGCGGTCGCGAAGCTGGTCGTAAAACGCCTCGCTGTTATGCGGATACGCGCCCAGCAGAACCACATGCCTGGTCGGATCTTCGCGAATTTCCAGCCTGAATATCGTAGGCGCTTCCAGTTCTCCCACCTGATGGTCCGGTGGAATGCTCACCTCGCACACCCCCAGTTCCAACGATCCACGCTGGCCTCCGTAGTTCACCCCGGGCTTCGTGGCGGTTTGTTGCAGTCGAATCACTTTCATGCCGGCCAGGACGCACAACACGATCGCACCCGCCGCCGCGCACCACGCCAAGGTTTGCGTGACCGGTTTCCAAATTCCCCCTCGGGCCATTAAGAACATCAGCCCCGCGATGGCCAGCACGCCCGCCGGCCAGTAAAACCTGGCCAAGTAACCCGTCCAGGGCGTGCTCTTCAAATCGAGTTGAGCCCGGTCGGTGGCATAAAACACTTTCACGGTTTGGAAATCGCGATCGGGCGCCTTGGTATCGGGAACGGCAACCGTGGGCGCGGTTGCCTCGGTCGCGGCCTCCGGCGACGGCGCTGAGAGAGACATCGCCTGCGAAGTGGCGGGCGGCTCCGAAGTTGGCCAGGGCTCCGTTGCCGGCGTTTGCAGTGGGAGCGACCGCTCGGTAGGAACTGGACCGGGCGACTCGACCGAAGTCACCGTGGGCGAAGGATAGGTTGGTGTCGCATAGGTCGGCGCCGCCGAATAATCAACCGGCGCCGGCGTTGCCGAACCACCCAGGTTCGTAGAGCTTGGAGTTGTCGTGCCGGGGGCGAGCGAACTCGGCGACAGGGTTGTCGGCGATGTCGTCGAGGGCAACATCGTGTTGGGGACTATCCCCGACCGCAACAGAGGATTGCTGCTAGTCGAAGGCGCGGATGTTCCCGGCAACAGTCCCTTGATGAACGTGTCGGTATTCTGTCGAAGACTGTCCTGGGCCGAGCTGGCAAAGTTGTTGATCGAATTCGAAAGCGACGGAAGCGTTGGCGCTGGCGCCGTCGGTTGCACACTCGAAGGCTGCACATTGAAGGGCTGGACTGCGGTAGGCGGTGTCATCGCAGGCTGAAGCGGCGCGTAAGGATCCGTCGGCGAATTTGCCTGCGCCGTGGCTTCCGGCTGCGGAACGGCCGTGGTCGAGGCCGGCGGCAAATCGAGCGGAGTAAACTCGCTAACGGTCGCTTCTTCAGGACGCGAGCGACGCCAAGGCGGCGTGCGCGTTGGCGCGTCGGCGCTGGGAGTCGTTCCCACGGCGGGGCTGGCGTTTTCGCCGGGTGAGGCCGGGGGCTCTGTCTGCCCAGGAACGGGCGTGCTGTCAGTGTGCCGCGCGATCGGCGTGCCTTCATGCGTGCGAGGCGATTCATCCTTGGCCTGGCCGCAGCCCGCCACCGCTAGCAGGCCGGCAGATAACATCGACCAGGCCAAGCTGCTTGCGACTTTGCGAACGCCGTCATTTCTAAAAAAGAAGAAAGAATCCGCTGCATGAGCCGATGACATTGCCAAACGAATCAAGGCGGCCATATTCGCATCCTGCTGGTCGAAATGAGAGAACGGGGCGGAAAGCTCCCCGAACCGCGAGCGGCTGCGCCCGGGGGAAACGGAGACTTCCCCCCGCGCAAGAATGGGCCGCGTCTATAGCAGGAATAATCGGCAAAACCCAGCCCAGTTGAACGCACAAAATTGCTGCGGTAACAGCATGATTGCATTGGCCGACGAAGAACGGCCGTCTCGCTCCCGCGCTAGCAGGCATTCAATTCAACCTGAATGCGGCCGCTCTGCCTAACGCAGGTTAGCAATGCGGTGCGAATCGATCCTCGCAACCTCAGGGGGATATCATGGTCGAACGCGAGTCGGGGCCGCGCTCGCGATCCGGCGAGGCCTGGCGGGCGTGCTCCCCTCGCCCGGTGAGGGTTGATCCCTCGCCCGACTCGCTGCTAGCTGGCCGGCGATCGATCCGCAGTTGCCCATCGATCAGGCGGCCTTCCAGAATAATGGCAGGGCCTCCGCTGGAGGACAGGGCCAACTGCGGTGCGTAGGGTTGCGGAGCGGCAACCGGTTCTGCCGGCGCGGTTTCAGAAGACGATGGGGACGACTCTTCCACATCGACCCGGCTTCGCCGCAACCTTCGCAGCAGCGAGGGAATCCAACCTCGAACATCGTCGAGCAGGCTATACACCACGGGGATGACCACCAGCGTGAGAATGGTGGAAGTGATCATGCCGCCGACCACGCAGGTACCCATCGGCGCCCGCGATTCGGCGCCTTCTCCCAGCCCCAGCGTGATGGGGATCATGCCGGCAATGGTGGACAGCGCGGTCATCAAGATGGGCCGCAGCCGCGTGGGGCCGGCTTCACGCAGGGCGTCGTCCTTTTCCATGCCACGGCTGCGCAGCAGGTTGGTGTAATCGACGAGCAAGATCGCGTTCTTGGTTACCAAACCCATCAGCATCACCATTCCAATCATGCTGAAGATGTTCAGCGTGCGGCCGGTCAGGGCCAGCAAGCCGAGGGCGCCGCCGATTGAAAGCGGCAACGACAGCATGATGGTAAGCGGGTGCAGGTAGCTCTCGAACTGAGCCGCCAGAATCATATAGGTGAGCACCACGGCCAAAATCAAGGCAAAAATGATGTTGGCGAACGATTCGGCCATCATGTCGGCCGTGCCGGTGAACACGGCCGAAACCCCGGCCGGCAATCCCGCCTCTTGAGCCGCGCGGACGACGTCGGCCGTCGCTGCGCCCAGCGGCTTGTCGGCCTCCAGATTGGCGAGAATGGTTACCTGCCGCCGCCGATCCTGGCGGTCGATGGAAACCGGACCAAAGGTGTTTTCCACGGTGGCCAGGTTGCGGAGTTCGGTAAGCTGTCCCTTCTCCATGCGCACCGGCAGCGTTTGCAGGATCTCGGGCCGATGCCGATCGGCGCCCACCAACCGTACCCGCACGTCGTAACTCTTGCCGTCGTCTTCAAACGTGGAAACCTGCTGTCCGCCGACCAGGGCACTTACGGCCCGGCCCAAGTCGTCCACGTTCACGCCCAAGTCCGCGGCCCGGTCGCGATCGATGCCGATGGAAAGTTCGGGCTTGCCCGCCTGGCTGGTAGTGTTCACATCGACAAAGCCGGGAATATCTCTGAGCCTGGCAACAATGGCGTCGGCGGTCGCGGTCAACTCGTCGAGATTGTCTCCACGCAGGTTGTATTGGACCGGCGCCGAACGCATACCGCCTCCACCCAGCCGGGGCACGGCATCCACGCTGATCCGCAGACTGGAGTACGGTTCTAGCCGCTGACGGGCGAGTTGCATGACGTCGCCTTGCGAAAGCTGGCGGCCGTTCTTGCCTACCAGCTTGACCAGGATTTGCGCGACGGTCGATTGGCCTTCATACTGACCGCCCACCGTGGTGTAAATATCGGCAATGGCGGGCAGTTCGCTCAAAATCCCCTCGATGTCGCCGGCGATCTTCGAGGTTTGCTGAATGGACGATCCCACGGGAGCTTCCACCTGCACCTGAAATTGCCCATCGTCGGGCGTGGGCGCGAATTCCTGTCCCACCAGCGGTAATAGCATCAAGCTGCCGACGAACACTCCAATCGCGCTCAGCACAACCAGGGCTCGCCGCCGCAGGGCAAACCCCAGCGTCTGCCGGTAAACCGATTCGATGCCGGTGAAGACCCGTTCGGAGAGCCGGAACAACCGCCCCTGGTTGGCGTTCACTTTCAGCACCTGCGAGCAGAGCATGGGCGAGAGCGTAAGGGCGATGAATGTCGATACAACCACCGCGAAGGTGACCGTCATGCCAAACTCGTAAAAGAACCGGCCAACGATGCCATCCATGAAGGCCACCGGCACAAACACCGCCGCAATCGAAAGCGAAGTGGCCACCACCGCAAAGCCGATCTCGCGCATGGCGGCAATCGCCGCCGCCACCCGGCCCGCCCCGCGCTGCATGTGCCGCCACGTGTTCTCCAATACCACAATCGAGTCGTCGATGATCATGCCCACCGAAATGGTCAAGGCCAGTAGCGTCATGGTGTTGAGCGTAAAGCCCAGTGCCAGCATGAAGGCATACGTGGAAATGATGGTGGTGGGGATGGTCACGGCCGCCACCAGCGATCCTCGCAGGCTGCGGAGAAACACCAGAATCACCAGCACGGCCAGCACGCCGCCCCGAAGCAACTCGCCTTGCGCTTCGTTCACGCTGTCCTCAACAAACTCGCTGTTGTCTTGCACCAACAGCAGTTGGTACCCCTGCGGAAGTTCGCCGCGAATCTGGTCGAGTTCGGCTTTGACCTGCTGGGCAACTTTCACCAGGTTGGAGCCCGACTGTTGCCGTACCGCCAGCGATACCGCCGGCTGCCCGTTCAATCGAGCTACGCTTCGCTCGTCGGCCAAACCGTCTTCCACAAAGGCGACCTGTTCCAGCCGAATGACCAGGCCGCCGCGCCGCGCGACCACCAAGTTGCGGAATTGCTCCACATCGACCAATCGGCCGCGCGTTTTTACAATCAGTTCTTGAGGGCCGGTTTCGATACGGCCGCCCGGAAACTCCACGTTGCCCTTGCGAACCGCTTCGATCACGTCTTGCGCGCTCAAGTCGTGCGCCACCAGGTCGGTGGTGCGAAGCCACACGCGAATTTCCCGTTCGCGGTCGCCAGCAAGCTGCACGCCGCCCACGCCGTTGATCGATTCAATTCGCGGTTTGAGCACGTCATCGGCAAATCGCGTTAAGTCGCGAATGGAAGCGTCGCCGGCGAGCACCATGCCCAGGATGGGCACGGCGTCGGGATCGAACTTTTCGATGATCGGCGGCTCGGAATCGAGCGGCAACTCGCCGCGAATTGCCGAGATCTTGTCGCGCACGTCTTGCGCGGCAATGTCGATTTTGCGACCCAACTCAAATTCCAGGAAAACCTGCGCCACGCCTTCGCTGGTTTCCGACCGCAGCGACTTGATGCCGCCGATGGTGCTCAGCGCCTCTTCGAGAACCTCGGTAACCTCGGTTTCAACCGTCCGCGGCGAGGCGCCTTCGTACACCACCGTCACGGTGACGATCGGCATGTCCACGTCGGGGTAGAGCGCCGTCCCAATCGCGCGATAGGCCACGAACCCAAACACCACCAAGGCGCCAATCGCCATGGTCGTGAGCACGGGACGTCTAACGGCAGTTTCCGAAAGTTTCATGGCAGCAAACAAACCCCAAAGGGCAGGACCAACAGATCAGTATCAATATCGCAAGACTACGGCCGAACGTTGACCTGCATACCGTCGGACAGCAGGTTGGGATCGTCCACGACCACGGTTTCTCCCTGCTGCAAGCCAGCCAAGATTTCGGTGCGGTCGCCGCTGTTCATGCCCAGCGTTACCGGCGTCAGCGCCACCCGCTCGCCATCGATGCGAAATACGTGCGGTTGGCCTTCGCGGAACACGATGGCGGCCGAAGGCACGCTGAGCGTTTCGCCCGCCGGATCGGTGTCCAATTGGAGATGAACCCGCGCGAACTGCCCCGCCTTGAAGGCTCCCTCGGCATTGTCCACGGCGACGCGAATCTGGAAGGTGCGGGTCGCGGGGTCCACCACTTCGTTCACGGCAATCACCACCGCCGGCACCCGCTGGGTGGACGACGCGGTGCTCACGGCCGCCAGATCGTGAACGCGTACTTTTCCGACGTAGCCGGCGGGCAGACCCACTTCGGCAATCAGGTAGTGCAGGTCCATCATTTCGATGGCGGCGCCGTGCGCGGCCGATATGCGCTCGCCCACTTCCACGTTCACCGCGGTCACCACGCCGTCGTAGGGTGCGCGGATCGTGGCTTTTTCCAGTTCGCGGCGCTTCATGGCCGCCTCGGCCTTGGCGTGAGCAATCACCGCGGCTTGCACCGCCAATTCTTCCGCCGTGGGACCGGCTTCGGCAGTGGCCAGATTGGCCCGCGCGCTGTCGTACTGGGCCTTGGCGGTCGCTACATCGGTCACCACCCGATCGTGTTCGCTCGCCGAAACCACGTTTTGATTTCGCAGCGCGTCCACCCGCTCGTAGGTGCGGTAGGCCTGATCGTATCGGGCCTTGGCCTCGTCGCGCAGGGCCGCCTGCCGCGCTACCTCTTCGGGTCGCTGCCAGGCTTTAAGCTTGGCCAGATCGGCTTCCACCTGCTGCACGCGGGCTTCGGCCAACCGTACCGCCAATTCCAAGTCGCGGGTGTCCAGTTGCACCAGCACGTCGCCTGCCCGAACCGTCTGGCCATAGCCCAAGCTGAGCTGCTCATCGTAGCGGCGGTTCCCCATTTCGATCTGAATCCGGGGCCCCACCGCGGAAATGGACTGAACCACGCCGTCGACCTCGGGCACAATGCGCGTGTAACGCCGGGGGAGCAAGTTGCCGGTGAAGGTCGCCTCGCGACTCAGCCGCTCGGCTTGCGCCGGGGCCACGCGAACCTGCAGCCGCCGCGCCAAGTTTTTCGTGGCGGGTGTCTCCGGGTTGGGCGAGGCGGTGAGGTTGCCTTCGCAGCCCACAAGAAACGGCAGCGCCGCTCCGCAGAGAACCAGTACCCAAAGCTTGCGATGCATGGTGATTGACTTCCGCACAAGGCAGCACATCCAGCCCTAACTGGGCGAGGCTGCCAATCCCTGAATCAACAACTCCACGGCTTGCGACACGCGTTGCGTAAGGCGATCGCGGCCCCCTTCGAGCACGCCATTGACAATGGCGCCGAACAGCAGGTCGGCGAATGCATTGGTGGCTTCGACGGCGTCGATCGGTCTCAGTTCTCCCTGCTGCACCGCGTAATGCAGCATGCCTTCAAAGTCTGACCGGGTTTCTGAGCGGAACATCAAGTGCGTCGGAAAAACCGACTCGCGAAACTCCGCCCGTTCTTGCAGCATGATTTCCACGGCTTGGGGCCGCTGCTGGTAGAATTCCGCCACGGCCATGGCAATGATGCGAATCGTGGCCAAGGCGCCCCGTTCCTGAACTACCGCCGCCAAGTCGCGGCTGCCCAATTGGCCTTCGACGTGTTCGGCCATTTGTTCCAGGCAGTGCCGCGCTGTGGCCAGGAACAACTGCTCCTTGTTGCCAAAATGGCGGTACACCGTACCCTTGCCCACGCGCGCCAGATCGGCGATCACTTGCACGTCGGCGTTGCGAAATCCTTCCTTGGCGAACACCTGCAGGGCGTTGCGGAGGATTACTCGCCGCTTTTGCTCGATCTTGGCGTTGATGGCCTTTTCCGTCACGCTGCGATGCTCCCTGGATTTCGCCGCCGGGTTGGCTCCCCAAACTCTCCGGAACGGACTCGTCCGTCCGTTTCATCATAGCCGCCTGCCTCACTGCGGCAAGGTAGATTTCATCGTCAAATTCCGCCCAATCGATACAGCCATTCTCGCCGCCTGCGCACAGCCCCGTTGTCTGCACCCCGCACTTCAAGTAAACCGCAGCGGGGAAATGCTTTGCAATCGTACGACCGTTCGTCTGACGCAGCGAGACGGCTACGAACGGCGCCGCTTCAACCTCGCTATTCTTCCCCAGTGCGTCTTTGCCCCGCCCAGGCGATGCTGGCATCGCTGCCGCCGCCGGCCCACTTTTTTGCTCAATTGCAGTCGCAATTTTGCCGATGGTGACGACCAGCACACTTGCGCCAACCTTACCGGGGGGGAATGCATGTGCGGGGTAGAGATCTTTGGCAAGCCTTTTGGGGAAGCGGCGGATGACCCGAAAACTGATCGTGACGAGCGCGATTGCCGCCACGTTCCTGGGCCTGATCGGCTGGATTGCGCCCCCCACGGCCTCTTGGCCGCTTGAGCCGGGAGCGGTTTACGAGGTTGCCGTGGACGGCGACTCTGCCCAGTTCGAACTGGCCTTCGACAATCCACGCCAGGCCTACTTGCTGGTGGTGACGAACCTGGCTCAAGACGTGCAACCGGTCCCCGTCGTGATGCGTTGCGAGCCAATCGAACGATTGTCCTCGTCTGGGTTGATTCGCGCGCCGCGGCCTTCTTGGGAAGAGGTCGCGCGACTCGCACCCCCGAGGGTTGTTCCCTCGCATGAGTCGATGCCGCCGGACTCGCGGCGTTTCTGGCTCCGCGTTGGCCCCGGTGCCAGCGAAAACCCCGCGGCCTTTCGCGAGTTGCATGCCCAGCGAAAACTGGTTGGCGAGCGGGCAGCCATTTACGTGGACGACAGCGACCACGTGCCGGAAGAAACCATCGCGGCGATTGTCCGCGCATTCGACACCAAGGTTTATCCGCGACTCACTCCCTGGACGGGCGCAGCTGCCGACGTCGATCGCGACGGTCGGCTGGCCATTGTACTCACCTCGTGGCTCGATCGTCTCGATGGCGGACAACTGAGCCTGGGCGGCATGGTCTCCGCTGGCGACTTCAATCCCCAGGGAAAGCCGCCGTATTCCAACCGCGCCGACGTTCTGTACCTGAATGCCAACGTTCGGCCGGGCCCGCATCTGGAAACCCTGCTCGCCCACGAATACACCCACGCCGTAGTGTGCAGCGTGCGGCGCGACAACGACTCGCTGCTTTATCCGTGGCTTCGCGAAGAATCGTGGTTGAACGAATCCCTGGCGCACCTGGCCGAAAGTCTGCAAGACAATGGCTGGAGCAATCTCGATCACCGCATCGCCGCCCGCTTGAATTCGCCTTGCGGGGGACCGCTTGCCATTCCATCGCGCTTGTCGGCCGTGCTCGGTCGCGAACCGGCGGTGCGCGGCAGCGGCTATCTGTTTCTGCGGTGGTGCGCTGCTCGATTTGGTCCCGGCATCATCTCGCGATTGATCCACTCTCCCCGCTCGGGAATCCAGAATCTGGAGTCCGTCACGGGCGTTCCGTTTGCTCAGCTCTATCGACAGTACTCGATCGATCTGTTTCACGGCGATTGGGAAAGCGCGGGAGACACCGATCGCTTGGGCAGCCCATTGGCCATGCCCGACCTTTGGGGAAAGACTGGCCGGCATTGGCTGGCCGGCGTGGCTCACCGCGATTGGAGTTTAGACGGCGCCGCAATGCTGGAACCGCAGCACGTGCCTGGCACCAGCAGTTGCTACGTGGTGATGCGGGCCTCGCAACCCTGTCTGCGCCGCGTTGCGTTGCAGTTGGGAAGCCCCGGCCGTTGGCAGGTGTCGCTGGTTCCATTGAACGAAGTTCGCCCCCGGCTGGAAGTGACGTCGGCGTCGCAAATTACCGCAGATTCTGCCGCCGTGCCCGACTTGCCCAACCGGCAGGCGTTCGAGATTCACAACCGGGGCAACGAACCGGCCCGGTTGGTCCACATCGCCTGGGGAACCGACCACTCGCCTGCGAACGAAGGTCAATCGCTGGAAGACCTGGAACTCTTGCCAGGCGAATCAACCATCGTCCATGTGCCGATGTCACTCCCCGCCACTGCCAACCGCCGCTGGCTGCACATATCTGCCCGGGACCCCAGCGGTGTGCCCGCCGGCTTCTGGCGCGACCTGTGGTAGTCGATTGCACGGCGTCGATTGCTAACGGATTGTGGGTAGGCCAACCCCTTTTACCTTGCCACTGCGCTCATTTTCGTTTCATCAAAGAGCGAACGCAGGGAGTCTTTGCGACGCGCGCCCTGGTCGGCTCGACGGGATGCAAGACGCGGGCCACCGCGTCAATTATATTGCACAATGCCATCTTGATGTGTCTATTGGTAGTTGCCCACCAAGGCGGCGAGGTCGGCCGAGTGCGCCACGCGAAAAATCGAGCGCATCGGGGCGATCGTTCCACCCCGCCTACCCCGCGACCCTGCCACACTCACGCCCCTTATGGAATTCTGCGCCATGCGAACAGTGGCTTCTTATTTCGTTTGCTGCTTGAGTGGGGCGCTCGCCCTGCTGGCCGACGGGCGAGGAACGTTTGCCGCCGAGGGGCCTGTCCCCACCTTCGAACAGCACGTGCGGCCGATCCTCAGGGCTCACTGTTTTCATTGCCACGGTGAGGAGCCCGAACTGCAAGGCAATCTCGATCTGCGTCTCAAACGGCTGATGGTCGCCGGCGGGGATACCGGTCCGAGCATTGCGCCGGGCAAGTCGACCGAGAGTTTGCTGCTCACTCGCATTCTCGAGGGGGAAATGCCGCCGGGCGACAAGAAGTTGGCCGCCAGCGAAATCGACGTGATTCGCCGCTGGCTCGACGCCGGCGCGCCCACGGCTGGCCCCGAGCCCGACGCCATCGGCCAAGGCATGTTGTTTACGGACGAGGATCGTCGATTTTGGGCTTTCCAGCCGCTGGCACATCCCGCTGTTCCCGCGGTGAAACACGGCGAACAGGTCCGCACCCCGGTGGACGCCTTCTTGCTGGCTCGCCTCGAGCAGCAGAATTTTGCGTTTTCACCCCAGGCCGACCGGTCAACGCTCTTGCGGCGTGCCACGTTCGATCTGTTGGGACGCCCCCCCTTGCCCGAGGAAACAACCGCCTTCCTGGCCGACGATGCTCCCGACGCGTACGAGCGGCTGATCGAGCGGTTGCTGGCTTCTCCGCAATATGGCGAACGCTGGGGCCGGCATTGGCTCGACATCGCAGGCTACGCCGACAGCGAAGGATACACCGAAACCGATACGGTTCGCCCTTACGCTTACAAATATCGCGACTACGTGATCAACGCATTCAACAGCGACATGCCGTATGATCGGTTTGTGATCGAGCAGTTGGCGGGCGACGAATTGGTGTCGCCGCCGTACGACCGGCTTTCGCCCGACGATTTGAAAAAACTCATCGCGACCGGTTTTCTGCGGATGGCTCCCGACGGTACTGGCGAAACGCCGGCCGACATGGCCCCGGTTGCCCGCAACGACGTGGTGGCCCAAACGGTGCAGATTGTCTCGACCTCGCTGCTAGGGCTTACGGTCGGCTGCGCGCAGTGCCACCATCACCGCTACGACCCCATTTCGCACGAAGATTACCACCGCTTCCGCGCGCTGTTCGAGCCGGCGCTCGACCCAAAGAAATGGCGCGTGCCCAAGAATCGGCTGATCACCCTGTTCGGCCAGGCCGAGCGAGAAGAGGCGGCGAGGATTGAAGCCGAGGCCAAGAAGATCGAGGCCGAACGACTCAAGAAACAAGAAGAACTCGTCGCCGCCGTGCTCGAGCGCGAGTTGGCCAAGCTGCCCGACGACATTCGCGAAGAAGCCCGTGCCGCCGCGACCACGCCCGCCGCCAAACGCAGCAAGGAACAGCAGGCGCTAATCAAGCGGTATCCCAGCACGAATGTCTCAGCCGGCTCGCTGCGACTGTTCGATAATTCGGCCGCCAACATGCTGCAAGAGTTCACCGATCAAGCGGCCAAGCTCCGCGAGACCATGCCCAAGCCCGACTACCTGAGGGCACTGACCGAAACGCCGGGCCACGTGCCGGCCACGCATCTTTTTTATCGCGGCGATCACGAACAGCCGCGACAATCGATCGCTCCCGATGAACTTTCCATCTTGGAACTTTGCGGCGCCCCGGGCGAGATACCCGAGAACGATCCCAGCCTGCCCACCACCGGTCGCCGGTTGGCCTACGCCCGCCAACTCACCACTGGCGAGCATCCGCTGCTGACGCGGGTGCTGGTCAATCGGGTGTGGCTGCTTCACTTTGGCCGGGGCCTGGTTTCCACACCGGCCGATTTCGGATTTTTGGGCGAGCGCCCCAGCCATCCCGAATTACTCGACTGGCTGGCCCGCCGTTTTGTGGAAGACGGATGGAGCCTCAAGCGGCTGCATCAACTGATCATGACCAGCACGGCCTACCGCCAGCAGGTGCGGCGCGATGCCGCCCAAGACTTGGCCGACCCCGACAATATCTTGCTGGGCGGAATGCGGCCGCGGCGGTTGGAAGCCGAAGCGCTGCGAGATTCGGTGCTGGCCGTCAGCGGCAAACTCAACGCCAAACCGTTCGGACCCGCCGTGCCGGTGATGGCCGACAACGTCGGTCAATTTGTGATTGGAATTGAGAACTTGAATGCCGGCCGACCCGGCGCCGTGATCCCCATGCATGGCGAAGAATTTCGCCGCAGCGTGTACATTCAAACCCGCCGCACGCGGCCGCTTTCGGTGCTCGAGGCATTCGACGCTCCGCGAATGGAGCCCAACTGCGAAGTCAGGGCGTCTTCCACCGTGGCCACGCAATCGCTGCTGCTGCTCAACAGCGAGTTCATTGTCGAGCAGGCGGAATTCATGGCCGAGCGCATCGAGCAGGAAGTCGGCGACGAACTTGCCGGGCAAACCGCCAGGGCCTGGCTGCTGGCCTTCGCCCGCGAGCCCACCGCCGCAGAGTTGGCCGAAGCCACGGCGTTTGTCGAAGGACAGCAAGTGCTGTTTGCCGAGCGATTAGAGGCGGCCGGCAAGAAAGGCGACGAGATGACGCAAACCGCGCGGCGACAGGCGGTGGCCAGCTTCTGTCATGCGCTGCTGTCCAGCAATGCCTTCTTGTACGTCGATTAGCTGTTAACCGTTTGGACGCGATCTGCTTGCGTCATCCTCTCACCGATTGCGCTGGCCATGCCTGCCCATCCTTTGCTTTCCGCGCTGGACGCCGCGTGGCCAGCCGAGCGATGGCGGCAAGTTTCGGTGCTGGTGGCCATTTCGGGCGGACCCGACAGTGTGGCCTTGTTGCGTGCGATTGTGGAACGCGCAGCAGCCGTGCCGGGTCCGGGGCGGATCATCGCCGCGCACTACAATCACCGCCTTCGACCCACGGCCGAGCGCGACGAACATTTCGTAATTGAGCTTTGCCGGCAACTGAACGTGCCGCTCGAAACGCAAACGGCTGTTGCGGCTGGCTCCGCGGCGGAAGACGCCGCCCGATCTGCCAGATACGCCTTCTTGCAAGATACGTCCGAGCGGCTCGGTGCTCGCTACGTGGCGCTGGGCCATACCGCCGACGATCAGGCCGAAACCATCCTGCATCGCATCCTGCGGGGGACGGGTTTGCACGGTTTGGCCGGCATGCCTGTCGCGCGTTCGCTGGGACCGGCGGCAACCGTCATCCGTCCGTTGCTCGGCTGCCGCCGCGGCCAGGTCTTGGATTATCTGTCCTCGCTCGGCCAGGATTATTGCTCCGACGAAACCAACGAGGCGCTGCACTACACCCGCAACCGTATTCGACATCACTTGCTGCCGGAATTGGAAACGCACTTCAATCCCGAGGTGCGATTGGCCCTGTTGCGGTTGGGCGACCTGGCCGGCGAAGCCGCTACATTCATTGAAAACGAAGCCGCGGAGTTGCTCGCCCAGGCGCTTCGGCCAGGCGAAGCGTTGACCCAACCGGCGGATTCCGCGGTGATCGACTGCCTGCCGCTGGAAGTCGTGTCGCCTTTTCTGGTGTGCGAAATGTTCGTGCTGCTGTGGAAAGCACGGGGGTGGCCTCAACAAGGCATGCACCGCGTCCACTGGCAACAACTGGCCGCCGCGGCCCAAGGGCCACTGGGCGGCGATGGCGGAACCGCCGCGAGGTTTCATCTGCCGGGCTCGATCGACGTGCAGCGCCACGGCGCCCGACTGACGCTTTCACGGCCAGCAAAGGAATCGTAAGGCGATCTGACAAGCCGTTTGAAAAGGCTGCGAACTGGCGGGCGGCTGGACGTTCCGCGACATCAAACGCCTTTGGCGCCTCCTACCACGGCTCCGCGCGCGATGCATCGAGAACTTGCAACCGTGACCGCCACAGCGCGCCAACCCGCAGGGCCGAAGGCAACCTCTGTCCCCAAGGCGCGTCGCACCGCGGAAGGACCGCGCGCCGCATCCGTATCACGAAAACAGGCACGGCGGCGAACAAACGCGAGTCCATACCGGGATGCCAACCCCGAACGAGCGCATGCCCAAATTGCCCCCCTGCAGGCAACGAGACAGAACCACTCCAAAAATCATGGCCAACTCAAGGTGCGCGCACGGGACTTCGAAGTCCATCTAACAGTTCGGCTACGGCCCAAGCATCACGATGTTTGACTTGCGACCGAACCAACCGCGCTGATACACAAGGCTGCCTAGCCGCGCATCCGCTTCCGCAAGGAATTGAAGCACGCGACCGCACCCCACAGCGTTACGAATATTGAGTCGTACTTCCACGAACAAGTCGTTGGCACGATGCGACACAACCTTGCCAAAATTCCCTTCACGAAGCACGGCGTCCAATGGTGCAACAAATGACGCAACGAATTCGTCGGTTGGCCGATCGACGGCGATTTCAGCAACGACAAGCATGATCGCACCAATCACCCGGCGGCGTTGAGAGATCGTCCATTTGAAAACGCTCGGCTCGCCCGCTCCGGTGAACCACTGGGGGCGGCCAGTTAAACTGTGACGCCGAGGCAGGTTACCCACGGCAGCTCGATGTCCTCGTGCGAAACGGCCAGATAGAGCCGCTTCTTTCCGACCGTCCAAATGGCGTGCCGCACCACCCCGTTGATTGGAATCGATTTGTGTTCGTCGGGCCGTACCTCGGTCGGCGGACCGAACTTCATACTCAGGGCCTTCTCGTAGGATGCCATGTTGGAGAGGAAGCTCGTCTCCAAATTCCCTTGTAGTTTGTCGTCGTGCGCCTCTTCTTCGTCGTAGAGTTCACGATAGTCAACGATCTCGAACTTGCTCTTTCGGCTTTTCAGAAGTTCTTCGGCTTTCGCCAGTATCGACTTGATCGACTGTGTTTTCACCGTCACCGACCGTCGGGGCCGGAACTGATCCTCGTGCATCAACCGGCAGTCCCAAAACGAAATGCGTCGCGACGACATGACGATCACGCCGTCCGGGGTGAGCGTACCGAACTCGTGATTCGTTTCACGGCAGAACTCCTCGAACATCTGCCGCGAGTTTCGCAGCCAGTTGACCCAAGTGAAGATCAGAAGCCGTTCGCCGCTCGGCGTGATGATCTGCCAGGCAAAATCGGATGGAACGTGTGCACCGTTGAATCTCGGTTTCCAGTACTTTTGGCGGAACAGGCCACAGAGGTCGAGCGAGGTCTTGTCGGTCGGATGGGCCAACACGATGACATTCGGACTGGGCTCGTGAGCGTGCGCAGGCAGGCTCCGCTTGGACATCGTCCGTCGGCTCGGAACGATTTCAATCCATGGGACAGCCAGCCTCGCCAGGACTTCATCGTGAGTGATTGCAGCAACCACTATCGCACCTCCGCAGCCGAACGACTGCGTTCACTTCCCGGGCCAGCTGCGAGGAACGTCATGTCTCAAAAAACTGCCCAGCCGGCCCGATTAGGTGCAACGCTTTTATTCGGCCGTCATTCCTTTTTCCGTTGCGGCTTCTTCTTCCTGGCCGGGCGACTGACCCCATTCCGCTCCCGCCAATAACGGACGGTGCTGCGCGAGACTCTCACACGCTCCGCGATCGCCTGGTCAGAGAGGCCCTGTTGAACCCACAGTAGAATCTCTTTGCGATAGCCATCAAGGTACATGCGCCGAGTTCCTGCAATGCCCGATGCTTGTTATCGAGCCTCCTGCTCGCTCTCTGAAGGGACGAACTCCTCATAGACCACCAACCGCCCCGACCAATCCGCGAACACACGTTCTACGATAGCCCGCACCTTTTTCCACGACAACCCGCCGTAGCCGACACCGATGCGCGGGATGGCGATGCTTCGGATGCCTTCCGCGTCGGCGAGCTCCCGCATCTTCACCAGCGCTTGCTCGATGGCCTCGTAGCTGGCGCGGGCGTGCCAGTACCGCTCCTGCGTGCCGAGATTAAACACCGACGGCTGCTCCTCGGCCTTCCACAACCAAGTGTCGCCGAGGTTGAACTGCCGTGGCTCCGTCTTGCAGCGGGCGCGATACTGCTCGTACATCTCGGGGTAGCGTTCGCGGAAGCCCTTGGCGATGCCGGCGCCCATCGACCCCTGGCAGTTGCAACCGTGAGCAAACGCTTCGACGCCGTGAGCGTTGGCGAAGAGATTCCCGGAAACGAAGTCGATGGGCATTGCATCCCTCCCTATGCCAAAGCGGCTGAACACTCCGCTTCAGCGGCGACCCGCGCCGCGGACCGTCCGCTGCGACCGGTTGTTCTGCCGCCGTTACTCACGCACATATCGCAAGTGTGTTGCAGCGGGCGTATCAAGTACTTTGTCGATCCGGAACCTCGGGGCCGGTTCGCGCAGGTTCTCAAAGAGCCGTCGCCCGCCGCCGAAGACCACCGGGGCCAAGGCGATTTCCAATTCATCGATGACACACAGGTTTAAGTATTGTTGGATCACGTCCGCGCCGCCCGAGATGCGAATATCGCGACCGCCCGCAGATTCCCGAGCCTGCTTAAGGGCGCTCTCCGGGCCATCGTTAACGAAGTAGAACGTCGTCCCGCCCGGCCGGACCCAAGGCTCGCGACTCTCGTGGGTAAGAACGTATACCGGAGTGTGAAACGGAGCCTCCTGCGGCCATGAGACCTCGCCTTGTTCGAACATGCGCTTGCCCATGATGTTGGCTCCGCTACGCTCCATGGTGTAACGAAGCATGTCATTAACCGGACCGGTTTCTCCTCCCGACCCGAACATGAGGTTCTCGCGGAAGTATTGCTGCTTGAGGATCCAGCTCATCATCGTGCCCCACTTGGCGCCCCAGTTTTTGTATTCAGGCTTACTCCAATTTTCGATCGCCATCCCTTCCGGCGCCATATAGCCGTCAAGGCTAAGCCCGATGTTTACGAATATCTTGCTCATGGTTATCCTCACGCAACTTTGGTTGGCGGCGCGATACTAAGGAATGACTATTCGGCGCGCATTCGGGCGGAGTACGAGCGGGGGGTTGATCGAGCGGCATGCAATCCCGTGGGACTCAACCGCTTTGCAGGATGTGGCTATGCGGATTCCGCGCGGCCCCGTGGTCCGTGCCAGGGCTCATTCTAGACCCGCGGGCGTGACGGCGGCAAGCAATCGAACAATCGTCGCGGGCCGGCGGCAGGCCTGTCGTGTGCGCTGGTGGCAATGGTGCGCTGGTGCCCCGTTCATTTTCCCCCACCGCGCCCTCCCCCACACGGTGATTCTGTGACTGGGGCTCCTTGGTCGCTGCGAGGAGGGAGGGGGAACAGGTGCTTACTTCCGTGAATGGCGGCGCGGTGACGGTGGGCAGGTCGAGGTACCTTCCGGCAGAAGGTACCTACTGGCGCTGCGCGGGGGAGGGTGGAAAAGGGGGATTTCTTCTCAAACCGCGGGGCGTGAGGATCCTTCTTCCCAAACTCTTCATGCGCATCGACCTAGGTGCAGCCGGCCGATTTGCTTACAATTCTGCCCGCCGCCAGGTCTGCCACCGTGGCGGTAGCTGAGCCGCGGCTTGGGCTGGAACCCAAGTGAATAACAGGGGAAGGAAGCAAGGATGGCTGCCTGCCTGCGCATTGAAAACATGGATTGTCGGAAGGGGAGCCGCTTGGCCCTGCTGGCGTTGTGGGGCGTGCTGGCGTTGCCGGCGTGCCTTTGGGCGGAGGCTCCCCGTCGGCCATTGCAGCGCGAGGACGCCACGCTGTGGGCGGTCGACTTTGTCAACGATCAGCTCGGCTGGGCGGTCGGCGACGCCGGCGCGATCTGGCACACGGCCGATGGCGGCGCTACCTGGAAGCCGCAACAATCGCCGATCAGTTGCTCGCTGATGGGGGTGGATTTTCTCGATGCCCAGCATGGCGTTGCGGTGGGCGGCATCTACGATCCGCACACCCATACGTCGCGCGGCGTGCTGCTGATTACCGGCGATGGGGGACAGACGTGGCGGCAAGAACCGCAGCCGCTGCTGCCTGCATTGCAAGGAATCAAAATGCTGCCGCCGCAGCCGGCCGCCGACGGCGCGAGCGCGAAGCGGCTCCATGGTTTTGCGTGGGGACAGCCTTCGGGCCTGCATCCCTCGGGGCTGTTGGCCACCGACGACGGCGGACGCACGTGGACGCCGGTTCCGTGCGCGGGCGTGCAGCCCGGCAAGCCGCTACAACCTTGGGCAGCGGCCGACTTTGTCGATCCCTCGCAGGGGGCGGTCGCGGGCACTCGGGGGGCGATGAGCGTGGTGCGCCGCCGGAGCATTCAGCCTTCGCAGGCCCCGCCGATCGGGCCGCGCGACCTGCGGCAGATCAAACTGCAGCGGCAAGGGCCCGGCTGGCTGGCGGGCGACGGCGGATTGATCCTGACCACGCACGATGCGGGCGGTTCGTGGCAGTTGCCTCCCTCTCCCCTGCCGCCGGCCGCGTACGAGCATTTTGATTTTCAATCGGTGGAAACCCTGGGACCTCACGCCTGGTTTGCCGGCACGCCCGGTTCGCAGGTGCTGCATACGCCCGACGCCGGCCGCACTTGGCAGTGGCTCGCCACCGGCCAATCGCTGCCAATTCACGCGATTAAGTTTGTCAGCCCCGAGCGAGGCTTCGCGGTGGGCGCCCTGGGAACCATTCTGGCCACCCGCGACGGCGGACGGTCCTGGAGCCGCTGCCAGACGGGCGGCTCACGCTTGGCGGTGCTGGCGCTGTTTGGCAACGAAGCTGCGGTTCCCTGGGAACTGCTAGCACAAACCGCCGCGGGCGAAGGCTACCTGGCTCACGTAAAAGTCATCGGACGGCCCGAATCCGCGGATGGTCCGGCCCACGAGTTGGCGCACGAAGCGCGGTTGCAGCAGGCCGCGCTTTCGGTCGGCGCCTGCGGTGCCAGCGTGTGCTGGCAATACCCGCTACGACCGAGAGAGATCGTGACTGACGCCAGCCAGGTCGTCGCCGAATGGAATCGGGTTCACGAGAACCAGGGCTTGGAACGGCTGGAAGAGATGATCGTGCGGCAGATTCGGTTGTGGCAGCCCGAGGTCATCGTGACGCATGCCGCCACGCCCTCCGGCGCGGAACCGCTATCGCACGTATTGAGCCAGGTGGTGCTGCGGGCCGCCCAACGCGCAGCCGATCGGGCGCATTATCCGCAGCACCTGCAAGGCTGCGGTTTGCAAACTTGGCAAGTCAAGAAGGTATTGGGCGCGCTGCCTGCGGGGCAGCAGGGAGACTTCAACGTGGCCAGCTCGCAGGTGATTCCGCGGCTGGGGCGGTCGCTGGGCGACATGGCCGAAGATGCCCGCGGACTGATTTGCACGCCGCTCGACAATCCTCCGGCCGCTTGGAGTTTTCGGCTGTCGCAAAGCAACTTGCCCCAGGGGGTGGCCGCGCACGACGTGATGTCGGGCATTTCGCTCAACGCGGGCGAGGGGCGACGGCCCCTCAGTGATACCGTGGCTCTCGAGTCGATGCGATTGGTGCAGCAGTACCAGAACGTGCGGAACATCATTCGCCGAGCCGAGGGCAATCCTCAACAGCGGGCGAGCATTTTGTCGCAGTGGTCGCAACTTACCCGCGAACTTCCGCAGCAAGCCCAGGGGCAGATCTTATTTGCCATGGGTCAGCAGCACCGCGCGCACGGCCGGTGGGAAGAAGCGGCCGAGGCGTACGAAACCCTGGTTCGCAGTTATCCCGAACATGCTTGCGTGCCGGCGGCACTGGTGTGGCTGGCCCAGTACTTGGCCAGCGGCGAAACCCAACTTCGCAGCCACCGCGAAGACCAGGTGACTTCGGTGCAGGCGGTGTCAGGCGTGTTGGTGGTGGGTGAAGGAACTCCGCAAAACGTGATTCCCGCCGGGGGAACGCAGGCGCCCCCTGCGCCCACCGCAACGGCTTCGCTGGCAGCCCACAAACTGGCCGAGGTGGAGCAACTGCTTGAGCGCCGTTATCCGCACCTGTATGCCGAACCCCAGGTGCGGTTTCCGCTGGCCAGGGCGGCGGCACGGCGGGGCGCGGTTGCGCAGGCCGAGCGTTACTTTTCGCTGGTGCGGAGCACTCGTCCGCGCGATGCCTGGTGGCACTGCGCCGCCGGCGAGTGGTGGTTGTCCGAGCGGATGACCACCGATCCCGCGGGCGAATCGAGTCCTCGGCAGTTGGCGACCTGCGTGCGGACCGCGGAAAAACCTTATTTGGATGGCAAGTTGGACGACACCGTGTGGCTGGCCGCGCGGCCGCTGGAACTGGCCAGCGCGCGGCGCGACGATGGGGAATGGGGCGCCGTCGCCTATCTGGCGCACGACGACGAATTTCTCTACGTGGCGGCAACCTGCCGCAAGGCCGCCGGGCACAAATACACCACCACCGAGCAACCGCGGCCGCGCGACGGCGATCTTTCCGCGCACGACCGCGTGGAATTTTTCCTCGACGTCGATCGCGATGCGGCCGTGTGCTATCGCCTGGCCGTCGATCATCGCGGCTGGCCGGAGGAAGACTGCTGGGGCGACCGCAATTGGAATCCCTCGTGGTACATCGCCACGGATCAGAACGAGGCAGCCTGGTCTTTCGAAGCCGCCATTCCGCTGAAGGAACTCGGACAGGCAGCGCCCGCGAGCGGCGCCGTATGGGGATTGGGCATCAAACGGATGGTGCCGGGGGTGGGCTTGCAGAACTGGTCCCGCTCGTCGCGGCCGGAACCCGACCCCGAAAAATTCGGCCTGCTGCTGTGGCAATAGCGTTTGATCGCCCCCAAACCGGTATTGCCTTACTCTTGGCTTGCGGGGTAACAAGACCGCTGTCATTCGTACACCATCAGGCTTTCGCCGCGGACGGCCCCTTTCCATGTACAAATACTTGCTTTGCTGGCGCTACTTGCGCACCCGCTGGATCGCCCTGGCTTCGATCGTGAGTGTTACGCTGGGCGTGGCGACCATGATTGTGGTCAACGCGGTGATGGCCGGGTTTTCCCGCGAAATGCAGGATCGCATCCAAGGCATTCTGTCCGACGTGTCGGTGGAAGCCCGCAGCTTCAATGGCTTTCGCGATCCCGACTTTCACATGCGCGAGATCCAGAAGGTGGCCGGCGACGACATTCAAACCATGACCGCCACGGTGGCGGTGCCGGCGATGCTCAGCTTTCAACTGCACGGCGAGTGGAACACCCGCCCCGTGCAATTAGTGGGGATTCCCCGCGACGCCAACGCCTACGCCAGCCGGTTCCAGGAGTATCTCCAGCACCCGGCCCATCGCGAAAAGTTCCGCTTCCAACTGCAAGAAAGCGGTTACGACCTTCGCGATCGGCATGGCGGCGACGAAGCTCCCCTGCGGCTGGGCATGGAACAAGCCGGCAAGGTCCGGCGCCGCAACATGGCCGAAATGCAACGCCAGTGGGATGAGCGCCTGCGGCAAAACGCCGGTGCGAACCCCGACCACGCGCCGGGCTTCAGCGATCCATTCGCCGACGGGCCGGGGCGACCGCTCGACCCCTTTGCCGCTCGGACCGACGACCCCCTTTCCGCGGATCAAAAACCGGCCGATCCCGGTGAAACGCAAAACGCCGGCTGCGTGCTCGGGATTGGCCTGGTGAGTTACCGCAAGGACGATACCGAGCACTTTCTGGTGATGCCCGGCGACGATATCCAGCTCACTTTCCCCACCGCGGGGACGCCCCCCAAGGGCGTTTCGGACAGTTTCACCGTGGTGGACGTGTACGAGAGCAAGATGAGCGAGTACGACAGCAGCTTTGTCTTCGTGCCGCTGGAAAAACTGCAAGAGCTGCGGGGCATGTTCGACCGTGAGAGCGGCGTAACGTTCGTCACCTCGATCCAGATCAAGCTGAAGGACGATCGCCGCGGCACCATCGTCCGCGACAAACTGCAGGCGGCGTTTCCGCCGCAGTTCTATGCGATTGCCACTTGGCGCGACAAACAAGGTCCGCTGCTGGCTGCCGTGGAAATGGAGACCGCCATCCTCAACATGCTGCTGTTCTTGATCATCGCCGTGGCCGGCTTTGGCATCTTGGCCATCTTCTTCATGATCGTGGTCGAAAAGACCAAGGACATCGGCATCCTCAAGTCGCTGGGGGCACATCGCTCCGGCATCATGGGCATCTTCCTGAGCTACGGCTTGTCGCTGGGAATGGTCGGGGCCGGCGGAGGCATGGTGCTGGGATTGCTGTTTGTGAAGTACATCAACGAAATTCGCCTGTGGCTGGGCTCGCTGACCGGGCAAACCGTATTCGACCCCTCCATTTATTACTTCTACGAAATACCCACCAGCGTGAACCCCTACACGGTCGCCTGGATTGTGGTGGGCGCCCTGGCCATTGCCGTGGCGGCTAGCGTATTGCCGGCGCTGCGCGCGGCCCGGCTGCACCCGGTGGAGGCCCTGCGATATGAATGAGAGCTCGCTGATTACCGCAACCCCGGGCCGAACTCGCCCTCGATTCCAGCCGGAGGGCAATGCTCACGAAACATCGCCTGCCCCCGCCGTGCTGATGCAAGCGATCAACCTCAGCAAGACCTACCGCAAAGGCAAACACGAGATTCCCGTGCTGCGCGGAGTGAATTTCGAAGTTCAGCGGGGAGAATTGGTTTCGATCATTGGCCAGAGCGGGTCGGGAAAGAGCACGCTGCTGCATTTGATGGCCACGCTCGATCGGCCCGACGATGGCGAAATTTGGTTCGACGGCCGCCGCATCGACAACCTGCCTGCCCGGCATCGCGACCGGCTGCGTAATCGCCAGCTTGGCATGATCTTCCAGTTTTACCACCTGCTGCCGGAACTCACGGCGCTGGAAAACGTGCTGGCGCCGCTGATGATTTCGCACGGTTTTTGGCGGTATCGGCTGCAAAAACGCAAGCTGGTTGCCCGCGCCACCGCACTGTTGGAAACCGTAGGGCTGGGGCATCGGTTGAAACACCGGCCGCGGGAATTGTCCGGGGGCGAAATGCAGCGGGCCGCCATCGCCCGCGCCCTGGCCAGCGAGCCTGAATTGTTGCTGGCGGACGAACCTACAGGCAATCTCGATGGTCATACGGGACAAGGCATCATGGAGTTGCTCCGCTCCTTGAACACCCAGGCGAACCTCACTATAGTCATGGTGACTCACGATACGGCCATCGCTTCGCAAGCGGACCGCGTGGTACAATTGGTCGACGGCCGCGTGGAAACCCATTGACGCCGGGGCCGCCTTCCTTCCGCACCCAGTGACCAGCGGGCGCCGGTGTACGGCCAACCGCGGATCAACGATCCACGCGAAGTGCCGATCTCCTTGAGAGGTTAATCCGCCACGTGCGGCGGGTTCCCCCCGCTCTCCCCCCGGAAAGCCCGACGCCCATGTCGCCCAAGGTTTACATCAACGGCAAACTCTTCGACAAAGAAAACGCCAAGGTCAGCGTTTACGATCATGGACTGCTCTACGGCGACGGTGTGTTCGAAGGCATGCGCATTTACAACGGCCGCGTGTTCCGGCTGGAAGAGCACCTGCGGCGTCTGTACGACTCGGCCAAGGCAATCTGGCTGGTAATCCCCATCACCCAGGACCAACTGGCCAAGGATGTGAACGAGACCGTCGCGGCCAACGGGCTGGTCGATGGTTACATTCGCCTGGTGGTTACCCGCGGGGCAGGCACGCTGGGCCTGGATCCCAATCGCACGGCCGATCCCCAGGTGATCATCATTGCCGACAAAATCTCGCTCTATCCCGACGAGCTGTACGAAAAAGGAATGGAGATCGTCACGGCCAGCACCATACGCAATCATTCGGCGGCACTCAGCCCTAGGATCAAATCGCTCAACTACCTCAACAATATTCTCGCCAAGATCGAGGGTCTAAAGGCCGGATGCGTCGAGGCGTTGATGCTCAACACCAAGGGCGAAGTGGCCGAATGTACGGGGGATAACATCTTTCTCGTGCGCGACGAGGTGCTGTACACGCCCTCGCTGGAAGCCGGAATTTTGGGCGGCATTACCCGCGACGCTGTGATCGAATTGGCCCGCGAGTCGGGACGGCAAGTGGTGGAGTGCCCGCTCACCCGCCACGACGTGTACATTGCCGACGAATGTTTTCTCACTGGCACGGCAGCCGAAGTGGTGCCCGTGGTGAAGGTCGACAACCGCGCCATCGGCAGCGGCACGCCCGGCCCCGTAACGCGCGACTTGAAAACGCGATTCCACCGCCTGGCGCGAGAGGAAAAAAGATAGCCTTTGAGGGCTGCGATCAGCGTACGGCGAGGAAGCCGAGTGCAACCGCTCCCTGCCAACCATCTGCAGGAACGATCATCGGACCTGCAGCCCAATTGACATTTGCCCACGGCCGCATTGCGGCCCTTTCTATTTTGAGTCTGCCCATGAACCCGTTTACCATCCATACCGGCCTCGTCGCTCCGCTCGATCGCGTGGACGTGGACACCGACCAGATCATTCCCAAGCAATTTCTCAAGCGGATTGAGCGGACCGGCTTTGGCCAGTATCTGTTCTTCGACTGGCGATTCCTGGAAGATGGTTCCGACAACCCCGAGTTCGAACTTAATCAGCCCGAACTGCGCGGGGCCAGCATTTTGCTCACGCGGCGCAACTTTGGCTGCGGATCGAGTCGCGAGCATGCTCCCTGGGCTCTCGACGACTACGGCTTCAAGGCCATTCTGGCCCCGAGCTTCGCCGACATCTTTTACAACAATTGCTTCAAAAACGGTCTGCTGCCGGTCAAATTGCCGGAGGAAGCGATCGACGACCTGTTCGACCGGGCGGAAAAGCATCCTGGGTACCGCGTGACGGTGGACCTGGAGGCATGCGAAATTCGCGACGAGCACGGTTTGCGTCTGGCGTTCGAGGTCGACCCTTTCCGCCGGCATTGCCTGCTGAACGGACTGGACGACATCGGCCTCACGCTGCAACACGCCGACAAGATCGAAGCCTTTGAATTGCAGCGGGGGATGAACACGCCGGTCGTGCAATAAGCGAATTGTCTGGCAGCTCCGCGCCCGCGGACGGCGGCAGGGTTAAGGCTTCTGCCCCACCAAAATGGCCACGGGCAGCGACCAGATCTCCATTTCTTCTTGATGGACGATCTTGAAGCCGGCTTTCTCCAGGAAGTGCGGGGCGTCGATCGGCTGGCAATCCACAATGTGCGGGAAGTGACGGTGCGACCACTCGTAGGCGTGCGTGAGCCAACTGCGATGCTCTTTCTTGAACATCGACACCACGCCGAGTTTGCCGCCCGGTTTGAGCACCCGCTGCACTTCGGCCAGCACGTCGGGAATATCCTCCAGCGGGAACAGCTCCAGCGTGAAGCTGGTGAAGGCCTTGTCGAACTCGGCGTCGCCGTAGGGCAGCCTGCGGGCGTCGCCCACGTCGAGCTTCACGCGATCGGCCACGCCGGCGTCGGAGAGCCGCTTCAGGGCTACTTCGCGCATGCCCGGCGAAATATCGATTCCGCAGACGCGGCCTTTGGGTCCGACCATGTTTGCCAGGTCGAGGCAGGCGTGCCCCGTGCCGTAGCCCATTTCGTAAACGGTTTCGCCAGGCTGCACGCCGAGGACTTTTTCGCCCAACTCGCGGGCTTTGTGCTCGTTGCTGTCGCTGAGCAGATCGTAAGCTTTGCTGATGCGGTCGTAGAAAACCTGGGTGGGATTGGCGGTGGCCGAGGCGGCATCTGCGCTCATGCTGAATTCCCTTCCGATTGCCGGTTCAAGAAACGCGAGTGGGTGATCGCGCAGCATTGTACCGAAGAACGAAGCGGGATGACAGCCGATAGATTGCGGCGCGGCTTCAGGGCTTCAGGCAGATTGACGGGCGGAGGGCCGCGCGCAAGTGCGCCGTGCCGGAAGGCGGCGATGGATTGAAAGCGTCCTCGCCAGGAATCGAACCTGGGCTTCGACCGTCGCAGAGTCGCGTGCCAGCTCCACCACACTCCGAGGACGTAAACACAATTGCAAGCGTCGCCGATCTGCCAATGAACAAAGGGTGCCTGAAGGGAGTCGAACCCTTACCTCCTGGATCACAGTCAGGTGTGCAACAACCGCTACACCACAGACACCGCGCGCATGCACCGCCAAGCGGCGATGCAATGGATTCCCCTTCGGATAAGCAGCCCGACCAGGATTCGAACCTGGAACACCTCGTTCGAAGCGAGGGATGATGTCCGTTTCACCATCAGGCCAGGGCGTGGCCAAACACGAAGGCGTGTCGGCCTTCTATTGCATTTTCAGTTCGTCGCGGATTTCCATCAGCAGTTTACCCAGGTGGTTTTTCCCCTGTCCGCGGCAGACTCCCCAGAAGCGGTCGTTCCAAGTGTTGCCTTCGATCAGTTCGGCATCGCCCGTCTCCAGCAGCAGCGCCCGCAGTTCGGGGTGCGATTGGAACTTGAGCGAGAGGAGTTCTTTCATCAGCGAAAGCTTGATGGATTCCCAGTCACCGCGGAGTTGCACCTTGCGACCCATGCGCTTGGCCTGACCGGGCGTCGAAGCTTCGCGAACCTGGCGGCGTTCTTCCCCGTCGAGCGTTTTCATTGCCTGAAACGCGTGCTCGACCGTGTCGTACCGCTCGCCTTCATAGTGAATGGGCGCGTAATAAAAGTTCGATAAAAACGCGTGCTCTCCATGAAAGCGCTCGATAACCTGCGGCGCGGCCATGCGATGAATCTCCCCAAAATTCAAGGCGGAATGCGTGGGAGTCGAACCCACACCTCCGATGAAGTAGGCACTCTTTAGCAAAGAGGCCCGGCCAACCGTATCCGGCTGCATTCCTCGTGTGTTGCCGTTCTGCCAGTGGACCCACCGAGAATCGAACTCGGATCTCCGCCATGCCATAGCGGTGTCTTCCCGTTGGACGATGAGCCCCCGAGTGTGTGCTGTCAAATATCAGTAGTTGAAAAGTGGACCTGATGGGAGTCGAACCCAACGCACCAATCTTGCAAGGATCGGTCGCCCCCAGCGGCATGCAGGCCCCCGTTGTCGGTTATCGAAATCGTTTGAGTGACGCGGACGGGAATCGAACCCGCGTGGGCGAGATTGAAAGCCTCGCTGCAATACCAACATCGCACCGCGCCAAGCACGCTCCCAAGGATTTGAACCCTGACCAACTGGGTTGGAACCAGTTATGCTGCCGTTACACCAGGAACGCATACTGCATGCCGAGTTTTTGCAACAACTCGAGCGGGAACCGAGGGACTCGAACCCCCAAGCGGGCCAAGCCGCCACCTCTTTTCGAGAGAGGCTCCTCATCCGGCCGGATGGTTCCCGTGAACCAACTTGCATCTGCAGGCCACGCGAGGGAATATCCCAGGCGCGCCTTCCCCAGCTGCGGCGGCAGGAATCGAACCTGCGACAGGTCGGTTCAGAGCCGACTGCCCGTAGCCAACACGGGCCCCACCGCAAAATGAACGTGCTATTGGCGCCACTGCCGAGCCTGCCCGTTGGCATTGGCCAACAAAAAGGCCCGGCGCCGCTGGGCGGCGCCGGGCCTGGAAAGATTCCGGACCCGCCGGTCAACCCAGCGGCATGTGCGCGGCCCAGCGCTGCCGAGAACTGCATTCGCGGCTCGCGCTGCAAGATTCGAAATGGAACGCAGACCAACGAAACATGAGAATTCCTGCCGCGGCCCCGCCGCAGACGAAGAGTAAATGTGTGGTGATACCCATCAGACGAACAATCTGTCGGAAAGGTTCGCTCCAAATTCTTGGGAGCATTGAGAACCGGTCGTCGATAGGCACGATCCCGACGGAAAAGTTACGCCGGGGCCACGCGGTTTTTCTCGCCGACGGAAAATTTCCGCGGGGAGCAGGGGACGCACGCTAGATAGCGAGACGCCATCAGTTCATGGCGACGTCGGAGGGGAAATGCTTCACGCCCAACTGCCGCCAGAATTGGCAACCATGTTCGCGCAAAGCGGATTCCCACAGATTGTCGGGCGAGGCAAACACGAACTCGCGCCGGGCCGGCATTGCCAACCAAACGCCCTGTTCCAGCTCCGACTCCAACTGGCCGGCCTGCCAACTGGCGGTGCCGACAAACAGCCGGAAAGGCGATTGCGTTTGATGCACCACCCAGTCGAGGTTGTCTCGCTGCACCGCCAGAAAGACCTCGGGGGCCACGCGCAGGTCGGCGAACGATTCGTCGGTATGCAGGGCCATCACCGGGCCGTCGACCGGTCCGCCCACGTTGGCGCATTGCTGGCTGTCGCAGGGCGACTCGCCGAGTTCGGACCATACCTCGCCCACGGTTTCTTCGGTGGGGCGATTGAGCACCACGCCGAAGGCTCCTTGTTCGTTGTGGGCCAAAAGCAGCACCACGGTTTGGGCAAACCACGCGTCGGTGAGGTGGGGCGACGCGATCAACAGATGGCGTTCGAGGTTCTTCATGGTGAACGGTTCGTTCGATTTGCGACCAGAAAAGCGAGCTGCAACCGGCCCACACGCCACGACCCAACAGAACGGCGTCACCGTCCCCGATGCAGTGCCCTACCTCTGCACGCCGTCCTCGTCTGCGTAATTCTTTCCCCGTGGCGGTCGCGGGTCAAACCGGGAAATTTCCAACCGGTCCAGACCTTCCACAGTTTATCGGCGTGGGTCACTTGGCCTTTTGGGCTTGTTCCAGCACTTCTTTCACGCTGACCGGAGTGCCTCCCCGTCGTCCGCTTTCGTGAGCCGCTTCGATAAATGCGAACAATTCGATGGTTTCGGCCGGATCGATGGGAAGTTGCTTGGTCTTAAAGAACTTAGCGATTTCCGTGGCCACGCCTTCGTAGCCTTTGTAGCGGCCCTTGGGCACAACGCCTTTGACCGGCGCTTCGTAGCCGTACATGCCCGCGGGAGCGATGCCGCGATCGCCGAACACCACGGCGCTGTACTTGACAGCCCCCTGGCGAATGACATGCACCGTGCCAATGCGGCCATCTTTCCAGACACCAGTGACCACGTCGCCCCCTGCTGCCCGGGTTTGGGTTACCGTTTCGACACCGGGCCGCATGATGGTGAACAAAGTTTCGAAGGGGTGCAAATGCCAATAGTAGCCGGGGTGGTGGGGCTCGCCTTCAAACCCGCCGTACACGGTACACCCCAGCACGGCGCCAACCTCTTCGTGGTTTCGCATGCCGACAAACCCCGGGCTATAGCGGTGTTGCGAGCAGGAAAAGAGGGGTGTTTTGTATTCCTTGGCCACGGCAAAGATTTGGATGGCCTCGGCCAGGGAAGGCGCCAGCGGGCGTCCCACGTAAACCGGCTTACCGGCGCGCAGGGCGGCAGTCGCCAGTTCCAAGTGGGTGCGCCCATCGAGGCTCATGATCAGCACCGCGTCGACCTGCTTCAGCACGGCTTCGACCGAGTCTTCCATTTTCACGCCCATGGCTTCGAGCCGCTCTTTCCATTGGGCGACCCCCTTCACGCTTTCTTCGATATCGGGGCTGCCGCCCGGCCAGGCGGCCACGACCTCCAGCCCCAACAGATCGGGGTTGTCGGCCGGCGGCTTTTGAAACAGTTGCGTGAACGCCACCGATTGGTAGTTGTCCACGCCCAAGATTCCCACTTTGACCGGTTCGGCGGCCCGCGCCGCGGCGCCACACCAGATAATCAGCGAGGCGGCAATGGCCAACACAGATCGAATCATGGGGAAATGCGGCATGGCGAGAAATTCCTGATTGTTGAGTGGCGGTGTTGGAGAAACGTCGCAATCAGCGTGCGGCAAAGTGGATTGCGCGTTTGGCAGGATGGTTCGCCCAGAACGAAAGGTCAAGCCGCCAGCGCCAAAATTGCCCGTCCACCCGACCGACATATCACTCCAATGCGGCGTGGCAAATCGAACAAACTTGCGATTGCTGGCCTCCACTGGGATTCTGCACCTTAGGGCGTCGACGTGCTAGCAATCGCCAAACTCGGATTGACACGTTCCGGCGTCAACGGCAGAATCCCCCACCTTTTCCCTGGTCCGATTTTTCTTTCGCACCTCTCGAACGCGGAGTCGGTTCATGCCGATGCCCTCGGGGGCCAACGCTGCGCGCGTGCTCACGCTGCTGGCTGGCGGCTTTTTTGCCAGCACGGTCTTGCTGCGCGCTGCGCCGTTTTTGCCCGCCGATCGCCACCCCGCGCCGCCAAATCACGTGAAACCGGCCGCGCCGGCGTCCACGAGCCCGGCGATTCTCGCAGACGCCGCGCAGCCGCAAGAAATTCCCCCCTGGCTATTGCCGAATCCGTCGAACGAAGTTCCCCTCCAGCCGATGGATCCGCTGCTCCCCTACCCCGGCGAATCTGCTCCAGGTGGACCGGCGGAAATGCCACTGGAAATGGTGCAACCGATCGATCCCGCGCTGCCGATCGATCATTTGCCCGTGATCATGGTGCCCTCGAGCCCCTTCCTCCCTGTGGCGACCGCTCCCGAACCGCAGGGTTTTTTCCCCGTCGTTAGCGAACCTTGGATGCAGCGCCCCATCACCGCTGGCATGTTCACGGGCATTTTTTGGGGCGATATGGCCATTGGCGAAAATGTGATGTTGGAGTCGGGCTTGATGGCCGGTGGACGCTTTGGCTGGGATTGGAATGACCGATGGGCCTGGGAAGGCCGCCTGGCCTTCGCCACGCTCGACGTCTCGTACCCCGGCACCGAACTTCGCGGTCGCGACGCCGACGTGATTCTGTTCGACGTGCAGCTTCAGCTTTCGCCCTGGTCCACGCCGCGCATGAAGCCTTACTTTGCCCTGGGCGCCGGCATGGCTTACTACGAACTGCTCGACCACAACCATTGGGTTGTATCCGAGACGGTGTTCACCCTCCCCTTTGGGTTGGGCATCAAGTACCGTTACGACGATTGGATGGTGCTCCGCCTCGACCTGACCAACAACCTATCGTTTGGCGAACGGGCGTCGGGGCTGCGCAACATGCACAACATTTCGCTGGTGGGCGGGCTCGAAATCCGCTTCGGCGGCTACCGCCGCGACTACTGGCCCTGGGAACTGCGCTAACCGATCGGGGCAATTGCTCGCAACCACCAATGGCGGGTTGCCGCGCCCAGACATTTGCAGATCCTGCGCCCGCAGATACTCTGCTGCTGTCAGGGTGGTTGGACGTTCGTCTTGAGGATGGGGCGGACGGTTGGGACGACGTGGCGGCCAAGAATGGACATCAGCGCTTCCAGCCGAAACGGCTCGCCTCGCCGGGAGCTTTCACGCTTGCTGCCGAACTTCCGCCACCAGGGCTTCTTTTCGCCGCTGCAATCTTTCGTCGAGCGCCACGTTGTAGTCCGCTGGCATACGAAGTTGCTGGCAGCCCTGCGGTAGCTGGCCCAGTTGTTGGTTCGATCGCGCGCGGCTTTCGTCGAGCGACGGCACGTCGTACACAAGGTGACCGGAACGATAAATGGGAACCAGCAGGTCCTGGTAATCGGCCGATGCGGGAAACGTGATCCGCCGCCCAGGATCGTTTCGGCTATGCCCTGCCCGATGCGGCGATGCTCCCAAATCGAGCTCATAAATAAGATCGCCCACAAAGCCCTCGGCCGTCGAGAAGCGTCGCACCTGATGCCGGCCCGGCGTCGACGACTTGACCGGGTCGTCCGAAATTTTCAACTTCATTTGCCAGCGTCCCTCCTCATCGTGCAAGGCGGCGAGCTTATAGACTCCGCCCAGGGCCGGCTGTTCGTAAGCGACCGCCAACCGGGTGCCAACTCCCCACACGTCGATCCGCGCGCCGCGCTGGCGGCATTCGGCGATCACGTATTCGTCGAGGTCGCCGCTGGCGATGATCTGGGCGTCGGCAAAGCCTTCTTCATCGAGCCGCCGCCGGGCTGCAATGCTCAGAGACGCCAGATCGCCCGAGTCGAGCCGGACGCCGCGCAACTTCACTCCCCGCTGTTTCAGTTCATGCCCCACCGCAATGGCATTCTCCACTCCGTGGAGCGTGTCGTAGGTATCGACCAGAAAGACGCAGTTGTCGGGCATCGCGGCGGCGTATGCCCGAAACGATTCGCGCTCGTTGTCGAACGCCATGACCCAACTGTGGGCATGCGTTCCGCGAACGGGTATGCCGTATCGCTGCCCGGCCAGCACGTTGCTGGTCGCGTGACACCCGCCCACGTAGGCGGCCCGGGTTGCCAAGACACCGCCGTCGGGTCCCTGCGCGCGGCGCAGTCCAAACTCCAGCACGCTGGTTCCAGCCGCCGCCAGGCAGACGCGGGCGGACTTGGTGGCAATCAAAGTTTGAAAGTTGAGAATGTTGAGCAGTGCCGTTTCCAGCAATTGGCAGTGCATGATGGGGCCTTCCACGCGCACCAGCGGTTCGTGCGGAAAAACCACGGTTCCCTCGGGCACACCGTCCAGATCGAGCCGCAGCCGCAACTTGCCCAGCACCTGCAGAAAATCGGCCGCAAAGAGAGGTTGGTTGCCGGCGCTGCGCAGCGAAGACAAGTAGTCGAGGTCGTCGGCTTCGAAGCGGAAGTTTTCGATGATCTCGATAAGCGGACCCAACCCAGCCGCGATGGTGAAGCCGCCATGAAACGGCGCGTGCCGAAACTTGTGATGAAAGGCCGCCGGGCGTTCGGCCAGCCCCTGCCTCCAGTAGGCCTCGGCCATGGTGAGCTGATACAGGTCCGTCAACATGGCCAGCGATGGGGAGCGGCTTCCGGAAGTCTGCTGCATGGTGGGGCGACCGGTGGCGAAAGAACTTCGGGACACAATGCGAAGTTGGCTTGGGAGTCGGATTCCGGTCACGGCTCGCCGCCGTATGGGGGCAGACGGCGCGTGGCCGGAGGCGAACCACAACAAGACTTCCGGCATGGTACCAGGAGCCGCAATCTCATGCTCGCGCCGTATCAAGAGAGGTGGGAATGAAAGCCGCCCGACGGTCGAATTCAGCCCTGGTGATGCGATTTGAGTGATGCGACGTAACGAAGGGGAAGTAGCCGTGGTGCGTACGCCATCACGAGGTGAGATTTGGTCTGACAAACCAATTCACGATTCAGCCGACCTGCCTTGTGCCGCTGGGCATTTTGGCAATGCCCAGGCGAAGCGCACCGTGAGGACTCTTCGTCAGCGGCTGGCGCAGGGGGCTGTGCAAGGATTTCCGCCTTGCCCGGTTGGGCACTCGATCCGCCGTCGGGCGGTGTATTTTCAACGAGAAAAAATCTCCGCCTGGTCGTGCGAGGGTTGCCCCCCATGGGAGCCAAGGCGGAGGAAACAATTCTGCGCGTCGCCGCGAAACATCTCAGCGAGATACGATGAACGTCTTGGCCGCGTTCTTAAATTGCCGGGCTTCCGCATTACGCGGCCAGGTCGGCAATCCAGTTAGCGGCCTGAATTTCCGCATCGAGTTCCCGCCAGCTCTTGGCGAGCGAATCGATTTGCTGGCGCACTTCGGCGTTATTCACCGTGGCGATGTACTTCACCTCGCTGCGGCTGTAGCGGTTGTAGCGCATGGCGGCGGCCTCGGCCAGCTTTTGCAGCGTTTCGCGCCGCAGCTTGAGCATGTCGCGTTTCACCACGGCAGCCGTAATCGTTAAACCGCTGGCGATTGTCGTCTGCAGGTTCGTCACGTTGATGCGGCGAATCAGTTCTTCCAGCGCTTCCACGGCCGCATCCAACTCCGCCATCAATCCTTGCGGGGCTTCCGCAGGCGCATCGCCTTCTTGCACCACGGCGTTTTCTTCCAGACGGGCTTGCAGCGCGCGGATCTTTTCCAGCAGGCTCTTTCGTTCCAGCAGTGCTTCGGCGAGCTTCATGATTTTCCTCCTTGCCGATGAATTTTTCGTTGCAGTTGGGGATTGAGACGATGCGTCTTCCCGCCGTGCCATCCAGCGCCCCGACCAGGATTCGAACCTGGAACTCCTTGTTAGAAGCAAGGGATGATGGTCCCTTTCACCATCGAGGCCAATGGGGCACGGGTGCATTCCCGTTTTGCGCTCGCAGTTTTGCCGGGTTTTGCGGGTCTTTTTCATGTTGGGATCGTCGGTTCAGCTTTCTCGCTCATGGTTTGCGGCT
>JAANMV010000177.1_pt1 | contig 78017 bp, 73 predicted proteins | sample 7279661 | NCBI WGS metagenome assembly JAANMV01 (sample SAMN14094540, study PRJNA606508) | bioreactor metagenome | isolation source: A lab-scale SPAN reactor treating ammonium-rich wastewater day 121 | place: Ireland: Galway | collected 2017-05-16 | reverse complement strand
CTGCGTTCATGAACGCAGGACGAAAAACGAAAACCCGCGGCGCATTCGGTGAGTTGATCTATTCACCCGATGGCGACAAAAGCCGTTGGTATGCCGCCGCGCTTTACAACTGGGTGGAGATCCTCCCCGGAAACTACAAGTATCACTCTGCAACCGGGCACTTCAGCTTCCTGCCTGCGCGGAACATACGCCTCATCGGCGAATACACATATGATTTTGTTGCGAAGGCAAACAAAATTAGCGCGGGATTTGTCAGCGCCTTCTGAGGCAAGTTGTGCTGTGTAAACATCGAGAGAGCCCGTCAGGCTCTCTCGTACGTTAAATGATAGAAGTGTGTGAAAATTTCGTTCGGCAATGTAACCGACCTTCTACCGATTTTCCTCGAACAGTGGATGTTCCTCGTCTGTTCTTTCCAGCGGGAAGGGATTGAGCGTTGCAGAGATGGCATTCAGAGCATTGTCCAAATCCTCCTGCAAGTCACCCACATCCTCACATCCGACGGAGATGCGCACCAGTTCGTCGGAGATGCCTGCGAGTTCCCGTTCAGCTTTGGATACAGAGGCATGCGTCATTGATGCAGGATGTTCTATCAGCGATTCAACACCGCCGAGGGAAACAGCAAGTGTGAACAGTCGAACGCTGTTCATCACAATCTTACCGCCATCCAATCCACCCTTCACGCCAATGGCAATCATGCTGCCGAAACCGTCCATCTGCCTCGCCGCGATGTCGTGCTGGGGATGATTCGGCAGACCGGGATACAGAACCCAATCCACCATGGGGTGGCTTTCGAGGAAGCGCGCAAGTTTCATTGCATTTTCCTGTGCACGTTCCACGCGCAGATGTAACGTCCGGACACCGCGTAACACCAACCACGCCTGGTGGGGATCCATCGTTCCGCCGAATTGATTCAGCACAGGCTTGATGTTCTTGTACATTGATTCATCCCGCGTGACGATCATTCCGCCGACGACATCACTGTGACCGTTGATGAACTTCGTCAGGCTGTGAACAATAACGTCAGTTCCATGTTCAAACGGGCGTTGGAGATACGGACTGGCAAAGGTGTTGTCAACGACAAGCACGCATCCGTTCTTATGCGTTATGCGCGCTGTGCCGGCAAGATCGGAGATTTTCATCGTGGGGTTCGCCGGCGTTTCGATGAAGACAATGCGTGTACTCGGGCGGATTGCCTTTTCGATTTGTGTGAGGTCTGATGAATCGACAAACGTGGATGCGACGCCGAATTTTGCAAACGCAGTCTCAAGAATCACGCGCGTCGGGCCGTACACGCAATCACTGCTAACGATATGCGATCCCTTCTCAAGCAGAGCAAGAAACACCGTGCTGATTGCCGCCATGCCCGTCGCGGTTGCCATCCCTTTATGGCCATTTTCAAGTGCAGCGACGTTCTCCTCAAGCGCGGTGATAGTCGGGTTCCCCATGCGAGTATAGATGTAGCCGGACTGGTTTCCGGAAAAACGTGCAGCGCCATCTTCAGCCGACGGAAAGGAGAACGTTGAACTTTGATAAATCGGCACCGACACTTCGCCGTAGCGGGAGTTGTGCGGCAATCCTGCGTGAATTGCTTTCGTGGACTTCTTCATAGATTTGGCTTGTTGAATTTGGCCATGATGTGATCATCTCTCTCTGGTTATTCTTTGTTTCCGGACGCAAGAAGACACTTCGCCGCAATCTTGCGCACGGCGAAAGAGCAAAACGGGAATCGTGATGCGTTGGGAATGTAAAGAACGAAAGGAAAGTAGAGAGCGTTGCTTCTGTTTCAAGATACGCGCTTTCATGAGGGATTGCAAGCCGAAATCCCACGTGAAGTCACAACAGTGATTACGAACAAACTACGACGGAATTACGCGCTCAGTCGTACACGAAATTCTCCTGAAACGGGGTCGCTGTTGTGCCATTGCAGGAGGATTTTCAGGCTCGTTTCCGTCAGACTGAATCCCGACTTGAGCAAGAGTTTGCCGCTTTGTGTGGCGATATCTTCCAATACGATCATGCCGGGGCGAAATTCGTGAACACTGCATGTCGTCTCTTGCGGCAGTTCAGGCTCCTGGTATGAAGGCGCAACACCCAACATGCGGGCAATTATTTCGGTGTCGTATTTTGAAGGCAAGCGGCTCATGGTTTCCAATACTGCTCGTCCGTTCTTGCGTGCAATCAAGGCAACATCCAGATCAAGCAGAATATGAAGCAAGCGGGATCCGAGGGGGATGGTTTTCCCGGCAACAGCAACGTCGGCAGGAGAGCCGGTGCCATCGAAATTCTTGTGCTGCAGGAGAATAATGCGGGCAATGCCTTCAAAGCGCGGAATGTCTTTGAGAAGTTCGGCGGCAACTGTTGTGTGGTTTCGCGTTTCAGGGGTTGACGGGATTGTTTCCCTTCTTGCGGAAGTCGGCGGAAGCAATGCGATGCCAAAATTGAAGAGGTTGAGGGCTTGCCGTATTTCCCATTGTTCCGGTGCAGAAATGTCGGGACTCATCTCCAGAAACGCCAGGCCGAGTTTGCGTATGCGTTCGACTTGCGACGAAGCCGAAGGATGCCCGTACGTGAGCATATCGCGGAGGATTTGAACCGTGCCGGTTACCGTACCGTCCAACAATTCCTGAAGGCCGGCGTTGGCTTTCTTGATCTCATCGAGAAGGAATGCATTTTCCTTTGCAAGATTGAACTTCGTGATCATATCGCCGACCAATTTGCGCAGTTCATCATCCTTCCACGGCTTTGCGATGAAGTGACTGATGCCGCCCACGTTGATTGCGCGGATGGTGTCCGCATAGTCCGCATAGCCTGTCACAAGAATACGGACTGTGTCGGGATGGAATCTGGCCACCTTCTCCAACACCGCCACCCCATCCACGACGGGCATGCGCTGGTCTGAAAACACAGCGGCGAATGGCCCGTGTTCAAGGAGAACGCTCTCGATCTTCTGGGAATCCTGCAGTACAAGAGTCTCAACCCGTTCTTTTCTGAGAAGCGAGGCAAATGACGAGAGCAAATGTGCTTCGTCATCCACATACAGTACTTTGCGATTGGGGGTGAATGATGTTGTTGTTGATTCAGTCATACGTGTCGCGCCATGTGTTTAGTGTTGGATTCGTGTTCTCCACTCATCGATCAGCCCGTCGAGGGACGGATCGTGGGGGGACGCGTCGTATTCGTTGTCGAGAACATTTGCTATTTGCAGAATTGTTGCCACATCGTCGCCCTGCGCATTCCCGTGATGGCGGCCAACGGCAGAGCTGATTGTTTTCGGGAAGTTCCAGAACTCGAGAACAGCCTCGCCGACGATGTCATGCGTTACGCCGAAGATCTCCCGCTCGACAACATGCCGGGGCATAGTACCGTCGACTATCGAGGCGCGATAACGCGCATACTTCTCCGGCTTTGTGCAGAGTTGAACAACCATGCCTATCTCCTGCAGCAGGGCGGCAATATTGATGGAATGCGATTGCTCGAAACCCTCCCATGATGCTGCGATGGTTTTGGCAAGCCCGGCGCGTCGCAAAGCCTGATCCCAAATCACATCGATCTCCGCAGTCAGCTCGACCTTGGAGCATTGACATACCGAACCGAACGACTCCACGGCAAGCGCCATTGCCGCGACATTGGCCGTCCCGATCATCCGGATTGCATCAAGCACTGAACTGATTTTTTGTCGGGAGCCGAAATACACCGAGTTTGCCGAACGCAGTAATCTTGCGACGAGAGCCGGGCTTCCTTCGATCTGCCGGGCAAGGTCATGCGCAGTTGCATCCGGCTTTGCCAGCACTTCCCATAACCCGGTCTGGAACTTTGTGGGCGACGGAAGAGCGGTAAGGGACTTCAATCCCTCTTTGAGCCGGAGGTTGACGAGTTCGCTTTGTACGCGAATTGCATCGGTAATGGTTTCGCGAAGAGCGCCGTCGTCCCATGGTTTGAAAATGTAGTATTGGGCAATGCCGTTGTTGATGGCATCAAAAATGACATCCTTGTCCTCGTAGCCGGTCATCATAATACGAATGCTGTCAGGGTTGATGGCCGCCGCCTTTGTCAACAATTCGCTTCCGGAAACGTCGGGCATCCGCATATCCGACATGATAATGTTGGCCGGGTTCAAGTTGAGATAGTCGAGCGCCTCAACCCCGGAATCAAATGTTCGAACCGCAAGCTTCTGGCGGCGCAGCAGACTTGTCACTGCGGCAAGAATAGCAGGTTCATCATCAATCACCACAACCGACGGTGGCGAATACCCGGAAGTTCCGGCTGTCAGCGCTTCACTCATTCCGCTTTCTCTCCTTTTCCCTTCTCCCGATATGGCAGACGGATCGTGAATGTAGATCCGGCTCCGACCGTGCTTTTCACGGATATCGTTCCGGCATGTTTTTGTATGATTGTGGCTGAAATCCACAGGCCCAGCCCCGTTCCCTTCCCGACAGGTTTTGTCGTGAAGAAGGGGTCGAAAATTCTGGGGAGATTCTCCGCCGGTATGCCGCATCCTGTGTCGGTAATTTCAACCACCACGTAATCATCACACACCGACGTTCGCAGCGTGATCAAGCCCATCGGTTCAACAGCATGCGCTGCGTTGACGAGAAGATTGACGAACACCTGCTTCAACTCGCCAAGGTTGCACGACACCGGCGGAATTTCCCCATACTCTTTGTTCACTGTTGCTTTGTACTTGATTTCATTCCAAGACAGCGTCACGGAATCTTCAAGCGCCTTGTTGATATCGGCAGCGCTGCCAACGGCATCGCTCATATGCGAGAAGCCGCGGAGCTGTTCCACTATTGACTTGATCCGATCGGCGCCCGAACGCGAGTGCTGCATCAACGTGCCGAAATCTTCTTTCACGAAGTCGAGATCAATCTGCTCCTCCTTCGAACGCAATTCTGCAAGCGGCTGTGCAGCAGCCCCGTCGGCGGGGAGGGTCTTGCCGAGTTCCCGCCAACCATCCAACAATGCGCTCACATCCTCGAAGTATTCTTTGAAACGGTTCAGATTGCTCGAAACGAATGCAAGAGGATTGTTAATCTCATGCGCGATGCCGGCTGTCAGCAAACCGATGGATGCCATCTTCTCCGATTGGATAAGGCCTTCCTGAATGCGCTTCATTTCCGCAAGCGTCTTCTCCAATTCCTCGTTGCGCGAGCGAAGCTCACGCTCAAGATGCACGCGGAGCTGTTCGACATGCTTCTGCCTGGTAATATCTTCCTTGACTGCAAGAAAGCTTGTCACAACGCCGTTCTCGTCTTTGATGCCGCTAATATGAGCCAGCTCCCAGTACAGCTCACCGAACTTGGTTTTGTTATGAAACTCCCCTATCCATTCACCCCCTGCCGTGATGGTCTCCCATAACTTCTTATAAACGGTATCATCGCTTTCACCAGATTTGAGTATGCGTGGATTCTGGCCGACAGCTTCCGCGAATGTGTAGCCGGTTACATCAGTGAACTTCTTGTTCACATACTGTATTGTTCCGGACGTATCGGTAATGACAATGGAAGCAGGACTTTGCTCTACCGCGACAGATAGCTGGTGTAGCCGGGCCTCGGCAGCTTTCCGGGCAGAGATATCTCTGTAAACCGCATAGAGCCCGACGGTTTTTTCATTCAACAAAATAGGCGATACAACAACTGATGCAGTGAACTGCGAGCCGTCCTTTCTCATCCGCTGCGTTTCGCTGTGAACCACCTCGCCTTTCAGCGCTACCTGTTTGATTGAGTCTTTGGGGAATCCGGGAGGGATAACCAAATCTTCAAGTCTTCGGCCGCGAACCTCATCGGGCCGGTAGTGGAACATTTCCGTGAATGCCCGGTTGATATCGACCAAAAAACCCTCCCGTCCGACAATTGCAATAGCATCGGGAGATGCCTCGAACAGTTGCTGGAAGTAAGCACGCTGTCGCGTGGTTTCTTTCAGAAGGAGATCTTTTTGCGACACAATGGCGTTCAACTTGTCGTGAGCACTTTTCAGTTCTGTTACGTCCATCGAGACGCCGACGACACCTGCGAGATTGCCACTGAGGTCGAAGTACGGTGCCTTGTGCACGATCAGTTGATGCACTTTTCCGGAATCGTCTCTAAACGGAATATGATATACGCTGGGTTGGCGATTCGCGTGAACCTCTTTGTCTTCTTGCAGGTGAACCCTGCTTTCACTCTCCGGAGTAAAATCGGCGACCGTACTTGCAAGAAGTTGTTCGCGGGTTTGCCCTGTCATCCGTTGAAAAGCTTTATTGACACCGAGGTATGTGCCTTCAAGATTTTTATAGAATACCGGAATCGGGATCACGTCGAGCAGTGTTTCCAGAAATTGTTTTTGTTCTTGAGTTTCTCTTTGGGTCTGATGTTGCTGAGTGATATCCCGCGCAAACACAGCGGCTCCGAAGACATCTCCCGCACTGTTCCGGATAGGAGTAAGCGTGCATTGAAAGCATCTGCTCTCTCGTTCATGCCACAGGTCAATCGAAGAACACTCCCCTTGCAACGCTCCCTCCAGATGCTTCTTGAATTGGGACGTCAGAGAATCATCCGGCATGAAATCAAATATGCTTCTTTCGAGGCTGATATCCGCACCGTATAACTCGTGCATGAGCGCGGCGTGAACCTTATTAAAGGAGGTGTAGCAATGGCTGTTGTCAACCGAAAACACCGCCGAATCGCTGCTTTCAAGGATAGCCTGGAGCAGGGCATGATTGTGGGCGACACTCTTCCCGGCAAGAACACGCTCCGTCATGTCGCGACCGCTGAATACCACTCCCGTAACTTCACCGTCTGCATTCACGATTGCATTGCCGGTGGCTTCCATCCAGATGTACTCACCGTCGGCTTTGCGGCAACGGACCTGAACTCTCCCGGAAGATTTGGTTTTGATGGCGTTGTCAAACGTGATCAGAGCTGAGCATACATCATCGCCGTGGACAAACTCGAAGATCGAACGGCCAAGAAGTTCCTTCGGCTCGTATCCCAGCACGGTTTTGTATGACGGACTTGCATACAGGAACATTCCGGTAAGATCCACTTCGCCGACAATATCGTGCATGTAATGCAGGATGCGCTCAAGACGATCCCTGCTCATGATGTCAAGGGGCCCGGAACGGTTTGCCTCCACCTGCGGCGCAGCATGAGTATTCAAAATTGTTATTGACATCGTTCCCCCATTACGAACTTTGACTTTCTGCCGCACGGCAGAAAGATGTACCGGAAAGATAGTGAACGGGAGTCGTGGCAGGCATAGTCGGGAGTATGATTTACAGATCATCATACCGCTGACAGCGATATCGCTGATGACGATTTGGCAGAATGGACTTGCCCGATGCTGCTAAGTACGTACTCTGGTTACAGCGAAACCGGGCATGCTTTCCGCTAATGGATCAGCTTGTTGGCATACGCATACTGGATAATCTCAGCATTCGTGCGAAGGTGCATCTTCTCCAGAATACGCCTGCGATGTGTACTGATAGTAGGAACGCTTAATGAAAGGGCGTTTGCAACATCACTTACAGACCTGCCTGAGGCAATCTGTAGAAACACTTCATATTCGCGCTCTGACAAGAGTTCGTGCGGTAGCGCAGTGGTGCCCGCTTGCAATCCGTCGGCCAGTTTTTCTGCCAACCCTGTGCTGATGTATTTCCGGCCGGAGGCAATTTTTCTGATTGCCATGGCAAGCTCGTGCGGAGCGGATTCTTTTGTCAGATAACCGGATGCGCCCTCCTTCAATGCGCGGAGGGCAAATCGTTCCTCGGGGTGCATGCTGAGAATAAGAACGTGTAAGTGCCTTGCAGTCTTTGAAAGATCGTGCAAGATCGACAGTCCGCTTTCGCCCGGCATGGAAATATCGAGAACAAGAACATCGGCAGGAACGTCACGAGCAAGCGAGAGAACTTCGCGTGCATCCTTCGCCTCTCCGACAACACACATGTCGGGCTCTTCGCCAAGCGTTTTCTTGAGTCCTTCACGCACCATTGCGTGGTCATCGGCAATAAGTATGCGAATCATGAGCGTGTTGTATGATGATGTGGAGATCCGACAAGAGGCAGCCGTATGGTTACAGTGGTTCCCCGACCCGCAGTGCCGTGTATGGATGCGGTTCCGCCCAACATACGGGCCCGCTCCGATATTCCGAGAAGGCCGAGAGACGTTGTGTTGGCAATCTCTTCGGCGCTGATTCCGCGGCCGTTGTCGATAACCTGAAGCTCCAGAAAACCATCACGCTCAGTGAGCAGCGCCCGCACATTCGACGCTTCTGAATGGCGTGCAACGTTGGTAAGTGTTTCCTGGAACACGCGGAACAGTGTTGTGGCAGTGTCCTCATCAACGTTATCGGGGGAGGCATCGGAGTGGAACATGCAGACGATTCCGGTTCGCTTCTGAAATTCCTGTGCCTGCCACTCCAGCGCCTCCACAGGACCAAGCCTGTCAAGCACGCCCGGGCGGAGCTCGGTCGCAATCCGCCTGACTGTTCCAATCGCGGTGTCGATGATGTTCTCCAGTCCGTGCAGGTGGTCCAGAATAGGTCCGCTGTTGATTTGCTTGTCGATGCGGAGAGCAGCCTTCTCAACCATCGCTGCTTCGATTTTCATTGCCGTCAGTTGCTGGCCAAGTTCATCATGAATTTCGAGGGAAATCCGCTTCTGTTCGGCTTCCCGTACCGAGCGCAGGTGTTCCGACAGATGCCGCAACCGTTCATTGGAACGGACGAGGGCCTCCTCAGCTTTCTTACGTTCAGTAACATCCTGCACCATGGCCATCATCCCGGTGTAGGCGCCATGCTCATCTCTGAGCGGCGTATCGAACCACTCGCAAAGGATTGTTCTGCCGTCTTTTGTGATGTTTTCGTTGATTGCGCTCAGGGTCTGATTGGATTGCTTCAACTTCTCGACAAAGTGTTGCACAAAATCCCTTGCTGAAGGGGGAATAACAAAATCATACGGGAGTTTGCCGATAACCTCCGCCCGGGAATATCCGAAGATACGCTCGCAACTCGGATTCCATTCAGTAATTCTAAACTGCTCATTCAAGAGCGCATACCCGATCGGCATCCGGTCGAATTGAAGCTGAAGCTGCTTGACGAGCCGGCTCCGTTCTTCCGCAAGGAACCGTTGATCAAGTTCCGCGAGTTTCAACGAAGTAATGTCAAGCATCGATCCGATCATGCGGACAGGCTTGCCTTCATCGTTTCGAACGAGAAATCCGCGGTCAACAACATACCCGTATGTACCATCAGCGTGAAGAAAACGGTACTCCTCCGACCACGTGTCGACCCGATATTCCAGCGCCGCTCTGAATGTTGCCGTCACGCGTTCACGATCGTCAGGATGAACGGCACGTTCCCAGATTGCAATCTTTGAAACTGCATCACGCTCGTAACCGTACAGCTTGTAGAAGGCTTCATTCCACCATATTCTGTCTGCTTGAATATCCCAATCCCAAATCGCATCATTTGTTGCGTTCGAGAGGATCTGGAACCGTTCATGTGATTTTCGCAAATCCTCGATGACTTGCTTCCGTTCCGTAATATCCGTCGAGATGCCGATGACACCGACAAGGTTTCCGTTTTGATCAGAGATAGGAGAGTTGCTGACCATTGCGGGAAACGTAGTTCCATCGCGGCGTCTGACAAGAAACTCACCCGACCAGGTGGCACCTTGCGCTAACGCGTTCAGAATAACTTCAGCGTTATGCACGGATGATTCAGGTACTATAGTCTGCAGAATATTTCGTCCTGTGGCCTCCGCAGCAGGCCAGCCGTACAGCAGTTCGGCAGCCTTGTTCCAGTAGGTGATTGTCCCGTCCAAAGTCGTTGCAATAACCGCTTGTCCGACTGTGTTGAGCAAGCGTGCCTGAAACAGAATTTGTTCCTCTGCTTGCTTGCGGACTTCTTCTTGCTGCAATTTTGTGATTGCAGTTGAGATGTCGTTCGCGACGGTTTCGAGCAAACTGATTTCGTCAGGTGTAAAGAAATTCAGTTCTCCGGCATACAAATTCAAAGATCCGATAAGCTGATCGTTTACACGAAGCGGCAATGCAATTGACGAACGATATCCGCGGCGCAGAGCCTCATCGCGCCAGGGTGACATGAGAGGATCAGCGGCAATATCGTTGGAGAATTGGGACTTTCCCAGCCGGAGTGCCCTGCCCGTAGGTCCTCTTCCCCCGGGGGCGTCTTCGACGACAATTTTCTTGATAGCAGTAAGATAACCATTCTCTGCGCCGTCGTGCGCTACAGGAACAACATTGTTCTGTTCATCGACGACTCCGAGCCATGCCATTCGGAACTTGCCGAACCGGACAGCAGTTCTGCATACATTCTCAAACAGCTTCTCCCGCGTCGACGCTTTGCCAATAGCCTGATTGACCTGACTGATGAACGAGTAGATGCGATTCAGCTTGAGAAGGTTTTCTTCGTTGGCTTTCCGGTCCGTGATATCCACATGTGTGCCGAGCATGCGCAACGGCCTGCCTTCAACGTCATATTCGACAATTCTCCCGACGGAGAGAATCCACTTCCATTCACCGGTTTTCGTCCTCTGACGAAAATCAACGCTGTACTCCGGGATTTCGCCTGCAACGTACGCCTTGTAGGTTGCCGTCACGCGTTCGAAATCGTCGGGATGAAGCCTGCTGATCCAGTTTGCGTTTGTCTCATGAAATTCACCAAGATCGTAGCCGAGCATCGAAGCGTAATTCTCATTGACGATGGCATCACCCGTTACGATGTTCAGATCAAACAAACCCTGGTTTGCAGCTGAAAGTGCAAGGCGCAGCCGTTCTTCGCTTTGCCGCACAGCATCTTCCAGCCGTCGCCGTTCCTCAATATCCCTGATAATCCAACTGGAACGTTCTTCACCTTCCGTTGCAGGGAATATGGTGGTGGAGACTTCACACGGGATTCGTCTCCCGTCCTTTGCTATGAATGTCAGCTCACCTTTGAACTTGCCTGTGGTATTGCGTTGGTGCAGTGCGTCGATAACAAGAACGTCTGATTCATCGAGGATGCTCTGCCTTCCCGCTTGACGGAACTCGTCTTCCGTGTATCCGAACATGGCACAGGCGGCGGCGTTTGCCGCGTGAATGCGGCCATCAGGAGAGGACAAGAGAACGGCATCAAGGCTGTTGGCGAACAGCAACCGGTAGCGTTCCTCGCTTTCCTTCAGAGAATCCTCGGCCTGTTTTCTTCTTGTGATATCGGTTGCCGTTACGAGGACGCTTGAAACGCTGTCTGCTGTGCGGAGAGGCGTGAAGACGGCGGCGTATGTTTGCAAGGTTCCACCGGGAGCCGGAATTTCCAAGTCAGCCGATTGCGAAGTTTCCGTTAGAAAAACCTCCTCAATCAGGTTCCTGAAAAATTCCCGCCGGTGTTCGGGAAACCACGAGGCAAACTCGCTGTTGATGTGACGGAACGGAGTTGTTTCATCATTCATTCTGTTTGCAAACACAATCCGGCCTTGCCGGTTGATTTCGAGAATCAGAGAAGGTGTAGCTCCGGTAATCTGATTTACGCGTTCCTGGTTTCGACGGAGGTCGTTCTCGATCTGCTTGCGGGACGAAACATACCGCTGCAACAGTACGTAGAGAAGCGTGCCCGTGAATAGCACAAAGACCCATCCTTTTGTCTGGGAAAGTTCGATAAGTCTCTCCGGATTAGAAACAAGCGAGCCGAGCATTTGATCGGAGGCCAGGATCCAAATGCCGCCGACAATTAGGTATGTTGCTACAATGCGAACAACCGTCCAGTCGTATGAATCCGGTGCAGGCGGTACAGTTTCGTCTCCCGATTTTTCACGCGTGTTCAGTCCGATTCCCGAACCCGCGATGAACCAGAGAATAGCGCAACCGAGTGCACGGTTCACCATATCGCAGGAGGCAGCCTCTTGCATCGGCGAAGCAAAGAATGCAATTGCGATGAAGAAGGAGGAAAGAAGCGCGAGCAGCAGGGAGAGCCTTCTCCCCAGGTGGAACCGTGCAAGAAACAAAGGAAGAACATAGAGGGGCCAGATTGCGAAGGCAAGCGGCTCACGAAGATCGACGAGCAGAATACAGGTAATGATGAGTACGTACACAACGGTGAGAAGGGAACGCCTGCGGGGTACGGACTTTTGCATGGAAGATTCCTCTTGCGTGGTTGGGCGAACACAGTCGAGGTTGGCAACAATCCGCGTGCCTTGACCTGATTTGCGAATCGTGCACTGTTCGAATGTAGATAAATCGACCTGCCCATTCAACATGCAGGCGCAGGAGAGTGATGCACTTCACTTCGCGGGCTTTCTGAAATTCTCTTCATCCGCTTGCTTGAAAACACGAAATCCGCTATCATTGCTACACTTCGTAATCACATTTCCCCAACAATATCTCCAAGGATTGTACTATGAGTCGCTTCATCATCCTAATTGCCGCCGCAGGTATGTTGCTCGCCGGCTGCAACGACAAGAAATCGCAAACCGAGGCACCGCGTGATTTGCAAATACAGCAGCAACTGCCAAGCGGTCACCCAGACATTGGCGTGACAAGCGCAACTTCGGTTGCCGGTGTGAGTTGGACCGTTCCGGAGCGCTGGAGTGAAGGATCCCAGAAGCCCATGAGAGTTGCAACGTATGCTATTCCGGCCGCAACCGGGGATACTGAAGGCGGTGAATGCGGGGTGTTCTATTTCGGGAGCGGACAAGGCGGCGACGTGCAGATGAACATCGACCGTTGGGTGAATCAGTTTGAGAATGGCAAGCCGAAGCAATCCTCGAAAGAGGTGAACGGCATGAAGGTGGAATTGGTGCAGATTGACGGAACGTATCTTGCGCCCGGCGGCCCGATGATGCAATCAAGCGGGAAGTTCGAAAAGTACAGATTGCTTGGCGCGATTGTCGGAGGCCCGGAAGGATCAGTATTTTTCAAACTGACCGGCCCGGTGAAAACCATCGCCGAAGCGGAGAAGGATTTCAATGCCTTGGTACAGTCTCTCCAGAAGTAAGCATGGCAGCAGACCCCAAACCGCTGCAAGGGATAGATACTATTCTTCTGCGCGTTTCGAATATCGAGCGGTCGAAGTTGTGGTATAGCGACAAGCTGGGATTTGGTGTTTTGTGGTATAGTCCCGAACAGCGGCTTGTGGTACTTGATACCGGCACGCCGCCAAGCTTGACGCTTTGGCAAACAAACGCGGCTATTCAGATCAACACGGCAGCGACGCCGTTTCCAATCTTCCGGACAGAAAATGCGGCACACGCACGTGATGTGTTGGAAAAGCGGGGAGTAGCGGTGAGCGAGCTGATAGACGATGGGATTGTGGTTTTCTTCCAGTTCTTTGATCCCGATGGCAATGTGCTGGAAGCGTGCCAAGTACATCCCTAAAACTTATCACAGAGGGGGATGTTCCCCCCTCTCCGGTTATTGCAGCATTTTCTCCACTTTCCCCGCAAATTCGAAATCCAGATTGCTGATGCCGCCTGCATCGTGCGTCGTCAAATCCATCACCACTTTGTTGTACACATTGAACCATTCGGGATGGTGGTTCATACCTTCGGCAATCAGCGCAACACGTGACATGAAGCCGAAAGCTTCAACAAAGTTCCTGAATGTAAATTCCTTGTGCAGCTTGGCATTCCGGATACTCCATCCCGGCAAAGAAGAAACAGAAGCCTGAATTTCCTCGTCGGAGAGTTTCTTTCGTTCGGCCATAATGCTCTCTCTCTCTGTTTCTAAGGCTTTTCAAACGTAAGCAACTCGCGGCATTCGCTGGTCATCGGCTTCGGCCCTTCAGTTGATGTGTGCGCACGCACTTTTGCAGAGTCTCCGCGTCGCGGCAGGTACACTTTCCCCACCGGTTTCATCGCAAGTTCCTTCATAACGGAAGCCACTTCAAACGGAAAATCAATGAACCCGAAATTGCCGACCGTCGGCTCAACAACAATGGAAAGTCTTCCCTTCGATTTCAAGATCCGGACGCCTTCGCGGGCAATTGTCTTCAGCTTCATCATGGTTTCTGCTCTTGCAGCGCTGACGGAAAAATCGGAATCTCCGGCTTTCGGATAGAAATCCGAAGGAGGATCGAGGAAAACATAGTCAACCGTGCCGGATTGCTCGGGAATGCCCGTCTGCAAAATATTCGCCCGCTGAATGCGTTCATCCGACGGCTCGATATCGTACATCTTTATTGTACGATTCCCAAAATACGGGATCGATCCTATAACATCGCCTGTTGTGCCGCTTCCGGCCATCGGGTCAACGATGAACCAGCCGGGTTCAGTGTAATAGAACAGCGCATTGGCAATCACCTGTCCGGGTAAACGACCTTTGTATCCCGATTTGCCGAAACGCGGATCGGGTGTGTCGAACGACCAGACATTCCGTTCTTTCAAGTCAAAACCGAAACGTGTTTTTTCGTCTTCCCGCCGGACAAGTTCATCTTCACGTATCTTTTTCTGCAAGTCGGAGATCGTCCACTTATGTGAGATTGCCATCTTCTCATACTCCGTCCGCTTGCGGCTTTCATCGACTTTTGTTGCAAGTTCGAAGTAGAAGATTTCGGGTAGAGGGCGTTTCTCAACGTCGGGATAGTAGGTGTAGAACATCTGACATTGCTTCAACATGTGATAGGGGAACTTGAAGCCCGGAACGTCTGCCATTCGCTTGAGAATCTGTTCGCCGAAAATTCCTTCTTTCAATGCAGCGGGGATGACTTTCTCGACAAGGAATTTTCCCAGATCCCAGTAGTTGTCTGCCGAGAATGAATTCAGCTTTTCAATGAGCGGGTCGAGAGACGAGGGTTTCGCTGATTTCGAGTGTGCAACAGGTGAGGGCTTTGCCATACTAACTCCCCGGAGTGTGATACATGAGTACAGCCGGAATGTGTGAGAGTAGGATACTTGAATTCGAACAGGAATGCAAGTCAGGGTGCAAGAGTGGCGCCTCGCCGAAAACGAAGGCGCCTTCCTGCAAATGCGTATGCGTTGTTATGCGACTGTGATTTCCTTTGCGAGATAGACATCCTGAATTGTATTCAGGATTTTGACTCCTTCCGCCATTGGTCGCTGAAATGCCTTCCGGCCCGAAATCAGCCCCATGCCGCCAGCCCGTTTGTTGATCACGGCAGTTCTTGCGGCTTCCGCGATGTCGCTTTCGCCGGACGAAGCACCGCCGGAGTTGATCAAGCCGGATCGTCCCATATAACAATTGGCAACTTGATACCGCGTCAAATCAATCGGATGGTCGCTGCTGAGGTCGCTGTACACCTTCTTGTTGGTTTTGCCGTATGGATTTTCTTTCGTGTTCAGCGCATTGTAGCCGCCGTTATTCTCGGGCAGTTTCTGTTTGATGATGTCGGCTTCGATTGTTACGCCGAGATGGTTCGCCTGCCCTGTCAAATCGGCCGAGACGTGATAGTCTTTTTCCTTTGTCTTGAAGGCGGGGTTGCGGAGATAACACCAGAGGATTGTCATCATTCCGAGTTCGTGCGCGTACTTGAAGGCTGCACTGACTTCCTGAATCTGGCGCTTCGACTCATCAGATCCGAAGTAGATGGTAGCCCCTACGGCAACGCACCCCATTTCAAACGCCATATCGACATCCCCGAACATGATCTGGTCGTAGGAATTGGGGTAGGAAAGAAATTCGTTGTGGTTGATCTTCGCAATGAACGGAATCTTGTGGGCGTATTTGCGCGAAACCGAACCGAGCACTCCGAAGGTTGAGGCAACAGCGTTGCATCCACCCTCGATTGCAAGTTTTACAATATTCTCGGGGTCGAAGTAGATCGGGTTTGGGGCGAACGAGGCTCCGGCTGAATGCTCAATGCCTTGATCGACCGGAAGAATCGAAAGGTAACCAGTTCCGGCAAGGCGCCCGTGGTTGTACAGCTGTTGAATATTGCGCAACACCCCCGACTTCCTGTCGCTTGGCATCCACACGCGGTCTACAAAATCCGGCCCCGGCAGGTGAAGTGATTCTTTCGGGATTGTTTTGCATTGGTGTTCCAGCAGGCCTTTTGCATCTGCCCCCAAGAGCTGTTCAATTTCTTTCATCATGGGATAGTTCTCCTACATTGAATTGATAAGTAAGAATCTGTCGAGTTCGATTTTGGTAATGAACAGGGGAGGAAACGTTGTCGCTTCGGACACAATAATAGGAAAAATCTCATAGAGTTGAAAGAAGAAATATCGTCCATGTGATGATCATAACCAGGCAGCCGAATGTACTTTTTTCCTCTTCTTGTCCACAAGAATAGGCAAAAAGTACCACCTCTGTCCATGAATGTGCTCGCAAGTCATTCAGGATGTGTTGAAATAGTGGGAATCTTTTCTGGCACACCTTTCGTACAAAAGAGTGGTGGCAGCAAAAACACGACATAGCAAAGCGGGGTACGCCATGAAGAAATCATATCGGTTCGGACAGCTCTCCAAAGGTGAACGGGAGTTTCTGGAGATGATCCTGATGGAAGAAATTGACGTGCAGGCCTGGTACGCGCTGACGTACAGCTGCATCTTGAGCGACGAAGTGTTCATGTGCATTCAATAATAAGGTGCGACGACGATGAAAGCAGTAGCTCTATCAGCATTCCTTGGTGTTTTGGTTGCTATACCCCTCCTGCTCAGCAGCAGGAAGGCGACCGTGCTTGTGAGTTCGGTACAACCGCCAAGAACCCCGCAACAACTGGACTCGAATTTCCGTTACGATGTGGATGATTTCTTCACGGAGTGAAAAGCTGAGTGGTTGAGGTTCTCCCCCGGTGGGATGGGGAGACCGGTTTAGACGAAAGGGTGGAACGAGGCGATACGTTCCACCCTTTTCCTTTAGAATGCCGCAAAAAATGGGCTTGCAATTCGGCTTTCAAAATCCTATCTTGGTAGCGCAAACAACAGTACACCGTTATTGCACTTTTAATGGTTCCGTTGCTGCAGCGAAGTTCGTACGAATATTCGGCAGAGGACGTAACAGCGGTGATAGTTGAGTGTGGACACCCGCTACCAGAGCTGTTGGCTATTAAGAGGCAAATTATTCTGGTGCCCGATCAGGGCGGCTCAGCCGTACGCTTGTAGGACTTTTCTGAAAGGATTGTTCCGATGGAAAAAGGAACAGTTAAGTGGTTTAACGGAGCCAAGGGTTTCGGCTTCATTCAACGCGAAACGGGCGAAGATGTATTCGTCCACTACAAAGCCATCGTTGGTGATGGCTACAAAACGCTGAACGAGGGGGACAAGGTTCAGTTCGATGTTGAAAAGGGGCCGAAAGGATTGCAGGCATCCAACGTGAGCAAGGTCTGACTTCGTTACAATCTGTAATTTGCGGCCCTGGTCCCGAACCATCGGGATTGGGGCTTTCTGTTTTTTTCTTTTAGTACACAAGGAAGGATTTCGCATGGAAGGCACTGTAAAGTTTTTTAACGCAACAAAGGGGTTTGGTTTCATCACGGTGAACGGAGGCGAGGATATCTTCTTTCACCAGAGCAATGTGAAAGAGACCGGTTTCCGGGATCAACTGCGACAGGGAGACCTCGTCGAATTTGATGTGAAGAACGAGCAAAAAGGCAAACGAGCCATCAATATTGCCCGCAAGTAAGATCGCATGAGTACATTGCGTGCGGGTCTTTGCTTTGACGCCGATGCGCTTCGCAACGCCCGCTTCGCTGCACAACTTACATCTGTTGATGTTGTTCTTTTTCCGGAACTGATGGATGGAGGATATCGTTCTCTCGCTGAAGGCAAATCCCCGCATCATCTCGCGGATCCACTAATTTCTTCGCTGAGGAACCTGTCGAAACAGACACAATGTACGATCATTGCCGGCAGTCTGTTCCTCGGTGAAGGAACGTTACGTCCAACCAACACCTCTCTCGTATTCCACCGCGGTAGAATCATTCATCGCTACGACAAGATTCATCTGTTCAAACCGGCGGGCGACACGAAATTCTTTGGACCCGGAAAGCTTGATACATCCACGTTTCGGATTTCAACACGGCACGGAAGACTACATGCAGGTGTGGTGATCTGCTATGACTTGCGCTTTCCGGAATTAATCCGGGCGTTGGCACTCATTGGTTTGCAGATTCTGTTTGTTCCGGCCCGTTGGCCGAAAGTGCGGGACGATGCGTGGCAGGCATTGCTGAAAGCACGGGCGATTGAAAACCAGATGTTTATTGTAGGATGCAATGCCTGCGATACAGAAGGCGGATATTCATATGCGTTCGACCCGCTGGGCAGGTTGATCTTCTCGAGCAGAACGGCCAAAGGAAAGGCGTTGCATACATTCTCGCTTGATATCTCCCGGCTCGATTCCTCAAGGCGGTTGCATAACAACTTAACGGATGCAGTTTTCCTGAAAGCCAGGCTCCGCTAATCGTTTCTTGCTGTTGCCGCTTGTCGACGAACGAGGTAAATGAGCGGAATGCTTACTATTGTTATTCCCATCTTCATAACATATTGGCCCGCAATTAGGGAAACAAGCGGCAATACACCGGCAAACGCTATCCCGACAAAAACAACACTATCCACGAATGTTGAGACTGTATTGCTTGTAAGCACTCTTGCCCATTTGTGCCGTCCAATCTTCTCCTTCCACCACGCAAAAATCTCGACGTCAATAAGCGAACTGACAATGAATGCAACAAGGCTGGCAACAACAATCCGTGGCGTTGATCCGAGGGTTGCCGCAAACGCCGTTTGATGTTTGTAGAAGTCCGGCGAGGGGAGATGAACTACAAGCAATGTGTAGGCTGCGAGTAGTATGTTTGCCGCAAACGCCGCATACACAACATGCCGCGCTCCTTTCTTGCCAAGGCGTTCGTTGATGAGATCAACAAGAGTGAATGTCGCCGCATAAATGAACACCCCGGCAGGCGCCGTGAAACCAAACACCGTGACGGGTTTCGAAGCGGTGACGTTTGCAATCAGGTCGCAGGACACATACAGGGCTATAAGGAACGTGTTGAACATACAGTCTACGAACGTCTCTTCTTTGCTGAATATTCACGGCTCGCAATCGTATGAATTCCGCCTCGAACCTTGTAGTCCGCTACCACCTTCATCCATTTTGGTTTGCAGCATTTCACAAGATCTTCCAGAATCCGGTTGACAAGATGTTCCTGGTATATGCCGACATTTCTGTATGAAAGAAGATAGTATTTGAGGGAACGCAGTTCGATAAGCGACCTGCCCGGGATGTAATCAATCCTTACTGTAGCGAAATCGGGAAGCCCGGACCATGGGCAAACAGCCGTAAATTCATCCGTGTCTATATTGATCACGATGTCCTTTCCGGGATACTCGTAGGGGAAGGTTTCGAGTGCATGGACATCAATAGATGAGATGTCCTGGACATCGTAGCGTCTGTCCAATGCTTCAGGCATTGTCTGACCCTTTCTTTGCATTGTGTTTCATCACGTGAGTTGGTACCTTAAACGGGGACATAATATACTTGATTCACAAATGAAAATACATCGCCGAATACAAATGGGACGATTATCCGGAATACTCATTGTGCTGTTGCTGGCAGGTTGTTCAACAAAACAAGCGGAGAAACCGCCAACAACGTCGGAGAGAATGGTGTTGGGGTGGGCTGTGCGCGAAGATTTCATGCAGCCCGACTATCCAAGATTTCAGGAGTACTACGATGCATATCAGGTCGATGGGAATTTTATTCAGATGATTCAGGCGCTGCACCAAGGGGTTGACGTTGTTGTTGTACTCGGTACGTGGTGCGGCGACAGTAAGCGTGAGGTAGCCCGGTTCCTCAAGATTGCTGATCTCGCCTCCATTCCCTCTTCTCGCATCAAATTCTATGGCGTTGATCGCACGAAAACGAGCGACGACGGCGTCACAGAACAATATGACATCAGATTGGTGCCTACCTTCATTTTCTTGAAACACGGCATTGAGGTTGGCCGGATTGTGGAATCCCCCAAAACTTCAATGGAAGAAGACCTCCTCGTCATTCTAGCTGATTCGCAAGGCAGATAGCCTGAAGAATCAAGAGCCTTTTTCCGATAATCCATACGATGGCATATGTTCGAGAATCATCGAAGAATCGCGCTCCGGTGTAGAGGGAATGGGTTTCAACGAAAGAAATGATATTTTGGATAGGACAACTCTCCTCGAGGAAATCCGGCAACGGGCGGAGGCCGCCGAACTCGCGAGGATTGAAGCCGAAGAAGCACGACTATCCCAAAGCCTTTCGTCCATAGAAGAGGCGCCCTCCGGCTCCGACCTTGAATCAACAATTGAACAATCGGCGCTTGCCGGGTATCCAGAACTTCAGGCGCTGGACGAAGTTGCCTTCGGCAATAAGAACATCCCTCCGACACGAGAAGACGAATCCGCTAAGTATGAACGTATAGCGGACCTTCTCCTTTCAGCCCGATCGAAATATGAGCGTGAAGACTACGATCATGCGCTTCGTGACCTCGACCGCGTTGCAACGCTGGAAGCGAGCCATGCAGAAGCCGGTGCATTGCGCGACGAAATCCATAAAGCAAAGAACCTGTCTGAACGACTTCTCCGCGAAGAGCATCGACGAAGAGAGGAAGAGAAGAAGAAAGAAGAACTGCCGCCGTTGAACATCGTGAGGGCCGCACGGGATCCTGTTGATCCTCAAATCACAGGTGATGTGGTGAACGAAACAGGAGAATCCGTGCCAACCGAATCAGGCGAGGTCAGAAAGGAGAAGCGTTCCCCCGCGTTGCGAGCGCTGTCACTTCTTGGGATTTCGCTGGTTGGCCTGCTCTGTATTGCTACGGCGCTTGTGGTTCTCAATCAAGTTCGGGTTGCATATTTTCCACCGACGGTCGGGCTGCTCGTTCTTCCGCCTAATGTAGCGCATAGCGAGGCATATATCGCCGATGGCCTTACCGAAGAACTCCTTCTCCACCTTTCCCACTTGCGCTCCGTGCGAGTATTTTCCTCCAATACGTCACGGGCAATACGCGGCGTTGATGATATTGCTACTGCACGCCTGTTGGGCGCGGACTATGTTGTGCAATGGAGTATTGCAGGAACCGGTGGAGGTACCAACATTGACCTTACACTGATCGAGACTGCAAAAAAGAAGCGCGTGTTGGAATACTCATCCGGCACCATGCACGACGAATTACCTGTGTGGTGCAGCGGTGTTGCTTCGAGAATTGCCAACGCGATTGATGCCGACGCAAAGGAAATGCAGGCCGCGTTCATGACCTCGTCGGTAAACGCCGAAGCGTACCAAAGTTACTTGCTTGGACGTTCGTTGCTGCGTGAACCCCGCAGCGTGCCGCTCGATTCGATTGCCTCGGCGCTTTCCCGCGTCCGGAGCCTTGATCCGACATTTCCTTATGCCGAAGCGTTACTCGGGTGGACACACATTCTCATTCATGCATCTCAACAAGAGGCGACCTCACCGCACCTTGAGGCTGCACAGCAGAGTCTGCATAGGGCTCTCAATATGGGTGGAGGATCATCCGAGGTGTATCGTTTGTGGGGAGTGATTGATTTCTTCAAGTCGGATTTTCAGCAAGCAGTCAGCCGGCTTGAACAGTCTGCGCAAATCGCTGCAAGCGATATTGAGACACAACGATGGCTCGCTCTTGCCTATCTTCGGACGGGCAGAAATGTCGATGCTGTGAAAGCCGGACAGACACTCGTAGAGAGGGACCCGCGTGCGTACTCTTCACACTTGATGCTTGCCACAATCCACCTGATGAACAATAATGCCGGGGATGCCCTTCGCGAACTCGAGTTTCATTCCGACCGCAAGTCAAACTCACATTCTGATGAGTACCTCGTTGCGTTGGTTGGCACGAACCAGCACGAGCGAGCTATTGATATTCTGAAAAGCCGGATATCGGAAGATCCCGGTAGTTTCATTGCTCAGTACGATCTCGGACGCATGTATCAACTTGCCGGCAAATCCAGAGCCGAGTGGGAGAAAGCATTTCTTCAGGCACTCCAATTGATCGATGATACGCTCAAAGTGCGTCCCAATGCTGCCACAGCGCATTCCTATCGCGGACTTGTATTCACCAGGCTCGGCCGCTTTGCCGATGGATTAGCGAGTAATGCGAAGGCCCTTGCACTCTCGCCATCGGATGTTTACGTCCTTTATGATGCGGCACGACTCCACGCTCTGCAGCGGAATCAATCTTCCGATGCTGCGCGGTATCTCGTTAAGGCGATGAACAAGAGATTCCTTGCGGCGCGAGTGCTTGATCTCGACCTGGCCAGACTTCGCAACAATTCAGGCTTTCGTGATTTGTTGATGCAGCAGGATATTTCGAATTAAGTGTGTGTTAAATTAGCGTCGCGTGTTTGCAATCCACCCTCCCTTCCGTATATTTTTACAGGCAAAGCGATCATTTGGATAGATGTTGGAGGGATATGCAATGGATTTCCTCCATTTGCTGACGGGGAGGAAGGAGTTTCCGGGATGTCCGGCAATCCGGTGAAGCACAGGGAAGGCGTGACTATCTCAACGCCATGTGTTTAGAGTCACGACAACACCCTTGATGTCCTGTTACATTGATTCAGCGCGATAACAACAACAATATTTCTCACGGTGGGAGAAACAACATGAAGTTTTTCAAGTTTTTTGCTTTGCTTGCGCTGGCATCGGTGCCGCTGTTGCTGATCGAGAAGACGAGGCGAGAGCCGATTCGAGAAACCGACCCTGACGATGACGACATTTTCGAGCGCGATTTACGGGTGGAATAACGTGTAGGCGTGGTGCTGGCAATTGTTGTGAGCAGGGAATGCCCGGAGGGGCATTTTCTGTTTTAGTAGTTGATGGTTCCCCGTCTCTCCTCGAAATCCCTCCAATGCGCATGTGTGTGAATTGCGCAACTGTCCGGCCGCATTCTACTTACAAAATACTCCGCATACTTTGCGGGACAGAATTGTGTTGCAAGCTGTTTTGTCTCACTACACACTGAATCCTTCGTCACGGTTGGCGGCTGCACAAAATACTCGAGCGGCATGTTGATGGTTTTGTCTGCATACACATATTTCATGAAGCGACCCCATATCGGGGCTGCTGCGCGGCCACCTTGTCCGTCTGCGTTTGTAAAACGGACTGTCTTATTGTCGAACCCTACCCATACACCTGCAACAATCTGCGGAGTGTATCCGACAAACCATGCATCGGTGTAATCGTTGGTTGTGCCGGTTTTGCCTGCAGCAGGAAGATGATAGAAATTGCGGATGCGCGTTGCTGTTCCCTCATCGACAACGCCTTGGAGCATTGTCGTCATGATGAACGCCGTTTCCTCGCTCAACACTTCCCGCTTGTCGTTGGTTGTTTCTTCGATGAGGTTACCGTTCTTATCCTCAATCCTGAGGATTGACATAGGTTCAACCCGGATACCGCGATTGGCGAAAACGCCGAACGCCGACGTCATCTCAAGAGGTGAAATCTCTGCAGCACCGAGAGCCAACGATTCATACGGATACAACGTTGAGGTAATTCCCATTCTCTTCGCGTACTGAATCACTTGCGTCTTCGGGGAGATTTCCATTATAGCCCGAACGGCGAGAAGGTTGACGGATTTCTTCAGCCCTTCACGAATTGTCATCTTGCCGCCGAATTCCCTGTTGTCGTTTGCTGGTGTCCAGCGTTGGCCGTCGGGCATGATGAGCGTAACGGGCTGGTTCAGCAGTTCGTAGGTTGGGGGGTAGCCGTTGTCAATCGCGACCGTGTACACAAACGGCTTGAAGGATGAGCCGACCTGTCGCTTGATCTGAGTGACGTGATTGAGACCGTATTTGAAATTCTTGTAGTTCGATCCGCCCACCATCGCCAGAATATTCCCTGTCTTCGGATCGATGGCAACAAATCCGACCTCGATCTGCTTGGCAATCTTCGCCGTCGAATCAACCCACGCGGAGTTGGTACGCAGTGCCTTGGCAATGCTGTCGCGTTCCCGGTTCGAGTCTGCCCGGCGGTATTCCGGCGAAGTAAGGATTGCAAGCTCGATAACGTTCTGCAAGACATCCTTGTGTTTCTTCCAGTTCCATAGTTTGTCGAACTTTTTCTGGTACTCCGACAGATGTTCTTCGACTGCCTGATTTGCATATCGCTGCATACGTGCATTGAGCGTTGTATACACGTTCAGTCCGTCGCGATACAGATCAAAATTGTGCTTGGCAGCCTTCTGCACCATTCTTTGCCGTATGTGTTCAACAAAGTGCGGTGCTATCCCTGTCGACAAAATTTCCTCTTCCGATTTGATGGTGAGAAGTTCGCCTTTTGCACTTCCCGCCTCTTCAGAGCTGATGAAACCGTATTTCTCCATTTGCGACAGAACCACATTGCGCCGCGAGGTTGCACGGGCCGGATGTCTGATCGGGTCATAGAAGGAGGGACCTTTTAAAATCCCGATGAGCGTTGCTGCCTGCGTGACGGATAATTCCGCCGGAGGTTTTCCGAAAAACACTTGTGAAGCGGATGAAATACCGTACGATGATCTGCCGAAATACACAACATTGAAGTAGAATTCGAGAATCTCGTCTTTCGTGAATCGTCGTTCAAGCTGTACGGACGTGATGAACTCCCTGATTTTCCTCACAGCTTTGTCAACCGCATTGCGGTCGTCTTTGCCGAGATAGAGATTCCGGGAAAGCTGCATCGTGATGGTGCTTGCGCCCTCGCCGCGGGTAAATTTGAGAGAGATGAAATTCTTGACCATTGCCTTCATGAAACGGATCAGGTCAACTCCCCAATGATTGTAGAATCCGATATCCTCGGTGGCAATCAGTGCATTGACGACGGTTGGCGGGAGTTCCTTGAGCGAAACTTGCGAGCGGTTCTTGATGAAGAACTGGTCAAGCACTTCACCGTCGGCGGAGTAGACTTTCGTAGCCAACTCGGGCTTGGGGTTCTCAATGCGTTCAAGCGAGGGAAGCCCGGTGAACAGATACCACACAAACAGGGCAAACAGCACCGTGAAAACAGAACCAAGCCCAAGCCAGGTTTTCCAGGAAAACCACGACTTGCGTTTCTTCATGCTCTGTCTTCGATACTCGGGGTCGTTAAACCACCGGTCAAGATCTTGAGGTGAATTGTCTGCCATCTATTAAGAGCCCTGCTTCCATGTTTTCAATTCAATAACACCGCCGGAGAGCTCGGCGTACGTGTTGTGCGCGATCCAATCTCCCAAGTTGATATACGTTCCGTGATTGATGGCGAGCATGTTCGGTTTGTGCCTGTGTCCCATAATCACAATATCAAACCCTTCCCCGATTTTCTTTGTTGCTTCACGGATCATTCCTGTTTCTTCGCCGTAGTCTTTATGAGATGTATATTCGCGACTCGTACGAGATGAACCCTTTGCCAGCCTTACGCCGATATCCGGGTGAAGCCAACGGTAGAGCCAGATATTCAGCCTGTTGCGCAGCACGGGCTTGATCAGCCTGTAGCCAAGATCGTTGTCCGCAAGCCCGTCGCCGTGATGCAGGTAGATTCGCTTTCCGTTTGCCCGCATTTCGAATTCCTTGAGATGTGTGATAATCCCGAGTTCATCCGCAAAATAGTCATGCATCCAGAAATCGTGATTGCCTGCCAGATAGTGAATCGTCTTTCCCGCATCTGTAAATTCCTGGAGTGCGGTCAATGTTCTGTGAAATCCCTTCGGGATAACGGTTTTGTATTCGAACCAGAAATCAAACAGGTCACCGACTATCACCAACGTATCTGTTGCCTGGAAGATTCCTTTCAAAAACGCCAGCAGGCGGTCTTCTTTTGCTTTCTCTTTCTCCCTGCTTCCAAGTCCGAGATGGACGTCGGAAATAAAAAATGTTGCCATATCAGGGCTGCTCACCGGTTGGGTGACTGAACATATTGCGAAGCCGACATCTTTCTTATCTGCAGGAGTGACAAAGCATTGATGTGATGCTGCTATCTCACCACAAATCTAACAAAAAGGTCACGCAAAGTAAATGAAGGCGAAACACAGGAATCAGGCTGTCGGCCTGCGGAGAAGCTTTTCCTCGGCGAATCGGGCAGCGTTGCGTCCTTCAGCGACATTCACGAAGCCGAGAAGTGCCGCCCCGAGAATAAAGAAGGGAATCACGGAGAGAACTGCGTCGCGCGTTGACCCCGTGATAGCGATGGCGAGACTGAATATCAGCGGCCCGAGAATACCCGATCCTTTTTCAAAGACGGAAAAGAACCCGAACAACTCGGATGTTTTGTGCTTCGGGATGAGGGATGCGAACAGCGACCTGCTGAGCGCTTGTGTGCCTCCTTGCACAGTGGCGATAAGCAGCGCGAGAATATAAAACTCCGCTGTTGATTCCATTCTATACGCAACAATGCCTGTTACGCCGTACACCGCCAGCCCGATCATGACAGCCCATTTGGCGCCGATTCTATCTGCGAGACCGCCGAAAAGAAACGAGAACGGAATTCCGACAAATTGGACGAGCACGATAGCAATGATAATATGTTCTTGAGGGATATTTATCGCTGCTGCATAGATAGCCGCCATACGGATTATTGTTCCGATGCCGTTATTGTAGACAAGCATCGCGAGAAGCGCAAGAAATGCCTGGCCGTACAGACTCTTCAGGTCGCGCAATGTTTCGAGAAGCCTGCTGAAGGTTGCATGAATAGCGCTTGATGCAGGAGTTTCATCGGCTTCGATGCTGCGGGGCGGCTCCGCCACGCGACGAAACAGAGGAATGGAGAAGACTGCCCACCAGATTGCGACACTCAGAAATGTCAGGCGCGTTGCAGTCGCCGGATCCGGAATTCCGAACCATTCGGGTTTTTGAATCCAGGCAAGATTCAGAACGAGCAGAAGGCCGGAGCCGAAATATCCAAGTGCATAACCGCCGGAGGAGACACGATCCATTTCATCGTTGTTCGCTATATGGGGAAGAAGTGAATCGTAGAAAACGAAGCTGAGCGAAAGGCCGATATTGCCGAGAATGAACAGGACGAGTGCAGCCAACCAGTCGCCTGATTGAAGAAAGAACATTCCCGCAGTAGCAACAACGCCAAGCCCCGCCGTTGCGGCGAGTAATTTCTTTCGAACGGCACGAAAGTCCGCTACAGCGCCTAATGCAGGTGAGAGTGCCGCAGCAATTGCGAGCGCTATCGTTGTTGCCCAACTGAAGCGCGCAGTTGCCTCGTCGGGACTTAGCCCCTCTGCCGCGACCGATTGAAAATAAATCGGAAACACAGCCGTGACGATGACGAGAACAAATGCCGAGTTCGCCCAATCGTACATTGCCCATGCGCGCAGATCGCGCCGGTGAAGGCCGAGTTTCTCAAGAAAGGGGAGCGATGTGGTTGCAGACCCGCCGGAATCGGGAGGCATGATGCGCGACTATGAGGTTTTTGCCTGCTTCGATCTGTTTGCGCGCGGGCCATCGCCCTCAAACAAACCGCGTCCGGCTTTTGTATAGCCGCCCGTCGTGCGGAGATCCTCAAGTACGGCATCGAGTATGCCATTGACGAATTGCCCGCTCTTTTCCGTGCTGAACAGTTTCGCAAGCTCGATAGCTTCGTTCATCGAAACTTTGGGGGGAATATCCTTGAAGTACAATAACTCGCAAATCGCCATGCGGAGAATGAGGCGATCGATCAGAGCAATACGTTTGAAATCCCAATTGGCAACTTTCGACCGGATGACTTTGTCGATATCTGCCGCGTGGGTAATGGTGGCAATAACCAGTTGCTTGGCGAATGCGTGAGCGTCTTTGTTCTTTTCAAGTCCAACGAGAACATGCTTGATTACGTGCTCGGGCGGATCTTTGGCGATTTCGTGCGCGTACAATGCCTGCATAACCTTCTCGCGGATAATCCGCCGCCGGACGTTTCTGTTTTCCATAATTATCGTTTGCCAAAATCGTTTTCACCCAACCGCCCGACAAACTGCGATTTGCCGGCGTAGATGGACTTCATTCTGCTGATAGAGGCAATGCGCTGTTCTGCAAGTCTGTTGGATGCCTCATACGTGGGAATATTCTCGTTTTTCGAGATGGAGAAGATATTGAGAATTGTATCGTAAATGCCGCTGGCCTGCTGCAAAGCGCGTTCCTGCGAATAGCCTTCCAATTCGTTGTACACGTTGATGAGTCCGCCGGCATTGATGGCATAATCCGGGGCGTACAAAATTCCTCTCTCAATGAGCATGCGTCCGTGTTTCTGCTCGTCGGCGAGCTGGTTATTCGCTCCGCCGGCGATGATCTTGAATTTGAATTTCGGAATCGTGTCGTCATTCACGATTGCGCCGAGGGCACACGGGCAAAAGATATCGGCATCCACTTCATAAATCTTCTCCGGAGCAACAACTTCCGCCTTCACTTCGGCGGCAACACGTTTCGCTTTGTCCGGGAAAATGTCGCTTACGAACACCCGGGCCCCCTCTTTCGTAAGATGTTCGCAGACAAATTGTCCGACGTTTCCGGCACCCTGAACGGCAACTTTCTTGTTCGTGAGGGAGTCGCTGCCCGTCAATTCCTTCATGCAGGCTTTCATTCCCATATACACGCCGTAGGCAGTAACAGGTGAAGGATCGCCGCTGCCGCCGAGAGCGAGATCGATGCCGGTAACGTACTTTGTTTCCATCCGGACGTATTCCATATCCCGGACGGCCGTTCCGACATCCTCCGCGGTGATGTAGCGCCCGGCCAATCCTTCAACAAATCTTCCGAAAGCACGGAACATCGCTTCCGTCTTCTGTTTGTTCGGATCGCCGATGATGACGGCTTTGCCGCCACCCAAATTCAATCCGGCAACCGATGCCTTGTACGTCATGCCGCGCGAGAGCCTGAGAACATCCGTCAGCGCTTCCTCATCGGTGGCGTACATCCACATGCGGGTACCGCCCAACGCGGGTCCGAGATTCGTGTTATGAATAGCAATGATTGCCTTCAGTCCCGACGGCTTGTCCGAGCAGAATACTACTTGCTCATGATCGTGTTGTTGAACGTGTGTGAAGATAGACATTATCGTATTCCGTTTTCTATTGTGAGGTGAGTAGTGTGACCCGCGGCGATTGTGTGGCCGGGTGACGATCCACGAGTACATTTGTTTGAAAGACCGAGCGAATATTTGCCTCAGTCAGAACGTCGCCCGGCGTTCCCAACGCGGCGAGCGATCCGCACACCAGCATGCCGATGCGGTTGCTGTACGCTCCGGCCAGATTCAAGTCGTGCGACACCGAAACAACCGTCAGTCCGCTTTCCTCATTCAGCTTCTTGATGATCGTAAAAATCTCAAGCTGATGGGCAATGTCGAGATGGGCATTCGGTTCATCCAACAGCAGTATTTCCGGTTGTTGCGCAAGCGCCCGCGCAATCACGACACGCTGGCGCTCTCCGCCGGAGAGCATGGTGACGGGATGATGAGCCAAATGCCCGGTATCGGTTCGTTCCAGCATCTCGAGTGCAACCGTCCGGTCGTGTTCGCTTTCAAACATTGCTCCGCGGCTGTGCGGTGAGCGTCCCATCAACACCAACTCAAGAACAGTAAAAGGAAACTGCACAGCCGTATCCTGCGGCACGAAGGCAATGCGTCGCGCCAGTTCGGAACGCGGGTACTCTGTCAGGTTCTTGTTGTCGAGGAGGATGGTACCACTTCGGGGGACGTAGATACGATCGAGCAGCCGCAACAGCGTTGATTTGCCCGAGCCGTTTGGTCCGGCAAGACTAAAAAACTCGCCTTTCTCTACATGAAATGAAACATCACGGAGCGTCGGGATTCCGTCCCGGTAATTGAAGGAGATTTGATTAACGGTCAGTGCGTGCATCGAGGATTGTAAAGAACAGAGAGAGATTATTTGCCCTTTTCAATGTAGCGAAATGGTAGACGGAAGGCAAGGCTTGAGAATTGGAGCAGGCGTCATTCATTCCGCACATAATCGGCAAACGTAAACCCCGCGTGCTGTTCGGTGTGAGTGGAGTGGAAGCGTGTAGCAAGCAACTCTTCATACAGCGGAAAGAACGTATCTCCCTCAGGTGCTGCATCTACGAGTGTAAGGAACAATTCATCAGCCCGACCGAGAAAGTGCGCGAATATTTGTCCGCCGCCAATAATGAACACCCGCCCTTCATTGGCGAGCACATTCAACGCATTTTCGATGGAAGAGTATGTTTCAACACCGGGAATCGGCGTTGAACTGACCACAACATTGCGGCGGTTGGGGAGAGGCTTGCCAATTGTTTCGAAGGTCTTTCGTCCCATCAGAACAATACCTCCGCTGGTGAGTTGCTTGAAGCGTTGCAGATCTTCAGGGATGTGCCACGGCATCTTGCCGTCTCTTCCGATTACACGATTCTTCCCGATGGCGGCGATGATGGCAAGCTTCATGTCGGCGGGTTATGTTCGCCAAGGGATGGGGAGATTCATCTGCTCGAGTTTCTCCTCAAGCTCCTCACGCTCACGGTTGCGTTTCAGTTCTTTCCGGTCTGCCGGCAAAAGCCCGAGTGAAATTGCCGTGGAAATCGCGGCGTCAGGGTTTCCGGCGGCAATGTGCTTGACAATCTCAAACTCAATACTTGAGAAGCTCTTTGCCTTGAAGCGGTAATCAAGAAACGCCTGCCATGCAATCGGGCACCACTTGCTTACGATATCGTATCCGATCACTTCGGAGTACTTACGGATTTCGTACTGGGCGTGGTCGTCCATCCGCAGATGAAGGAAGTGAAAGAGATTGTGAAGATCGATTTTCCAGTACGCTTCTGTATAGGTGGAGAGGGGAAGATCTTTTCGTGCCTGCTCGCGGGCGACACCCTTTGCAAGGCGTTCTTCGTAGATGCGCCGTGATTCCTCCTGAAGTCTGCGCTCTTCATCGGTAAGCCTGCCGCCTGTTTCAGGATCAAGAAAACCTGCGCTTCCCTGGCGGTTTCCCTGCGCTTGCAAACGCCATTCATCGGGGGCTGTTGTTTGTGTCGCATCAATGGCAACAGAGTAGCGTGTGGAATACTCGTTCACGTTTGCCATCCGGTGCCTGATCCATTGGCGCCAGCAATCCATCGGTACGCGGACATGCAGTTTGAGTTCACACATCTCGAATGGTGTTGTGTGCCAATGCCGCATCAGGTAGCGGATGAGGCCGCGATCCTCGTGGACTTTCTTCGTCCCTTTGCCGTATGACACGCGAGCCGCCTGCACGATGGATTCGTCGGAGCCCATGTAGTCGATGACGCGAACGAAACCGTCGTCCAGCACTTTGAATGGAACACCGAGAATTTCGTCGAGAGATGCAACACGCAGGCGTTCGAGTTTTTCGGCGGTTGAGGTTGATTCGGTTGCTTGCATAATCCGGTTGATATCAAAACAAGAAGGCGTCCCCGAATGAGGACGCCGTCAAAGTACACAGATGTTGAAAGAAATTCAATTGAAGTACGCCGCTTCCTATTTGCCCGCCGCCTGCTGATGAGGCGTGAACTTCTCGACTTGGTTCTTTACCGGCTTTAGTGTTCTCAGATATGTGTAGATGGCGCCGAGATCGTCATCCGTCATTCCGGCGTACATAATCCAGGACATTGGAGTGTTGAACTCATGCATTTCCACCGGGATGTTCTGTGACGACGAATCCGCAAACGCTTTGAAACGGGCTACAAAATCCTCCTTAGTCCACAACCCGATACCTGTTTCTTCATCGGGCGTAATGTTCAGAGACTTGACAACGCCGCCCGGAAACATGAACGAAAACCCGCCGGCAAAATCCATCCCCGGTATCGGTTCACCCTTCTCTGCCGGCGTATGACAATCACCGCATGCAGCTATTGTAGCCATGTAGCGGCCGTATTCCACTTCGTTGTTTCTGTCCGGAGCGGGTTTTGGCGTGTACGACTTCAGCGGAATTGTCTTCACAATGAAGTTGAGCGGGAAGTTCAGTTTCGATTCGCCCACCGTGTTTTCTATGGGCGGAAGACTGCGGATGTATGCCACGATTGAATAGGCATCCTCCTCCGACAACTGATGATACGAAGGATACGGCATAATCGGGAACAATGCGCGGTTCTCCCGCGTCACTCCCGTTGTAAATGTCCGCAACAACTCGCCGTCGCTGTATCCGGCTATGCCTGCGGGAGTAATGTTGCTGCTGAAAACTGATCCCGGTACGCCTCCGATCTGTTCATTGAATTCCTCGCCACCCTTCCCCTCAGTCCCGGGCATAACCGGCCCGGCAAACTTGCTCCAATCGCGCGTCGAATGGCAATCAATGCACACCGTAACATAATTGGCAAGGTATTCTCCCCGCGCTATTCTCTCGGGAGTACGCTCTACCGTGATGTTCGGCGCCGGATCTACATCAGGATAACTGAGATTGAAATACCCGACCGCCCCTGCAAGCACAAGTACAATCACTCCCAACGCGATGCCGATGATTTTTACAGCTTTGTTCATGGAAACCTCCTGAGATGGTGATACATACGTGAGTTGATTGGTTGGATTTGTATTGTTCGTACGGAATTGTTAACTACAAAAATTCCCGGCAGGTCACGGGAACAGGAGGCGAAGCCGGCAACAAGCTATTGAACTTGGCGCAAAGTATCAAGGCAAATTACCGATCCGGCAAGGGAATTATTGACATTTTCGTCTACTTTTATGAGCTATATCATAAACAACTCTTTCTGAATCATGGTAGCTTATCACAAGAGGAAGACAAAACAGCTTCCTTCGTCACCGGTAGGAGCGGAAATGATTTCGGACGCGATTCTCAGGAAATACAAGGCTGTTATTGTCAAGCTGAAAAAAGGGGAACTCCTCTTTCATCAGGGAGACCAAGCGCTGAATTTTCTGATTGTCCGTTCGGGAACGGTCAAAATGGTGAACTATAACGAGGAGGGGCGGGAATTTGTTCAGGGATATTTCACTGACGGACAAAGTTTCGGGGAACCGCCGTTGTTCAACCATTTGCCGTACCCTGCATCCGCAGTTGCTGTTACGGACAGCGAAGTCTGGAAATGTCCCTTCGACGTGTTCAAAGAATTACTGCGCGAGAATTTCGATCTCCACCTCAAACTGACGCAAGTGCTGAGCGGCAGATTGATTTACAAATCCATCATGCTGACGGAAATTGCCGTTGAAGAAGCCGAGCACAGATTGAGAACGCTGATCGAGTACTTTCTCAAGAACGAAAAACATCTCAAGCAGGGTCAACTGTTCAAAGTCCCATTTACCCGCCAACAGCTTGCGGATATGACGGGGCTTCGGGTTGAGACGGTCATCCGCACAATTAAAAGGATGGAACAGAAGAACATGCTCTCGCTCGGTGACAAAGGAAAGATTTTCTGGAACATAACCAACATCACCCGGAAGGAGAAACGACATGCACGACATTCGTAACGCCACGATCAAGTCCATTGTCACGGAAGATTTCCGTGCTGCGGCTATTTTCGAGAAACACTCGCTTGACTTTTGCTGCAACGGCGGCATCACAATTGAACGAGCCTGCGCCCAGCGAAACGTGGACGCACGAGTTGTGTTCACCGAACTTGAACAATTAGGAAACGCCGGCCGGGACACAATGCCGAAATTCACTGAATGGCCGTTGGATGAACTGGTTCAGTACATCATCAATGTTCATCACAAGTACGTTCGTGAGGCCCTCCCGGTCATCTTTGCGCACACCCAAAAGGTGGCAACCGTGCATGGCGCGAACCATCCTGAAGTTGTGGAGATCGCCCGGCATTTCCACATTGTCGCTGGCGAAATGCAAAGCCACATGATGAAGGAGGAGAATATTCTCTTTCCCTACATCATTGCCCTTGTCAAAGCAAAACGACATGGTGTTGCCGCCCACCGTCCGCCCTTCGGTACGGCGCAAAACCCCATCAGGATGATGGAAGCTGAACATCAGGCCGCAGGCGCCGAGATGTATGCTATCCGCTCGCTCAGCGCAAACTACACCTATCCCGAAGATGCCTGCACGACGTATCGTGTCAGCTATCAGGAGCTTCAACAGTTTGAACTGGATTTGCATCAGCATGTTCATCTTGAAAACAACATCCTCTTCCCGAAGGCGATTGATCTCGAAAAGGAGTTGCTCGGCATGGGGGAACAGGTCGAGGCGTAGCGGAAATTGTGGAGAAACTGAAAGGGCTTCGTCGCAGAATGCAAAACTCTTCGGCGAAGCCTCTTCAAGGTCAGAGTTTAAATTTCCATTCCCTCTTCGAATACTTTTCCTCCACCAATTTCTTCACGACACCGGTGGGGATTGTTTCGAGAGGCGTGTCCGCATTCCAGAGAGACTTCAAAGTCTGTTTCAAATCTGAGGGGTTGCAGTTGATATTGCAGACGAAGTCCGGGTGGCTTCGTTGGTTTCTGTATTCGGGCTGTTTCGTTGGTATTTTCAGGTATTTCCCGATCAACGAAAGATCGAAGTCAAGCAAGAACGTTCCGTGAAACAGAACTGCTTTCAGTTTCCTCCGCTGCGCGTTCCCCGAGAACTTCCTTCCCGCAATCGTCAAGTCGCTGCTTCCCATCATCTCAACTTTTTCTCCAAGAAGAGTCGAGAGAGCATCGGCATGACGCTGCATGATGTAGCGCGTCGTATCGGTGATGTTCCGTGTCGGGCCGCCGGGATGGATTCTGAGAATGAGGGAGAAGTTCAAACAGCCCGGCCCTTGCAGCACTGTTCCGCCGCCGCTGTGTCGGCGGAGAATCGAAATGCCATCCGCTTCGCATTCTTCAACAAATACTTCCTGATGGACTTTGTTGGATGAGCCGAGAACGACGAAGTGTTGTTGAGATCCCCACAAACGAAGAACTTCGTTTTCATATTCACCCTCCAACATATCGAGAAGCGCTTCGTCGCAGGCAAGATTTTCTTCAGGCGATGAGAATGCGTAGTCGAGAAGTTTCACTGTGTGGTTATCCAAAAACATTCAAAGAAGAATTGCCACTGAGACACTGAGTCACAGAGATTCAGTCTGATTTTTTTCACGATTTACCCTCTGTGACCCCGTGCCTCTGTGGCACGAACCTCCTGTGTGATTCTCTTTCCATTTTTGTTTATATTAAAAACGCATTTTCCTTAAGAAAACGACCTATTTTGACGCCAGTTCATTCAAAATCAGAGAGCAGGAACGTGGAAACGGACGGGAAGCTTCGCAACGGTAACGGCACCGATGCCGTCGAAGACGAAAGCCAGCGCATGTTGGACTCGCTGGAGTTCTTCTTCGAATATATGTTAAAAAACAAGCAATCGGAACAGGCGCCCGCTGTACTGAACCGCTTGATTGACCGGTTGCGGGATTCCGGAGTTCGTATGCCGCAAACGACAAGCACGCCGTATGTGAATACGATTCCGCCCGAAGAAGAGCCGCCGTATCCCGGCGACCGTGAGCTTGAGCGGCGGATCAAAAGCTACATCCGCTGGAATGCAATGGCAATGGTGGTGAAGGCAAACCGTTTGCACAGCGGACTCGGCGGACACATTTCCACGTATGCATCAAGCGCGACGCTGTATGAAGTCGGGTTCAATCATTTCTTCCGCGGCGGCGAGGGTGAGACGCCCGCCGACATGGTTTTCATTCAAGGGCACGCATCGCCGGGCATTTACGCCCGCGCCTATCTTGAGCGAAGAATAGATGCGCCATTCCTGCACAACTTCCGTCAGGATCTTGCCGAAGGCGGCGGCATCACGTCGTACCCTCATCCTTATCTTATGCCGGAGTTCTGGCAGTTTCCGACTGTTTCGATGGGACTCGGCCCCATCAACTCAATCTATCAAGCACGATTCAATCGTTATCTCAAAGCCCGCGACATCATCAAGGGAGAAGAGCCGCACGTCTGGGCGTTTTTGGGTGATGGTGAAATGGATGAGCCGGAAGCGTTGGGCGCGCTGCGAATCGCCTCGGGCGAGGCGTTGGACAATTTAACGTGGGTTGTGAACTGCAATCTGCAGCGCCTCGACGGACCCGTACGCGGGAACGGCAAGATCATTCAGGAACTCGAATCGGCATTCCGCGGAGCGGGGTGGAATGTGATAAAGGTGATTTGGGGATCGGAGTGGGACGCCTTGTTTAGGAAGGACAAGACAGGCCTGATTGCCAAGCGTGCTGCGGAGATAGTCGATGGCGAATTCCAGAAATACACCGTTGAGCCGGGAAGCTATACGCGGAAACAGTTTTTCGGCAAGTATCCCGAACTGCTCGAACTCGTCAATCATCTTACCGATGAACAAATCCGCAAGATGAAGCGCGGCGGCCACGATCCGCTGAAAGTGTATGCTGCATATCACGCAGCGATGAATCATAAAGGCCAGCCGACTGTTATTCTCGCGAAAACGGTGAAGGGGTACGGGTTGGGTGAAAGCGGTGAAGGGCGGAACGTCACCCATCAACAGAAAAAGATGAATGAGAAGGAACTGCGCGAATTCCGGCAGCGATTTGAAATCCCGATCAGCGACGAGGATGTTGTGGATACCCCGTTCTATCGTCCTGCTGAGGATAGCCCTGAAACAAAATACCTTCTTGCCCGCCGAAAGGCATTGGGCGGATTTCTTCCTGTCAGATCGGAGAAAGCTGCGCCCCTCGAAGTTCCATCACTTGCGGACTTTGGTGAATTCCTGAAAGGCTCGGAGCGCTTTGAAGTTTCCACAACGATGGCGTTTGTTCGTTTGCTCGGCTCGTTGCTGCGCAATAAAAAAATCGGCAAACACGTTGTTCCCATTATCCCCGACGAAGCGCGTACGTTCGGCATGGACCCGATGTTCCGTGAAGTCGGCATCTATTCTCCGAAGGGACAATTATACAAGCCCGTTGACAGCGAAACGCTGCTCTACTATCACGAGGCAACCGACGGACAAATCCTTGAAGAAGGAATCACGGAAGCCGGTTCGATGGCATCGTTTATTGCCGCGGCAACTTCGTATGCTTCGCACGGCGTGAACATGATTCCCTTCTACGTGTACTATTCAATGTTCGGTTTCCAGCGCATCGGCGATCAGGCGTGGGCTGCCGGCGACATGATGGCGAAAGGATTCCTGTGCGGTGCAACCGCCGGGCGTACAACGCTGAACGGCGAAGGTTTGCAGCATGAAGACGGGCACAGTCATCTCCTTGCAAGCACGATTCCCAATCTGTTGTGCTATGATCCCGCGTTCGCGTATGAGATAGCCGTCATCATTTGGGATGGATTGAAAAGGATGTATGCCGACAACGAAAGAATCTGGTACTACATCACGCTCTACAACGAAAATTATACGATGCCGCCGATGCCGTTGGGTGTTGAACAGGGAATTCTGAACGGCTTGTACAAATTCAAAGTTGGTGAGAAGAAGATGAAGCACAAAGCGCATCTGTTCGGCAGCGGCCCGATTATGCGCGAGGCGCTGCGTGCGCAGGAGATTCTTGCCGAACACTATGATGTTTCGGCCGATGTGTGGAGTGCCACAAGTTACAAACGATTGCGGAACGAAGCGCTTAACGCAAAACGATGGAATATGCTGCACCCAACGGAAACACCGAAGAAATCCTATCTCGAACATATTCTCGAAAAAGAACACGGCGTGTTTGTCGCAGTCTCCGACTACATGAAAATCGTTGCTGACCAGATTGCCCCGTGGGTTCCCGGCGGACTTATGTCGCTCGGCACCGACGGATTTGGTCGCAGTGATACGCGCAAGCAACTGCGTCGCTTCTTCGAAATTGATGCGGAATCGATTGTGATTGCTACGTTGTATCAGCTTTCTCAAAAAGGATTGGTGACAAGGAAGGTTGTTGAGAAGGCAATCAAGGATCTGGGTGTCGATCCGGAGAAGGCGTTTCCCCTGCTTGTGTAGCCACAGAGGCACGGAGGCACAGAGAGTTGTATGAATCCGCAGGATGAGTCGCTCGAAGCAATCAATAAACTCACGGAGCAGATAATAGGCTGCGCAATTGAGGTTCATCGGAATCTTGGACCCGGTCTCCTCGAAAGTACATATGAGTCGGCGCTTTGCATTGAATTTGAGGACGAAGGAATTTCCTACAAGCGACAGATCTCTTTCCCGATTCTCTACAAAGGACGAAATATTGGAGACTACCGGATCGATCTTGTTGTCGGGGAGAAGGTTGTCGTTGAACTGAAAAGCGTCGAGAGATTCGATCCGATATTCGAGGCGCAAGTTCTCACATATCTGAAAGTAACTGGAAAGAAGGTTGGGCTTCTCATCAACTTTAACAATCGCATACTAACCAACGGAATCAAGAGGTTAATTCTATGAGAGATTTGTCTCTGTGGCTCGGTGACTCCGTGGCGGTTTTTTGAATCGAAAGGAATGCTAAATGGATGTACGTTTGCCACGACTCGGTGAAGGCGCAGACAGCGGCACCGTTTCGACAATCTTTGTGAAAGAAGGCGACACAGTAAAGAAAGATCAATCCGTTCTTGAACTCGAAAGCGAAAAGGCCGTTGCCTCGATTCCGAGTCCGGTCAGCGGAACGATCTCAAAAATCTATGTGAAAGACGGCGACGAGATAAAGGTTGGGACTCTGATCTTTTCCGTTGCGGAGGGTGAAGCATCACAGAGTAGAGACGTTCAATTGAACGTCCCTGCACACGAATCAACTGAACCGGAAAGCCCCGCCGAAGAGCCTGTCGCTGTTGCGGAAGAATCTGTTCCTGCAATGATGCCGATGATGATGGAAGAACCGGTGAAGTCGGCGAGCGGGTTTCCGCCTCCGGCCTCGCCTTCCATTCGCAAGATGGCCCGCGACATCGGGCTCGATCTCAGCCGTATTCGCGGAAGCGGCAACGGCGGACGAATCGTGTTAACAGACGTACGTGCATACATACAACGGCTGCAAACTCTCGGCACCCAGCCAAAAGCGGCGGCGCCCGCTGCAACAACTCCCAAGCCGGCCCCCGTGAGCATTGACTTCTCGAAATGGGGAAGTGTCGAAAAGAAGAAGATGACACAACTCCGCAAAGCTATCAGCAACAAAATGACGGAGTCGTGGACGTCCATCCCTCACATTACGCAGTTTGACAATGTTGACATTACAGATGTTCTTGCTCTGAGAAAGAAGTTTCAGAAGGCGTACGAGAGGAAGAAAGCAAATCTCACACTCACTCCCTTCATCATGAAGGCGGTAGTGGAAACACTGAAGAAACATCCCATCTTCAACGCCAGCATGGATGAAGCGACGGAACAGATCGTATACAAGAATTACTACAATCTCGGCATTGCCGTTGATACCGAACAGGGATTGATAGTGCCGGTGATTCGTGACGTTGATAAGAAAAGCATGCTCGAACTTTCGATTGAATTGCAGGATATTGCCGAACGTACTCGGCAACGCAAAGTATCGCTCGAGGAAATGCAGGGAGGCACATTCACGATTTCGAATCAAGGCGGCATCGGGGGTGCGCATTTCACTCCCATCATCAACAAGCCCGAGGTGGCGATCCTCGGTGTTGGCCGCGGTTCGCTGCAAGCAGTTGTGAAGGACAAGAAAATTCAGCAACGGATGATTGTGCCGCTCGGACTGTCATACGATCACCGTGTCATAGACGGCGCAAATGCTGCCCGGTTCATAACCGACTTTGTGCAGGCAATGCAGGACTTTTCAGAGAAACAGGTGAAAATCTAACCACAAAGACACAAAGAGGCTCTTCGTGTCTTCGCGTCTTGGTGGTCTTCTTTTGAAACAAGAGGATATTCATGAAATCAACCAAAACTGACATCGTTGTCATTGGCTCGGGTCCCGGCGGACACGCTGCCGCTTTCTATGCGGCTGACCGCGGCAAGAAGGTGATTATGGTCGAGAAGGATGATGTCCTTGGCGGTGTGTGTTTGAACGTCGGCTGCATTCCTTCGAAAGCGTATCTTCACGCTGCAAAACTGATTCAAGAAGCACAGGAATCCGATTTCCGCGGCATCTCGTTCAATAAAGCGAAACTCGATTTGAACAAGATGCGTGCATGGAAGAATTCCGTCGTCGGCAAACTCACCGGCGGCATTGCAACGCTGGCAAAGAGCCGCGGCGTTGAAGTGATGTACGGCCGCGGGTACTTTGAGGACTCGAAGACCCTGCGCGTCGAAACGAAACAAGGCCAGAAGTTTGTTACCTACGACAAGGCGATCATTGCGACAGGTTCGCATCCGGCAATGCCTCCGGCGTTCGACCTCGGCAACAAGCGCATCATGACTTCAACCGAAGCTCTTGAAGTGGAGGAAGTGCCGAAGAACCTCCTTGTCGTCGGCGGTGGGTACATCGGTATGGAACTCAGCACCGTGTACGCAACGTTAGGAAGCAGCATTGTTCTTGTCGAGGCGCTCGATCAGATTCTCACGGGCGCCGACCCGGATTTGATCCGTCCGGTGATTAAGAAAGCGGAGAAGGCGTTCAAAGAAATCCGCCTGAAAGCCAAAGTGCTGAAGATGGCCACGTACAAGAAACAGATCAGGGTTCAGATGGAATATAACGGGAAGGAGATGGAAGAACTGTACGACCGCGTACTCGTCTCGGTCGGGCGTGTGCCGAACAGCAGCGATCTTGGACTTGAGAACACGAGAGTGCAAAAGGACGAGAAGGGTTTCGTTCGTGTGAACGACAAGCTCCAAACCGATGATCCGATGATTTACGCGATCGGCGATATTGCCGGCGGTGTTCTTCTTGCACACAAAGCATCGAAGGAAGCGCGCATTGCCGTCGATGCCATTCTCGGTGAGAATGTGACAAAGAAGGAAATCATCGTCCCTGCCGTGGTGTTCACCGACCCTGAAGTTGCGTGGGCTGGATTAACAGAGGGAGAAGCAAAACAACGCGGCATCAAAGTCGAAATCTCAAAGTTCCCGTGGTCGGCCTCGGGACGGGCGGTGACGTTTGATCGAACCGACGGCCTGACGAAGCTCGTTGTCGAGCCGGAGACCGAGCGCCTGCTGGGTGTCGGAATGGTTGGGGCGCATGCGGGCGAGTTGATTGCCGAAGGTGTCGTAGCCATTGAAATGGGCGCAACTGTACGTGATCTTGCGGAAACCATCCACGCTCACCCGACGCTTTCTGAAACGGTGATGGAAGCGGCACACGCGTTTTATGGCGATGCGACGAATCTCTACACGCCGAAGAAGAGGCACTGATTCCCTGTTTCGACTCGCTATGCAGATGACATCTATAGCTCTTTGGTTCATACGCTCAGGGAATGCCGCGTGAATACAGCGACATCGACGTTGCTATCGTCTCAGATGATTTCCTCGGCGATCGCTTTGATGATGTCAAGAGCCTGATAAAATTCATGCTGAAGAGCTCAACTGATATTGAAATCCATCCTTTCAAAACAGAGGACTTCATCCCGGACAATCCGTTCGTAGAGGAGATTCTGAGGATGGGAAAGCGGATTTTGTGGAATTGAAAGTATTGAAGGTTTGTTACTTCTTCCCTTTTTTTAGGATTCTATACCTTTTCTTCGCGCGTTCGCTGGTTCTGCGTGCATACTCGGGATCATGGTGGTAGCGCAATCGTGCACGATCCTGTGTTGCTTTTTTATACGCGGGGTCTTGATGGTACCGACGGTTCGCTTCTTCCAGAAGACGTTTGCGGTTCTTGCGATAGTATGCTTGCCGACTGCTTAGGACCGGGGATTTGATGATCTTGGGCATGCTCGAGTACCGCTATGCTGGTGGTAAGGTTCTTCGTAACGTGTGTCTCATTTCACCCACACCGTCTTTACATTTACAAACTCGCGAATGCCGAACAATCCAAGTTCCCGCCCGTAGCCTGATTCCTTGATGCCGCCGAATGGAAGCCGCGGGTCGGATTTTACCATTCCGTTCACAAAACAACAACCTGCCTCAAGCTCTTCCGCTGCAATTCTCTCGCCCCTCTTTACATCTTGTGTGAACACGGCAGCGCCAAGCCCGAAGACGGAATCGTTTGCAATCCGAATCGCATCAGCCTCATCCTTTGCCCCAATGATGGCGGCGACGGGGCCGAAGAGTTCTTCGTCGTATGCGGGCATTCCCTTCTTCACATTCGTCAGAACGGTTGGCGGATAGAATGCGCCATTGCTGTCGGGGATTTCTCCGCCGCAAAGAAGTAATGCGCCCTTCCCGATACTCGTGCGGACTTGTTCATGCAATTCATCCCGCAAATCGGGCCGTGCCATCGGGCCAACAGTCACGGTCGGATCAAGCGGGTCGCCAAGCTTTTGTGACTTCATCTTCTCAATAAACATCTCTTCGAATCCTTTCTTCAACGATTCGACAACGATGAATCGCTTCGCAGCAATACAGCTTTCACCGTTGTTGATGAGTCGGGATGCAACACAGGTTGCGACGGCGTGTTCGAGATCAGCATCTTCAAGGACAACATAGGGATCGCTGCCGCCGAGTTCGAGCACGGTTTTCTTCAGCATCTCTCCGGCTTTTGCGGCGACAGCTTTTCCTGCCGTCGTGCTCCCTGTAATCGTCACGGCTTTGACAAACGGGTGTTCGATGAGTGAACTGACCCGGTTTGATTCGAGTAGAAATGTTGTGAACAATCCTTCCGCCAATCCTGCAGCAAAAAATATCTTCTCAATCTCCAAGGCGCAACCCGAAACGTTTGATGCGTGTTTCAACACCACGGCATTTCCGGCCATCAATGCAGGGGCTGCGGCGCGAAATACCTGCCAGAAGGGAAAATTCCACGGCATGATCGCGAGCAGAATGCCGAGCGGCCGGAATGTGACAAAGCTCTTTGTTGCATCCGTCGGCATGATTTCTTGTGAGAGAAATGTTTCCGCATTCTCCGCGTAGTACTCGCAAACCCATGCACATTTTTCGACCTCTGCAACTCCCTGCAAAATGGGCTTGCCCATTTCAAGTGCCATCAGCCTGGCATAATCCTCCTTACGAGAACGGAGAACCGAAGCCGCAGCTTGCAGAAATCCTGTCCGCTTTGCGAAGCCTTCACTGCGCCACGCGTGCTGCGCCGCGTTCGCTGTTTCGAGACGTTGCTGAATGTATGGTTCAGAATGTGCTTCGTATGTACGGATCAATTCCCCTGTGGCGGGGTTGATGGATTTGAATGACATCGGCGTTCTCCTTTGTAGAGCTATTCTAATAATAGAAAAATCACTGTTCACTTTCTGCTCTTCGCAAAAATAGGAAGGGTTGTCAGGAATAGGACAAGAAGCAGTGAAGATTTGCCAATTTATCGGCTCTTCGCAATGGACAAGTGGCACGTAAGATGCAGATTGTAGTTCATTGTTCAAATTCATACTTTTGTACAACATCAGTTCCCTTCCGCTCATTACTTACCGAAAGGATACGCATCAATGATTATCGGAGTTCCCAAAGAAACTCTGAAAGGCGAAACACGCGTTGCCCTCATACCCCAACTTGTCAGCATGCTTGTACGCGACAAGCATGAGGTTGTGATTGAGGCAGGCGCCGGTGACGGCGCATCGCATGACGATGCACAGTATACCACCGCCGGAGCCCGCATCGCAAAGAACGCGAAATCGCTTTTCGGCGAAGCCGAGATGGTGTTGAAAGTCCAACCACCGACTGCCGACGAGGCGGCGGCTATGAAAGAAGGCGCAAGTTGCATCGGTTTTCTGGCGCCCGCATCGAATCCGAAGGCAATTCGTGCGCTTGCGAAAAGAAACGTCACTGCATTTTCCATGGAATACGTTCCCCGCATCACCCGTGCGCAAAGCATGGATGCGCTCAGTTCAATGGCGACCATCGCCGGCTACAAAGCCGTTCTGCTTGCCGCCGACAACATTGGCAAGATGTTTCCGTTGCTCATGACGGCGGCCGGGACAGTGCCTCCGGCGACAGTGATGATTCTCGGCGCAGGTGTTGCAGGGTTGCAGGCTATTGCGACAGCGCGCAGACTCGGAGCAAAAGTCGAAGCGTTCGATGTTCGTGCCGCTGTCAAGGAACAGGTGAAGAGTCTTGGCGCGGCGTTCATCGAGATTGAAGGAGCGGAAGATCTTGAAACGGCCGGCGGCTATGCCAAAGCGGCGTCTGAAGAATTCCTCAAGAAGCAGCGCGCCACGCTGGCTGCACGATTTTCCAAAACCAATATCGTCATTACAACAGCCCAGGTGTTCGGCAAGAAGGCTCCGATTCTGATTACAAGAGAGATGATGACACAGTTGAAGCCCGGTTCCGTTGTTGTTGACCTCGCGGCCGAGCAGGGGGGTAATTGTGAATTGACCGAGCCGGGAAAGACAGTCGAAAAGAACGGCGTGACAATCATCGGCGCTGTCAATCTTCCCGCAACGATTCCGGTTGACGCAAGCTTGATGTACTCGAAGAACGTCTTCAATCTCTTCAAGCTGTTGTATCCCAAAGTTGATGCAACCCCGGATTTCAACGATGAGATTGTGAAGGGCGCCTGCATCACACGGAACGGAGAAATAACCAATGAATCAGTTCGCAATGCACTACAGGGAGGTTCTGAACAATGACAGAAACTTTGATGGTTTCAATTTACGTCTTCGTGCTCGCCGCATTCGTCGGGTTTGAAGTGATCAGTAAGGTACCGCCGCTGTTGCATACGCCCCTCATGTCCGGCTCCAATGCGATCTCCGGTATCACCGTTGTTGGATCGCTGATTGCCGCTGGTGAAGGGCACGGCGGACTGAGCGTCATTCTCGGCATGATCGCCGTTATCTTTGCCATGATCAATGTTGTGGGCGGGTTCATGGTCACCGACCGTATGTTGGGCATGTTCAAGCAGGATACATCGAAATCGAAACAGATCAAGAAAGCGGAGTAACCGACATGAAAGAACTCATCTACCTCGCTTATCTTGTTTCGGCTGTTCTGTTTATTATGGGACTCAAGCTGTTGAGTTCTCCCAAAACCGCTCGTCGCGGTAACCTGCTTGGGGCAGTGGGCATGCTCATCGCCATCGTCGTGACACTGCTCGATAAGGCAATCATCGACTTCACATTTATTCTTATCGGATTGGTTGTTGGTGGCGGTATCGGTCTCTTGCTGGCAAAACGTGTACAAATGACGGCGATGCCGCAAATGGTTGGTTTGCTCAACGGATTTGGTGGTGGCGCTTCAACGCTCGTTGCATTTGCCGAATACATGCGTTTGTCGGGCGATGCAAGTCTGACAGTATGGACGGGTGCAAATGTCTCTTACGATGTTCTTGCTACGCTCGTTCTGAGCTTGCTCATCGGTACCGTCACGTTCACGGGAAGTCTGATAGCATTTGCAAAACTGCAAGGGATCATGCGCGGCGCCCCGATTCTCTATGCGATGCAGAAACAAATCAACGCAGCAATGTTGCTGGGCGCAATTGTGTTGGGCGTTCTTTTTGTTCTCGATCCATCATTATGGCTCTTTCTCATAATCATCATAGCTATCGCCGCAATTCTTGGCGTTACGTCCGTTATTCCCATCGGCGGGGCGGACATGCCTGTGGTGATTTCCTTGCTCAACTCCTACTCGGGACTCGCTGCGGCAATGACAGGTTTCGTTCTCTCGAATAATGCCCTCATTATCACGGGTACACTTGTCGGTGCGTCAGGCTTCATCCTTACCAGCATTATGTGCAAGGCGATGAACCGTTCACTTGGGAACGTTCTTTTTGCGGGCGTTGGCGTTGACTATGCGGCGGGTGAAACTGCTGCGACCGAACAACGGACAGTCGTTCGTTACACCCCGGAAGATGCAGCGTTCATGCTTGAGAATGCGCAGTCGGTTATTATTGTGCCGGGGTACGGACTTGCAGTTGCTCAGGCTCAGCATGTGTTGCAGGAGTTGGCGAGCATTCTCATCAGTCGCGGTGCCACTGTCCGCTATGCCATTCATCCCGTTGCAGGCCGCATGCCCGGACACATGAACGTGCTACTGGCCGAAGCCAATGTGCCGTATGATTTGTTGTTGGAGATGGATCAAATTAATGATGATTTTCAGAATACAGACGTAGCGCTTATCATCGGAGCAAATGACGTTGTCAATCCCGCGGCCCGTACAAAAAAGAGCAGCCCCCTTTACGGAATGCCAATACTGAACGTCGACTACGCCCGCACGACGATGGTAGTGAAGCGGAGTTTGAATCCCGGTTTTGCCGGGGAGGACAATGATCTTTTCTATGAGAAGAAAACCATGATGGTGTTCGGCGACGCGAAATCCGTTGTGACGAACCTTGTGCAGGTGTTGAAGAAGTAGAGAAAGCGGATCACTGTAGAAAAAAAAGGCGGAGAAACCCTCTCCGCCTTTTTGATTGACGATTCGTCTGCTCAGAATTGTCCCGGAGGCATGATGGTATATCCCCGCTGTGCCATGAACAGCAGGTTGTCATACGCATCCCATTCTTCACTGATTTTGCCATTCTTGAAATGGATAATGTTCACTCCCCACACCTGAATGCCCGCTCCTGCGGCTGACAATGTCCAGCGTCCCGCAAATCTATCCTTTGAGTAGACTTCATCGAGAGAGACTATCTTCATGTCCGGATACGCTGCCCGGAAATCTGTGATCAGTGTCTTCAGATTCTCAAGCCCTTCAACAGAAGTCGCGATATCCGAATGCCTTACGAACGCCGGATCGAAGATGGCGTCCAACTCCTCGACATTTCCGGATTGCCACACCTCATTGTATTTGTCGACCAGAGGTTTCAGTTCCTTGGAGTAGTTCGGTTCTTGCCGGCATCCGCACAATACTGCGGCGGGCAGCATGAAAAACAGAATGCAACTCCTGCTTGCGTCGTGAATTGAGAGTTTCATAGCATTGTCCCTTTCCGTTGGTTCCGATGAAAATCCCCAGAGCCAATCTATATGTGGCAGACGGCAATGTCAATAGATGTCATGAGAAATCGGTAACCGTGTGATGTCTCCTTAGGATTATCAATGCAGATGATATGCTCAGCCCGATCGCAACGATTGAAGTCGCCGGGCGTGCACATGATGTTTTGCTGACGCGTCGTACAACAATTTCAACACGATGACCCACGCGAACCAGCATTATGAACAGGGTATCTTCTCATCTCCAGGAACGACATCACACGCTTACGACAGCATGTTTGTATTTCGAACGTGTTCTCGCTATATTTCATAAGCAACTCGGGGCCCTTAGCTCAGTTGGTTAGAGCAGCGGACTCATAATCCGCGGGTCGCAGGTTCAAGTCCTGCAGGGCCCACTTAACATCAATTCTCTCGATCCAATTTCTAAACAAGCCCCTTTCGTTCCAATCTCCCCGGTTGAAAAAACCGACTCGAACTCATGAGGAGCCCCGCACTAACACTACCGGCTTGCGTTAGCGACAAGCCTTTCGGTTCAATATGTCGATGTAGAAGCGTGTCTCTTTGCTACCTCAACTTTTCGAAGTGAAGACCGGTTGGCCCAGTACTTCCATCCGCGGCCGGATACCAAGTCCGGGTTGTGCTGATGCGGCCATACGACCGTTTTTTCGTTGCGGTGCACCTTCAGCGATACTCACGGTTACGTAGCTATTGAAATCTGTTGACGAAAAGAGAAACTCAGGCGGTGTGCTGTGTGCCAGTGCTGCGATCGCGGCCGTTACAATGTCGCCGCCCCACGTATCTTCGATTGTCATGGCAATACCCAGCGATACGCACAGGTCACGAATCTCCCGCGCTTTGGTGAGCCCGCCCACCTTCGAGATCTTCAGGTTTACCACATCTGCCGCCTGGTCGTTGACGAGGCGCACTATCATTCGCAGGTCGTCAATGACTTCATCCAGCACGAACGGCCGATTTGTATGACGCCGGACCGCCAGACATTCCTCGTAGCTCATACAGGGTTGCTCGAGATACACATCCACATCTCGCACTGCATCCGCAACCCGGATCGCTTCGTGTTGTCTCCATCCGGTATTCGCATCGGCGATCAATACGTTGCTGGTTTCGAGTTGCTGGGCGCAGGCGCGTATGCGTTCGATGTCCGTCACCGGGTCTCCGCCAACCTTGAGTTGAAACTTGGCATAGCCCTGGGAGCGGTACTTGGCGACACTCGCAGCCATCGCCGAAGGTGTATCCTGCGAAATCGCACGATACAGCGCGAAGTCTTTTCCGTACGTGCCCCCCAGGAGTGTAGCAAGGGATTGTCCACTGGCCTTGCCCAGAATGTCCCAGCAAGCCATATCGAGAGCTGACTTAACGTACGAATGGCCGCGCATGGCCTCATCCATGCTCCGATTGATACGTCCAAGCTGTGTGGGATCCATCCCAATCAGGCGTGGAGCCAGTTCGGCAATGCCGGTGCGTGCGCCGCTGGCATAGGCAGGGAGGTACGCGGGACCAAGAGGACAGATCTCGCCGTACCCGGTGATCCCGGCATCGGTCTTCACGGCTACGATGGTTGTATCAAAGACCGCAACCGTGTTGCCGCCGGACCAGTTATAGCTTCCTTCATGCAGGGGAAGTTCGACACGGAAGACAGAGATTTCAGTTATGCGCATTTCATCTCCTGGGAAAAACGCGAATCATTTAGGAAAAGTCACCGCCAGAAAGATACGAATTTCAGATCATAACTGTGTTGAAGGAGTCTTGATGGAGGGCGGCGACTGCCCGGCTGAAGTGCAAGGATGCGTGATTGCCCTATGCCGCTCGTTCTCTTGCATCAGAGCGCGGTTACCGGATCGGGCAGTAACACAGACGCAGGTCCGTTTCCTCTTTGACATCGGAGCCGGACGGTTTCGGCAGGATGGTGTTTGAGTGGGGATGTTGCCAGGCGGCAGAGAAACAGAAAGAGGGCGTTCATCGTATTTCTCCCGAAATATGATCAGCGTCCTCTGAAAGAGTATAAGAATTTCAGGGAGAAAAGAGAAGTGAATACTTCTATCGAGAAGATTTTTTTGACGGGCTGCTCGAGGTCAAAAATGAAGGCAAGACCGGAGGCTTGCCTTCTCCTGGAAACTCTTAGAGTTAAAGATGAAACTACTTATAGTTAGTCTCAAATGATACCAAAGCAAAAAGTGGGTATTTTCTTACAAACTTTTACGGAGGTATCATGGATCAACAGCTTGCTGCTCGACTACAATCCAAGTCGATCAAGAATTCCATCATCAACAATATCGCCAAGGACTTCAATTTAACTCCGATCCTGGCGGAAGCGTACTTCACGCAAATCAAAGATTACTTCCTCCAACATGCCGATGTGAAACTCTCTTCAGGGCAGATTCACTATCTCGCGATTAGCGATATGGAACGTGACGTATTGAATGGTGTCGCCGTTGTCGCGATAGAAGAAGCCGAGCACAGTTTTGCCCGAAATGCGTTTGATTGGTTGATATGGTTTGAACATGATTGCACCTGTTTGTTGTGACCGACCCCGCTGAAGAGCGCCCCCGAAAAAGAAAAGGGGAAAAGAAAAAGCGGGAGTTGTGACACAACGGCAAACGAAAAAGGCAAGGGCCCCGACGAAGTCGGGGTTCACTTCAACCTTGCCTTTTTCCACCTTCGATGTATCCGAGATGTTTGCCGTTGTACCTTACGCCGCTTTTTCTGCTTTTTACCCTTTTCGTTTCGCTTGGGGGCGTGCCATCGGAGGAAATTGCAAAAAAGGCAAATTCCAAAATCCAAGATGGTTGATCGTTGGTTGTTCATGGTTGATGGGGTGAGGGCAGAAGACGGAGGTCAGAAGTCATCCCGCTTGGGCGGGATTTCGGCGGCGTGGAAGCCGCCTCAAGATGTCCGGTGGGTTTGGGGCGGTTGGCACGTCAGGCGAGTTTCACCGGGAGTTTTTGTTGCAGGGCAGGCATTCCAATCGTATTACAGATGCGGGCAGGGACAAAAACCGTGACATCCGCAAACGTGGTTATTAGCTGCAAGTAAGCCGAACGAAGAACGGAGAGAGTGGAGTGGAACGGAGGGAACAACTACTGTCTATGATCGCGTGACCGAGGTGTCACGTTACGAGCGAAGTGATGAGAGAGGCGTTCTTGCTCATGGCTTCTTTTGGGAAAGGCGGCAGTATGCGGACGCAGTGAATCGACGTCTTGTGATTGCTCACTAGCGGACGCTTTCTGCTGCCTGTGCGGAGGGCTGTTTCGTCAACGCGGGCAAGTACGCCGAAGCAGAAAAGGGGTTGGCAGTCTATTTCGTCTGTTTAGTCAGAAAGAGTCGGCCGGCCTTCCGCTGAGGCGTTCTTGCCGTCAGTATGTTGTGGCAAAAGCGGCAGTATGTTTTGGCGGGATTTGATTACGATTCTCAAAAAGGCGGGAGAGAAACTTTCTGCCGACTGTGGGGGGGAGAAGCAACGGCATTGATTCCAATGACCATTGGTGCGAAAACACCATCAAGGAAATCTTGTCCGGTTACCATATCACTCCTGCGATCACGAGGCTCGTCTGATCATCTGCCTGAGTTTATCACACACGTTCCGGGAGGCAGAAAACAATGTGCCGGTGTTCGCTGTTGCAATATCAAGAAGGGCAATCAGATTGTTGCGGGAGAGTCTGATATCGAACTTCTCTGCATACTCCATACGGGTCACGGCGCCCGTCCAATTCCCCTTCGTCAGACAGTCTGAGCATTGCTCCAAGAGTGTCGCGCCGACGATGTGGCCGAACAGATCGTGCTGCCGATAGTCTTCGCCTTTTTCCAGAACGTCAATGTATTTTATTCTATCTGATACGTCGTTTCTTCGGAGAATGGCGATTGTCGCATCATCTGCAAAGTTGTCGGCAGAGTGACGAACCAGTTGAGAGATTCCGTCCGCTAAGGAGAATGATCGGACGGCGGACAGCGTTCGCCCTTCGAACGTGCTGACATGGTACATTCCGTCAGTAGCAAGGATGAGACTCTCACCCGGAGCGAAAGGGATTTCCTGAACTTCAACAGCGAGCGGTTGCAGTTGTCCGATCGCTTTCGTGATGACGGGGACCGGACTGAGAATCATCTCAAGCATGGCAGGCAGCGACTGATGGGATAAAACGTCTGTCAGTCTTTGCAGAGTCCGCAGGTAGGTCGACCGTACAGGAAGCGCAACGCGTACACCATTTGGGTTCTCTGCGACCAAGGAGGAAGACCCCGGGGCAATATCTCCTTAGAAAGTGCACGCTGGCAGTCGGGCTGCTGACAATAATAATGCTCACGGCCTTCGATGAGGCAGGCAGAGCACAAGATAGCACTGCAATGGTGGCAGGCGGCCAGCGCAGCAACATCCGGGTGGTTTGCGCAGAAAGATTGCATGGCTCAAGCAATGGATTGTGGGACCAGTAGTGAATTCAGTATTATAGTCGAACGGGAGGACGGATTGTTACACGTAAATGTCCGCTCTTCACTACGGGTTTAAGAGCGCATGAGCCGCAAAGGTCAACGTATTCTCCAATCCCCCGTTGCCACAAACGCCCCCCACGTGAAGGGATGCGTTGGCCGGCCACGAAGCCGGGCCTCCCTGATGCGCCTGAGAGCCACTTGTTGCATAAGCTCAGGGTAGGTTTTGGCTTTTGTTGAATACAGTGTCTTCATGAACTGCATGGATTCTTTGTCGGGGATTTTCCAAAGCGAGCTGACGACCGTTTTTGCGCCCGCCATCTGGAATGCCCGGCGGAGGCCGTACACGCCTTCACCTTGTTCCACTTTGCCGAGTCCGGTTTCACAGGCAGAGAGGACGACAAGGTCTGTGCCGCGGAGATCCATTGCGGAGACTTCGAGGGCGGTGAGGATGCCGTCTTCGGCATCAAGAGAGTCAAAATCTCTTCCGTGAAGGTTGGCGCCTGCGAGAAGGAGGCCGGAGAGGAGCAGTGGATTCTCGGAAACCGATGAGGTGAGTGTTTCGCCACATGAAGCCTGAAGATAGTATCCATGTGTAGCGACATGGATGGCGCGCTTACCGTGTGCAGAGTTCTTGAATTGCTCTTCGCTTGCCAATAGCCCGATGAAGGTCTCGACAAGCTCGTCCGAGTACTCCCTTTTCCAAAGGCCTGTAACATTCAATGCTTCGAGACCAGTTTCCGGGAGGCGTGTGACGTGCATCTCATGCAACAGACCGCAACCGGACCTAACGTTGCGCACTGCGTATGGGTCCGGGTGCGCAGTCTGAGTCATAGTAATTTCTGACCCACCCTGTTGTCGAAGTGCCGCGACGGCGTCATAGTCCGGATCACCAAACACAGCAATGCCGGTTCCTGAAGGCTGTGGTCTCAGGAGCCGCAGCAGATCTCTCGGCGAGCCCAGAGCTCGTCCGCCAGATGTTCTTTTCCCCCGATGATATGGGTGATTGCACGCGCCAGCACTTCCGGACGCGGGTGGTCAAGATATGCCGATAATGCAATATCCACAGCATTGCGCAAGAAGATCGAGTGGGAAAAGATGTCCTTTTCAGAAAATACCACAGAAAGATTCCTGTAGATCCGCTTCCGTAAGTCTACGGCCGCCTCAGCGAAGTAGATGCTGCTATCGTAGTCGCCCCAAGCGCGATAGAGCGGTGAGGCTCCTTCGAGGGTGAAGCCATATTCCTTTGCATAGGGTCCGACATGCTGGCGCTCATAGTAGCTGCCCTGTTGATGCAGTGGCTTGGCCTCGTTAAACTTGCCTTGCCGTGCACAATTGTAGGCAAGATTAATCAGTCCGCTGGCAACTTGCCCCGATGTAGGGCCATACAGTCGCTCTTTTATGTGGATGGACTCCTGCAGGTATTGCTCTGCTTCCGCGTATCTACCCAACTTGTTGTACACTGCAGCAATATTATTCAGGCTCATTCCAAGGTCGCGATCAAACGACCCGACAGTCTTGCGATGAATAGCGAGCGCCTGTTCGTAGTATCTGCCTGCCGTCTCAAAATCACTGGCATACCAGTGCACATTGCCGATCTGATTCAGCAACTTCGCTACCGGCTCTGATTCGAACCCCACACTTGCCTTATACGCTGCCAGTGCCTTGTCATAATATCCGAGCGCCTCCTTGTACTTGCCGTAGTTTGAGTTCAGAAGTCCCGTATTCAATAACGCTCCCGCGTACTGTTGCAGCAATGTTGTGTCGGATGATGCGTGGGCAGGATTAGCTTCAAAGATTGAGATGGCTCGTTGGTACATCCCCTCTGCTTCCTGATATGACTCGTCGGACGTGACGTAGGCGAGAACAACCAATGAAACGGCAATCTGCGGATGGGTAGGCGGAAAGAGCCTTTCACGCAACGCAAGCGATAATTTGATGTACTTTTGTGATTGGGCAAACTGCCAGATTCTTGCGTAGCAAGCCCCCACGGAATGCAGGATATGCGCATGAAGGGAATCCTGTTCCATGTTCAATGAATCCCGGCTGTTCACAGCGGCAAGATACTTCACGACGGCGTTCTCGTAGTCCCGCATCTTCGCCAGGGAATCTGCCTTTTGCAGAAGGGAGTCCCACGATTGGGCACTCATTTCCAAGGCAAAGAAAACAGTCAATCCAATTGCACAGAGTTTCATGAGGGGATCCTTCCGGATTCAAGTACTGTGATGAGCGGCCTGAGGTTTGGTTTCAGTTCCAATTTACATGCCTGAAGAAATAAAGGCAAGAACAGGTCGTGTACATAGATGCTTAGAAGCGAAATTCCATGTAACAAATCCAGCCCACAAGCGACTATAACAACAAAGGCCTTCAGAGCACCTCTTCAAAAGATGGGACTACAATCTGTAACAAGAACACAGAACAATAACTACTACAAAATTTGGGTAGTGGATTATGTCCAAGGCAGCACCTAACTTCTCACAACTCGCTGACAGCTCAACCGAGTCTCACCGAGCACTTACTTCACCGGGGCCGACCCGGACCAAGGCAGCGTACATCAAACAGAGATAGATTCCTTGTTTCCGAATCCGTTACGCGTTAAGGTAACGGATCAATACCTCAATCCAAGACAAGGTATTACGGTGTCGACTTTGCGCGTCAATTGGAATTCCAACCGGCAATGAGGGATGGAAAGCCAATAGAGAGGTGGATCAGTCTAACTCAGAAAGTAGCACGCAGGCTCCTGCGAGGATGATTTTTTCCAATCAATACATGTGGCTCCGTCCACCGAAAACGCATCAGGCATCCATGTAACAAATCGCGACGGAATGCGGCTATAATTACAGGCCGATTGGAAAGCGGCACGGCCAATGGTGCTCCACACATCAAGAAACGGAGGGAAAACGTGAAACCTGAACGAAGTTCTGTCTTTGCCGGATTAGCCTCAGCCGCATCCTGGACAATCAAGATCTCTACACATGTGGTTGCAACAGTGATTGCATTCTTCTCTTTGTCTGCCGGCCAGACAACAGAAGTCAGTTCACCTCTTGTAGTTACCGTCAGCGCTCACGGCGGCTACGGCTTTGTGAACATGCAGCAGATAAACAATGTCATTACGGAGGTAGGTACTATTCGTCGTGTCGTTGATTCAAGAACCAAGGAAGCGGACATCCTATCCGGTGGATTCTATTGGGATGGATCGATTCTGATTCGGCTGAATAGATTCTTTGCAGGTGTGGGATTTTCCTCCCTAAAAGTGTCCGGCCAAAGTGACTACAAAGGAGCGGTCTCCTTGTTAGACGAGCTTTCTGGAAGAGCGAACGAATACCTTCTGCTCGTTGGCGTCCGGTTTCCAAGTACGGAGAGGCTGTTTATCGACCTCTTTGCTGGGGGAGGATACTGCAAAGCAACAATGGATTATACAGGTGACTTTCGCGACAACTTCAATTCGTTCAACGACATACTCTTCAAGCAGTCACTGTCAAACAGCTTTCTTTCTGTCCGGACCTTTGCTGTAGGAGGTGCCCGCTATGGAACTGTGAGCCTGCGGTTACTTGTCGGGTATCGTTTTGCAAATGCCGGCGTTATGAAAGGAAAATATGTGTTCAATGGTCGAACATCGACCGTAGAAGAACCTTTCTTGGATTTTCGCGGCAACGAGGTGAAGTGGGATTTCAGCGGACTCTTGCTCGGCGGAGGGGTTTCCGTTGAGTTCTAGATTGCGCAGAACAAACAATTCGTGTTCAGCGGGTCGTTTCCCGGCTACTTCCTCATGCAAAAGAGAGACTTTGTACGCAAACTACTTTCTCAATTCCAACACCAACGTCACCGTCGAGCCTTTTTTCCCGATTTCGTACTCCACTTTATCCATGAGTGTTCGCATCAGGAAAATGCCGCGACCGCTGGTGCGCAGCAGGTTTTCGTCTTCCAGGGGATTCTTAACATTGCTAAGCTTGAAGCCTTTCCCTTCGTCGGCAATCGTAATGACAAGCTCATCGGGGAGACAGAGACAGACAACAGCGACTTTCTTTTTCGCATCCGCCTTGTTGCCATGAAGGATGGCATTGTTGACGGCCTCGGTGAGTGATACCATCAGCTTGTTGGTTTGGATTTCGTCAAGGTGGGTGTGCTTCTCGATTTTGTGAATGAACCCCTCAACGCGCTTGATGGATTTCGGGTTGCTAGGAAGCGTCATCCGGATTGTTCTTGGAGCCACGGCAGAATCCTTTTCACATTGTGATGTTGATGTTGAGGGTCATATTTGCAAGTGATCGCGTCCCGCCACCTTCCAATCGCCGTTGTTCATACCATCCCCTCAACCCCACTTCACTGTACCGGCTGAGTCGCCACACGACGAGGCACGTCGGGCCGAAGCTGCGCAGGAACGAATCCAGCTTCCGGTCATTTCCAGTGTAGCTGTAGCGTGTCTGGCTGAAGTACCGGACACCAACAGCGAACAGCGTGCCCTCCTCCGGCGAGTAGCGCAGTTGAAGTGCGTAGGTTTTGTCAATGAACGAGTTCTCCCGTCGTTCCGTGAATTCGCTCCAGTTCAACTGTCCTCTGTCATATAACTTCAAATACAGAAAAAAATCAAGTCCGATCCGCGATGTGATGTCAAGAGCTGTAGAATCAATCCATCCGAATTGCCTGTAAGAAAAACTCCGGATTTGAGCCGCCTCCTGCTCAAAGTCATACACGGTGTAATTTGCCAGAACCTCGAACGTATTCATGGTTGTGAACTGTTCGAACGGCTTGTACAGCGTACGGGGCGAAAACCGCAGCACGCGGTTGATGTTGTTGTTTGCGCTTCTGTCCTTCAACAGATACACAATGTGGTTCAGTGTGCCATCCACAGTGAATGATACGTCAAGAAACCGGCTGAGAGTATGATACGTGGAAAGTGAAAGGGCGACCAGCAACTCGTCTCTATCCTCAACATTCAGTTCGCTGGGAGTGTCGTATCGCAAAATGCTTGCCACCCCTGAAAACGATATCTGATCGGACGACGAAACAGGAAGAGAGAGTGTGCCTGCAAGCGACGTTCTGCGTGAGAGATTATCCTTCGTTTGTTCCTGCTCCTGAGCCTGACGCTGCGTAATGGGAGTGAGCGAAGTATCCTGCAGGAATCCTGTGATCGCGCTTTTTGCGAAATGCCGCTCGTCCCGTTCGCTGTGTGAAAATCTCGATGAAGCGGCAAGTCCTGTGTTGTCATTCCGGTAGGTTGCCTGCACAAACACATCGAGTCGGAACTCGTCGATGCCGGTATTAAACTGCGCCGGTACCCTTGCCGCTCCTCTTATTGGGCGGAAATCCTTGTCAAGTTTGCGGCTGTACACATTCAGAAAGAGTGAAGTCACGAACTCCGGCTCGAATTCATAATCGAGGAGATTTGTGAACGAGAAGACGTTCTCGATTCTGCTTTCGAGGGCCCCCGTGGCAATAGTATAAAACTCCCTCCGGTTTCTGTTAAATCCGATTTCCATGCTGTCGCGTGTGCTGCCGAGAAACGTCTTCTGCATGCCTGCGCGGGCAAGATGGTTTTCCAATAGACGCGGGTCAAGCTTGTCCCGTTGAAACTGCGCATTCCCTGCAATCCGGTAGCCGTCCAGAACCAAGTCGTTGGTTCGTGCGGCAATGTTGTAGCTAAGCCCGCGATCGCGTACATCAATCTGGTTATCCCAGCGGTGGCCGACCATCGGATTGAGGGTAAAGAACGGATCGGGAGTGTACTCGATGCCGCCGAGAACGGTGTTGATTGAAGCCGTGCTCAATCCCACCGCCTTCTTGTCCGAATACATGAGGGATGACCACTCGGCTTTTGCCGCAAGGTGATCGTTCAACGGATGCGTTGCTTGCAACAACAAACGTTGCTGGTTGCTCTGAAGCCGCTGTTCGGGCGAAGAGCCTGTGCGTTCGATCAGGATGATGTTTGACATGAATAGTTCATTGAGACGAATGCGTGTGCCGAACGCTACCGTGTCAACAGCAAGGCTTCCGAGCCAATTGAATGTGTTAAGACTTCGATCAAAAAGAATGCTTGCAGAATTGCGACGTGTGAGAGAATCGGCTGCCGGTATATCCTGATGCTGTCCGAATGTTCGTATCGCAAGGCACTGGACGAGTACAAGGAACAGGGCGAGACGATGCACTGTGCCGACTCCGTTCAGACCAATTGCACGGTGTTGGAGCGGGCAGGTACGATCACGTCATGGAATCCCGCTTCCGTTAGTCCGAGCGCCAGTTTCTCGGATTGATCCGCGTCGCCGTGGACGAGGAAAGTCTTCTTCAGCCGTTTCTTGTCGAACTGACTGATGTAATGGAGCAGTTCGTTCTTGTCAGCGTGTCCGGAAAAGGAGTTCAGCACAACAACCTCGGCCTTCAGTTCGTGCGGCTCGCCGAAGATATTCACAACAGGTTCGCGCATAACCAACCGTTTGCCCAATGTATGCTCGGCCTGGTATCCGACAATGATGATCATGTTCTTCGGGTCGGAAACAGTGTTGCGGAGATGGTGCAGCACACGTCCCGCTTCACACATTCCCTGGGCGGAAATTACGATGAAGGGTCCCTGCCGTTCGTTCAGCGCCATTGAATCGGCCACATCACGGACATACGTCAGCCGCTTGAATCCGAACGGATCATTCGTCGGCGATTTCCGCAGCATGTCACGCGTTTCCTTGTCGTAACATTCCGGATGGTCGCGGAACACCTTCGTCACGTTGATCGAGAGAGGGCTGTCTACAAACACGGGCAGGTTGTCGATCTTTCCTGCATTACTGAGTTTGTGGAGGACATAGACGATCTCTTGTGTACGTCCGACACTGAATGCCGGGATTACCATCTTCGCTTTTCGCTCGCAACCGCGTCGCAACGGATCAAGCAATTGTTCCTCCATCGCTTCAACAGGCGCGTGAAAGCGCCCGCCGTAAGTACTTTCGCTGATCAGGTAGTCGGCATCGCCGATGAACAGCGGGTCGCGCAATATGGGGAGATTCGGCCTGCCTAAATCGCCGGTAAACGCCAACGAAACGGCCGTGCCGTTCTCGCGCAGTTTCAACTGAACGGATGCTGATCCGAGGATATGCCCTGCATCCTCGAACCGCGCCGTGATGCCGTCCAACACTTCAAACGTTGTTCCGTAATCAACACTCTTGAACAACGGTATCGTCTCGTCAACATCGTCTTGCGTATAAAGGGGGTGAACGGGAGGGTGTCCCTTTTTCTGATTCTTCTTGTTGACAAACTCTGCATCGCGTTCCTGAATGTGCGCGCTGTCGCGCAGCATTACGGCGCACAGATCGCGAGTGGCAGAAGTAGCATAGATGGAACCGCGGAAGCCTTGTCTCACAAGCGTCGGCAGATTTCCTGCATGATCGATATGCGCGTGGGAAAGAACCACCGCATCAATCGTTGCCGGATCGAAAGGAAAATTCTCGTTGCGGGCACGAGCTTCCTCGCGTCTTCCGTGATACGTACCGCAGTCGAGCAGAATTGTTCTGCCACCGACTGTGAGAACGTGCATGGAACCGGTAACCGTACGGGCTGCGCCCTGAAATTGAATGTGCATTTGCTGTTACAGTATTTCAAACGGTAGATTGTCTGATAATGTCACAGAATCATTCTGCATGAGTCTGAGTTGTTGTGCCGGATTCGTTCCTTCTCCCGATCCAAATACCACCGCCAAGTCCAATGATGGCCGCTATCGGCCCCCAGAAGAAAGCGCCTGCCATCATCGCCTCAAGGTCACGGTCATGCTGATTTGATGAAATGATGGAAGTAAGGAAGCCTCCACCGAAGGCGCCGAGAAGATATGCGCCAACAGTCCACAGGCAGCCTATGCCGATACGGCGCATAGTTCTATCGTTTTGCCGTTTGTATGTCGGCTTCCTTTTGATTCATCGCCGAAAAGATCTTCCCGATCGACGCCACAACACCGGCAACATCGGAGAGATTGGAGGGGATGATCATTGCGTTATTCTTTTGTGCCAGTTTTCCGAATTCCAGCAGGTACGATTCGGCGATGCGGAGGTTGACCGCATCAATGCCTCCCTTTTCGTTGATAGCATTGGCAATTTCACGGATTCCCTTAGCGGTTGCCATGGCCACCCGCTCAATCTCCTGTCCGCGGCCCTCAGCTTCATTGATGCGCTTCATCTTCTCGCCCTCGGATTTTGCGATTGCCTCCGCCTTGTCGCCCTCGGCGCGGTTGATCTTAGCCTGCTTGTCGCCCTCGGATTCGGCAATCAATGCCCGCTTCTCACGTTCGGCACGCATTTGTTTTTCCATCGCATCTTTGATACTCACCGGCGGAAGAATGTTCTTAATTTCATGCCGGGTCACCTTCAATCCCCAGGGTTCGGCCGCCTTGTCCAGTGCGGCAACAATCTCGGCATTGATCTTTTCCCGCTCTTCAAATGTCCTGTCAAGTTCAATCTTTCCGATCTCGCTGCGCATCGTTGTCTGGGCGAGTTGCGTGGAAGCGAAAATGTAGTCGCTGATTCCATACGATACCTTTACCGGGTCGATGATTTGCAGATAGAGAATGCCATCAACTTCAACGGCGATATTGTCTTTCGTAATGCACGACTGCGGCGGCACGTCAAGCACCATTTCTTTCAAAGAATGCTTGTATGCCACACGGTCGATGAACGGAATGAGAATGTGAAATCCGGCTTCGAGTGTTGCGTTGTATTTGCCGAGCCGTTCCACAATGAAGACGGTTTTCTGCGGTACAACCCGCGCCGTTCTCATGATGATGAGAAACACAAAGAATACAATTCCGAGGATAATTACCGTTCCGACTTCCATGCTTGTGTCCTTTCAATTGTACGAGGAAACGTCGTCGCCGCGGTATCAGCTGTGTGCATGAATCCTCCGGTGTGCGACATCCGGATGTTTTAGTTGATGGGTTTTACTGTGAGCGTCAGATTCTCACGTGCAAGGATTTCAACCGGTGTGCCCTTCCGGATTTCCTGCGCCGCAGTTGCCTTCCAGTTTGTGCCGTGGAATTCCACCTTTCCGGAAAGGGTTGCGGGAAGAATATCCTCAACCACAATCGCCCGCTCACCTTTCACGTCGTCAAGGGCGGCAACATCATCCACTGTACGTGACACGCGTCCCTGAAAGTACTTCTGGCCTCTCTTGCGAAAAAGTACCAACGTCAGGAGGGACGAGCCGAGAAAAATCAGCAGTTGTACGTTGAAATTTTCCGTAATGCCGAGGAGAATGCACAACGCCGTGATCCATGCGCCAATGCCGAAGAACATGATGACAAAACCCGGAAGGATAAGTTCACTCAGCAGGAGAGCGAGACCAAGAAGAAACCAGTAGAGTTCAGATTGTGAACCTTCGAAGATGGACATGGAAGACCTTTCGGTTGTGGGATAGGGTGGAAGAAATGTAGAGGAAATGCCCCTGAGAAGCAACGCAGGAACAGGCAACGCATGCACTGCTTACGGCGGTAATGTCCAGAAACGAACTCCGGTTGGCGTAACGCTATTGTTTTTCCGGCAAGCTCGTGAGCTGATTGGAAACACACTGCCACCGCCGGTTCCTGTTCACCCAGACTTCGGTGTAGCGCGCAGTATTCAGAATTCTGCCTAACCGGTGGAACGTGCGCACTCCCGAAATGATGGCAGTGTTCCCGTACGTTCTGATGCGTGAGTTGGTCACGACAATGGAGTCGACACGAAAAGCAGCGGTTCGTACCATTTCCACAACCTGCTTCTTGTTGAGAAGTTCGCCTTTGTCGTCAATGTAGGTATAGTCATCGGCGTACAATCGCTCGAGCGAAACGAAATCCAGCATCACATATGCGGTGAGCAGTTCTCGTTCGAGTTTCCTGAGTTGAGTCTCCGTCGGATTGGCGATCAGAGGCCAGTACGAAACACAACAGAGGATTATTACGAGACACACATTCAGTATTCTTTGATGCACAACTTCCTCATTGTTTTGGACATGAGCCTGCTTCCCCGGCCCGTGACATGCCCGACTACAGGCGAGGGGAACGTGAATGTTAATGCTTGACCGGTTGATGCGCTTCATGAATTTCGAATACGCGATCCAGCATGGAAATCTTGATCAGACTGACAACTTTCTTGTGAACATTGCGTAGCACAACCTTGCCGCCATGTTCCTTCATTTTTCTCTCGGCAATGAGCAGGGCGCTAAGTCCGCTGCTGTCGCAGAACTCCACCTCCTTGAGATCGACGTTCAGTGTCTCGACCTTGGGCTTGCACAGGATCAGGAATTCGCCTTTCAACTCGGGAGAAACCAAAGAATCCAGCTTACGCTCCTTGAGTTTGAGCGTGACGGAGCTGCCGTTTTTTTCCACTTCAAAGTTCATAGACGTTACCTTCTTTCTGAACTCATAATCTAAAACATGTGAAGACACTGTGCGAACCGATCATACAGATCTCTTCTCGACCGTGAAGGATCGTGCTGGATTTGAAAGTTGTAGAACATGTCCGAACTGGGCCCTTTGAAACCGACGCGAACCTTTGCATTACTCGCTCTGCAAATATAGGCTGAGGGGAGAACTAAATCAAGGTTAAGATCAATTGCGAGATCGAATTTCCTGTCGCTGAAGAGGGAAAGAAATGTCTGGCGCGGGTGAAACAGCGGCGTGATGTCGGTTTCCTTGATCTGCACGAAATGACTTTTCGGCATCAGTCGGATTGTTTCAACGCCCCGTTCATCGCCGATGACGGTGATACTCTGTTCGTTGAACATGCGCTTCAACATCTCTATAACATTCATTGCCGAAAGCAGCTCACTTCGGTCAAGCGGCATCACAACAAGCGCCTGTTTTGCACCCGACACTGCGTCGGTAAACGAAATAACGGGCTCGTCCCTTTTGCGGAACCTTCGTTCTGCAAGCCATATTCCGTATCGCATCCGGAAGGATTCTAACACGTCTTCCTCATGAAATCAAAGTTCTGAAAGCTGTTTCATCGATAAGCGGGATGCCGAGTTTCTTTGCTTTATCCAGCTTCGAGCCGGCGTCTTCTCCCGCCAATACATACTGCACATTCTTGCTCACACCCGAAGCGACCTTGCCGCCATTTTCTTCTATCAGTTGCTTTGCCTGTTCGCGTGAAAGCGTCGGCAACGTACCGGTCAGGACGAACGTCAATCCCGCAAGCTTACCCTTCTTCTTCGTTGCCGTAGCAGCGAGTGTGAGACCTGCATCCTTCAATCGTTTCACGATGTCGCGGTTATGCCTCTCCCGGAAGAAATGCGCGACACTCTCGGCAATCTGCGGACCGATGCCGGTAACGGACTGCAAATCCTCTTCACTCGCGGATTGCAGCCTATCTATAGAAGGAAAATTTTCAGTCAAAAGCTGCGCGACCCCTTGTCCGACATGACGGATTCCGAGGGCATAGAGAACACGATGGAACGGACGCTTCTTGCTCTCTTCGATTGCGTCAAGAAGATTCTTCGCGCTTTTTTCGCCCCACCGGTCAAGCCCGACAAGCTCCGCGCGATGCGTGTGAAGCGAGTAGAGATCGGCGCAATTCTTCACCCAACCCAATCCGACAAGCTGTTCAACCGCGGCCTCGCCAAGCCCTTCGATATCCATTGCCCCGCGCATGGCAAAATGCTCGATGCGTCCCTTAACCTGCGCGGGACATTCGGAGTTTTCGCAGTAATAGTTGACCTCGCCTTCGGGCTTGAAGAGGGGAGTGTTGCACGCCGGACAGCGTGATGCCATTTTGTACGGCGATGCTCCTTTCCGACGCTTGCTCACCACTACTTCGGACACTTTTGGAATAACGTCGCCGCCCTTCTCAACAATCACCGTGTCACCGAGGCGCAAATCCAACTCGTTAATGTAATCCATGTTGTACAGACTTGCACGGCTGACTGTCGATCCTCCGACGAATACCGGCTGCAAATCGGCAACAGGGGTAATGGTTCCGACTCTTCCCACTTGGAGGATGATGTCGTTGAGAACGGTTTCCGCTTTACGCGAAGCAAACTTGAACGCGATTGCCCATCGCGGACTTTTCGCGATGCTGCCGAGTTTCGCCTGCTGTGACAGTGAATCCACCTTCACAACAACCCCGTCGATATCATAGGGAAGCGAATCGCGTTTCGCTTCCCATTCCTGCCAGAACCGTACAACCTCGTCAATGGTGTTGCACAGACGGGTGTGTTCGTTCACGGGCAAACCGAGAGAGCGGAGGATATCAAGATTCTTGAAGTGGCTTGTCAGTCGTGCGTCGGGTGCGATCAGTGCATACGCATACAGTTTGATAGGTCGCGTTGCAACAATCTTCGGGTCCTGCAACTTAAGTGTGCCGGCGGTTGAATTCCTCGGATTGATGAACAGCTTGTCGCCCGCCGCCTCGCGCTGTTTGTTCATTTCGAGGAAATCGCGCTTGTGCATGAACGCTTCACCCCGTACGTCGATGTTCATGTACTGCTTCTCCGGCGAACGAAGATGCAATGGCAGCGAACGGATGGTTTTCAGGTTTGCGGTAATATCATCGCCTTGTGTGCCGTCGCCCCGTGTTGCCCCTTGTGCGAACATGCCATCGCGGTATTTCAGTGCAACCGCTACTCCGTCGAATTTCAGCTCGGCAACATAGCACGGCTGTTCGCTTCCCAGCAACCCCCGGATCCGCTTGTCGAATTCCCTGATCTCTTCTTCAGAATACGAGTTGGCGAGACTCAGCATCGGCGGATTGTGTACGACTGTGCCGAATTCCTTCGTCGGCTGACCGCCGACGCGTTGTGTGGGCGAATCCGGTGATTGCAGTTCGGGATGTTGCTGCTCGAGATCGTGCAACTCACGCATCAACGTATCATACTCTTCATCGGAGATGGTCGGCTCGGCGAGAACATAGTACCGGTAATCGTGCTCGTGCAGTTCGTCGCGTAGTTTCTTGATACGTTGCGCTATGCTATGGGAAGGTGGAGGCATGATTCAGCGGGCAGACTGTGCGTTACGTTTGAAATAGACATCACTGGTCACAAATCCGCGCCGCACGGGAATTTCGACAGACTTGTTATCCAACGCCATCTTGATTGCTGCCGGATTTCCGATTTTCGTGATCCAGAATTCCTCTTTTGCTTTCCATTTGAATGTTGTGTTCGGATACAGAAAATGCTCGGACATCTTTCTCTGATCAATTACGATCTGCAACCATACGCTGTCCGTTGTCGCTGCAACGAGCGTGAGGCTGTCCCTGTCGATGATAATCGTCGGAACAGTTCCTCCGGTTGCTTTCACAACTGCAGAATCGGTGTTCGTGCCCTGCACTGCAACTTGTGCAACCGTATCTCCTCCGGCTGCGCGCCGTTCGTTTTCTTTGACAGCCTCGTGAAACGGTACTTCTTTGACACGTACGGGAGGTTCTTTCTCCAGCACGCCCCACAATACAATGTCTGCCAACACCAGCACAACAATGGCAACTCCCGCTTTGAAAAATACCGGAACGAGACGCTCAACGGTATTGCGACGAGGGGTGTTGTCCGGCGTCTCTTTTTTTGAAGATGATTGGTCAGGAGGGTGATGCTTCCGTGCAGTTTCCCGTTGCAGAAGCCACTCGTCGTACTTCTTCATTGTTTCAGCAGGGTCAATGCCCACGACGCCTGCATATTCCCTGATAAATGCGCGAATGTATGCCTGCGGCACAACATCAACGTCACCGCCCTCAAGAGCTTCAAGCATCTTGACACTAATGAGGGTGTGTTCGGAAATCTCGTCGAGCGAGATTCCCTTCAGTTCGCGGGAGGCTTTGAGTTCAGAAAAAAAAGAATCCATCAGGGCATCTCAAGGGGAAGGAACGGACTGCAGGCGGTTATCCAAAACGTGGCGGACTTTGAACGCAAGGTCTTCAAGCTGAAACGGTTTCTGCAAATATCCGCTGATGTCCGATGAGGAAACAGCCTCATCGACAACAGCTCTGCCGTGTCCCGTCACAATCAAAATAGGAAGTTCGGAAGAAATCATCTTGAGTTGGCGGAGCGTTTCACGTCCTCCCATCAACGGCATATTCATATTCATCATTACAAGATCAATGGAAGCGCGGCGGGTCCGGTACATCTCAACTCCGGCCTTACCGTCATGGACGTAGTGAACTGTATAGCCGAGATTGGAGAGCATATCTTTTGCAATTTCACATACGCTTACTTCGTCGTCAATAATCAGAATGCTCTCGGTGCCGCGCGGTACGCGTTGGCGGCGTTTGTGAGCTTCGGCTTTCGCTTTTGCATCGGAAGCAGGGAAGTACATCGTGAACGAGGTTCCTTTTCCCACGTCACTTTCAACACTGATGAAACCGCCGTGGCTTTGCACAACGCCGTACACAACGGAAAGACCGAGACCCGTTCCGAATTCCTTGGTGGTAAACCACGGTTCGAACACGCGGGTCTTCATCTTTTCATCCATTCCCACACCGGTGTCCGTAATGGTCAGTGCCACAAACCGTCCCGGCTTTACCGATGAAAACTGGCTGATGGTATGCGCGTCCGCCGTCATGATGCCGGTCGAAATGCGCACCGTGCCGCCGTCGGGCATTGCGTCGCGGGAATTCAGCAGCACGTTGAGGAGGGCCTGCTGCACCTGACCCTCGTCGCCGTTGATGTTCGCGGGCTCCTCGGTGAAATGTTTCTCGACCACAATTTCCTTGCTGACGCTTCGCTCGAACAGAATAAGTGTTTCTTCAATGAGAGGATGTAATTCGACGGGTTTGACGACATTTTCCGTTTTTCGTGCGAAGGTGAGCAGTTGCCGCGTCAGCGACGACCCCCGCCGTGCCGCGCCTTCAATAATGGCAACATACTTTGCCAACTCGTGATCTTCCGGCATATGCCGCCGCATAATCGAGGCCGAGCCGAGAATTGCCGCAAGGATGTTATTAAAATCATGCGCTATGCCGCCTGCAAGATTGCCAATGCTGTCGATCTTCTGGGCATGAAGAATGGCCGACTCCATTCGTTTCCGTTCGGAGATGTCGCGGGCCACGATGCGTGCGAGAACAGGCGTGCCGCTTTTGTCGAAGACAAGCGAGGAATTGACGTTGACGAACAACAGCTTGCCGTCTTTGCGTACCATCTGCTCTTCAAGATCCCGTACGCCGCGGGCTTCCAGAAACATCCGGATGAGAATATCCTCAAGCGTCGGCCGCAATTCCTCCACAAAAAAATTCTCGAGCTTGCCGCCGATGAGTTCCTCTTTCGTATAGCCGAGCATCCGGGCGCCGGTGTTGTTGCAGCCTGTAATGGCATGGTCGCGGCTGATACTAAGGTAGATATCGGGCGAGTTCTCGAATAAATCAAGATAGAGTTGCTCGGAACGTTTCACCCGATCGAACAGCCGTGCATTGTTCAGCGCAACGCTGATTTGATTGCCGAATGCCTCCATTAACTCGGCTTGCTTGGTCGAGAACATATCGAACTCTTCACCGGCAACAATAAGCACGCCCAGGATGGTATCGGTTGATTTCAGCGGGATGGAAGCCCAGAATTGGATGCCGAGTTCTTTCAGGTCGGCATCGATATATCCCAACCCGTCAACAAGCCTCTCGCGTTGGACACGGGGTTGGTGCAGCCAGATAGAAAGCGGAACCGCCGTGTTGGAGGGAAGGTGGATGAAATCCTTCGATGTTCCTTTTGAGCTCTTGAGAAGAAGGCCATCTTCATCCAGCAAATAGATCCAGCCGAAACGCGTATTGAGAAGCTCGGTTGCCTTGTTGAGTGCCGATTGCAGTACGTGTTCCAGTTCAACCGACCGGTTTACCGCCTCGGCAATTGTGCTGATTGCAAGCAGTTGCCGCCGCTGCTCGTCAAGTTGGCGGGCGTACTTGAGCGAGAAAAGGACGCTGAAAAACCCGATCAGGCCGACGGCCAGAACGCTGATGAAATCCGTCCAGCGCAGCGTCTCTCCCGTTAGCAGGATTGCCGCAACGATTGTTGCCATTGTGACAATGACGGCAGTCGAGGCAACCACCTGCGCCTGCTCGACAAGGCCGAAGTTTACAATGAGTTGCCGTATTGATGTGAACGGATTTCGCATTTTGATAAAATGTACAAAAGTCGGCATGGACATTCAATTATCCCGATCTGCCACAAGCTGCCGGCACGTGTGAATATCCATTTGTGATTCAGAAACAGCAAAAAAAAGTCCTGCCGTTGTGGACAGGACTCATGCACAACATATTGTCGAAGTTGTGGGGCTACTTACCGTTCTTCTTTGCGAGGATTGCATCCTTTGCGGCTTTGGCGATACGGAACTTCACGACGGTTTTGGCAGGGATCTGAATCTGTTCGCCCGTGGCGGGATTGCGGCCCATACGGGCTGCCCTGTCAACCATCACGAGTTTGCCAATGCCCGGAATCGTGAACTGGTTCCTTGCTTCTTTGTATGCGAGCGATGAAAGCTCGTCAAAGAAGGCAACAACTTCTTTGCGCTTCATACCAAACTTGTCGGCGAAATGCGCCATGATTGCCGACTTGGACATTGCTTTTGCCATAAATCTCCTTGATGATGTGGGGGTGATGTGATTTTGTTAAACTGAAACTTGTGAACACTCCTCAAAACGCTGAAAAGATAGCTATTTCTCGGAAAGAATCAAACCCGACCAACGAAAAACCTCAATAAAACAAGGGTCTTTCTGCATATCATCGCTATTCATTGTACCAGAATGAGTTACGGGGAGGATAGAATCACCATTCGTCATTCTGAACGATTGCCGACTCGCCGTTGCGAGTGAGGATTTCCACGGGGCATTTTGGGATTGAAGAAAGGAAAACGCTTCCGTAACGTTTTTTCAGAACGCGCGAATCAAGAATTGTTACCATTCCCCGATCCGAAGTTGAACGAAGTAAACGCCCGAACCCCTGCCGGAACTTCAACACCGCTTCGGGAAGCGTGTACTCCATGAACGAATTACCTGCCCGCCGGGTGATTGCCTCAAGCTTCGCTTCGATGAGCGGATGATTCGGAACAGCAAACGGCAAACGTGTGATAATCACATGCTCAAGCGCCTGGCCCGGCACGTCCACCCCCTGCCAGAAACTGTCGAGGCCGAACAGAACAGAATGAATGTCGCGTTTGAATTCCTGCAGCAGGTCATGTCGTTGCTTGCCGACTCCCTGCACAAGAAGCGCAATGCCGCGGTCGTCGAACTCTGCTTCGAGCTGTTTTGCCACCGAGCGCATCAGCACTGTGCTTGTGAATAGGACGAGGGCCTTTCCGCCTGAACGATCAATACTTCGCATGATCCACTGCGGCAATGAGTCTGCAAACCCGTCCGTGTCGGGCTCGGGAATGTCACGGGCAATGCACAGCTTCATCTGAGCTTGATGGCTGAACGGCGAATCGAGAATAGTACCACTGACGCCGACACCTCCGATGCGGCGCTGAAAATAGTCCAGCGAGTTGTTGACGGCAAGCGTCGCGCTTGTCATTATCACCGAAGCCCCGTTGCGGAAAATCTTCGGCCCGATTGCTTCGGCGATGTTCGAGGGAGATGCGCACAGCGTGATGTTGCCCGACCTGCCGCTGCCAAGTTCAACCCAGTAGGTAAAATCGAACTCCGGTTGCTCGAGAAACTCTCCAACCAACACCTGTGCTTCCCATAACGCCCGACGGGCGGCAGCGATTTCGTTTTGTGCGAACTCCTGCTTCACCGTCGCTTGCACCTTCTCCGCTTCTTTCTCTAAATGTATCAAGGCGTTCGTGATCGTGTCTTGAACAAAATAAGGCCTTCGTATGCGGACTTCGTTCGAGGGGGAGGATGATTCAACCTGTGTTTGAGCCGCAGTCCGGATGGTGTCGAAGAAATCGAGCACCTTCTCTTCAGTCTCCTCACACAATGCGCGAACCGCCTTCTTCTGCTTTGTAAACAATCCCTTCTTCGTCTTTCCGTTCCACAACTTGTGAATAGCGGAGAGAATCTGATAGCGCGAGATATTCTTGCCGATTCCGATTCCTGCGACAGATTCGAGCGTATGCGCCTCATCAAAAATCACGAAATCGTTCGGGAAGATGAAATCCTCGTCCGAATCCTGCAACGCCATCAGCGTGAAGAACAACGCGTGATTCATGATGACGACATTGGCCGCACGGACTTTTTCCTTTGTTCGCTGGAAGAAACAGGTGGCGTCACAGACTGTGGAACCGCAAATCCCTTTTTCGGAACACACCATATCCCACACACTCGAAGCAGGCGTAAAGCCGAGATTTTCCATGTCACCGTCGGGTGTTTCGTGCGACCATTCGAAAATGCGGCGAAGCTGTTCCTGTTCGTCATCGTTGAACAGCGAACCGGTTGAAGCCATTGCACGGGCAAGTCGTGTTGTGCAGAGATAATTCCGCCTTCCTTTCAGCACAACGGCATGAACTTCCTTCTCTCCCAAGACTCCCCGCGCAATCTTAACGTCCTTGCGGAAGAGTTGTTCCTGCAGATTCTTCGTGTGTGTGGAGATGACAGCCTTGCGCTTTTCTTTTCGTGCATAGAGAATGGCGGGAATGAGATAGGCAAGCGATTTTCCGACTCCGGTCGGTGCCTCAACGATGAGATGTCTTTGTGATTCGAGTGCCCCTGCAACGGCAATCGCCATCTGACGCTGCTGGGAACGGTACTCAAATTCCTTCAGCTTAGAAAGGCCTCCCGATTCCGAGAAGATGTTGTCAACTGTCTGAACGAAAGGAGTCATTGAGATTCGTATTCCTGAAACTTGTCCAACAACTCTTGAGGTACAGCAACAGGACGATGGGTCTTCAGGCTGATGAAGATGCCGGACTGTTCAGCAGTTGCTGCACTCTGCCCCTTGTGTATCAATTCATGAGATACTCCCCACCTGACGCCGGCCAACTGCGTTACCCAGACTCTCCCTGTGAATGTGTCAAACAACCGGAGCGGCCTCTTGTACTCAATAGCTGTGCGTGTGAGAATGGGGGAGTTGCCTTCCCGCACGAACCGCTCCAACGGATAGTGACCGGCAAGCATCGTGTTGCGTAAATCCTCCAGCCAGCGGATGTACACGGCATTGTGCACGTAACCGACGAAGTCCACGTCGTAGGATTTCACTTCAAAAGGGATCTCGATTTCGAAAGGGCGAGGCATATATTCTTCTTCAAAAACAAAAAGGGAACGAAAGCAACCGTTCCCAATCTACAAAAAACTTGGTCATGATTTCTCTACAAGCCAAGTGCGTCCTTTACCAGCGCATTTTGCTCCGCCTGATGCGCCTTGAGTGAGCCGGTTGCCGTTGCCGCGCTGGCTTTTCGTCCTGCGTACGATAATCGCTGCCCGCCTCGCAACACGTCGTTGAACAAAGGCTGCACAAACGTCCACGCCCCCATATTCTTCGGCTCCTCCTGACACCAGACAACTTCTTCTGCAGTGCCGTACTTCTGCAACAATGCCGCCGCTTGCCCGGATGCAAAGGGATAAAATTGCTCGAGCCTGACGATTGCAACTGCATTGTTGGGATGAAGGGCTTGTTCGGTCAGTACATCGTAATAGACTTTGCCGCTGCAGAACACGACTCTCTTCACTCCCGAAGGATTGGTGATTGCCGGATCGTCAATCAGTTCATGGAATACGCCGTCGATAAAATCCTTTTGATGTGACACAACTTTCGGATGCCGCAAAAGACTCTTCGGCGTCATGATGACAAGGGGCTTGCGGCGATTGTCACCTGCCTGCCGGTAGGCACGGCGCATCTGTCGCCGCAGGACGTGAAAATACTGCGCCGGTGTTGTCACATTCACAACCTGCATATTGTCTTCGGCGCAGAGTTGGAGAAAGCGTTCAAGTCGTGCGCTCGAATGTTCCGGCCCTTGTCCTTCGTAACCGTGCGGAAGAAGAAGAACAAGATCGCACGGCTCCTGCCACTTTGCTTCCGAGCCTGCGATGAACTGATCAATGATGACTTGAGCGCCGTTTGAAAAATCTCCGAACTGTGCTTCCCACATGACAAGCGCAAGCGGGTCGGCAACGCTGAAGCCGAATTCGAATCCTAACACCGCTGTTTCCGAAAGTAGACTGTCATAGACGGCAAACGGAGCTTGACCTTCGCGAATATGATTCAGCGGAACATGCTCGACGCCGCTATTCGCATCGTACAGAACAAGATGCCGCTGGCTGAACGTGCCGCGCCCGCTGTCCTGTCCGCTGAGACGGACGGGTGTTCCTTCCGCAACGAGAGAGCCGAATGCAAGCGCCTCGGCAAACGACCAATCAATCTTTGCATCTCCCTCCAGCAATAATGCGCGCTCGTCGAGAATGCGCTGAAGTTTCGGGTTGATGGCGAAACCCGGCGGCAACGTCGTCAATGCCCGCGTTACATCGTGCAGCGTCTCAACACTGATTGCTGTCGCGCCGCCCGGCTGTGCTTTTGTCAATTCCTCCGGCGTTACAGCAAGCGGCACGTCGGGACGGAAATGCATCTCCCGCTTCTGCGATGCCTCGAACGCCCGCTCATACCGCTGCTTCGACTCGTCGGTGATGACATCGAGTTCTTCTTGTGTGATTAACATTTGTCGCAACAACCGTTCGGCATACAGCTGACGCACAGAAGGATGCTGCTTGATCTTCTTGTACAGCAGCGGCTGTGTGTAACTCGGCTCGTCCCCTTCGTTGTGTCCGTGCCGGCGGTAGCAGAACATGTCAATCACAACATCTTTGCTGAATGTTCTGCGATATTCTAGCGCAAGCCGCGCAACCCGGACACACGCCTCCGGGTCGTCTCCGTTGACATGGAAAATCGGCGCCTGTACCATTTTTGCAACGTCTGTACAGTAGGGCGTTGAACGGGCATCCTCCGGCGTCGTCGTAAAACCGATTTGATTGTTAATGATGAGATGAATCGTGCCGCCGGTCCGGTAGCCGTGGAGTTGCGAGAGATTGAGAGTCTCGGCAATCGTCCCTTGTCCCGCAAACGCTGCGTCGCCGTGAATCAGGATCGGAATAATCTGTTGATGTTCAGCATCGCCCATGCGTTCCTGCTTTGCGCGCACGATCCCTTCCACCACGGGATTCACCGCTTCAAGATGGCTCGGGTTCGGGGCAACCGAAACGGCAATTTCTTTTCCCGTCATACTGCGATGGGTTCCGCTCGCGCCGAGATGATACTTCACGTCGCCGGAGCCTTGCGTGCTGCTCGGATCGACGTAGCCTTCAAATTCGGAAAACAATTTCGCAAGCGATTTGCCGATCGTATTTGCCAGAACATTCAGCCGCCCCCGGTGAGCCATGCCGATTACGGTTTCCTTTGCTCCTGCCTCTGCTGCCTCATCTAATATCACATCAAGAATCGCCATCATCGTCTCGCCCCCTTCGAGGGAGAAGCGTTTGTGGCCGATGAATTTTGTGTGAAGGAATTTCTCCAATCCTTCCGCTGCCGTGAGCTTCCACAGAATTTGCTTGCGGAGTTCGTTCGTGAGCGGATGCTGGTTGCGGACAGGTTCCATCCGCTCCTGCAGCCATTGTTTCTGCTGCGGATGCTGAATGCTCATGTACTCGACGCCGATCGTGCCGCAATAGGTTTCCCGAAGAATGTCAAGACTCTCCCGCAACGTTGCACGCGGCTTGCCGCCGAGTCCGCCGGTGAGGAATTGTCGATCCAGATCCCAGATCGTCAATCCGTAATATGCCGGATCGAGTTCGGCGTGATGATGCGGCTCGTTCACCAGCGGATCGAGATGCGCGAGCAGATGCCCGCGCACGCGGTAGGCGTTGATGAGCTGCAGCACCCGCGCCTGCTTTTCGATGTATGCTTCCGTCTGACTTGCCCCCGCGTACGCCGGATGCTGATCGGTTTGCCAGCGCACCGGTTCATACGGAATCTTCAGATCGGCGAAAAGCGAATCATAAAAACCATCTTCACCCAACAATAACGCATGCAACCGCGCAAGAAACTGTCCCGACTCGGCTCCCTGTATTACGCGGTGATCGTACGTGCAGGTCATCGTCATCACTTTGCTGATACCGAGAGCCGAAAGCGCTTCATGTGACATGCCGTGATTTTCCGCCGGATGGTTGATGGCACCCGTCGCAATGATGGCGCCCTGGCCGGGCATCAGCCGCGGAATCGAAGCAACCGTTCCGACGGTTCCCGGATTGGTGAGTGTGATGGATGTTCCCTGAAAATCGGACGGGTCGAGCGCGTTCGTGCGGGACTTGCGGATGATGTCGTCATACGCGGCAACGAATCCGGCGAAATCCATCGCTTCCGCATTCTTGATGTTCGGAACGATAAGCGAGCGTGTGCCGTCCTTGCGTGTCATATCAACGGCAAGGCCGACGTTGACATGCGGACGCTCGGTTTTGTGCGGCACGCCGCCGATGCGCGCAAACGAGGCGTTGAGATTCGGGTGGTCGCCCAGCGCCTTCACCATCGCCCACGAAATGATATGCGTGAACGACAACTTGCCTGCCCGTCCGCCAGGCGGGCCGCCTGTGCGTATCGCGAGATATTGATTGAGCAGCCTGCGGTTTTCCTCCAACACCTTCACGGGAATCGTCCGCACCGATGTTGCCGTCGGCAGCGCGAGACTCGCTTCCATGTTCTCGACAATTTTTGCCGCGACGCCGCGGATGGCTGTTGCTTGTTCGGGTGAAGGCGGTTCGGGTGATTTGGGTGACGGAGTTGCGGGGAGAAGAAGTGTGGGTGTTGCCGAGGGCTGCGACCCGTTGCCGTTTCCTTTTTGCGATCCGAGAACGGAGGCAAAGTATTGCTGCCAGGTTGTGCTGACGGATGCGGGATTCTTCAGATACTCTTCAAGCATCTCCTCGACGAGCCCGGCGTTCGGGCCGAATTCCTCAAGAATTGCCTGCAATTGACCGGCGTTGGGTTGCATACGAACACTCTGTGGATGAACAGTTTCTGCTGAACGAAGATAAGAAAAGGGGGTGTTGTAAGCCAACCCGTCAAGAAAGGGCATTGCCAAGCCAAAACCGGAGAGATTTGCCAGTACCAGAAAAATACGTCACCCTGAGCGAGCGTTTTTCAGCGAGTCGAAGGGTGTCCGGCCTTGAGGTGTTATTCTGACAGGTACTTCTTCAAACCTATTGGATGAAGCAAATGAAAAAGATAGAAGTTCTTTTCGTGCTGATCCTGATGTTAGGATTGGTAAGTTGCAAACAGGATGTCGCCGGTCCTCCCGATACAGCAGCTTCAGTAGCCCCGACAATCAATCAACACCCGTCCGATGTAACTCTCGTTGTGGGTCAAACCGCAACGTTCACCGTCAGTGCCACTGGCACCGCCCCCCTTTCGTATCAGTGGAAAAAGCATGGAGATAATATTGCAGGCGCAACAAGCGATAGCTATACGTTCTCAGTAACATCCGCTGACTCGGGGAAAGAGTTCAGATGCGTCGTGGCTAACGCCGCAGGAAGCGCAACAAGCAATCGTGCTGTTCTAAATGTTGTGCCTGTGCCTGTCGCCCCCACCATCACTGTTCAGCCGGTTTCTCAAACGGTTGTGTCACCCGGACCTGCGACGTTTACTGTCAGCGCCACCGGCACAGCTCCGCTTTCCTATCAGTGGCAAACACTCTCCGGTGGAAGCTGGACAAACGTGCCTGGAGCCACAAACTTCAGAATCACGTTTGACTCGACTGACTACGGTCAGTCGGGAATGCAACTTTGTTGCAAAGTCAGCAACTCTGCCGGCTCGGCGACAAGTGATCCAGTGACTTTAACGGTAGGCATCGCTCTTGGGAGCAATTACTTGGGAGGGAAAGTTATCTCTCTTTCATTTGATGGTTCCACACCACGTGGCTTGATCGCGGCCAAACATGACCAGTCTCGCGGTGTTCTCACTACACCACAAGAACGGCAACAGCTTTGCGCCGCATACGGTGCTGAGTATCGGCTCCCAGCTGATACTACAGAACTTAGGTTACTCAAAGTAGCCAAAGATGCAGGGCTAGTGAAGAACTTCATAAGCCCTCAAAATGCTCCGGAAGGATTCTACATTAGTTCAATGGCAGAATTATATCAAGGACAACCTATTGTGTTGGTTTTGGCACTTAACCTAAACTATGAACGATTCGGATGGGCACCGGCCAATACCTCACTTAATGTTCGAGCTGTCCGGAGTTTCTGATCCCTTTTCTTTTTTTACAAGCCAGCAAGCAGGATACTCCTGCCAATACTGGTTTGAATCATCTTACCGCTTCAAACATCAAGAGCCCTGAATGTTTAGTTCAAGGCTCTTTCTTTTGAGTGGCTATTGGATTGCAGAAGATAGCAAGGAGAGTCCTGCTGCAACCTACTTCCTGCCGGCATGCTTCAACTCATCCACCAGCGTTGTCACTTCGACAAAGGAATTCGTCGTGGATATATTGTTCATGAAATCGTAATATGCATAGAGAGCCTGATGCCCGTTATCTCGATGTTCTATGGCATTGTTGTGTTGATGTATTACTTCGACAACAAGCAGCACAAGATTTCAGGGATTGATAGAACCACTTCCTCATCGCCGTATTGTGCGTGAATGTGAGGCAGGAGCCATCCTCGGCGGAACGCTCCCATCAGCAAAGTTGAAGCTGGCTCAAGCATGGATTGAGATTCACAAAGAAGAGCTCCTTGCCAATTGGCGCCTCGCAATGGAGGGGCAACAAGTCTTCAAAATTGATCCTCTGAAGTAACTGCAAATGAACAAAGTCGTGTCTGTGATACCTCAAGACGATTACTCGCTTCTCCTCGCGTTCGAGAATGGCGAGCAACGCGTGTTTGATGTCCGCCCGTATCTTGACAAAGGGATCTTTGTCGAGTTGAAAGACATCAATTATTTTCGTCAGGTCCGGGTTGCGTTCAACACAGTGCAATGGCCTCACGAACAGGACTTTGCCCCTGAGACACTTTACCTCGAATCGAAAGTACTTGTGAACGCCCAATAGCGCGGTTTTTTTACCTCAACACCACAAGCTTCTTCGACTGAACGATAGTCATACATCCCCCTTGATAGACTGAGTGATGAAATTGTCGTAGGCTGGAAACGTGGCCGGTACAGGTCAGGCAACGGGGCAAGTGTGACAGGATTTCGGCGGTAGGCATGAAGTCTCCTGTGTTCAGCGAATCAGAACTGACTGCAAAATAACCAAAAAAACCAAACCGAATTGTAAGAAAAATCTGCGACCCTCGAGAAGAAAGAATCCCGGCTCACACCGGGATTCTTTTGTTAGAAAACTGAGGCTGTTCAACTCTCTACTTCAGCACCATCACCCTCCTCGTCGCTGCAGTATCCCGCTTCAAGGCAGTAGTTGTCTCCGCCCCACACGCCGCCATAAGGTGCTGCCTTCACACCAAAGAACGTGAGGTTTCCATGTGAGTACCAATTCACCATTCCGTAATGGGTCGACATCTCGCTCACGACTTCCGTGCCAGTGTGTGGTGGATTCTGATCCCAAATCGTGTGCGAGATTGCAGGTGGGTAGCGTGGACTTACTGTTGATGGATGTACCCAGATATTGTTTCCCTGTACCCAGAACGACCGCGTCAAATACGAGTAGTCTCCTCTGCCGACATTGATCTCGTAGGCCAGGACTTTTTCGACCCAATTCGCAACATCGGCCGGAGCCGAGCACGGAATTCTGCCAACGAATATCTATGGGTTATAGTCGGGATGGTCGTTGTTTGGTTCACCGTAGCGAAAATCTCCATCAACATTCCAGTTACCGTTGAAATCGGCAAAATAAAGATCGGCGGGGATTTTATGTTCCGTAATCGAGGTATCGCAGTTATCCCATTCAGCACCAATGCGAATAGGAACAACGGTTTCATCTCCTGCGAGCAAAGCCCACACGGCTCCAGATTGGTACGCATCGAAAAGATACTGCCGCACTTTGCCCGCGTTGTCGAAGATTCCGGAAATCAAATCCCCGGTGTACGAGCCATAGATTTCTTCAGTTGTGACAATGCCGATGTCAATTCCTCTGCGCTTCTTCCACGCAACGAAATCGTTGAAGCTTGATGCGAGATTAGCGCTTGTAACGACAACGTACTTGTGTGAACCAAGATTGGCACCCATCCCTCCACCTGCGGTGATGGACAAAGGTCGGCCCTGATACGCCGGGATATCCTGTGGATTTGCCACCAAGTCTCTGAGAATAACGTCATATATCTTTTGTGCTCTGCCACTTCTTCGTTGCACACGGAATGGGGTTGTTCCCTGGCCTTCCTTCAGTTGAACAGCGATCGTTGCAGCGCGAAGAAATGTGAGCCTCCCGGTAGAAGGGTCATATTGAACGGGATAAAGTGCAAGCGTAAGTATGTGATTGCTCCCATCAAAATAGCCATCATGGAATACGCACACGCGCTCGCTGGGGTAGTTACTGTTGGTCGAATAGATAATTGGGTTTGGTCCCGTGAACCGATTGCCAAGAGCTAATCCTGATATTGGTTCATCGGATTGTGCAGGGTAAACCTCGAAGGTTCCGGGAAGTTCTACTTCCTGCGCGTCGTCAAGCGTGATCTCCCGTATGTCCCTGTCGCCGGGAACAATGAGGTTCACGAATTTCCACTGGAAGTTCAGGATTGCCAGGCTCGTTGGTTCTCTGGAGATTGCGCATCATCAGCCGGGCGTACACCCTGCCATCCTCACCTGTGACGTTCGAAATAGTAAGATCAGATGTCTCAAACGCTACTGTATGATGTACCTGTGCTTGGAGCAACAGTGGCATCACCATCAAAGCAAAGGCCGGTAATGTGAAGGACTTCATGGCTTTATTCCTCCTGTGAGTTATTTTGCCGATTGTGAACTTGATGCATAACGGGGTTTGATGTATATTCAAAACAAAGAGCCCTTCAAGGATACACTGCATCCCTTGACGTTTCTCTTGCCGGAGAACAATAACAATAGGTTGCGGACCCTTGGGGGCTCAACTATTTTTCTCTTACATGGAATAGCACTCCATTGTTAGATTACCGTAAGTTCGTATCAAATGACCATAGGAATATTTAGAATTAGCTATTTCCTTCACGAAAGGAGGATATTTCTATGGCGCTATCCAACCCGAGCAAA
>JAANMV010000176.1_pt1 | contig 78062 bp, 85 predicted proteins | sample 7279661 | NCBI WGS metagenome assembly JAANMV01 (sample SAMN14094540, study PRJNA606508) | bioreactor metagenome | isolation source: A lab-scale SPAN reactor treating ammonium-rich wastewater day 121 | place: Ireland: Galway | collected 2017-05-16 | reverse complement strand
CTCGGGGAAGAGGCGGCGCGGCGGCAGTTATCGCAGCGTCCGGAGCCGCCAATAGGTTCCGGCCAGGAAATTAGTTTTCTAAGCCCGACAAACTGCTAGTCACAGAATCCGTCGCCCGCCGTGTGGCCTCACCCAACGGCACGCTCAATCTCAAAAAGCCTTTCGTGTTCATATCAATACGGCGCGGCAATCGCCCCGAACTTCATGCCGTTGAAATCGTGCAAAAGTTTTTCACCAACAAGTTTTCCCGAACCCAATCTCGCGGCGCAAAGCCGGCCTTCCGACGCCCACACCAAACGGCCATCCACCAAGTCCGCCCACTCCCATTCAGGAAAGGCCAGAATCGAGCCCGTGGATTCCCGCGAAGACATTGTTCGGTTGGTGTGACATTTATGACTTTGAGTTTATTGAAGGCCGATGATTTTCACGAGCGCAGATTGCTTTCCAATATTTCTTTCGCCCCGACCGGGCTTGATTTGTTTCGGATTGATTACCCAGGGCCGCGCTCGTTTTCACGTCGCTTGCCCTGGGCTATTTTCTTTCGCCCGTTCCGGGCTTCGGTTTGTTTCACTCGTTAAGGAACAATCTCCACTCCGCAACGCCGTGGGCGTTGCGAATGAGCGCCGTTACCGGCAGTTCCTTCGGCGCTCGTGGGACGCTGAGGAGTTTCAGGCCGGCTTCGTGCGGCAGCCGATTGCCCTTGCGGGTGTTCACGTCCTTGCTCGACCACACGAGGTTTTCCCACGTGTCCGTCCCGCCGCGCGAGCGCGGCAGAACGTGGTCGAGGCTGCCTTCGTCCGGCTTCAACAATTTGCCCGTGTATTGGCAGCGATTACCATCGCGCTCGCGAATCGTCTTGGAGCAGAGCTTCGGACGCTTCTTCGGCACCTTGGCAAAGTTCACCGCCACAATCACGGTCGGCACCCGGATCGCGCCGCGCGCGGTGCGCACGGCGTAGTCGCCCTCACGCACTGGCAGCGTGATCCACTCGTCCCAGGTCACCGGACGGAGTGCTTGCGCACGGTCATCTTCGCCTAGCTGGATGTCGAGCGCGGTGGCGGCGTTTGTTGCCATTTGGCAGAACGCGTCTGCAGGGGTGCGAATGTTGATCGCCTGCCAGTTGCGGTTGAGCACCAGCACAATCGTCTTGTTCAGTATGTCGGTCATAATCTTTCTGATGTAGCTGCGTCTCGTGAGCGCGCGGCAAATTCTCTTTTCGGCGCTGTCGTGATTTCAGCCGCGTTCTCACGAACGCAGCCACGAGGAGGGAGGTGTTTGCTCTTTATTGATGGCGGAATCGTTCTCATCCTCCTCCTCGTTCTCGTAATCGAAAATGGAAATTCGAGGACAAAGACGGGGACGACGGACGAGGAGGATTTCAAAATGGCCGCTCGGGAAGGATCTGTCCCCTCGATTTCTGGGTGTAGGCCAGACGTGATGCTGTTGGGCTTCCCAAGCCTTGCAAAATGGATGCCCCAAGCTGGGCGGTTCGCTATCGCGAACTGCAATCACCACCGAGCGGTCGAAGCTCGACCTGTCAAAATTGGCCGGGAGTATGTAGTTAACGCAAATTGGCATTCTCAAGCCGCAGCCCCCAAAGGTGGTTAAGCGAAAAATTGGGGCATTTCTATTATCCAAACCAGCCGCAATGCCAGTGTGCTGGCTCGTTTGCGTTAAATACATACTCCCGAAATTGGCTGCCTCGCTTGGATTCGCACCAAGACCGACGGGGTCAAAACCCGGTATGCTGCGTGTTACACCACGAGGCACTGGAGGGACGAAGATGGAGAATTGCGGATGGAGGATCGCAAGTGTCCCTGCGCTACGGCCATCCTCCATTGTCCATTCTCCATCCTCGCCGCGAAAGCTGGTGGAGCCGGAGGTAGTTGCAACCTCACCAAGTCGGATTAAAAGTCCGATGCCGGTCTGCTGTGGCTTCGACTCCGAAAACTGAATGGCCGCAAAAGAACGCAGAGAACACGAAAGTTGAAATCCCCTTGCGCTCTTTGTGCGTCTTTGTGGCTAAATCGAGATGGTGCTCGCGGCGGGAGTGGGCTTCCCAAGCCTTACGAGTTGGTTGCCCCAAATGGGATGGGTCGCTGTCGCGAATCGTAATGCACCTGCACTGGCGACGTTCTCGACGTCGTGCCTCTGCCTTGGGCTACGCGAGCTGCTGGCGCAGTGCCAAAAAGAAAGGAGCCTCCAGCCGGCGTTGCACCGGCAGGAATGTGCTTCCCAAGCATTGCCAGTCAGGTGCCCCACATGAGCTTGGTCGCTACGCGACCTGCAATCTTTACAAAAGAGATCCGCAGGCTGCTGCGTGGAGGCGGTCAGGATGTCACGCGCGCTGGCGACCCGCATCGCCGCGGAATGCCGGCTGTTCAAAGCATCGGTTTGAGCCAGGAAGGGGTCGGCTCGTTCCACTGGACTTGGCGGCCATTCAGATACGTCGCAACGTGGCGGAATGGGATTCGCAAGTCGTCGTTGTCGAAAACAAGCACGCAGGGCAGTTCCCGGATGGCGAGCGCGAGGTTCGCGAGCGTGCGTGGAAAACGCTCAACCAATTTCTCCGCGGGAACGTCGTGCCCGCCTTGGGAGACGCGCATGGCGACTCGTTGTTCGGAGGCGTCCGCGTCTGCGATTCCAACAAAGCAGAGGACCACCGCGTATCCCGTCTGCGCCGTGTGTTTCAGAAAGCCCAGTTTGTCGCCGACGGGATCCGAGAACACGGTCTCGAAAATGAAGCTCTCGTGCTGGTTGACCAGTTCGGTCCGGAGCGCTGTGATCATCCGGGCGGCTTCATAAGCGTCCACCTCCAATTCCCTGGCCATGGCATCCGCGTTGAGAAATCGCAACCCGCTGGATTTCAGGTGCGATTCGAATAAGGTGGTTTTCCCGGCGCCATTCGGGCCGGCGATGGCGACCACAATGGGGCGGCGATCCAGATACTCGGTCCAGGACGCCGCACCTTTCGCAGAACCGCGTCCCCGTTTCACCGTTTTACCTTCTTGGCAGCTTGGAATTCGCGGTTCACAAAGCGACCGACCGTGCGCTTGCCGTTCGACTCGATCCTGACCAGGAGACCTGGTGAATTGGCCGGTTCGTAGTGCGGATACGGAAGTTTGTTGAGATGTTCGGTCACCCGCCGCCGACCTTCCGGCGAATCCACCGAATTCAGGCAATCCGAAAGCGGTTGAGAATCCCCGGCTCGCCGGAGCGCCAAGGCCTTGTCTCCTCGCAAAAGTGGCTCAATGGCGCGCCCCAATCTGGCCCAGAACTCAATTTGCCCCGCGATGGATCGTTCCGCGACTTCTCCCGTAAGCCGGGCGTCGAGAATCAAAGTGTCGGAAACCTTAACTGGCTGACTCATGGCATGAAGGTAGCAAAACGCTACCCGGCTGTCAATTGATCGCTTCGTTGACGATCCCATTCTGAAAGTGGTCGCAGTCTCCGGTGCTGCCCCGGACACAGCGGGCTTATGAAACCCACTTGAGCACTGGCTCGACTGCGGTCCTTGCGGACGGCCAAGAATGGAGCCCTCACGCGGAATTGCACCGGGCTAATTCGCTTACCGAGCGAATGCATCGCTGACAATGCTTTGAGGGCTTGAAAGTGGCGTCCCAGACCGGCTTCGCTCCGGTGATCTCCTGCTTGAGACGCAGGCGTGTTGGCTGGACTACACCACAGGGACACAAATGGTGAGGGCAGAAGGACTCGCGCCTTCGACCTGATGCATGTGAAGCATCCGCTCTGACTGGCTGAGCTATGCCCTCGGGAAAATGGTGGGAGCGAAGAGCGCTGCCCTCTCTACCTCTCGCATGTCAAACGAGCGCTCTGCTGATGAGCTACGCTCCCCTAAAGTGGAGCGGGTGAACGGAGTCGCACCGTCGTCTCGGCCTTGGCACGGCCGCATTCTGCTGTTGAACCACACCCGCGAAATGGTGCCCCCAGCCGGGCTCTCACCGGCAGCCTGACGCTTAGGACGCGCCCGCTCTGTGTATTGAGCTATGGGGACAAAATGCTGCGCGCGTCCGGTACCCGCGCACTTCAAGAAGACGATTCGGCCCGCTCGTCCGGTTGACCTTACAAATGGGTGGCCCGGCAATGAGAAATCACTTCATAATTTATCGGCTGGAGGAACTCAGCGCCCGGCGTGCGCTCCGAGGATTGTCGCCGCGCTTTGGCGCTCTTCCGGTCGAAAACCGAAACGATACTGCGTTCGGTAATTTTCGCGCACTGCTACCAGACCCCCACGATTGTGCAAGTCGTACACCACCGACCAAACCGTCTCGCCCCGGACGCGCTCCAGCAGCTTCATGGCTTCGGCATCTGAGGGCAGCGGGTTCGAGGCACTCAACGCTTCATTGAGTTTCTTATAGCGCGAAAACGAAGTCCGCGTCTCTGGATTGGAAGGTCCGCCTTCGAGAAAATGCTGGGTCCGAATCTGCGGGGTATCGTGACCACGAGTGAGCCGTAAAGCGCCCTCAGGATAATCAATGACCAGCCAGTTGCCGTCCGCGTCGGCCACAAGGAAATGGTGCGAGATCGTGTCGAAGTTCCGATCGTAGAGGCTCACAGTCTCCGCAAGGCGGGCGACTTCCTCGACGTTCCGGCAGTTGTCCAGCGCGCGGCGGATGAACAACAGCACAAACGTCGGCTGGCGATCCTTCGAGTGTTTCACCCGCCGAATCGGCGCCGCCGCAATGGCGATGGCCAATCCCTGCTCGTTGATTCCATCCGCCGCATAGAACGGCAGCGTGTAGAGAAATTTGTGCTTCAATTCGTCTGAGGGCGCGGCGCCCGCTGCCAGCAGGTTGCGCAGGTGTTCGCTGACTTCATCCGGACAAAAGGCGAACGAAGCGTATTTTCCCGGCGGCATGAACTTGGCCAGGATTGGATACTTGTCGGGACGGTCGAAGTTGCGTCCCAACAGCGGTCGCTCGTCCTGAGTCCGGGCGGTGAACAGACTGCAACCGTGGGGCCGGGCCAGATCGGCCGCCTTCTTTCCCATGTAATCATCCAGCCACTGCAGCCGAGCTTCGTAATCGCCGTAGCTCGTCACCAGATACAGGTTGCCGACCTTGCGGATGCTGTGCAGGGTTCGGGTGTCCGCGTTTTCGCCGGAATCGGAGTTTGGGAACGACAACTCCTCGATGCTCGGCTTCGCGGTGGATAACGCGAAAAACCACGCGCCCGCGAGCAGGACAACTGCAATCGCGGCGAGCCAAACGAGCCGGCTTCGCTTGAGGCGCGGAGTGGGTCGTGTCACGTTCATCTGAGTTTCAGCATTCATGGTGGTGGCATTGGTTTGCGCTTTTGGAAAAAACCTCGGAGTGCTGGAACGTCGAACTTCCGAGCGTTTATCTTTTTCTCAAATCACAACGCCCTGCTTCTCCCCCGCTCTTGGCAGAAACCGACCGTTTTTTGCATTCACCAACCCGGCAACGATACACTGAAGGACGGCGGGAATGTGCGTTTAACGAAAGGCGAACTGACCCGAAACGATCCTACTTGCCTTTGTTCTTTTGCCGGAGCGCCGGGTTGGCCGGAAATTTCTCCGCACCGATCTGCCAGGTTGCAGCGGCATAATCGGACTTGCCCATTTTCTGATATTGCTCGCCCAGCAAGACATAGGTCTGCGCGAACTCGGGCTGCGGCGACATCCTTTCCTGCTGGTCAATGAGGTTGGACATTCGCTTGATGACTTCTTCGCCTTTATTCAACTCGAGCGGCCAATGAGACATGGCGGCCGCTTTGAAGAATTGCGCCTCCCAATTAGCGGGGTCGAGTTTCAGCGCCGCGTCAAAACTCTGGTCGGCCTGCATTCCCAGGATCCCCATCTCGCTGATGGCTCCTCCGGACTGGGCCACGACGCCCGCTTTTTGAAGCTGCGCCTGACCCAACGCGGCTGGATGCGTGGCCGAATCCGGATGATCCGCCACGCCTTGCTTCAGGGCCTCGATGGCTTGGTCCAATTGACCGGCATCACGGAGTTGTTTCCACGTCGCCTGTTTTTGGTGGAAGCTGGCTTGCGATGAAATCAAGGTGTCCATTGCCCGAGTGAATGGAGTGGATTGTGGAGCCGGGGTGACCTGATGTTCAGGTTCTGCGGCACTGGAAACTGGAACGGCGTCTGGATCCGGTTCAGCCGCGATCTCTGAAACAGCCCTGATCGGTTCCTCCGCCGCAACGGGTAATCGTTCAAGCCGCGGATCCGTTTCACTGGATACCAGCTCGACGGCCAGCGGCGGAGACGTTTTCTGACGGTTCAGATAAACGATCATTCCGGCAACGAGAACAATACCGCCGGTCAATATAATAACGAATGATGCTTTCACGATTTCGACTCCGGCCAGTTCAGTTGTTCTCCGGTTGCGCCGGCCGGCTGGGCGACATCCGCCACAGGACGAAGAATGGCACCATCCAGAACAAATTCAGCCAATGCCAGTGGCGCATGATGAATTCGGCGCAACGGAAGAGCGGGCTGGGGAAGATGAATTGCCTGGCGATTTCGTTGTTCGCCTGGGCGGCCATGGCGAATTTGCCCAGGGCAAAATCGTGGGCGCAAGCGAATGCTCCCACCGCCGCGCTCCAGCCGATGGCGAAACAGCCATTAAACGCCTGCCAACCGACGACCAGTCCGCCAAACAGTGGCCAAATGCCTGCCGCGATGCCGCCCAGCGCGACGACCCCGACGCCCAAACCCCCGAGTGAAAGCAGCCCGATGGAAAGTCCGCCGATACTGATCGGCCCAATCGCCGCGGCGCCAAATGCAAAAAGCCCGCCGATCGCCACATGGCCCACAGCAATCCAAGCCTTCACCGGCTTGTTCAAAACGGCAAACCGGTCGCCGATTCGGATGTGGACGAGCGGCAGCCCGAACAATTTTGCCCGGCTGCAAAATTCCCACGCCGGTTTCGGCATGATGCCCGCGTATTCCTGCGCCAGAACGCGAGAATGGTATTGGTGGCTTTTTCGCGATGAAGCGATCGTGAGGACAGCCATCGTGGGCAAGAGAATCAGAACCAGGCACGCGCCCAGAACGCCGGACAAAAACGAACGATCCGTTTGATTACGAGCCAGCCACAGGATCACCGCCGTTAGCGGAATGAACAACGCGAGCGTGATCGCGCCGAGTTTGGCGTAAAAGGATTTGATGCCGGCTCGTTCTTCATCTGAATGCGCTCCAGCCAGCGTGACTCGATACGCAAGGTAATTTGGGATACATGCAATCAACGGTCCAAGAAAGGCACCGAGTAGGCCCAGCGCTCCAGCGGCCTTTGCAGTCGTGCCGCCTTTGGCCAGTGCACCTGCCGTTGCCGCCTGGGCCGAAAACGCAAGTCCCGGCAACGAAGCCAGCACGGCCAGCGTGAAAGTCTTCTGCGGCCTCGTCCGCGCCAGCGCCCCTTGTATGAACGCGAGAACCTGTTCCTGTAATAACTTTCGACCCCGGGAAAGGCGCTGCTTTACCGCGTCCTCGCTGAGGTCCAGGTCCTGCGCCACGGCTTCGATGGATTGGTGCTCGCGATAAAACAAGACCAGGGGTTCACGATAGATTTCGGGGATGCGTTCGAGGGATCGCCAGAGAATCGCGGCTTCCTCCTCGTTGATGGCGCGGTCCGTCGGCAGCGGCTCCGGCGAGGTCCATTCGTTCACCGCTTCCAAAGGTTCCGCTTCATGAATCGGTTCGCGTCCTTGGCGGCGGAATTCCTTGCTGATGAGGAAGCGGGCGATGCTGCACAGCCAAGGGCGCAACTTCGCCGGTTCGCGCAATTGCGTCAGTTGGGTCCAGGCCTTTACAAAGGTTTCCTGGGCGAGGTCTTCGCTTTGGCTCACGTTGCCGGTGGCGCAGTACGCCAGCGAGGAGATCAACGTCTGGTACCGTTCAACGATCCGGCGGAAAGCATCCCGGTTCCCGGCCAGGCTTTCGGCCACCAACTCGGCATCGTCGAATTCCGCTGCGTGCATCGTCCCGGTTGTTATCATATCCACTCAGTAAGCACCCGAAAAGCTCCAATAGGTGACAGTGAATTTTTACTTGGGCCTCGCGCCGCCCTTTCGCATGACTTGATTCGCTCCGGTGATCTCCGGCATGAGGAACCCTTGCACGGGTAGAACGCGATTGACTTCTCGTTCCGCAAGGCCCTATTTGACGGACCGTATGGGGCCACTCAGGGCGATCACTTTCGTCGCAGGCATTTGCCTGGCTGCTTTTGCCAGCATCGCGTCGGAGTCCTGGGATTTCCCGGCTGACTTCCAATTTGGCGTTGCTGGTGATGGCCATCTCTCGGAAGTTCTCGAGCGTGTCAGGCGGGCGCATAATCTGCCAGCCCTGGCAGCGGTTTCCATGACTTCGACCGGCATTGTCGAACTCGCGGCCACCGGCTTGCGTGCAGTCGGTTTTCCAGAGCGGGTTACCACCAATGACCAATGGCACTTGGGTTCCATCACCAAACCCATGACCGCGACGGTCGCTGCCCGATTGGTGGAGAAAGGGCGCATCAAATGGGATACGACGATTGCCCAGGCCGTGCCCAAGTTGGCTGCGACAATGCGAGAGGAGTATCGGAAGGTCACCCTCGAAGAACTCCTCCGGCACGAAAGCGGTCTGCCCCGGGATGTGCCAATGGAGTCCCAGAATTCTGAGACTGCCCAGCGACTTCTGCACAAGGGCATGCCCATCTATATTCTTCAGGATTACGATGCGAAGCTTTCGCCGACCGAGAATCGCTTCAAGTGTGCCGCGGCGGTTCTGGCTCTGCCGCCGGCTGGTCCCCGGGGAAAAAGTGACTATTCCAATGCCGGTGTGATGATCGCCGGACTGATGCTGGAGAAAACGACCGGAAAGAGTTTTGAAGAACTCTTCGAACAGGAGTTGCTCATTCCGCTCGGAATGAAATCGATGGGATTTGGACCACCGGGAGTTTCCGGCCAACGCGATCAACCTTGGGGGCACTGGCAGAAGCCGGAATCTTCCAAAGCAACATGGTGTGCGCTGGATCCCGGCGCCCGGTTTGCCGACAATCCGCCCTCGCTCGACCCCGCTGGCAGAGCGCATGCCACTCTTCAGGACATCGCCCGTTTCGCCAGTGCGCATCTGGCTGGTGAACTTGGGAGGACTGATTTGCTGTCGAGAAAGAATTTCCGAAAGTTACACACACCGGCTGGCGCAGCCTGGGGGATGGACTGGTGCGTCTCGACGAGAGACTGGGCGAAGGGTCGCTGGCTTTACCACACCGGGAGCAACGGTCGTTGGTATGCATGCCTGACGATTGCTCCGGATGTGGACTTCGCTGTATTCGCCGCCTGCAATGCCGCCGAGGAGGGCGGAGAGAGTGCTTGCGACCAGGCAGCGTGGGCGTTGATTCAACGATTTCCTCGCACCAAAACCCTTCACCGCTGATCCTCGGATGCGCGATGCGGGATATAAAACCGGCTCGCTTTGAACTACAAGCGCATTGGCGGCCGCCTGCAAGGAATGGCGGAATGTCGTGGAGTGGACTTCCCAAGTCCTGCAAGTTGGATGCCCCAAACGGTCTGGTTCGCTATCGCGAACTGCAGTGCATCACTTGACCGAAGGCGCGCACTGTTTGGCAAACAGGCCCGGTTCGCTTGACCGGTGGACATTCCAAATTAATTCGTCCTCGTCCTCCTCCTCGTGCTCGTAATTGAAAACAGAAATTCGAGGACGAGGACGAGAACGACGACGAGGAGGATTGGGGAAATTGGTCCGCGTGGCAGGGTTCGCACCTGCAACCTTTCCGGTTTGAGCGGAACGCCTCTTCATTGGGCTACACGCGGTAGTGCTCCCGGCCAGATTTGCACTGACACTGCGCGGATTTTAAGTCCGTTGCCTCTGCGTTGGGCTACGGGAGCAAATTGAAATTGGTCGGCGTGAGAGGAATTGCACCTCCAAGGCTCACGGTTTCTGAGACCGGCCTCTCTGCTGTTCGAGGCAAACCACACGCCGTTGAAATCGCAAATCGTAAATCCGAAATCGTAAATATAAATGGTGCATCCGGCAGGATTGGCTTCCCAAGCCCTACAAGTTGGATTCCCAAAGTGGGCTGGTTCGCTGTCGCGAACTGTAGTCCCACCTGCATACTCTCCGCTCGAAGCGGAGGATGATAATAAATTTCACCACGGATGCGGAAATGGTGGGTTGCCTCGGATTACCACATCATGGGATTCTCGAATCGGTTCGTCGCGCTGAACATCTCGCCGCGCATGTGTCTGGACGACGTGGTGAAGCGCATCAGCAACCTGCCATTCGAGGCGACGGACTGCGCCCAGCCGATGATCTGGGCTCGCGTAAACGAGGTGAACGTTTCGGCGTTCATCACCTACACGGACAGCGAAACGTGGGCCGGCAAGATCCATCCGTCGCAGGCCCTGCGTCAGTATCGCAGCGAGTTCGTCGGTGACGCGAAGGCCGTCGTTGTGGGCATGACCTCCAACGGCTTCACGATCGCTGACCCAGACGACCGGGGCATGCTGGACGTGGTCGGTTTCGACACGACGGCCCCCGCCGTGATCGCGGACTTTGTCCGTAACAGTTAATCAACGCGGGCGGAGGCGAAAGCTTTCGCTCGCGCTTTCAATTTCACATCCCGTTGGCCGAGCAGTTCAGGCGGCGGCCTGCAAAGCCGCAAAGGCTGGTGCGATTCCAGCACGGGATTTCATTTTACCGGGCATAGGTGTTGAGAGACACACGCCGGTCCTCCAAACCGGAGTAGAGGGCGCGCTACCCTCATGCCCGTCCAGTTTTCTGGAACACCGAACTCCGATTCGGCTCGAAGGTTGCCGCGACATCAACACGCCGATTCGGAGATCGGCGCTCCAAACTTTCCGCGACGCGAAATCCCGGTGTCAGCGAAGCCGCACAGACTTCGCCGCGGCGTCCCGCAGTCGCGGGATCCCCCTTCGTGTCGCGGTCTTTGCAGACGGCCACCAGGGTTGCAAACTTTGAGAGTGAAGTCCCGGCTCTTAACCGGCGAGAACTCGGTGCGAATCCGAGGCAACCCACGCTTTGCGGTGAGGATGGAGGATAGAGAATTTAGGATGGCTGTTTTGCCATTTTCCATTCTGCAGCTTCGATCTTCGTTTCGAGAGTCGCATCCGTGGTGAAACTACAATCATGCTCCGCTTCGAACGGAGAGTTTGCAGGTAGGACTCCTGCCGGATGCACCAATTCACGGGCAGGTGTTTACTTCGACACTGCGCTGCTTCCCGGTTCTGTGGTTGCGACCCTCTTGAACACGCCAAAAGGCGGGAACAGCCCGAACATATAAGAGATTGAACCATCCGGACTCCGCCGAAAGGCTATCAAGTCATCACTTGTCGTCGCACGAAAGAGTAATGGTTCAATTTCCGACCATCGAGTGGGGGAATCGGGCTTCCTCCAATCTACGAGCTGAATTTCCCCGCTGTCGGAGAGACACTCGATTTGGACATAGTCTCGTTCGCCGTCTCCTGACGACAGTGTGCGGCTCAACGCATACTTTCCTGCGACATCTTTCGCCCCGCTTACGAGTTTCATCGAGTTGGTTGTCTTTTGCAGTGGGCTCATTTGTGCATCGGTAGTGAACCGCTGCAGGTCTTGCAACGTAAGGACCAAATCGCCGGTGCGGTTTTGGCTGACGAATAGGCCAATACCTTCTTCTGGCACAAGGTAAAGCATGCTGACGAAGCCCAGCGCATGCCCAAGACTGAACAGGTATTTTTGCGAACCGTTCGCGGACTCAAACAGTCCGGAGGTGACGCCGCATTTCAGACGCGGCTCGTCAGTGAATTGAACTTGGTGCATGTATTTCCGACTTCTTTCGTTCAGGAACTTCGACCGCGCGTTCAAATGTGCGATCATGAAACGCGCCATATCACTTCCAGTGGTTACCGCTCCGAGCGCGGGATCGATGTTCGAAAACGCATAGTCCATGGGCTCGTACCGTGCATTTTTGAATTGGTAAGCAACGGCGACGGCAGTGCCCTTTTTCTTGGGAGGGGCATAGCCGGTATTGTTCATCTTTAACGGCTGAAAAACCGTGTCACTTATGACTTTCGCGAAAGGCTTCTTGGAGACAATTTCCATAAGGTATCCGGCCAACGCGATGCCATGGTCCGAATACAGGAGGATTTCGCGAGTTCTTTGCCATCGCAACGGTAGGCACTGCCGCAGGTATTCTCCCAAGGGAATAATTTTTGCGGCATTGGTCGTGACGGTCAGGTCCGGAACAAATCTCTCGCGAATGCCTCCGGTGTGCGTCAACAAATCGGTCCATGTAATCGGTCCCGCCACTGTTTCGTCGAAAGGAAATTCTGCGAAGCGCAGATGAGGGCGAATATCATCATCAGGATGAATTGTTCCTTTTTGCGCGAGCCGCATTACCGCCGTTGCCGTAAACACTTTCGACACCGAGGCTATGCGAAACAGAGTTTTATCCGAGTCAACTGCTTTTTGGTTTTCTAAATCTGCAAGTCCGTATCCTTTGTTGAACACAACCTTGCCGTCCTGGACCAAGGTGACAACTGCTCCCGGGACGTGGCCTTGCGCCATACGATTTGTGACAATCGCGTCAATGGATTGCGCCAGTGACTTTGAATCCGGGAACACGGTCGCCACCGGGCTGCCGCAAGCCATCTGGGCACTGACGCAAATGCCACAAAAGACCAATGCCACCAGACTGCGGACCAGAAGGTACTGGCCGAATTCATCCGCCGGGCAAATGGCCGGGCACTTTTTCGCGACGTTCAACATAAATGCGACTTCGATTTGCAACTATTCCGCGCCTGTCGGGTCTATCTCAATGACACCGCCCGGGCAGCAATTTGTATGAAGCGATCTAAATTATCAATCGCTTCGCTATTGTTGCGTGTGGACAAACGAGTTCATCGCATCCCGTTGGGCGGAATAGTTCAGGCAGCGGCTTTCAAGATCGTGAGTGCGAGACGGCCACCAGGGTTGCAAACTTTGACAGTGAAGTCCCGGCGCTTAACCGGCGAGAACTCAGTGCGAATCCTCCTCGGTTGCCGCCGTCACCAACGCCATCGCCGCACTGGCTTCACGCGGAGTCAGGCGCGATCCTGCCACCGAACCGCCGCCCATCGAACCGCTGACGTCCAGGGCCAGGAGCACCGGCTTGCCGCACGGCTCGACGTTTTGAAACGTGGCGTAGAACGCCGCATCCAGTGCATCAACGATCTTCGGCACCGGCTTCCACGTGAGCGACCCCTTGTCGCCCTTGCCCTGCGCATACACCTTTTCGGCGATCAAGACCGCCAACGGGTGGATGCGAGCGCGCTTGAGCAACGATTCGTCGCCCAGCTTGCGGACAATCGTCTTGGCCGCGTCGCTAAACGGCTTGAGCAGGCCGACGCTGGTCATCTTGCCGAGGTTACGGATCATCGCCGTCATCGGCATACGTTCGAGCAAGGCTTCCCACACCTTGGCTTCACTAAGCCACTGCGTCGGGATGGCTTCACGCGGCAGGTTGAACTCGTCAATGAGCTTCACGACCTGGACAACGTTCGTTGCCCGCTTCGCATGCTCGAAGGCTTCGATGAACCTCGGCAGTTCACCGACTGCGGCATACTTCGCCACGCGGTCCTCACCGCGAACCTTGCGCTTCACCTCGCGTTCACCGAGCGAGTCCGCCCCGGTGAGCATCCAGCGGAACACCGCCTCGTGTTCACGGCTTGGTGCCTTCGGGTGGGCGAGCCGGAGCAGATCCGCGTGCGACCAGCCATCGCGCTGCTGATACTTCACGGCCTGGTGCGCGAGGTCCTCGGCACCGCGGTCCACATACCAGTGACCCACGGCGTTGCGGAGACCACGGCCCCAGCCGCGCATGGCGTTCACGTATTCGGCGAAGTGGAACAGGTGCGTGCCGATGCGGCAGACCTTGCTGAGATTCTGGAACGCCAGCGCCTTGGCTTCGACATCACCGTGAGTTGCCACCAATGCCAGTGCGAAGATGGCCGGATCGTTCCTCGGCGCGCGACCACTGTCGCTGAGTTCAACGATGCGGTTCACAGCACGAATGCCATCGGCCTCTATGCAGCGCACAAGCGCATCGTGGTTCTGCTTCACGAGATCGCGTTCGCCGATGTAATACGTGCCACCTTCGGCGCCGAGGATCAGGAAGCGGTCAAGCCGCGTCCAGTCCTCCACTTCCCACGAGTATCCGCCGCCCGAATTGCGAACCTGGGTCGAACCCGGGATCGGCTGCGACTGCGGCGTGACACGTCGGTTGAAAAGCTTTGCATAATTGACAGCCATATTGGCCTCCATTTCGTTTTGCGCCGCCAACTCTCGGCACGATTCTTTGGGTTGCACTGCGGACAAGTTGGTGAACGTGGGAGTTGTCCTTTAACTGAGGTAACCCATGTTCTTCGGCCCGCAGATTGGAGCGCGGGTCTGTGACCCGCAGAATTGTTCCGGTGTGCTGCGGCCACAGAGCCGCGGTCCGTTCACTCGCGGAAAAAAGTGATTCCTTTTGGCGCCGTCGTAACGTCCGGAACGGAGGCAGCAGTTCTTAAAAGCTGCGTCCTGAACCGCACGGACAGAGGTCGTTGCGGCCGAGCTTTTCAAACAGATCCTTGTTTCCGTGAACGACGCGCACGCCGCGTTTCACCTGCGTCTCGGAAGGGAAGCCCCGGCGACGCTTGCTGGTGATTTCGAAGGTTGAATCGTCCGAATCATGGATGTGGTTTGCCATACGGCCTCCGAGGTTGAGGGTTGCGGTTGTAACTTCGCGGCGCGCGCCGCGACAGAATGCGTTACTGACACTGCCGTCGGGCGCTGGTATGATTCCATCATGAGTTCCGATTCCGAGCCGATGGAATTGAATGAGGCGCGCGCGGAGTACTTCGCCCGCTGGGAAGCGGTAGAAGCGTTCAAGGCGCAGGAACTCGCGGCCCTTACGGAGGAACGCGCGTGGGAAATGATCCGGTCGTTACGCCCGTTCGGCGAGCCCTGGCGCGATCCTTCCAACGGAATGGGATTGGTGGAGCAGCAACGCATTTTTCACCTGCCCAAGAAATCATGAGGGGGCTCGAGGAACTGTTGCTTGCGGCAGTCGGCTTCGAGGCTTCGCTGCGCCGTCGGGGCTGGCGATTCTGCTTTATCGGTGGCGTCGCGATTCAACGCTGGGGAATTCCACGATTCACCCAGGATATTGATCTCACCCTGCTCACTGGATTTGGAAAGGAGGAAAAGTTCATTGATGCTTTGCTGAAAGAACTTCGTCCCCGCGAACCGGAGGCCCGCGCGTTTGCTTTGACTCGGCGGGTCTTGCTCGCCAGGACCGCTGATGGCGTGGACGTGGATATTGCGCTGGGCGCGCTGCCCTTCGAGGAACGGACCATCGAGCGGGCCAGCGGTTGGCAATTGCGCGAAGGAGCGACACTGACCACCTGCTCGGCTGAAGACCTGGTCGTGCATAAGGTCTTTGCCGGGCGCGATCTGGATTGGGGCGATGTTGAGCGTGTGCTGACCCGGCAGCACGGGAAGTTGGACCTGCCGCAGATCCGTGCGGAACTCAAACCGCTGCTTGAACTCAAGGGCGCGCCGGAATCCCTGGACAAACTCGAACGTATGCTGGTCACCGTGGAACGGCGATTGAAATCCTCGCCGTAGTCAGGCGAACATGATTTCAGATGGGCAAGGGACGCCGTGGAATTACCCCGCAAAGAAATGCGAGGGCTGCTCTACCATTGAGCTAGGCCGGCATCTGGAGCCGGCCATTGGAGTCGAACCAATTACATGCGATAACCCACAACTTCGGCCCATCAAAAAGGCAGCGGACAAGAAAGCGACTGTGGAATTACCCGGTGTGCTGAGAGTTGCACCACCGTCGCAAGCGACGGACCGGATTTGCGCCGGTATCGCCGGGTTCACGAGAACCCACAATCTACGGCCCGCTGAAAGGACCGACGGATAAGAAACGAACTGGGAGTTTACGTGCTCTACCACTGAGCTACTCCGGCATTTGGTTCCGGAGGCCGGACTCGAACCGGCGACCACGTCGTTATGAGCGATAACCCAATCCTGCGACCCGTCGAAATAGGGAGACGGACAAAAGGCGAGTTGGGAATCCATCAGTTGCCTGATGGTGCAGGGTTCGAACCCGCTCGCGGTTTCCCGCTATGCCGATAACCCAAACTCAACGGCCCGTCGAAATTAACGCTCCCGATGGGAATCGAACCCACGTCTCCCGGACTGAATCCGGGCGTTCTATCGCAGTTGAACTACGGGAATATCCGCGAAGCAACAGATGCCGCCTCACGGACGCGGTTTGTTTGCGGAACGTCTTGGTGACGTTCCGCAGAATCAGATGGGCAAGTGGCGTGATCGAACGGAGGCACTCCATGCCGGGAATCGAACCCGGACCGCCAAGGCTTTCACCATGGACGGTACGCCCTCCGTATGGTGGAGGATAGCCGATCAACTTCGGCCCATCGAAATTGGGGAATGACGGTGAATAACTTCGAGTTGTCTGCGCCTTGAATCGTGCCATTCTATTTCTGCGCGACGAACAGCTCTCATCCAAATTCCGGCGTTGAGATCATTGTGCCGGGGCTGGGATTGCTCTCTGAGCAGGGTCCGCTTGCGGACAGGCCAATCTCCTTGGGCGCTCGTCGCGCATTTGCTTTTTCCCTGGAAATTGGGGTGACCAACCGGATTCGCACCGGCACGAACGCCTTCACGGGGCGTGATGCTGCTGTTACATCATGATCACCATTTGAATACGAGTTTACGAAACTCGCCCTGTAGCTGCTGAGGAACGGGGGCAAAAGCGAAGGCTAAAGGCTGAATGTTCGCCACTTCAGTATTTAGCATTTGGCCTTCAGCCTTGTTCAATCTGGTGCTCTCACGTGGATTTGCACCACGAACCTCCGCCTTCGCAGAGCGGCGTGCAGAACTAATTACACCTTGAGAGCGGTGATAAAATCCGAAGGTCGAGTTCCGAAGGCCGAAAGAAATCCGATCTCCGAAAACTGAAAACCCGCGGCGATAAATTCGGGTCTCGGACTTCGGATTTCTTTCGGATTTCGATTTTCGGCTTTCGGCTTTCCCAGAATGGCATCCGTGGCCGGACTCGCACCGGCTAGGGCCAGCTTGAAGGGCTGGTTGCGCGAGCTGCTTTGCATTCACGGACCGAAAGGCGGGCAGTTGGGCAGGTGAGAAAGTGAGTGAGTGAGAAACATTCCCACCCACTCACCGGCTTCTCCCCGCAGTGAAATGGTGGAGTCGGAGGGTATCGCGCCCTCATCAACCTGCTTGCAGGGCAGGTGCATTACTTGTCTGCCACGACCCCGTGATAATGGCAGGCCGCCTCGGTGCTGCCCCGAGCGGGCTGAGTTTTGGAGACTCTGCTGCGCAAGCTGGCGCGCGGCCTACGGAAAAGTGGTGCGGTTGCCGGGAATCGCACCCGGATGGTGGCCGTCCGCAAGGACCTCCGTGGCGGGGAGGTATTCTGGCTGTTAAATCACAACCGCGGAAATTGAAAGGGCCGGGAGCGCGGCGGTTTGTGGCCGTCCGCAAGGACCTCCCGGCCCATGCCATTTCAACAAAGAACAAACACCTCCTGGCGATCTATTCGATCCCAGCCCGCGGATTCACGGCGGCTGTTTCGGTGTTTAGGGGCACACCTCCTCTGAAGCCCTTAAAATGTAAAAACGTTTCAAACCATCTCGGCGCGCGTCTTCGCTCGCGATGGGCAGACCCCACCGGTGAGGAGTTCGTTCTCCTCAGCGCCATCTTCAGTTTTGCTACGGCTGACATCATCGAGACGTCGCTTGGTTATCGTTCACAGACTGTTCACCTTTCGTTGCCGTCATTCACCATCAGTTCCAGGGAAACAAAAAACCCTGCCTACACGAGGTAAGCAGGGTGGAAAGAACGTTGTTCGATTCGTTACCTGCTCACCTCCGGATTATCCAAGCCTGCTTCGGGGCTTTGCCCGCGATACGACCTGGATAGCCCAAGGCTAAACGCACAGCCGGGGTTCAACCGACTATGACGTGTCGCTTTCGCGACCGACATTGTCGGCCAAATCGTGGCTGATATGTTCATGCAGTATCTCATCGAACGTGCAAGACGAGTAACACACGAACGAGGTTACAGTCCACTTATACTTTGCGGGGGTGGCAAATCTTAAAACCAAATATCCGAATAGAATGATGGAAAGCAGTCGGCGTCGAAACGGTCAGGCGGCACCGTTGCGCGCGGTGGACAATCTGTCGGTGCATGGTGGGTAAGCGCTCAGTGCCGAGTTCCGATTGCGGACGTGACCAGCGCCTGCCATCTTGCCGACATGACTGTTTGCTCGTCTGTCTCTTCCCGGCGCGATGACGTGTTCCGCCGGCTCAATCGCCGCTCGTGGCTGAAGACCACCACTTTGCTTTGCGGTGTGGCCGCGGCCCAGGTCTCCTCCAGTAGCCGCGCGGCCACGGCCCCACTCGTCGAACCCGACTTTCGCATCCGGCATGGTCGCATCCGGCAATCCATCATGGGCTGGACCTTCAATCCGATGCCAACGCCGGAACTGGCGCGGCACTGCAAAGCCATTGGCCTGGTGGCGATGGAAGGCATTGACGCCAAGCATTACCCGATGATCCGCGAACTGGGCCTGGCGGTGTCGTTGGTGGGCAGCCATGGGTTTGCCCGCGGGCCGTTCAATCCGGCGCACCACGAGGAATGTGAACGCAGCCTGCGCGCCGGGATTGATTTGGCCGTGCAGGTCCAGTGCCAGAACGTCATCACCTTCACCGGCATGAGAGAACCGGGCATCAGTGACGAAGCCGGCGCCCGGAACTGTGTGGACTTATGGAAGCGGGTCATCGGTTACGCCGAGGCCCGGAAGGTCAACCTCTGTCTCGAACACCTGAACAGCCGTGACGATACCCACCCCATGAAGGGGCATCCCGGTTACTTCGGCGATCACGTGGATTTCTGCGTGGAACTGATCCGCCGTGTCGGTTCTCCCAACATGAAACTGTTGTTCGACATTTACCACGTGCAGATCATGGACGGCGACGTGATCCGCCGGTTGCGGCAACATCAGAAGGTCATTGCGCACGTCCACACGGCGGGCGTGCCGGGCCGGGGCGAACTGGACGACACGCAGGAACTGAATTACCCCGTCATCATGCGAACGCTGCTGGAACTCAGGTACGATGGTTACGTGGCACAGGAATTCATTCCCACATGGTCGGACAAAGTGCTGGCGCTGCGTCACGCAGCCAAAGTCTGCGACGTGTGATTCTCGACGTTACGTCGTTGCCCCGGTGACTTCGTGTCCGATACGCGCCGCAATCAGGAGTCTTCCTCGCTGGGAGTGGGCTGCGTGCAGAATCAAGAAAGGTGGAGGTTTGTGTCGCCTCCCCTACGCCGCCGCTACCTGCGGCTGCGTCCGGAATCCGCACCATTCCTTGAGCCACCTCCACGCAGCACGCAGGCCCACTTCGCGGGTGCCTTCCAAGCCGTGGATTTTCACCAGTTCCGCTTCATGACCGCGATATCGCGGCGGCAGCAACAACACGCTCTTTGCCTCTTCTCCCTCCACGCGCAGGATTTCGCAGTAGAGCAGACCGCAGCCGGCTTCGTAACGGCCTTCCGGCAGTTCGAGGGTCCGCGTCGGGAGCACGAGCCAGGGACGATACTTGAGCACGAGTTTACCGTCCGCATTGCGGGAGAGCTTGCCGTAGGTGCGAACCGGAACTTTGTTGAGTTGGCGGGCGAGGAACATTTTGTTGGCCACCGGGTCCGGCACAAAGCGATTCCGCCGCAGCGTGAGGTGGTCCCACAGGAGGGTCGCACCGAAATGCGTCAGCCGGAACGACCAGCCCGCAACGAACCACGAGGCAATCACAATGAGCGCCGCCCACACCGCACCGAACCAGGGATTGATGAACGCCGTCAGCGGCACCGTGGCCAGGAGGCCCAGTCGCGCGGCTTTGAGCGCCGTGTCCACAGTCGTGAACGGGCTGAGGACGATGAGGACGTTGATGGCGTTGCCGACGAGCCAGACGATGAAGAAGACAACGAGGGCAGCCGGCACGAGGAGCAGACCGTAAAGCCAGCCGGCGTCAATGGCGCCGAGTCCTGCGGCGCTCAACGTGGTTTCGTCCGCGCCGGTCTCGCGAAAAATGGTCGCGACCAATGGCACAAACAAACCCGCCACCAGCAAACCGCTGATCTTGTTCTCCACGGCTTCCGCGAGATCGAACGGTTTCTTCAGTGCGGTGGGGGCGCCCGCGCCAATGATGTCCTTGGTAGCGACCAGGATCACCAACACCAGCGCCGGCAGCCAGAAGGCCGGGCGTGCATACCACGGCAGGGTGGCGCGCTTTTCCGGCGTGGTCTGGTAGTATTTCCACGCGCCCACAGCGCCAACCCCCAACAGCGGCGAGATGGCCACGCCGGTGATGGTCGAGAGCGCGTGGGCCAGTTCCACGCCGGGGACGGATTTCGCCGGTTTGACCTCGGTGACAGGAGTTGGCGTCACGAGATCGGCGGCGGGTGGCGGAGCCGCGGTGTCCGCAGCGGCCAGGTTCGCGCACAGGAGCAGACTGGCGATCAACAGGAGCGGCCTATTCATGGGTTGAAGATTTCACCGGTTCGCAGTGGATGTAAAGCGGGTTTCCGGGTGTTTTGGCGGCCCGGGCTGCCAGAGATTGGCAGGTTTCGTTTTGGCCTTTGGATGGGCGTTCGGCCCGCCACCGGGGAGAATGCAAATTGTGAATAAAAAGTTTTTGCTTTTTCTGAACGCGCGGGTCCATACTGCGTCCAACAAAGTGCTCGACCAATAGCTGCTTGGGCGATACATCGGTTCCTCACGACCAAGTTAAGTAGTCGGCGTTCATGAACGAACTCTGTTTTGCTGTCGTGGGGACCGCTTCAAATAAGGCGGAACTCCTCTATATCTGGGAAAAGGCCACGCCCGAGGCGAAGGTCATCATCATCCTTTTGCTCCTCTTCTCGATCCTCGCGTGGTCCGTGATGACCTCGAAAGCCATCCAGATGCGGCGCGCGAAACGACTCAACCAGTTTTTCACGAGCGAGTTCAAGAACCAGCCGCACGTCCTGGACATGTTTGACCGCCGCATCCAGGCGGAGGGTTGCCCGTTGTTCATGGTGTATCAGGCCGGCAGTCAGGAGCTGGACGCGCGGTTGAAGGGCGCGGCCGGCGAGGCGCGGCGGAAGAATGTTTCCCTCAAAGCCATGGAACATGTGAAGCGCACGTTGGAGAACACCGTGGCCCAGGAATCGTTGAAGCTGGAATCCGGCCTGATCCTGCTGGCGATTGCCGTGAGCGGTGCGCCGTTTCTCGGATTGTTGGGCACGGTATGGGGCGTGATGAGCACGTTCAGCGGCGTGGCCCAGGCCGGCAGCGCCACCATGGCCGCCATGGCGCCGGGCGTGGCGGCCGCGCTGGTTACTACCGTGGCCGGGTTGCTGGTCGCGATCCCCTCGATGTTCGGGTACAATTGGCTGGTGCATAACTTGCGCGTGCGCACCGTGGAGTTGGACAACTTTGCGCAGGAGTTGGTTTCCAAGATTGAAACGGAATACCTGGAAGAAGAGTAGCGACAGGTGCGGGAGTGGAATTAGGATTATGATTACGATGAAGATTGAGATGGCAAGCGATCAAACCTGCAACCGGGGCGGTCGTTGGGATCGGATTCTTAATCTTGCTCCTGAGCTTGATCTTAATCCCGTGCTGAACCGGCCGCGCGAAACGAATTGAAATGCGACGTTTCTCACAACGCAGTCATCTGGTGACGTTAAGCGAGATCAACATCACGCCGCTGCTCGATCTGGCGTTCGTGCTGTTGATCATCTTCGTCATCACGACGCCGTTGCTGGAGCAGGGCCGGGAAATCAAACTCCCGAAAGGCGGCAGTCCGGATCGCACAATCCGCAACGAAGACAAGCGCACGGTGGAAGTAGGCCCGGGATTTTATATGATGAAGGGCAGCCGGATGACGTTCGCCCAACTCGAAGCGGAGTTGAAAAGGGACGTCCAGGTCAACCCAAACCTGATCGTCCTGCTGCGGGCGGACAGGACCACACCATGGGATCCTGTTTTTCAGTTACAGGACTTGTGCGCCAACCTCGGAATTCCGATTAACCTTCGTGCGGAACCGAAAGGCCGACCATGAATCGTCTGCAGAAGAAATGCCTCGTTGCCGCCACCGGCTTTCACCTGTTGCTGGCGGTGATTCTGGTCGTTGGTCCGGCGTTCCTGTCCCGGAACGACCCGGTGGACGATTTGCCCCTGCTTGAATTCATCCCCGTCATCACCACGGATGAGCAAGTTTCGGGTGGTGGCAGCCGGACGGCCCCGCCGCCACAGCCTCAGCCACCGACACCGCAACCCCAACCACCCAAACCCCAGCCGCAACCGCCAAAAGTGGATCCTGTGGTCAGGGTTGAACCGCCGAAGGTCGTGACGCCCGAACCAACTCCAGTACCGAAGAAGCAACCGCCGAAGATAAGTTTGAAGCCTGTGCCCCGGCCACAGACCACAAAAGCGACCCCGAAGCAGCAGACTCCCCCCCGCGAGGACGCGCAGCAGCGTGAGCAACTCAACGCCTCGTTGAAGGCATTGCGCCAAAATCTCTCCTCCAGCACAGAGATCGAGTTGCCCGGGCCGGGTGGGGGTGGTGTGCCCTACGCCAATTTCGAGCGAGCCGTGAAAAAGATTTATACGGACGCCTGGATCGTGCCGGACGGCGTGACGGATAACCAAGCCACCGTGATTGCCCAGGTTACCATCGCACGGGACGGTACCGTGGTTAACGCTCGCATCATCAAGTCTTCAGGTAATCCCCTCGCCGACCGCTCCGTGCAGGCCACATTGGACCGCGTACGGACCACCGTGCCTCTCCCGCCAGGAACCAAGGAAAATCAGCGCACCCTCACGATAGAATTCAACGTCAAAGCAAAACAATTACTCGGATGAAACAAATTTTGAAATTGGGTCAGTTGGCGGTAATCGCCTGCGGGTTGAACTTCGCCAGCCTGAGTCAGGCACAGATAAAGATTGAAAAAGAAACCCGGCCCGGCGAAGAAAAACCCATCTGGGTTTCCCTCAGCGGCTTCACCGGCGAAGCGGCGGAAGTGATACGCTTTGACCTCTATGTGCAAGGCTTCAATTTCACCAATGCCGAGGCCGCGCAATTCCTGATCAGCGGCAGCAACAACGGCAACCTGACCGGCCGCGTCACCGACCGCTTTAACAATTCCACCAAACTTAATAAGAGCTACAGCGGCGCGGCTCTGCGTCGGCAGGCGCATGCGTTTGTGGATGATTTCCTTCAGTCCATCGAACGCAAGGGCATCGGGCAGACGCGCATTGCTTACAAGGTGGACACCGGGGCCAACGCCGAGATCTACGTGGCGGACTTTGACGGCCACAACGCCCAGGCCATCACACAGGACAACGCCCTGGTCGCCGCCCCTGCCTGGGTGCCGGGCCGATTGGCGCTCTACTACACGTCCTACATGAGGGGCAGCCCGCATATTTACTATCACGATGTGGGAGCGCGGCAGCGCACCGTCTTCGCCAATTATCCCGGGTCGAATATCAGCCCGGCCGTTTCTCCCGATGGCAGCCGCGTGGCGATGATTCTGAGCAAAGACGGCGCTACCGACCTTTACGTGGCAAACAGTGATGGAACGAATCTGCGCCGGTTGACCAAATCGCGCGAGGATGAGTCATCCCCATGTTGGTCGCCGGACGGTCAATGGATTTGCTTTGCCGCCCGGTTGGAAGGTCGCCGCTCGCTGTTCAAGGTGCCGGCGGCGGGCGGCCCGATGCAGCGCATCACAACCGCGGGTGTTTCGAGTCCCACCGAACCGGACTGGTCGCCGGATGGCAGGTGGATCGTGTTCACGCGGCAGGCGCGCGACTTTGAAATCTGCGTCGTGCCCGCGCAGGGCGGCGAGGCGCGGGTGTTGGTGAGCGGCGAAGACCCGTCGTGGGCGCCGAATTCGCGGACCGTGGTTTATGCGCGGCGCAGTGGCGGCAGCCGACGCCTGTCTTTGCTTGACGTGCCTACCAAACAATACAAGGATGTTTCCCGAATTTCGGGAAGTAGTTCACAACCCAGTTGGGCCAGATAGCCCTTCCCAAACGAGAGATAACATGAAAGCGATAAAGTTCACCTATGTGCTGGTTTTTGCCCTCGCACTGACCCTGGCGGCGACCGGTTGTCGCAAAAGCCCCGTGGGTCTGGTTGATCTGAAAGGACAACGGGCGGGGAAACCCGGAGAAGGCCAACTCACCCCCCTGCCGCCCGTCCCGGCAGTGACCCAGGAGGACTATCCTGACGGACAAGTGCCCTTGCCGACTACTGACGGTCGCCCACTGGAGGAGATCTTTGATTTCGATCGGGCGCCGCTGGCGGCCCAGACGGTTTACTTCGAGTTCGACAGTTCAGTGATCAAAGGCAGTGAGCGTCCGCGCGTGGAGGCCGTGGCCGCCTACCTGCAAGGTACAACGGGTGTTGCGCTGTTGGTGGAAGGACATTGTGACGAGCGCGGCACTGAGGAATACAATCGCGCCCTGGGGGAACGCCGTGCGCTGGCGGTTCGTGAAATGTTGGTGCTTCAGTTGGGGGTAAATGGCGGCCGCGTGCATACCCGGAGTTATGGCGAAGACCGGCCGGCGGACCCGCGGCAGAACGAAGCGGCTTACGCCAAGAACCGCCGGGGCGAATTTGTGGTGTTGATCCCCAAGTAAGCAGACGCACTCGAAATCATCGGGGTATTTGCCCTTTACTCCGGGAATGGCCCGGCTTAGTTTAGGCTCGGATTGGAAAATGATATGAATACGATTTTATTAGCGATGCTCGGCTGGCCGGAGATCATGGCCATTCTCGTCATCGTGCTGGTATTGTTTGGCGCACGCAAAGTCCCCGAACTGATGAAGGGTTTGGGACAGGGCATCAAGGAGTTCAAAAAGGCGAGCCGCGAAGTTCAGGAAGAAGTCGAGCGCGCGATTGAAGAAGAGCCTACCCCGCCCGCCAAGTCCGCCAAGTCTGCCGGAAAGTCCGAGCCGGTGGCCGCATCCACTTCCGACACCAAAGGCTGATCCGTTCGTACTCGCCCCCGGCACACTGTGAGCCAGTCTGAGGAAGAAGCATTGCCCGCCTCAACGCAGGAGGAGGAGGGCGGGCCGGTTAAAACTTTCCTGGAGCATCTCGAAGACCTGCGATGGATGCTCATCAAGTGCGTCGTTACCATACTGATAGCGATGTTGGTATGTCTGATTGGTACTAAATACTTGATCGCGATTCTTGAATGGCCGCTGACCCATGCGCCGGAGTTCCTGCTCAAAGCCGCCAAACCACAGCAAGTCCCGATTCTGCTCGGAACAAATGTCCTGGCTTGGCTCTCCCCGGAGTCCGTCGGATTAGGAACCAACGAAACCAGCAAAGTTGCGCTGCGATTAGTCCCAACATTCCAAGGCACCAATCTATCACTTGCCCTGCAAGTTTCATCAAATGCGCCGGCAGGTAAAACAAGCAGATCCCCCGGGCTTATCGGCTTGGGGCCGCTTACGCCCATCATGGTCGCGTTCAAACTCGCGATCTATGGCGGGCTTATTCTTGCCTCCCCTTTCATTTTGTACTTTGTGGGGCAGTTCGTGTTACCGGCGCTGAAGGTGCATGAGAAGAGCATCCTGCTTCGCGCGGTGGCGTTCGGAACGGTGCTGTTCTTCATTGGTGTCGCTTTCTGCTACTTCTTGGTTGCGGGGGTGGCGTTGATGGCCACCGTACAGTTCTCCGAATGGATAGGACTAGGCTCGGAGCAATGGCGAGCGGAAGAGTATATCACTTTCATGTGTCGGTTCATGCTGGGAATGGGGCTGGCATTCGAGCTGCCCGTGGTCATTCTGACGCTCGTCAAAATTGGACTAATCAATTACGGGCAATTGGTGCGGTTCCGTTCCTACGCCATTGTAGGCAACTTGGTGCTCGCCGCCTTCGCCACTCCCTCGGGAGATCCGTTCACCATGTTACTCATGGCGATTCCTTTACAGTTCCTTTACGAGTTGAGCGTCTTGGTCGCCTGGTACTGGCTTCGCAAGGAGCGCGAGGACAAGCCGGTTGGTGAAGCCGCCTGACCAGGCATGTCACGCGCAGACGGGCTTTGTCCAGCTGGTTTTTCCGTTTGTTTCACCCGCCCAACCTCTCTAGCCTCACTGCCCGTATGGCAACCTTGTCTTTCTCGCCGATTCTGGTCACGCGCAACACCTGTCGCATCTGCGGCTCGCGCGCGTTGACCTCCGTGGTGTCGCTGGGCGATCAATACATCGCGGGCGCGTTTTCCGGACCGGACGGCAAACCGCCGGTGCAACGCCGCATCCCGCTCGATCTGGTGCGCTGCGATTCGGGCCAGGACCAGGATGCCTGCGGGTTGGTGCAACTGCGCCACAGCGTGCCGCCGCGCATCCTGTATCGCGCCTACTTCTATCGTTCCGGCGTCAACCAGACCATGCGCGATCATCTGGCGGGCATCACGCAAATGGCGGAGAAAACCGTCAAGCTCCAGGCCGGCGATCTGGTGGTGGACATCGGTTGTAATGACGGCACGCTGCTCAAATCCTATCGCACCCAGGGACTGCGCATTGTCGGAATTGATCCGGCCACCAACATTGTGGAGTACGCCCGCAAGAACGGCGTGCAGGTGGTAAACGACTTTTTCTCCGCGGAGGCCCTGCGTTCGGTATATCCCGATGAGAAGGCCAAAGTCATCACCTCCATCGCGATGTTTTACGATCTGGAGAACCCGCACAAATTCGTGGGCGACATCAAGGCAGTGTTGCACGAGCGCGGCATCTGGATTCTCGAACTGAGCTACCTGCCGCTGATGCTCAAGATGAACAGCTTCGACACCATCTGCCACGAGCATCTCGAATACTATTCACTCGCGCCGATGGAACGGCTGTTTGCCGAGCACGACCTTGAAGTCGTGGACGTGACACTCAACGACATCAACGGCGGCAGCTTCCGCATCGCCGTCGGGCACAAAGGCAAGGTCGCCCCCACCGACGAGGCGCGTGACCGCGTGCAGACGTTGCGGTTGCAGGAATTTGAACTGGCCCTGGACACGGACGCCCCCTACGCGGTGTTCCGCAAAAACATCGAGAAGATTCGCAAGGACCTGCGGGCGTTTCTCACCAAGGCGAAGAAGCAGAAGAAGCTGGTGCATGGCTATGGCGCTTCGACCAAGGGCAACACCATTCTCCAATACTGCGGGCTGACGCCCGATCTGCTGCCCGCCATTGCGGACCGCAATCCGGTGAAATGGGGCAGCCTCACCATTGGCACCAACATCCCGATTATTTCGGAAGACGATTCACGGAAGCAGAAACCGGATTACTATCTTGTGTTACCGTGGCATTTCATGGCGGAATTCAAGAAACGCGAGGCGGACTTCCTCAAACGCGGCGGCAAGTTCGTTTTGCCCATGCCGGAAGTGCATATCGTGAGTTAGGGTGCGAGACCGCGTATGAGCGCGCGAGTTTCCAAGATTTCGTTGATCGTGTTCGTGGTGATGCTCGTGATCTCCAGTTTTCTGCTCTCGGTTGCTGGCGAATATTGGCCTTGCTATGCAGTCGCTGCACCATTCGCAGTCGTGCCGATTGTTGCCGGACCGCGCCGCTATAGGATTTGGGGAGCTATCGGCTTGGCGTTGTCGGCAGTGTTGATTGTCAGCGACATTTCAGCAGGCAAGCAGTTTCGAGCGAGACACAGGGAGATTCAGTTGAGACAATGATGCAGCTTGAATGAGACCGACGGACAGCCTGGCGCAGATCGTAGCGCAGATTTTCAATCTGCCGTATCGCAGAATTGCATTCTGCGAGCGTCTGGAAAGTTGTTCCGCTTTGACCAGCCTCGTGCCAGGCCCGTTTCAAATCGGCGATACAGCAGAGTGCAACTCTGCGCTACGAAATCATGAAAGGCGCCGCCATCACAGGCATTGCCGGCCAGGACGGAACGTATCTCGCGCGCGGGTTGCTGCGGCGCGGTTATGAAGTCCACGGGCTGCTGCAATTCCCCTTCGACCGCGAAGCGCCGGTGCTGCGTCGGGGTGTTGGCCGTGGTGGCCGACCGCAACCCGGTCAAACGCGGCGGCAAGTTCGTCTCGCCGATGCCGGAGGTGCATGGGATCAGCCAGGCTATTAGTCGGCAGCACACGCCATGAACGCATTCGGCCAAACACTGTTCGGAGGCAGCACATTCATCCGGTGGGCGCTTAGTCCGTTCGTTCTTCTTTTCGCCGTGGTGATGCCGTTGCTTGTCGAGAAGTGGACCCTGAAGGTTGGCGGGATGATTGCGGGCATGGAGTTCCTCTGTCTTGCGCTACTTGCTGGCTTCTGGTTGCCCGCGCGCATAGGCCGGTGGGCGTTTCGGAGCCTCGCGGGTGCAGTCTTTCTCGCCTATGCAGGCTACCTCGTTGACCAATTCTTTTTCAGCGACACACCTTTCCGGCTGGTCGGGAGTCGTGCCGAGGTTTCACCGCGCAATGCTTTGCTTGGATTAGTGATTATCGGATTGCCGAGTTTGTGGTATGCAATTTTCGGCAGGTTCACGTTGCGAAAGCCTCAGCCCGAGCCCGAGATGATGGAGTCAGATGATGATGCCGCCTAACACCCCAAGGCGCTGCAGCGCCTCTCCGCCATCCGTTCGAGCGTTGCGGGAGTTCGTGAGCGCATCGTGCGCTCCACCGCCGTAGCCGCCGCAGCCGTCGTGGAGTTGGTTCGGCGACTGAGCGCGCTTGACCTGCAACACGCTGCGGCTAGGGTTCTCGTATGCGACAAGTGATTGTTTATCCTGGCGAGGACGGGTTTTGGGTGGCCGAGTGCCCCAGCCTGCCGGGTTGTGTTTCCCAAGGCGAGAGCCGCGAACAAGCGATCACGAATATTCGTGAGGCGATCGAGGGCTACATTCTTGCGCTCGAGAACGACAGGCTGCCAGTTCCGCCGGAGCATTTCGACGCGATGGTCGTGGCCGTATGAGCCGGCTGCCGCAGGTTTCCGGCCCAGACGTTGTCCGTGCGCTTCAAAAGGTTGGCTTCTTGGTGCGACGGCAGCACGGCAGCCACATCATCCTGCGTCGAGATACTCCCTTTGCACAGACGGTTGTGCCGAATCATCGGCAAATAGACCGCGGCACATTGCGCGCGATTCTGCGGCAGACCGATTTGAGTGTAGCTGAGTTCACGGAGCTTCTATGATCGGGTCGCCGAACAAGACGACTGCAGTGAGCGCGGGCGTATTCGGCGGCGCGGGTTGCTGGACGTTGGTTTCTTGAATTGAATGAAATCCGGCAGACAGCCTGGCGCAGCTCGCAGCGCAGATTTTCAATCTGCCATATCGCAGAATTATATTCTGCGAGCGTCTGGAAAGTTGTTCCGCTTTGACCAGCCTCGTACCAGGCCGATTTCAAATCGGCGATACAGCAGGGTGCAACTCTGCGCTACGGAATCATGAAACACGCCGCCATCACAGGCATTGCCGGACAGGACGGAACGTATCTCGCCCGCGGGTTGCTGCGGCGCGGTTACGAAGTCCATGGCCTGCTGCAATTCCCCTTCGACCGCGAAGCGCCGGTGCTGCGGCGACGCTATCCCGCCGACGAGTTCAACGCCGTCCACTGGCAAACCGGCTCGCTGGAAGACCCGTTCTCACTCGTCCGCTTCCTCAAGTCCGCGCAGCCAGACGAAATCTATCACCTCGCCGGCTTGACCGACTCGCGCCAGAGTTTCCTGGTGCCGGAGGAAAGCGTGCTTTCGATCACGCTTGGCACATTGCGATTGCTGGAAGCGGCGCGGGAGCTTTGTCCGGCCGCCAGAATCTTTCTGGCCTCGTCCGCGGAAGTGTTCGGCCGACCGGTGGAATCGCCGCAAAGCGAAACCACGTTGATGAAGCCCGTGACGCCCTACGGCATTGCCAAGCTGGCGGCCGATCAGTTCGGGCGATTGCATCGCGAGAAATACGGTCAGTTCGTGTCCGTGGGGCTGCTCTACAATCACGAATCGCCGCTCCGTCCAGCGAATTTCCTGAGTCGCCGCCTCAGCCTGGGCGTTGCGGCAATCCAGCGCGGCGAGGCGAAGGAGCTTCAATTGGGCGACCTCAGCGCCGTGCGCGACTGGAGCGACGCGCGCGACATCGTCAATGCGATGTGGCTCTCGCCTCAAGCGGCGCAACCTGGAGATTACGTCTTCGCCTCGGGTCAGCCGCGCACGGTAGAGGACTTTGTGGCCGCAGCCTTCCGCGCCGCGGGACTGGACTGGAAGGAGTTCGTCAAAACTACCGCCCACACGAACCGCGAACAGCAGCTTACTCACGGGCTCTGCGGCAACCCGCACAAAGGCGAAACTGAGTTGGGCTGGAGTCGGCAATGGAGCTTCGAGGCGATGGTTGCCGACCTGGTGCAGGCCGAGTTGGAGGACCGCTCTGAGCTGGAGCGAGCAAACCCGTTGGCCAAGCCGCGCAGTCCTTGAACAACCGCACGCAACCAGTCCACCGCTCCCCCGAATTACTCTTTCACCACCTTCACCGAGCCGGCCTGCGGGTCGTAAACAATTTTCATCCCGACCGGCGCGGGTGGAATTTTGGAGATGTATCGTTCCGCCACCAGTTCATCCAAGTCCTTCGGGTTGCGTCCTTCCTGCACTTGGAACAACTGGATGGCCTGATTGAGCGAGGCGACGTCCACGGTCTTGACGGCCTTCTGTTGTCCCTTGACGAGTGCGCCCAAGTATTCACCTGGTGCGTCCAGTGGATTGCCGCTGGTGCTTGGGGCATTCGTGGTTTCGGTGGGAGATTCTGACTTGCCGCCACAACCGGCAAGGCACACGCCGAGAACCGCCGTGATCAGGAGTGAAGTCTTCATGCACGCAGTGTAAGCCCGCCGGCCGGAAATCCAAGCGGAAGCTGGTGAGCCGCTGGCGGACTGCCGGAGGCGGACGTAGCGCCCTCCCCGCACAAAAGAACAAACCGGGCCGCAGCCCGGTTTGCCTGAATACAACTTTTGTGGGGATCAGGTCAGGGCACAACCGGCGCGTTGGTTGGAGGAACTTCCGGAACTTCCGGAGTTTCCTCTTTCTTGCAGCCCGTCAGCAGGACGGAACCGACCAACGCCAGCAATGCCACAACGGACAACAGTTTTTTCATACGAATGTGGCTCTCCGCCGAATCCGAGGTGGACACAAGCTCCATTTATTGTGCTCCGTTTATTGAAGTTCCCCCCGCCACCAGGCCGCGCGCCTGGCGAATCAAGTCCAGATCAGTGATCAAATCTCCGAATCGCAGGGGCGGCATCCCGCTCTGCCGCTGGCCCAGCAATTCCCCCGGGCCGCGCAGTTTTAGGTCCGCTTCCGCGATGCGAAAGCCGTCGTTCGTTTCCTCCAGCACCCGCAGCCGCTCGCGCGAATCGGGCTGCTTGGCGTCGGAAATCAGAATGCAGTAGGACTCGTGCGCGCCGCGTCCGATGCGTCCGCGCAGTTGATGCAGTTGCGCCAACCCGAAGGCTTCGGCGTTTTCCACCAGCATCACCGTTGCGTTTGGCACATCCACCCCCACTTCGATGAGCGCGGTGGCCAGCAGCACCTGCACCGCGTTCGCGCGGAACGCGGCCATGACCTGTTCCGCTTCCTGGCTGCGCAATTGGCCATGCACCAGACCCACCCGAAACGGCGCCAGCCCCGCCTTCAGGTTTTCAAACTCCTTCGTCACGGCTTTCATCGCGCCCGGTCCGCCGTCCTCCACGCGCGGATAAACCACGTAGGCCTGCCGGCCGGCGGCAAGTTGCTGGCGCAGGAATTCCCAGACCTTGGGCAACCGGTCGCTCGCGCGAATGAAGGTTTTGATCGAACCGCGCCCCGCCGGCAGTTCGTCAATGACGGAGATGTCCAAATCGCCATAAAGCGTGAGCCCCAGCGTGCGCGGAATCGGGGTGGCGGTCATCACGAGCAGATGCGGGTAGCGTCCTTTGCGCACCAGTTCTTCGCGTTGTGCCACACCGAATTTGTGTTGCTCGTCAATGATCACCAGACCGAGCTTGGGCAAACTGAAGCCTTCCTGAATCAGCGCGTGGGTGCCGATGACGAGCGAACCGGGATGCGTGATGCGTGATGCGTGATGGTGAAGGTCCGATGGCTCTGGCTTAATCGCGACGGTTTTCCGGCTGCCCGTCTGTAATTCCACGTTCACTCCCAGCGGCTCGAACCAGCGTTGGAAATTCCGGTGGTGCTGTCCGGCCAGAATTTCCGTCGGCGACATCAGCACCACATCGAATCCACTCTCCAACGCCATCAAGGCCGTGCAGGCGGCGACGGCGGTTTTGCCCGACCCGACATCGCCCTGAAGCAGCCGACGCATCGGGTGTGCCCCGCGCAGGTCTGCGCGGATTTCGCGGAGCACGCGGGTTTGTGCGCCCGTCAGCGCGAATCCCAGCGCCGTCAGAAACGGTTTGATCAAATGGTTGTCGCCGCCACAGGGCAGCGCGCGGGCATTGGCCTCAAACTTCTTCCGGCGCAATTCAATGTCGCGCTGCAACGCGATGAATTCATCCAGCGCCAGTCGTTGGCGGGCCAATTCCGCCTCGCCCTCAGACTCCGGAAAATGCAGCCAGCGAATGGCCTGTTCGCGCGGGATCAGGCGCAAACTGACCCCGGCAGCCGGTCGCGGAAGGTCCGTCTTCGGCAACTGGCACTCAAGCGTCCGCCACATCAGCCCCCGCAACCAACGTTGCGGCAAACCTTCCGTGAGCGGATAAACCGGCACGATGCGGTTGAAGTGGATGAAACTTTCCTCGCCGCTCTCGACCACTTCGGTTTCCGGATGGTCCATCGTGCGAGGGCGAAGTGAATGCGGCTTGCCAAACACAATCACTTCATCGCCGACCGCGAAATACTTTTCCATGAAGGGCAGATTCCACCAGCGGCAGTGCAATCGTCCCGTGCCGTCGTCCAGGATCAACTCGAACACCGATTTGGTCCCCTTCCGGTAGGTCTTTGTTCCGAGCGCCACGACGGAACCGCGGGTGAGCGCCGCTTCGTCGAGTCGCGAATCCCGGATGGGCCGGAAATTCCGCCGGTCTTCGTACCGCCGCGGACGATGCAGCAACAAGTCCTCGACGGTTGCGATGCCGAGCCGCGCCAGTTGGGCCGCGCGTTCGTTGCCCACGCCCCACAGACTGGTCACCGGCCGGGCGAGGGGTGATGGCAATGGTTGAGTTTGCAGCGCGGCCATTGGTGGGGACGATACAAACCGAAACGTGGACCTTCAACGGAAATGCAGGGTAACCCGTCAGACCAAATTCAAAAGGCTGCGCAGAACGATTGAACCATTCGGGTGGTCCGGTGGATTTCTGCGCAACGGCGCACGTCGGAGGTGCTCAGGCGGCGATTGGATTGGCAGGCACGTAACGCGCCTTATCCATCAAACGCTTGGGAATTCTCTTCTGCAAACCGGTTTTCTTCAACAGCGGCTTGATGCCAAATTCGACCACGCCCACCAGCTCGATGCCCACCACGTTACCACTGGCATCCAAGTCCACCGTGACGATGCATCCATCCGTGGTGATGGGCTGGGTGTAGGCCACTTTCCTGCGGCTGAACCGGATGTAGGCAGCGTGCGCTTCCGAATCCAGTTCCACAACCGGCGGGGTCGCCGCCTTCAAGACAATGGTATGTTGGCTTTTCATGTCCAGTATCCGGTGACAAAGAAACACTCGTGCTTGAACAACTCCGCCGCGATGTGCAGATCCTTTCCACCGATTCGCTTGGTGAAAAGATACACAAATCCGCCGTGTGTGCCACGATATTGTTGTTGCTTGCGGTCCGGGCCGGTGACGGCAGCGATGAAAAGGGCTTCGGTGATCTTCCGTTCGCCGGCACGCCGTCGGGCGTGAGTGGTAAAATAAAATGTTGTCGGTGTGGCCACGGGTTTTGTGAAAGCGTGGGCCAGCCACTCTCACGGTGCAAGAGCATTCCCTGTGCGACACCGTCGGGCGGGAGCCTCATTGGGTGCGCGGATGTCCCCCTGCCAGGCAACCATGTAAACCGCCGGTCAGATTTCAATCACGGTGATTTCGGGCCGGCAATTGAAACGCACGTTGAGGTAAAACCAGCCCAAGCCGGCGCCCACGTAAAGCGGGCCGGACGGGGTGCGGAACAACCCCAGATCGTAGCGACCCACACCGAAGGGCACGATCAGCGGCCCGAAGAACGGCAGCCGTACTTGTCCACCGTGCGAATGGCCGGCCAAGGCGACATCGAAGCGGTAAGCGGTCAGTTTCTCGATCCATTCAGGGTAATGAATAAGTACGATGTTCTTCGCCGATTCCACCAGCGAAAGCTGCGGCACTTTTGAGCAGGTAGCACCCGCAATGTTCACCCGCCCTCCGGCGGTCAGAACGCTCTCGTCCATGAGCCATTTTCCACCCGTTGCGCTGAACGCAACGGCAATACGGTCGAAGTCCGCGTGGCTCCAGTAATCGTGGTTACCCGGCACGCCGTAGAGCGGTGATTTGATTCCGCCCAACAGTTCCAGCGCCTCGTCGAGATGCTCGCTGTCCTCAATGAGGTCGCCGGTGAAGCACACAAACTCGGGGGACAAAGCGTTGATCTTGGCAACAGCCGACGCCAGGAAATCGCGGTCGCCCTTGTGATGCAAATCCGTGAAGTGAACAAAACGATGCGCAACTTTGCCCCCGGCCAGCCGGACGCGGCGGATTTTGATCCAGGAAGGCTCCAGCCAGAACGCGTTGGCCGCGGCCAGCATGGGCACGCCATAGAGCAGCGCCCGGAGAAAGCGCCGACGGTTGATGGGGCTGAGTTTCATGGCAACCGCATTGAACGACCCAAAGCTATGCGGCGACCAATAGCCAGGCAAGTTTGCGCGTCGCCGACCGCAAAACTTTGGCATGGTCGGGGCGAAGCTTCGCCAAACGACTTCGCAAAAGGATTGAAAACCCGGCGGGAGCGGCCTAGCCTGCCGCCATGAAACTCGCCTTTCAACTTCTGACGGCCGTTGTGGTGTTCGCTATGACAACCGGCGCGCTGGCCGCTGCCGAAAAGACATACACTATTGCGGTGATTCCCAAGGGCACGACGCACGAATTCTGGAAATGCATTCACGCCGGCGCCATCAAGGCCCAGCGCGAATTGCAGGCGCAGGGCACGAAGGTGGAGATCATCTGGAAGGGCCCGCTGCGCGAGGACGACCGCGACCAGCAGATTCAGGTGGTGGAAAACTTCATGACCCGCCGCGTCAGTGGCATCGTGCTCGCGCCCCTGGACTCGCGGGCGCTCGTCAAACCGGTCGCCAACGCGGTGGCTTCCGGCATCCCGGTCGTGATCATGGATTCGGATTTGAATTCCGACAAGCACGTGAGTTTCGTCGCGACGGACAATTACAAGGGCGGCGTGCTGGGCGCGGAGCGATTGGCGTCGCTGCTCGGCGGCAAGGGCAACGTGATCCTGCTCCGTTACGCGGTCGGCTCGGCCAGCACCGAGGCGCGCGAGAATGGCTTCCTCGACACGATCAAATCGAAGTATCCGAACATTAAAATCATCTCCGCGGATCAATACGCCGGCGCCACGCGCGAGACGGCGTATCAAGCGTCGCAGAATCTGTTGAACCGCCATGGCCGCAACGTCAACGGCATCTTCTGCGTGAACGAGAACTCCGCCGTGGGCATGGCCAAGGCCTTGCGCGACCTCGGCAAGGCGGGCGGCCAGGTCAAAATGGTGGGCTTCGATGCGGGCTCGCAGTCCGTTCAGGACCTCAAGAATGGCGACGTGCAGGGGTTGGTCGTTCAGAATCCGGTGCGCATGAGTTATCTGGGCGTGATGACGCTGATGCAACATTTGCGCGGCGAAGCTGTTGAGAAACGGATTGATACCGGCGTGACCGTGGTCACCCCCGAGAACATGGAGCAGCCGGAGATCAAGGAACTGATCTATCCACCGCTGGACAAATATCTCAACTGAAGGACGCCCGCTCCCTGGGATGAAACTCGCGAGCGAGGAACGTAATGGATAAGGCGCAACCTCCCGGGGCAGGCGTGGGCCATCGCGGGAAACTGCAGTTCTCGCGGTTCATCAATTTCTTCGGTCCGCTGCTGGGCCTGCTGTTCGTCATCGGCGTGTTCTGCGCCAACAACGAGGTCCGCCCCTATTTCCTCACGGGAGCGAATTTCAAAATCATTCTCACGCAAACGGTCATCGTCGCCATCTGCGCGCTGGGCATGACGATGATCATCGTCAGCGGCGGCATTGACCTGAGCATCGGCTCGACTGTGGCCCTCACCAGCGTGGTCGGCGCCACGCTCATCTTGAAGGGCTATCCGCCGATGTTGGTCGTGGCGCACACCATTCTCACAGGTAGCCTGCTCGGATTGATCAACGGTGGCATCATCGCCGGCTTCCGCATGATGCCCTTCATCGTCACGCTGGGCATGATGGGCATCGCGCGCGGGCTGGCGAAGTGGATCGGGAAAAATCAAACGGTGAATTATCCCGACTCGCCGTTGAACAAGATCATGGCCCTCGAAGCGCCCCAGGATCTGTTTCCCCTGCCGATGGGTGTTTGGATTGCCATCGGTCTGGCCATCGTCATGTCCGTGGTGATGCGGCGAACGGTGTTTGGCCGGTACATTTTTGCCATTGGCTCGAATGAACTCGCCGCGCGGCTCTCGGGTGTTCGCGTGCGGATGTATAAAGCCGCCATTTACGGCGTGGCGGGGTTGTTCTTCGGCCTGGCGGGCTTGATGCAACTCTCGCGGCTCACGCAAGGCGATCCGTCGGTGGCCATCGGATTGGAATTGGACGTCATCGCGGCTGTCGTCATCGGCGGCGCCAGTTTGAGCGGTGGCAGCGGGAGCATTCTCGGTTCGATGATTGGCGCCCTCATTATGGCGGTGTTGCGCAACGGCTCGAATCAGAGCGGCTGGCCGACTTACATGCAGGAAATCATCATCGGCATCGTCATCATCCTGGCCGTCGGCCTCGACAAGTTGCGTCAGGGCCGGGCTAAAAACTGAGATCGCGAATCGCTTCTTAATCTGACATTTCGCTTGCGTGGGGATTTGTCCTGTGGTTGCTTATCGCGCGTCTGAAAGAGGCGATTAAACCAAGCATGTAAGCGTCAATTTTAAGTTGTATTGTCACACACGATGTACCATCCGCACGCTCCTTTCCGGCCGGCCGCCGATCGTTATTCCGCCAGGAAAATGGCCAAGCCGGTCAACTTCGTCTGCCGCGCTCCCGGCGCGAAAGAAGTTTTCATCACCGGCGATTTCAATGACTGGGATCCGGCATCGCACCCGCTCAAGCGCCAGCCGGACGGCGCCTGGCAGATTCATCTGCCACTCCCTCACGGGCATCACCACTACCGGTTTCTCGTGGATGGCAAACCCATGCTCGACCCGAAGGCACACGGCATTGCCCGCGACCATCAGGGGGAGAAGGTTTCGCTGGTCGCCGTGAGTTGACCAGCCGGCCGGCGCCCCGCCTTATTAACCGCCGTTCGCGGGCTTCGGTTTGCCCAAGCGCTGCGCGGCAAAAAAGCTCTGCAGCAACCCACGGCACTCGGCTTCGCGCACACCGGCTGTAATGGTGCAACGGTGGTTCAAGGTGGGAAACTGGAGGAGATTCAACACACTGCCCGCCGCGCCGCCTTTGGCGTCGCTCGCGCCGAACACCACGCGGGCCAGCCGCACATGGACGATGGCGCCCGCGCACATCGGGCACGGCTCCTTGGTGGCGTAGAGCGTGCAATCCGTGAGCCGCCAATCGCCGACTGCCTGCTCCGCCTGCGTGATGGCGAGCATCTCGGCATGGGCGGTGGCGTCCTTGAGCAGTTCCACCTGATTATGCGCCCGCGCGATGATGCGGCCTTCGCGCACGATCACGGCGCCGACGGGCACCTCTTCCGCCTCGTAGGCACGCGCGGCCTGCCGCAACGCTTCCTGCATGAAGTAATCATCGCTTTGCAGATCAATGATGGGTTCGTCCATGAATTGAAGCTAACGGCGGTCCCAGGCTGGCAACAGGAAAAAGCGGTCATTGCGGAACTGCATTGTGGCCCCAGCGGACGGTGAATCCATCATTCGCGCGACAGGTTCCGTTTCACTTTCCGGCGGAGACGGGAGTTCGCTCCGCCTGAGCCAGCCGCTCCAGGCACGCTTTCGCCTCCGCCGACAACGTTGCCCGCTCGGCCGCGCTCAAGCCCAGCGGATCGAAACGATAGCGATAGTGCAAACGCAGCAACTCGTGCAATGAAGCGCGGAGATCGGCCAGCACCGGCACGTCCGCCACGCGTTCGAGCCACGCCGACAATGGTTCACCCGTGGCCCGGGGCACGCCGCGCGCGGCGAGTCGCTTTTCGAGGACGTAAAACTCCGAATCAAGTCCGGGCCAGATGAAATCAGTATCGGCTTCATGCGGTTTCTCGCGTCGCCTTCGCCGACTACTGCGGACAATGATCTGATACAGCAGCAAGGCCAGCACCGGGACCAGCACCCAAACGAGATATTGCCGCACGCGACTCTGGCCCCAACGGAATTTGGCGATCTCGAATTTAACCCGTGACCACGCATCGGACAGCCAGCGCCAAGGGGAAGGGTTCTTGGATTCCTCCTGAATCCACGACGCCGGCGTGGTGTCAAACTCGTGCCAGGTTTGCCGGCCTTCATCCCAGACCAGCGTCCACGCGTGCGCGTCCCGGAGGCGCACCACGTAATTGTCGCCTGAACTTTCATGGACAGCGAAGCCCACGGCGTAGCGCGCGGGGATCTCCAACCGGCGCAACAACAGCACGGTCGCCGTGGCGAAGTGCTCGCAGTGTCCGCTCCGGGTTTGCGTGAGAAACCGGCCGAGCGGCGTGTCATTCGTGTTCTGGATGCGAACCGCCCCTTGCCAGGTGCTGTAGGTGAATTGATCCCCGAAGAAGCCGTTCAGCGTCAGGAGTGTCTGCGCCAGACTTTGCCCGCGCAGGTTCAAGTCTTCGATTACCCGGTCCAGTGCCGGGATTTCGCGATCCGGCACGCTCAAATCCGGCTCCGGCTCCGGAGGCGAATCAATCGTGGCGCCGGGACCATAGAACGCATCGAACACCGCCAATCCCGGTCCGCTGGCCAGCACGGCGCCGGTGAGATTCCTCTTCAGTTCGATCACGTTCAATTGCTCCAGCCGCCCGCTGCCGTGCGGCAGGGGCAGCAGACCCCGCCGACCACTGAGGTAGCTGGCAATGGTGACGGCGGCGGTGTTGGTTTTTTCCGGCAGCAACGGCCAGATGAAACTGTTGGGCGGCGACTCCGGGACAAACGTGAAGTCATCCAGCGATCCCCCGGCAAACCAAATGGGAGTCCGATACTGGCGATAGCTCGCCTGGCGCAGGTATGTCGGCGGCGGGCTGTCGCCTTTCGGTTCCAGCCGGATGATGATTTCGCCCGAGGTTTTCAGTTCGCCCACGCTGCCGAGTGCCGTCCGGCTTTGCATGGGGTCGAAACCGAAACCGCGTCGCATGAAACGCGCGAACCACTGGGGATTGATGTGTTCCAGATAACGCTGCAACTGGCTGATGCTGCGTTGGCCGGCAAAGCCAACCGTAATGGCTGCCAGCAGGGCGAGGGCCCAAACCACCACCGCAAAACGCCGTGATCGTTGCGCCCAAAGCGCCCACGCCAGCAATACGCATAGACCCCAGAAAAAGCTGTTGCCCTCGGCGGAATGGACACTCGCCGCCAGCAGACACGCCGCGAAATAGGGATAGCCAGCGTGGAAGCCCGGGTCTGCCAGGACCGGTTGGCCCAGTAGCCTGGCCTGATTGCGCCGCCGTCGCATGATCAGCGAAATCGTGGCCAGCGGGATCTTATCGCGGGTGCTGTAAATTTGCGCCGCGATAAACGGGTAAAAAATGATCGGCACCCAGCGCAGGATGGCGGAGGCGGTGCGGGTGCTCGATGCGCCCGCGCTCCGCTGCGTGGCGAGATTGGGGTTCTGGAAAAAACTGCCGAAACTGGACGGCCCGTCGTTGGCTGTGAACGCATAAACCAACGCGGCCAGAAACATCAAGCTGCAAAACGTCCAGAACCGGCTGAAATCCTCATCCGAGAATTCCCAGCGTGCCCGCGTCCACCGCGCACCTTCCAGTCCGACGGCCAGCACTGCACCAACGATGAGGAATTCCGATTGCCAGCCCCAGAAGAGCAACGCCGCACCGAGCAAAAGAGGTGGTGGTTTCATCTGACAAACGAAGTCTCCACCCACCCATCTCCCGCCACCCACCGGAAATGACCTGCCACCGGCAAGCCTGCTGTTGCCGTGACAAACGAATTCCGAGCCAAGGTAGGGCGCGTCACTCCGTGCGCGCCGTTGCGGGAGCGAGGTGTCAGTTGCGGCGCGCACGGATTGACGCGCCCTACCCGCGCCGCGCAGCATGAATCGAGAATTCTTTGTCGCAGTGCTGGCTGCTCCATCTGTCCGACTGAATGTTGGCGGTTGCTCATCTCAGTTCGGCCAATTGCTCTTCGATGCGTCCCATTTCCAGGGCGAGCAGGCGGTCCGGTTCGTCGCGCATCGGTCCGGGCTTGAGCGTCGGCGCCTTGCCCGGCGGCGTGATGACCAGCACCAGCACCGGCAGACCCAGACCTTTCAGTTTTCTGACCAGTTCCTGCCGCGCCTCGTCCCATGCCAGCAACACGCAGATACAACCGCTCACCGTGCTGGCGTGGTTGATCACCAGTTCTTCCAGCGCGGAGATGGGCTGCTCGTGACAGGGCCGCACCGAGGCCAGAATTTCCAACATCTGGTCTGCGTGCGCCAGTCCGCGGCCCGCAGTGAAACAATATGCCTGCGCGCCCACGAATAAAAGGTCCAGCAACGATTCCTGCGTCAACACCGTGCAGGCAAATGAGGCCGCCACGGACACTGTTTCCTCGAACTGGTCCGTATGGGGACGATCCGTGAACGTGTCCAGCACCAGCGCATGGCGCACAAAAAACTCGTCCTCGAACTCCTTCACAATCGGCTTGCCGGTGCGCGCCCAGCTTCGCCAGTGAATATGCCGGATCGGATCCCCGCGCCGGTAATCGCGCAACGCGACAAATTCATCGCTCTGGCCGACGTTGGACGCCAGGGCCACGCCGCCCTGCTGGTACTTCATGGCCCCGGGCAACGCGATGGGCGGAATGAGATAACGTTTCGGTAACACCAGCACCGTCTGCGGCGAGGAAACTCGCGAGGCGGCGCGGAGCAATCCCAGCGGATCGGTGCGCGCCAGCGTCACGCCGGCAAACCGCAGGAGACCGCGGCGGAGCGGCACCAGTTCCACCGGAACAGTTACGGTCTGGTGCGGGGGCACGACCGGCACCACAGCCTCCTTGAGAAGCGCGGGCTTGAAAGGATTCGTGCGCCGCCGCCGCACCAGGCTGAAGGGCCGCAGGTGCTTTTCGTCATCAAGCTGCAACGCCTTCCACTCCTGGAACGAAGGTCGCGGATCGGCCAGATTCTCCAGCAGTGTAAGACCGGCTTGCGGGTGTGGGTTGGGATTCGTGATCGCCACGCGGTAACGCAGTGGCTGGCCAACGGTGCCGAACCGCGGCAGCGCGCGTTCGGCGGCAAAGCGCAATTTGAACCGCAAGCTGCCCAGAAAGCCCACCAACAGCAGCCCGAGCGTGAGCGTGAAAGCCTGATAGGCCACCGAGTTCTCCGTATCAAAACCCATCAGCCCGCTGATCAGGAACGCACCCAGCACTGCCAGCCCCGGACGAGTGAACCGGCGCAAGGCCCAGAACCGGCCTCCAGAAAGCACGCGGTAGAACAGGTACAGAATGCGGAAAATTGGGCTCATCGGCGCTGGCCCCGAAAGGCCGGTGGAACACTGACCGCTGAAGAAACTCGATTCCGCTCGATGCTCAAGTAGAAGGTAGATTCTCCATTCTTCATTCTGCCTTCTTCATTTCGGTCAGGCCGGCACTTTGGTTTTCTTCACCACGTCCTCGACCACACCCTGCGTCGTGAGGCCGGAGAACCGGGCTTGCGGTTCCATCACCAGCCGGTGGGCAATGACCGGCACCGCGAGTTCCTGCACCTGCTCGGGCGTCACAAAGTCCAGTCCATCGAACAAGGCCAGCGCCTGCGCCGCTTTCATGAGGGCGATGGAAGCGCGCGGGCTGGCCCCCAGTTGCACACCGGTGGTCGCCCGGGTGGCGGCGACCAGTTCCACGACGTAACGCTTCAACTCCTCGCTGATGCGCACATCCTCGGCGGCGTGTTTGAGCGCGAGCACGTCCGCCAGCGAGGCGCAGGAGGTCAATTGGTCAAGCGGATGATTGTGCTGCTGCGCGCTGAGAATGGCGACTTCCTCGGCGGGTTGCACGTAGCCGAGGGTAAACTGCATGGCGAAGCGGTCCATCTGCGCCTCGGGCAACGGATAAGTGCCGCGAAACTCAACCGGATTCTGCGTGGCAATGACGAAGAACAAATTGGCCAGATCGCGCCGTTCGCCATCCACGCTCACCTGCCCTTCGCCCATGGCCTCCAACAGCGCCGATTGCGTGCGCGGCGAAGCGCGGTTGATTTCATCGGCGAGGAGGATGTTGGTGAAGACCGGGCCTTCGTGGAAAAAGAAGCGCTGGTCGCGCTGGTTGAAAATAGACACGCCGAGGATGTCCGAGGGCAACAGGTCCGGGGTGAACTGCACGCGCTTGAACTTCGCGTCCAGCGAACGCGCCAGCGCCTTGGCCAGCGTGGTCTTGCCGGTGCCGGGAAAATCCTCCAGCAACACGTGCCCGCCGCTGGCCAGCGCCGCGAGCAGTTTGCGCGTGGCCGCGGACTGACCTTGCATGATGCGGGCGATGTTGTCGGCAATTCGTTGATAAACTGCGCGCGCCGCCGCCGGGGTAATCGTGGTCATCTTCTGGTTGAGGGATCAAACAATGCCCGGGAAGAAAAGTCTCCCAGATTCCAAAAACGTCGCCCGGTTCGGCCGGCACGATTGCGATAGTCGCATCATGGGTGGAATCCTAGTTTGCCGCCGCCGGCAACGCGACCAAATTTCGACCGGCTCACGGACGGCGTTCGTCCGAAGGCTAATGGCTGCCCGGCTTTTGGCGCGAGCCGGGCGTTGGGCGAGACGTGAATTACGGCGGGAAATGGACGGTGTCACAAAAGTTCACCGACAAAAATCTTGTTTCGGAAAATCGCTGCGCTAGCCTTGCCCGACTATGAAAGTTGAATTCTACGGTCACGTTCGCCAATACCAAAACATTCAGGGGGAAATTGATGCCAACATGCAGGAAGTGCTGTTGAGCGGCAGTTATGTACAAGGTCCTATGCTCAAGCGCTTCGAGGCCGAACTCGCTGCGTATCACGGCACCAAATACGCCATCGGTCTCGGCAACGGCACCGACGCCATCTGGCTCGCGCTCATGGCACTGGGCATCGGCCCGGGCGACGAAGTCATCACCCACCCGAACACGTTCTTTGCCACGGCGGAAGCGATCTGGATCGCCGGTGCGACGGCAGTGTTCATTGATTGCTGCCCCAAGACGAAGTGCATCTGCCCCGACAAAATCGAGGCGGCCATAACGCCCAAGACCAAGGCCATCATCCCGGTTCACCTTTATGGCCAATGCGCTGACATGGTTGCGATCAAGAAGATTGCCGATAAACACGGCTTGAAACTCATCGAGGACAACGCGCAAGCGATTGGCGCCGCCGGCCCGAATTTCAAGATCGGCCAGTTCAGCGATGCGGCGACCACCAGCTTCATCATCCAGAAGAACCTCGGTACGTTTGGCGACAGCGGCGCGCTCGTCACCAACAATGCGGACCTTGACGCCAAGGTTCGCAAGCTCCGCAACCACGGCTCAAATGCTCGCAACGTCCACAGCTTCGGTTTCAACAGCCGCCTCGACGATCTGCACGCCGGCGTGTTGAGCGCGAAGCTCAAGCACATTGACGCGTGGAACAACAACCGCCGCAAATGGGCCGCCCGCTACACCGCCGGCCTCAAAGACTGCAAAACCTTCGATTTGCCGATCGAACTCCCGGGCTATCGCCATGTGTTTCATCTCTACGTCATCGAAACCAAGAAACCCGAGTGGCGTGATCAATTGGTGGATTTCCTGGTGAAGGAAGGCGTGGACGCCAAGACCCATTACAGCATCGCGATTCACAAACAGGCGGGGTATCCGTGGGGCAAGGGCGCGCGCATCGTCGGTAGCGTGGCCAATGCCGAGGCGAACGCCGCCTGCTGCATCAGCCTCCCGATGTTCCCCGAACTGCGCGAGGACGAAGTGGATTACGTCATCGCCAAGGTGAAGGAATGGGACGCCAGGTTCGCCGCGCAAGCGCCGGCGGGCAAGAGCCCGGCCCAGAGCGGGGCCACGTGCGCCTGCTGCCAGTAAGCATTTAGTGAAATCAATCAGGGCGCACGGGCCATTCCCGCGCGCCCTTTTTCACAAAGCACAACCATCAATACGCATTTAACATGAGCCAATACAAAGTCCTCGTCGTCGGCATGGGCAAGCGCGGCATGCACCACGCCACTTCCTTTAACGCCAATCCCAAGTTCAAAGTCGTCGGCATCTGCGATATTGACGCCAAGCGCCTCGATGACGCCGCCGCCAAGCTCGGCAATCCGGAGAAAAGTTCCGACGCCGCCGCGCTCGCCAAGTCGGTCAAGCCCGACGTGTTCTGCTTCTGCACGCTGCCGAATCTCCGCACGCCGATGATTCAAGCGGCGCTGGATTCCGGCGCGAAGTTGATTGCCTTCGAGAAACCCGTCGCCCTGACCAGCGCGGAAGTCCTGAGCATCCGCGACCTGATTCGCAAGGCAGGCGCGAAGGCCGTCGTCAGCCATCAGCACCGCTATGGCAAGCATTACCAGAAGATCAAAGAAATTGTCGCCAGCGGCGCGCTGGGGCGCGTTCACACCGTCTATGGCACGGCCACCGGCTGGATGACGCACATGCTGTCGCACATGATTGACTACTCAATGTGGTATAACGATTACGCGCCCGGCGTGTGGGCGATGGGCCAGGCCGCCGGCCGCGCGAAGTTGAGCGACAATCACCCCTCGCCGGATTACATCGCGGGTTTCGTGCAATTCGCCAACGGCGTGCGCGGCATCTACGAGTGCGGCGCCGGCGCGCCCGACCAGCCCGAAGTCGCCAAATGGTGGGGCAAGAACCGCATCGGCGCACAGGGCACGGAAGGTTTCGCGGAAGTGCTGACCAACGGGGGCTGGCGCGCGGTCACCAAGAGCGGCGGCGCGCAGAGTGGCGAGGGCGCAATGAACTACGACGCCGATATGCCGCCCTACATCCAGGAAATGGCCGACTGGCTGGACGACGACCAGAAGGTTCACCAGTGCAATATCGAACACGCCTGTCTGGGCGCGGAAGTCATGCTGGCCCTGCAACGTTCCGGATGCGAAGGCGGCCAGGTCGCGCTGCCGCTGACGACCGGTGCTGACGAGCAAGCGATGCTCAAGGCCAAGGTCGCCGACAAGCCGGTGCTGGTTTCCTGCGAGCAGAACAAGAAGGAATTCGGACTCGTCTGAAGCGCTCCGCATCCTCGCCAGTCTCCAAACCGGCGATGCAACGGCCAATGGAGAGATCCAGTTGTCGCACGAAGACCACCGTGCTGAGGACATAGCAAAACCGCCTTCAGCTACCTGCCGCGAAGCTGGAATGCATTCCGCCGGGGAGGACTGGCGGAGGCTGATAAGCGGGTCCATTGCCCGTTTCCCGGCGGGCCAGCTTCGGCAAGAGCCTCACTTAACTGCGTTCAGAAACTCCTCGACCGAGACATCCGCATCGCGTAACGCCCCTTTGAGCGTGTATCGGTCCACCTCGTCGTGGAACGGGAAAACGACCAGACGACCATCCGGGTGCTTCATCTCCACATGGCTGCCTTTGCGGTGAAGCTCGGCGAAACCCAGTCGCTGCAAGGCGGCAAGCACCTGCCGTCCGGACAGCAACGGCAGCTTCATATCGCCAGTTCTACGACTTCGCGTCCGGCGGCTTGCTCGATCTCCTCCGGCGCAGGTTCGAGGTAGAGGCCAATGGCCTCGCGGATATTCGCCAGCGCTTCCTCGCGAGTCTTGCCCTGCGACCAGCAACTCTTGAGCGCGGGGCAATGCGCGACCACGTACCCGTCCTCGCCCGGTTCGACAATGATCTTGAGGTTCATAACTGCCAAGAACATGCCAAAGTCTAGTCGGCTGGGAAAGGCGATTTCGCTTCCAGATCGGAATAAGCGCGTCCAAGCGTTGAAGCTGACGCGGCTTGCGCGCCAACGTTCGGCTTTGTAGAGTCCGACTCAACCTATGGCAACGCTCCAGGTTACCGACGCCACGGCTTCCGGCCAGAAGCTCCACACCTTCACCCTCGACCAACTCACCGAGCGGTTGACCGAGGACGCGAAGATCAAAGACCCCACGATCCTGAGCCAGATCCAGCGGGCGTAACCACGGGCGGCGACTGCGGTTGCGCCCAGCAGACGAGTGAGCCAGTCCGAATCCCTGCGAACACCACAAGAGCAAGTTTGGAGTGGCGTAATAAGTCACACCCTCAGATTCTCCATTCACAAAGTCACCTCGCCGGTGGCTTTTTTGTTGCGACATTTCAGAGCCATCTATTCCGAGTTCTGAAGCAGGCCCGCGCATCGTGGCGATGCCCTGTCGCCATAGGATGGTTGCGACGCCCAAGTCGCATGGTTCGAGTGGCTTGCGGCTTATCGAAGAAATTCAATCAAACAGAACTTGACAGATGATTTCAGTATGATATCACTTAGATATTGCTAGGAACTACTATGAAAACTGCAAGCGAATCCAGTCGGTCTGAAAGCGCGAAGTCGCCGAGCCTCGAACACGAAAGGTCGGCACTTAACGGTTGGCTCATGTTGGCGGTTAATCTCGTTATGCTGGCCATCGGCATTTATCTCTTTGTCCGCAGTATCTACGAGGTGGCCGAACTGCAACAGGCGTTCCCGGTGGCACAGTTCGTTTCCGGCATTGTGCTGGAGGGACTAGGCGTCCTGTTCCTGATCGGGCATTTCACGCTGCAACCGAATCAGGCGCGCGTGCTGATTCTGTTCGGTGCGTATCATGGCACAGTGAAGCAGAGCGGCTTTCACTGGGCGAATCCGTTCTATTCCAAACGCACGAAGATCTCCTTGCGCGCCCACAACTTCAGCACCGACAAGGTGAAGGTGAACGACAAGCGGGGCAATCCCATTGAGATCGCCGCCGTGGTGGTGTGGCGCGTCCAGAATACCGCCCAAGCGACCTTCGACGTGGAGGACTACGAGGAATACGTGGACGTGCAGAGCGAATCGGCGGTGCGGCATCTGGCCAGTTCGTATGCCTACGACCAGGGCGAGGAGGACGAAATCACGCTCCGCAGCAACGCCGATGAAGTGGCCGGTTCGTTGAAAGAAGAATTGCAGCAGCGGTTGGCCAAGGCCGGCGTGGTGGTCGAGGAGGCGCGGATCATGCATCTGGCCTACGCGCCGGAGATCGCGCAGGTCATGCTGCGACGGCAACAAGCCGAAGCCATCATCGCCGCGCGCCAGAAGATCGTTCACGGCGCCGTGAGCATGGTCGAGATGGCTCTCAGCGACCTCGCGGCCAAGAACGTCGTGCAACTGGATGACGAGCGCCGCGCGGCCATGATGAGCAATCTGCTCGTGGTGCTGTGTAGCGAATCCGAAGTCACGCCCGTGGTCAACACGGGCACGCTGTATCAATAGGCCTCGCCTGATGTTTTACCTGGTGATTTCATGAAACGACGCCGGTCATCGTCCAGCCAGTTTGGCGCTCCGTGGAGCCGCTCGGTGAAGCTGGCCACCGCGGCGGTGGGGCTGTTGGTGGTGGGTAGCGCGGTGATTCTGCCGCTCACGATTCCACGGACGGAAATCTGGGTGGCCGTGCTGATCCCCGGCATTGTGCTGCTTACGCTGGGCGCTGCGGCTTTGTGCTGCGTCCGCGGCTTTACCCTTCGACACCGCGAACTGCTCATTCAACGCTCCTTTTGGCAGACTCGCCTGTCCTTGAAGGAACTCAAGCGCGCCTATGTGGAGCCGGCAGCCATGAAGAAGACGATTCGCTCCTGTGGCAACGGCGGGTTCATGGCCTACACCGGCTGGTTCTATAACAAAAGGCTGGGGCACTACCGTGCGTTTGTCACTGACCCCGCCCGCTCCGTGGTGCTGGAATTCGCGAAACGCAAAGTGGTGGTCAGTCCGGATGATCCCGACGCGTTTGTGCGGGCACTGGGGTTTGATCCGGACGCGAAGGAAAGTGCGGCGTGATGGAAGGCCGGAAGTCATTCCTGTTGCGCATGGATCCGGAGTTGTGGAAGGAACTCGAGGCTTGGGCTCACACCGAACTCCGCAGCGTGAACGGTCAGATCGAATACCTGCTCAAGCAGGCGGTCCAGAAACGCAAACGAGACAACGCAGCGAATCCAGACACCGAAGACTGAATAAACCTGAATCATGAAATCCTTGCCCGCTTCGCGTTGCACCCGTTTCTTGGTACTGCTGGCCATCTCGCTGGCTTCACTCAATTCCATGGAAGCCGCCGCGCTAACCGAGGATCAACTGTCCCGCCGCGCGGAAGCGTTCGTGGACGAGTTGCATGCGGGTCATTTCACGAACGCCTTGGCGCACTTTGACGAGACCATGACCGCCGCCCTCCCGGCCGAAAAGCTCGCGGCCACCTGGCAAGCTGTGACCCGGCAGGCGGGCGACTTTCAGCGACGACACGGGACGCGAACCGAAGACTTGTCTCCTTATCGGATTGTCTTGGTGACCTGCGAGTTCAGCCACGCTTGGCTGGATGCGAAGGTCGTGTTCAACCAGGCCGGACAGATCGCCGGACTCTTCTTCCTGCCGGCGCGCAAGCCGGACCAACAGACGCCGCCTTACGCGAAGCCGGATCAATTCACGGAACTGGAACTCACTTTCGGCGCCGCTGGCTGGGAGTTGCCCGGCACGCTGACCCTTCCGAGAGGCGATGGTCGCTTCCGCGCCGTCATTCTCGTTCATGGCTCGGGCCCCAACGATCGCGACGAAACCATCGGCCCGAACAAGGTTTTTCGCGATCTTGCGTGGGGCCTGGCCAGCCGGGGCATCGCCGTTTTCCGCTACGACAAGCGCACGAAAACTCATGCGCAGAAGTTCATCGCCCAAGCGGCAACCCTCGAGCCTATCACCGTTCGCGAGGAGACGATGGCTGATGCCGGTCTCGCTCTGGCGTTGCTCCGGGAGCGCAGCGAAGTGGATGCGAGCCGCATCTTCCTGCTGGGACACAGTCTGGGCGGCATGCTCGCGCCGCGGATCGCCAGCGAGCACCCCGGCTTCGCTGGCTTGATCATCCTGGCGGGCAGCACCAGACCACTGGAAAGGATGATGATCGAGCAGATGGAATACATCGCCCAAGCGGATGGAACAGTGTCGGAACAAGAACAACACCAACTCGACACCACGCGCCAAGCAGTTGAGCGCATCTCCGCCCTGACCGCGCGGGACGCCACAAACACCGAACCAATCCTGGGCGCACCCGCTGCCTACTGGCTGGACCTGCGCGCCTACGACGCTCCCGCCAACGCGGCAAAGCTGCGCGTTCCGATGTTGATCCTCCAAGGCCTGCGCGACTACCAAGTCACGGAGAAAGACCTGGCTGGCTGGCGCGCAGTTCTGTCGGGCCGGAGAGATGTGACCTTCAAAACCTACCCCAAGCTCCATCATCTTTTTATCGCTGGCGAAGGCCCCAGCACGCCCGCCGAATATACGATTCCCGGCTTTGTGGACGAGGAAGTGATCCGCGACATTGCCGAATGGATTTCCCCCCAACCGCCCGCCCGCCGCTGAATCGCAACAGATCATCCTCGACCCGGCGCTGTTGGCATGAATTTCCAGATTTGCAGCGGCGGGTTGGCCGCGTAGAGTTCCGCCGTGGAAGTCATCATACAACCGAACAAAGAAGCCGCTGCATCATTGGTGGCGCGTATTCTCGCGCGTGAACTGCGCGCCAATCCGCACCTCGTGCTGGGGCTGGCGACCGGTTCGACCATGGAACAGGTTTACCGCCATCTCGTGCGGCTGCACCGCGAGGAGAAGCTCGATTTCTCGCTGTGCCGCACCTTCAACCTCGACGAATACGTCGGCCTGTTTCCAAGCGACCCCAATTCATACCGCCACTACATGAATCATCACTTGTTCCGCCACGTGAACATTGACCCGCGGAACACACACCTGCCGAACGGTCTGGCGAACGATCTTGACGCGGAATGTCTGCGTTATGAATCCGTGATCCAGCGCTGCGGCGGCATTGACCTGCAATTGCTGGGCATTGGCAAGGCCGGCCATATCGGGTTTAACGAGCCCCTCTCCGCGTTGCGCTCGCGCACCCGGGTAAAGGCGCTCACGCCCACCACGATCAAGCAGAATGCCCCGCACTTTGGCGGCGAGGACAAGATGCCGCGCCGTGCCATCACCATGGGTGTGGGTACGATCATCGAAGCGCGCCGCTGCATTCTCCTGGCCACGGGCAACAGCAAGGCGGAGGTGATTGCGCAGGCGGTGGAAGGCCCCATCACCAGCATGGTCACGGCCACGGCGCTGCAACTGCACGCACGCTGCACGGTGGTGGTGGACGAGGAAGCCGGTACCAACTTGAAGGAGAAGGAATACTACCGCTGGATTTTCGAGAATGAGCCGGAGTGGGAGAGTTATCGGTAAGCGCCTGTCGCAATTGCTTCACCGTGATCAACCACCGCAGGCCCTTGGTTCAACCGGCATCCCATCAACGACAAACCAGTCTCGATACGTTGCCGATGAGACGGGTAGGGCGCGTCACTCCGTGCGCGCCGCCGCCGGCAACGGATTTTCCGAACGGCGCGCACGGAGTGACGCGCCCTACCATGTGATGGAATTTCGGTGTCCCGGTACTACGAGCAATCCGGGCCACCGGAAAACGACCTGCCCGGCGAAAGGCTTATGGCGGATCTGGTGTTCTCAGGTGCAATCGCCCGCACATCCAACACGAGGTGATAATTGTCGCCGGTCCAATGCGCGGTGAAACCACCCGCTGCCACCTTGCGGAACACGTGGAGCATGCGGTCGTTGGAGGCCATGACTTCAGCCTCGAACCAGCGCAGACCCTCGGCGCGGGCCAATCGCGCCAGCAACCGCACCATGAACGTTCCCAATCCCCGGCGCTGAAAGTCATCATGCACGGTGAGCGCAATTTCGGCGGCGGCCGGCTTCGCCAGCTTCACATAGCGCGCGCCACAAACAATGCGCGTGCCCCCAGAGCCGGCCACCACCCCGACGACGCAGGTCTCGCGGTCGCGATTGATCGCCAGCAGTTGGTGCAACAACTCAGGCGGCACGCGCCGGATCGGACTGAAGAATCGGTGTAATAACGTCTCGCGCGAAGCAGTCTTGGCGGCGTCAGAGATGAACGGCTCATCGTCGGGCCGCAGGTGACGGAAGCGCACCGTTGCGCCGCCTGGTAAAGGTAGCTCAGCCAGCCACTCGTCCGGGAGGGCTGGTTGCGGTTCGGCTGGCGGTTTCACGGTTTGCACGCCCACAATATGACCCATCTCCGCCGAATTGCATCAGGGATGCAACGAATGACATCGTCAAAAGCAATCGGCAAGGTGCTTCAGATGCATAGGAATCTTGGCGGAACTCAACCGTGCTCGGCGCGCAGAATCCGCGCCGCTTCGGCTTCGTTGCAGAGTTTCCGGTACGCTTCATCCAAACTCACCACCGCCCCGGAACCGGGCGCGAATCCGCAGTCGGGATTCAGGGTGATGCGTTCCGGCGCGAGGAAAGTCAAAGCCTGGCGCACGCGCGCGGCGATGGTTGCGGCGGAATCAATGCGCCCCGGCGTGACGTCCACGCAGCCAAGGCCAATCTCCAAGTCTTCCCGCAATTGCTTGAACACCGCCATGTCACCGGCTTCAGGCGCGGTGAATTCCATCGTCAGATGATGGACTTTGAGACGGTTCAGGTGTGGAAGAATCGGACCATAGCCGCCGCCGTGCGCGTGCTCCCCGCGCACACGGGCGCCGGCCCGACGGCAAAGATGCACGGCGATCTTGATGCCAGTCACGCCGCTGACGACTTCATTGACCATGTCTGTCGCAAACGCGGCGGCGGCGTCCGGATCGGGGTACTTCGAGCGCACGTCCGGGTCAACGAACAGGCAAAGGTGCGGATCGTCTATTTGCACGATGTCGGCACCGGCATCGCGTATCAACTCCAGTTCGCGGCGCAGGATTGGCACACAAGCATGCACGAAATCCTCCCGACGGGGGAAGGCCCTGGCGGATTTCTCCGGATGCCACATGCGTTCGCCGAGCAACGCGGGTGACGGCAGGGTGGATTTGATCTGGTGGGTGGTAATGGATTTGAGAAACCTGACTTCGTGGGCGATGAAACCGGGGTTTTTGGACGTGAGTTTATCCACCGCCACGGTCCACGGGCGGCCATCCGGCGCGGTGCCCAGTTCAAAACCGTGCGCGAGTTCGGCAATGACACCGATGTAGGACTTGCGCCACCACTCCCCGTCGGTGAGCACATCCACGCCCGCGTGTTCCTGCAGGGCCACGGCGTAACGCACCGCCGCCTCCATTTCCTGCCGATAACGATCCGGTGGCAATGGCGGCCGGTCGTTGATGAGGTCCAACACAAACGCTGGCCGGGGCAAGGAGCCGACGACTGAGGTGGGAAAGAGCCGGTTGTTCATCGCGAGAAAGCGGCCGGCTCGCCCGGCCAATGGCACCGCGCCAGTTCAAAGTCCTCCTGTGTGTCCACCTCCATATACTGGCCAGGGGTGTCGGCATGGGCCATCTTCCCGCCCGCCTCAATCATATCCTGGAACAGATGAATGAGATAGGCCTTCTCGAAGACCGCCGCCTCGCGATAGGGCTGACCGGAGAATTTCTCGCGCGTCTGGTGAAAATGCTGGCGCAGTTGCGCCGCGCCGCGCGGCGTGAATCTGGCGATACCGGTGTATTCGCCGTGCGCCTCACTTGGCGCGATGCCGCGATGGATGCGCGTGACGCAACCGTTCGAGACGGTGACTTTCTCCGCGTCGTCGGGCGGATGTTGCGTGCGGTGCGTGTATCGTTCCAGCCAGCGCGTGTCCACGCTCAAAGCAATGTCCGCCGGGTGATCCAACACGCGCCGCACGACGTCGCTGGTGAAGAGGATGTCTGAGTAGCAGCAGACGAACCCTTCGGACATGAGGTCTTCCGCGTACATGAGCGAGTGCAGGATGTTATTGTGCTCCCAGGCATCGTTGTGGCGGAAGGTGAATTGCGGATAGTCGCGCCGCACCTTGTCAATCTGATAGCCGCCGATGAAGCAAATGTCCGAAATCCCGGCACCGGCAAAGGCGCGCAACGCCCAGTCCAGCATCCGGCGGCCCTGGATTTCGGCGTAACACTTGGGGGTATCCGCCGTGGTTGGCATCAACCGCCGGCCACGCCCGGCTCCGATAATAATGGCTCTCATCACTTTAGGGTGCAGTCTGGATGTAAGCGCAATTGCATGAGGTTGGAAAGCGCATTTTCGGCGCTGTGTCTGGCCTGGCCCGAGCGGACCCCGCCTGATTCCCTTCGGTCATCAACTTGACTCGACGATTGCAGCGAACCTCGGTGATGCGCTTTTGCTGCCTGCATCCTGGAAATGGCGTGGGGCTCGGCGTGCCATGCCGCCAGATTGACACCCCGCAGGCAAGTGCTATGCTCCGGGCATGAATCCGCGGAGCCCTGATGACAGAGTCAGCATGTGTGGCTGTGGGATCGCCCGGAGCGCGAGAACGCCGCGGTGCGAGCGGTTAATCGAATGTATGCCCTTGAACCATGAATAACACCGAATCCTATCCCCAACCCATTCCGGTCATTCAACTGGATGAACAATCGCGCGGCACATTTGTGTCGCGGACTTACACCCATCTGTTCTGTGCGATCACAGCGTTCACGCTGATTGAGGTGTTCCTCTTCAAGTCCGGCTTGGCCGAGCCCATGGCCAGGGCCATGCTGGGTGTCTCCTGGCTCTTCGTGCTGGGCGGGTTTGTCGTTGTCTCCTGGCTGGCCAGTCGCGTGGCCCTGACCTCCACCTCAAAGGTGTCGCAATACGGCGCGCTCGCCGGCTTCGTGTTGGCGGAGGCAATCATCTTCGTGCCGCTGCTCTGGATCGCCAATGAGTTTGCGCCGGGGGTTATCACCAGTGCGGTGGCGGTGACGTTCATGGGTTTCACGGGCCTGTCGCTGGTGGCGTTCTTCACACGCAAGGATTTCTCCTTCCTCCGCGGCATCCTGTGCTGGGGCGGCATCATTGCCCTCGTGTTGATCGTGGCCGGGGCGCTGTTTGGCTTCCAACTCGGCACCTTTTTCTCCGTGGGGATGATTGCGCTGGCTGGCGGAGCGATTCTTTACGACACCTCGAACATCCTGCATCACTACCCGGAAGACCGTTACGTGGGGGCGGCGTTGCAGTTGTTTGCTTCCGTGGCTTTGATGTTCTGGTACGTCCTGCAACTCCTGATGTCGCGGCGCTGAGGCGCACGCAGCCCAAAGTTCTGCCAAGCCCGGCGTGCCGCGCGCCGGGCTTTCTGTTTCTGCGATTGCATCCCGATGACACCGCTGTCACATTGGCGCGGTCTATGAAACGCCGAGCCTTCTTGAAATCCACCGCCGCCCTCACCAGTGTTGCCGCCATCAGTCCCGGTCTGGCCGCCGCCGCCGAATCTGAGTCCAAGCCCGCGCGCGAGTTCTACGAACTGCGCCTCTATCACTTGCGCCAGGGGCCGACGATCAAACGCTTTGATGATTTTTACCGGGACGTGGCTGTGCCGGCATGGAACCGTGCCGGGGTGAAGCCCGTGGGTGTTTTTGATGTGATGATCGGCCCCGACGCGCCCACCAAGTACGTGTTGCTGTCCTACAAATCGCTGGACGCCATGATCGCGGCACAGGAGAAATTCGAGAGCGATCCTGAGTTGTTGAAAGCGGATTTCACGAATGTGCCGCCCACGGATCCCGCCTACATCCGCAAGGAGAGCACCCTGATGCGGGCGTTTCGCGGCATGGTGAAACTCGAAGTGCCACCCCAGGCGGCGGAGAAAAAACCGCGCATCTTTGAGTTGCGCACCTACGAGGCGCACAGCCGCAAGGCGAACAAGAAGAAGGTGGAGATGTTCGACGTAGGGGAGATTGACATCTTCCGCCGCACTGGTCTTACGCCGGTATTCTTCGGCGAGACGCTGGTGGGCACAAAGCTGCCGAACCTGACCTACATGCTTGTCTTCGACGACATGGCGTCGCGCGATAAGAACTGGGGAACGTTTGTCTCTCACCCGGATTGGAAGAAGTTGAGTACCACGCCGGGTTACACCAATCCGGAGATTCTGACCAACATCACCAGTGTCTTTCTACGGCCGACGGGATATTCGCAGATTTGATCCAGCGCTGCCAGCAGCCCCACCCGGAGCCGCAGCAGGCACCCCGCCCAGGTTGTTACCGCATTTCCCATCACGGCGCCGGTTTGAACACCGGCGGTGCGTTCGTTTTGGGCGGGTCGCTGGTGAAGATGTCCTCCAGCATCTGGAGAGGATGCAGCGGAAGAAAGAGCAGTCTGGCCGGCATGTAGAGGGGTTCGCTTTTGGGATTATTCAACGGGCCGGTGACTTTGTATTCGATCAGTTTGGTTACCGGCCAGAGGGCCAGGCTCACCACACGGCCAATCAACCAGGTGTCGCGGAACAGTTCCGCCTCCACCCGCGCGTTGACCTGGCCGTCGAATCCCACGGCCCCCTGATATTGCAGCCGCATGGCGGGCGCCCGCATTTCCAGATCATCGGAAAAGATGACGCTGTTGGTGATGCCAAAGCGCGCCGAGCCATCGGTGAACCGGCTGTTACCCAACCCGGGAATCAAGCTGTCGAGGGGGCGGGAGAGGACGCCGAAGATCGGGATTTCCCAGATCAACCCGTCCCGTAGCCGCATGTGGCCATGACCCTGCCAGGAATTCGAGATCGCGGAATTGGCATTCGTAATGACCAACTGGCCGTTCAACCAACCCTCGAGGTGATTCGTGCGCACGAGCAAATCCGCCATGAGCATTGGCAGATTCACATTCGTGAAGGTGGCGGCGAAGCTGAAATCCGTGCCCGGCTTCTCGCGGCTGAAATCAAAGTCCGCCTGACCGCTGGCGTTGCCCCAATAAAAGCCCGCCCGGACATTGCGCAAAGCCAGGGTTTCGCCCTGCCAATGCACCGCCCCGGCGATATTCGGCAACCGAAACAACCACCAGGCAAACTCACCCCCGTCCACGTCAAACCGCAAATCCGCGTCCGTTGAACCTTTCAGTGGCGCGTACCCGTTTACGCGGGCCACCGGGGGATGGGTGAAGCGGTAGGGCGCCATCGTTCGCCCGACTTTTGGACCAATGGCATGCGCCACGGCCAGCGGATCGGCGGTGCTGAACCCATTGGTGAAATGAATGCGATGCGTGTTGAAATCGGCCCGGATGCCCGCCGCACTCATCGCCTGCGTGCCCCGCCACAAACGCGGCTCCAGGAATTCCAGCACCAGATTGGTATAACGCACTTGGGCCACCACCGCATCGGCGTGTTGCCCGCGAATGGCGAAATTTGTGAGCGCCAACTGACCGCGTGCGCCGATCAATTCGTAGGCCCGCCAGCGGCCCCAAATCTCGGCGTCAATCACCGGCGGTTCGGAGAAGGTGACGAAATCCAGGCCGCGCTGTTGCTGCTCGTCCAACAGGGGCCGGACGACGTAGGGGTCCATCGTGCTGTGAATCCGAAAGTAGAAATCCTTGGTGCGATCATTTGCCCGGTGTTCGAGGTGAAGCTGTCCTCCAGGACCCGCCGCCTCCAGATCCGGCAGATGCCAGGTCATGTTCGTGTAGCTGAAATGCGCGCGGGCCCAGTCCGCTGCCACGCCAAGATACGCGCCATTGGTAACGGCGAATTCCCCGGCGAGGCGCAGGGAAGGTTGCAGTTCCGCGCGCCAATCCGGTTCGCGATTCGTCCACGTGGGCAGGATCAGGGCGCCCGAACCTCGCACGTGCGGCGACTCCACCCACGAGTAGCGCGCCAGCCAACGCTGCGCGCCCGGCGTCAGCACCGGGGCAATCTTTTTCGCATCAAAGTCTGAGACCAGGCTGAACCGGACTTCCCGTGTCAACACATCCAGCGCCGCGTCCGCCTCCAGCCTCCCGTCATGTAGCTCCGCCTGGAGATTCGTGAAGGTCAAACCCGGGGATTCCCAGCGTCCTGCTACGGAAATCCGATCCGCCACCAGTTTCTCCGAGTGGAAATCCGTCAACGCCACGTTCCACTCGATTTGATAAGGTTGCAGATTCGTCCACCAGACCAACGTGGCGTCCGCCGACGGGGTGTCGGCTGCGGGGCTAATCCGCGCGGCGAGGCGAACATTGTCGGCTTCGGCCCAACGAGTGATGGCGTTGCGGGCCCGTAGTTCGATTTGGCCGGAAAGCGGAATGGGATTGGTCAGGGAATGAACCCAGCCCGCCGTGAGATGAAGATTCGTGCTCGAAGCCCATTCGGTGGTGGCTCTGGTCGCGTGCAAGGTCAACCGGCCATCCACCAAGTTTGTCTGACCTAGCACCGATTTCAATTCCACTTCCAGGTCAACTCCGGTCGCCTCCGCCCAAGGCGTGCGGGTGCTGGCGGCGACCAGCGACAACTGGGCATGCGACAGAGCCCGGTCGGCGTCAGGTTGCAGGCGTGCCGTGAACAACACGTTGGTGGTCTGCCCCCAAGGGGTGTCGGCGTCCGCCGCTCTCAACACCAAGCGGGCAGTGAAACCCGGCAGGTCCAGCGCGTCGCCCCGCACCACGAGGCGCAATTCCGGCGGGGTGGTGAAGGAGATGGTTTCCAGGGTGTCCGCCAACTGGCGCAACTGGTCTGGCACAGAAACTTCCCGCGCCACTCGCGGACGATGCCAGAATTCCCAGTGCCGGATGGCGGAGGCATTGGTGACTGAAGCCGAAAGGAAAAACTCCGCCCCTGCGAACCGGGCGCGAAAATCGTCCAGCGACCACTCATCACCAGGTAGAAAGCGAAGCCGTGCCTCAATCTCCTCGATCCGCAGCGTGCGCGTGGGCGAATTGGTGTCCGTCACCGGCGCGAGCAGTGCGCCGCCGCGCAGGCTGATTGCGTCCACCTGCAACCTGAGCCGGGCGAGCGCCTGCGGATTGATGTCAATCTCCACTTCCCGGGCGGACAACCGGGGCAGGAGCGGTTCTTCCGCCCGTCCAAAGCGCACCGATTCGGCCACAATGCCCCGATGCCAGCGCAGCCGCAGACGGGAGAATTCCAGGTCCACACCGCGACCGCGCAGTTCTTCGAGCAACGGGCGTTTTAGGAAATCCGGCAGGCCGACCTGGTTCAAGTACACCAGCAGAGCCAGCAACGTGAGCATCGCCAGCAGGACGGCAATCCGTAACCGGCGGAAGTATATGCGGCATTTTCGCCAGAAGCGGCTCTTGGCCTCGCGCGCCATATCAGGGGACTTCGGAGGGGATCGTCAGGTGGCTCGACATCAGGAAATACAACCCCAGAGGCAGTTCGAAAACCCAGGTCTGGCCATCCAGTTGCGTGGCGGCATAGGGATAGTTGGCTGGCGAAAGGTGACCGACTCCCAAGGCGCGCTTCTCCCCGTTCTTCAACTCGAATTCCAGGGAGTATCCGTTGGTGACGATTCCGTAGTGTGCCAGGTCCGGGCTGCCGCGGTCCACCCACAGGGTGGCCGCCAGTTCGCCCAGCCGATGAGTGGTTTCTTCAATGGCAAACTGGTTGATGATGCCCTGCGAACCGGGAGCAAGCGCCCATGAGTTGGTATCCGTCCGGATAATCTCCCGGACCTTGCCCTGCTGGCGAATGGTCAGCCGCGCTACGTCGTTGGTGGAAAACCGCCAGATGCGGCGCTCCCGTAATTGCCAGGCCGCCGCGGGCAGACGCTGAAAGCTTTCCACCCCGATGGCATAAACGGGATTCTCATCCGCCCGCCGCACGTGGATGCGATTGGCGTTGGTGTTGCCGAAGGCCAGTTCGGCGATGGCCACATTGGTCGCACCGGCAGCATTGGTGAGCGCGGTGTACAAATTGATCTGCCGCGACGGGGGCACCAGGCCATAAGGCGGCAGGTCCGGCTCGGTAACGGGTTCGATGAACTGCACGATTTCCAATTCCCCCAAGGCGCTGAGAAACTCCTCCACCAAGCCGGCATCCACGGGAAAGTCGTGTCCTACCGCGCGCCACGCGTTGGTGGCGTCCCGCTGCAGGGTGAAGGTTTCCGCGCCGCGGACTTCGACTTGGTGGACCGGTTGACTAATGGCGACCAGCCGATGGTCGCGAAAGTCATTGTGGGGCGCGCGCCAGGGTTGGAGTGGGTCCTTGGGCACGGTGACCACGGCAGCCGATCCGGCACGGCGGGCATAGACCTGACCGGGATGGTTGGTGGGACTTTTGCCAAATTGCAGCGCGACGAGGACATTGGTGCCTCGCGCCAGCGATAGTTCCAATTCCGCCGGCTGCAACCCCAACATTTCCAGGTCGGCTTTGGGATCGTCGGAGACAAATTCCGTCACCCGCAAGTTCTGCAACTCCTCCAGCAACCCCATTACCCGGGCGTCATCAGCCCGCGCCCGCACCGGACGAATCATGCTCCACGGCTGATTCGTGGCGGCGCGCTGGAGTTCGATGACCGTCGCCCCATGTGTGATGAGCAACCGATCGAAGTCCAGTTGGCGGGAACGCATCAGCTTGGTATCGCGCCAGTCATCCACTTTGCGCGGGATCACCTTCAAAAATTCCGCGTCAATGACATAGGCGCCTTCGACACCAACCACCTGGAGATAAACCTGGTCTCCCGGGGCGGTTCGGGCGCCGAGCAAAACCTGGCGGCGGGAGTCGCGGCTGTGAACGGCTATGGAGGCCTGCGGCGCATCAAAGCCGAACTCCACGTCCGCATTGGGGTAGCGCCGCCATTCCGTGGCGGTAATCTGCGCCGAGGCCTGCAAGTTTTCGAGGGCGGCAAGCAGCATGTTCACGCTGGTGTCTTGCGCCGGGTAGGTGATTGGCTTGGTGATTTGCCAGGCCGCGTTGGTCCGTTCCACGCGAATCTCCAGGGCACCCGCGGGCCGCACCTGGACACTGGCCACGATGCCGGCCTTGAAGTCGGGCAGCACGGCGATCGGGCCGGGCGCCGGCTTGCGCCGGAACTGCTCTGAAATCAGGATGACTCCGCCCAGCACGGCAGCCACCATGATCCAGATCCAAGTGTGCTTGGGATTCATCTGATGGGTGGGCTCGAAGGTTGAGGCGCAACCGTGCCGCCGTGTACACGCCGCGTCTCCGTGCTCGAATTCGTAAACGCTTCAACGATCTGGGTTATCATGGCTATTTACGGCGGCGTAACCAAATCAATCCTCCCACCAACAACACTGCGCCGGGCATGGCCGCGAGGAGCAACCAGCGGGCAGTCTGCATCTGCGCCTGGGTGAGAATGACGCGGAACTCGGTGATTGGCCGGGGGCCGACTCCTTCAAGCATGTGATTGCGTTCCAGCAACCAGTTGACCGCCGATTGCGCAAAGTCGCGATTGGCGAAAATCTCAATCCACGCGTTGCCCAGAAAATAGGAATCCCCCACGATGACCATCCGCGTGACGCCGCGCGGGGTCACCACGCCTTTGACCGCTCCCTTTTCCACGGCGACCGCCAGCGGGTAGCTGCGCGGCTTGGCCTTGGGATCGCTCACCAGGATTGCCGTTTCCTCCGAAGCGGCCAGCACCTCCACTTTGGGAGCGTCAGCGGCGTGGTCCCCGCCGCCCAGAATCCCGACGGGCCGCGGTGCAATCAAATCAATATACGAACCAAGCAGCGGGTTGGTCACCGGATGACGGCTGAAGGAGGCGACCGCGACGTCCGCGCCTCCCTTGAGCGAATTAAACGGATCCCGAATGGCGCTCTCGCCCACCAACACGCCCCAGCGAACCAGCAGCTTTTCCAGCCCCGTGCGCCGGTCCTGTGCCGCCGAGTTGAACAACGCAAACAATCGTCCGCCCGGCTCCGACTGCAAATACTGCTCGATCTTCTCCAATACTTGATCCGGGATGGGCGTGGTTGGGCCGGCCACAATCAGCAGATTGCAGTCTGCCGGAACTTCGTTGGTGCCGAGCAGGGAAAGCGGCTCCACTTGGATGTAGTTCAGTTGGAGCAGCCCGGCAAACTTCAAGTAACCCCGGATATCATCTCCGCTGTCGGGACGATGTTCGCCGTGGCCTTGCAGGAAATAGGCTTTGAGCGGATTGGGACTGGTCACTGCCAGGAGCGCCGAGGTGAACGCCATTTCCGCCTTGAACGCGGTGCGCTTCCGCTGGAACTCGCGCTCCTTTTCGTTGGGCACCTGTTCCAGGGTGTACTCGGCCAGCGCATTGCCGTTGATGACTCGCGTCCGTTTTTGTGAGTCGAAAATCACCAGATTCCGGTCATGTTCATCAGCCGATTCCCCCAGTTTGTAATCGGACTTGATCTTTTGCGCGGCCGCAGCATCGCGCAGGTAATCCACCACCGTCACGCGCAATCGCGGATTGACGTCCCGCATCTCATTCAACAACGCCGCCACACTCGAATAAAGCGCGTCATCCTTGTCGTAGTACACTGTCACTTTCACTTCATTGGTCAGCGTCTTTAAGAAGGTGACCGTGCGCGCATGAAGTTCCGTGCGCGACTCCGCGCCCAAGTGCAGCCGTTGGAAGTAACGCCCGGCCAGAAAATTTACCATGCCCACCACCACCAGCACCACCAATGTGCGCAACAACACATCCACTCCAATCGCCCACCGGCGGCGCGGCGAAAAACTCGGTTGCATGTGTGGTTCCGCAGCCATGATGCTTATCTCCAGCGACGGCTTTCCACCGCGCGCAGCGTCAGAAACAGGAAGAACGCCGTGAGGCTGAGGTAAACGACGATGGTCCGGGTATCCACCACGCCCCGCGCAAAATCATGCATCTGCTGGAACAACGCAAACCGGCTCAACACCTGGGCCGGCCAGTGGCCCGTCGCGGGAATCTGATCCGCCAAAAACCCCAGCGAAAACAAGGTCACCCCCAGCACCAAGGTAACCATCGCCGCCACCATCTGGCTGCGTGTCAACGCCGACGCGAAACAACCCAGGGAAAGAAACAAACCGCCGAGCAGGATAATGCCCAGATACGTGCTGCCGACCGCGCCCCAATCCAGGCCGCCCGGCTGCGTTGAATAGCGCTGCACCAAGGCCAGGCAACCCAACATAGGCAGCCACATCACGACATAAAACAACATGGCCGCCACGAACTTGGCCAGGACCACGTGCAAGTCCCGCACCGGCGTGGTCATCAACGTCTCAAACGTGCCGGACGATTTCTCCAGCGCGAACAAGCGCATCGTGATGATGGGCGCCGCCAGCAACAACAGGAGCCAGAAGAAATACGTGCTGTAGAACATCTCCGTCACCGGCATCGGCGAGGCATCGGTCCCCAGCTTGCTTAACAACACAATGAAACTCAGTCCCACCAGAAACGTCGCCGCCGCAATAATCACATAGCCGGTGAACGACACAAAGAAGGTGGCCAACTCGCGCCGGGTGAGCGTGAAGAGTGCCGTCATCAGTTCTCCTCCTCGTCCGGCCGGGTGACGCGCACGTAGATATCCTCCAACGTATGACGGCTGCGGGTCAGCTCGCGCAAGCTCCAACCGCGTTCCTGCACCAGCGCGAAGATCTGCCGCCGCAGGTCCAGTCCCTCCCGCGGTGTCAATGCGCAACGGAAGTAGTCACCGTCCGTGGGTGACACATCAAACATTTCCACTTCCGGCAGTTGTGCCCAGAGTTCATTCAGGTCTGCCTCCGGTGCGGCGATCTCGGCAATGATTTGTCCATTGCTGGCCATGAGCTTTTGCAGGTTCTCCGGCGTGTCGGCGGCCAGGATGCGACCTTCGTACATGATGAGCATGCGGTTACACGTCATCTCGGCTTCGGGCAGGATGTGCGTGGAAATCAGCACCGTGTGCGCGCCGGCCAGGCTCTTGATGAGTTGGCGTACGGCGCGGATTTGGTGCGGGTCCAGACCGATGGTCGGTTCGTCCAGGATGATCAATTCCGGCTCATGCACCAGCGCATCCGCCAGACCCACGCGCTGTTTGAATCCCTTCGAGAGCTGCCCGATGATGCGGCTGCCCACCTCGGTCAAACTGCACTGTTCCATCACGGTGTCCACCCGGTCCCGCGAACGCGCCCGGGTGAGCCCCTTCAACCGCGCGCGAAACTTCAGATACTCACGCACCCGCATTTCGTGATGCAGCGGATTGTTCTCCGGCATGTAACCGATGCGGCGGCGCACTTCCTCCGAATCCCGGAACACATCCCACCCGGCAATGGAAACCGTGCCGGTGGTTGCGGGGAGAAAGGCCGCGAGGATGCGCATGGTGGTGCTCTTGCCGGCGCCGTTGGGTCCGAGCAACCCGACGATTTCCCCGCGGGCAACTGTGAAGGATACGTCCGTCAACGCGGTCTTGCCCGCGTAACGTTTGGTCAGTCCCATCACTTCAATCATCGTGCCGTTGTTCATTCGCGTCGGTGTGGAGTCTAATGAAAGAGGTTTGAACCGGGCCAATCAATTCCTCAGCGCACCCGCAGCGTTACGGCGCCCTGTCGCGGATAACCGCCGCCCGGCCGGCGCGGAACTACCACCGTCAATTGCACTTGGTCTCCGGGTTGTTTGGTGGTCAGCAGGTTTCCCACCTTCCAGAGATCACGGGTGGGTTGACCATCCATGGCCGTCAACAGAAAGCCCCGCTGAAGTTGAGCCCGATCCGCCGGGCTGTTGGTTTCCACTTCGCTGATCAGCAGGCCTTGAGGAGTCGGTGAGTCCAGAACCAGGCCAAGTTTCTCCCGGATCAACTCTGGAAACGGCACGAGCGTCACCCTAACCGAGCGTCGGTCCTGGTTCTGCGCAACGAGCAGATTGAGTGTGTTCCGCCCGGCGGCGGCCACGAGCTTGGTGAAGCCAATCAGGTTGCTTACCGGCTGGCCATTGACCTGCAAGACTTGCTGGCCGGGCCGCAACCCCGCCGTTTCCGCCGGACTGCCCGGTTGCACGGCGGTGATGACCGGCGGGTTGCTGTTGGCCTTGAGCCGCAAGCCCAGCCACAATTCGTCCGTCAGTTCGGGGGCGAAGAATTGGGATAGCGCCGCCGCGACTTGTTTCACCGGGATGGCGAAACCGATTCCCTGGCCTTGATAGACGGCGACGTTGAGGCCGATGAGTTCGCCGCGCAGGTTGATGAGCGGGCCGCCGCTGTTGCCGGGGTTGATCGCCGCGTCCGTCTGCAACCAGTCGGCAATTTCCAGCGGTTCATCGCCAACAGGTGGGCGGCGGTTCTTGGAACTGAGAATGCCGCGCGATACCGATTCGCCCAGTCCGTAGGGGTTGCCCAAGGCCAGCACGGTTTCGCCCAGCAGGAGGTCGTCGTCTTCGGCAAGCTGGATGGCTTGAAACTTCTTGCCCGGTGGCGCTTTGAGCCGCAGCAATGCCACGTCGCTTTGCTCGGTGCCGACCACCGGCTCGGCGTCGTAAATGGTGCCGTCCCACAATTTGACCTGGACGCGCGACGCGCGCCGCACCACGTGCAAGTTCGAGAGCACGTAACCGTCTTCGTGAATGATGACGCCGGAGCCAATGCTGTCCAGTTGCTCGCGCCGGCGGCTGGGCGTGTGTGCGCCGTAAAACTGCCGCAGCAATTCCTGGTAAAAATCGCGGTACTCCACGATGCGCGCCGTGGCGATGTTCACGACGCTGGGCTTGGCTTTTTCAATCGCCATTACCGTGGCGTCGCGGCGCACGTCCGCAGCGCTGGCCGCGAACGTTGACGCACCCCAGCCGACGACCAGCGCAAAGACCGCCAGCCGGACGCCCACCCGTTGCCTGACCAATACCAAATCTCGAAATCTCATGTTCATTTGAGCGGACAGACTCACGGTCAGATTCGTTGGAATTCACCGCGTTCCATCGCGAGCCGCGTTCCCGAAGGCTTTCGGGACTTGACTCTGCAAAAGCCTCCGCGCAAAAGCAATGACAAGTGTCCATGCCCGTCACCAACTTCTACGCCCAATGGCGACTGCGCTCCGGCGCGGCCAACGTGCTCCGCGACCACCGCGACCTGCCGCCGGAACGATTGCTCCAGGCCGTCTGGCAACACCAGCGCCTCCACCGCGATCAACTGCGGACGTTGGACGGCCAAACCGTGCGCGTGCTTCATCCCGGTTTCGGCAACGCGGAAAGCGGTCCGGACTTCCGCAACGCGCTCGTGCAGATCGGTGACGCTCCGCCGCGCGCTGGTGACGTGGAGGTGGACTTGCGCACCAGCGGCTGGCGCACGCACGGCCACGACCGCAATCCCGCGTTCCAGAACGTCATTCTGCATGTGGTCTGGGACGCTGACCGCGAGGTGAGCGGGCCACCGGTTTTGCCAATCGGGACAGCTCTCGACGCCCCGCTGGGTGAACTCAGCCTGTGGCTCGATCGGGAGCCGGTCAAACCGCTGCCGGAGAAGATGCAGGGCAAGTGCTCGGCGCCGTTGCGTGAGTTGTCGCCGGAGTCGTTGGCGGAGTTGCTGCGGCAGGCGGCGGCGGTGCGGTTGCAGGCCAAGGCCGAGCGGTTTCAAGCCCGCGCCCGCCAGGTAGGCTGGGAACAGGCGCTGTGGGAAGGCTTGTTCCGTGCGCTGGGTTACAAACACAACGTCTGGCCCATGCATTGTCTCGCGGAGAACCGCGCGCGTTGGAGCGGGGGTGCTACCTCGGTGCTGGCCTTGCAGGCCCGGTTGCTGGGCAGCAGCGGATTGCTGCCCGCCGATTTGAGCCGCGCTACGACCGGGACCGAGAATTACCTGCGTCGCGTCTGGGATTGCTGGTGGCGCGAGCGGGACGAATTTACGGATTGCCATCTGCCCCGCAGCCTTTGGCGCCTGCACGGTTTGCGGCCGGCGAACCATCCACAGCGTCGCCTGGCCCTGGCCGCGCACTGGGTGTGGGCGGGCACATTGCCTGGCGGGTTGGAGAAGTGGTGCGCCGCCACCCTCCCGGACAAGTCACTGGACGATTCCTTGCTCCGCGTCTTCCAGGTCGGCGCGGACGACTTCTGGTCGTGGCACTGGACGTTCCGTTCAGCTCGATTGCCGAAGGCTCAACCCTTGCTCGGCGCCACGCGTGTCACGGACCTGGCGGTCAACGTCGTTCTGCCTTGGCTCTGGACGCGCGCCGGCGAAGGCCGGAACGAGTCCTTGCAGCGGGAGATCGAACGGCGTTATTACGCGTGGCCCGCCGCCGAGGACAATGCCGTGCTGCGTCTCGCCCGCCAGCGTTTGCTCGGCGGCGCGGTGCGCGGAGTCTTCCGGAGCGCGGCGGCGCAGCAGGGCTTGATGCAAATCGTGCGGGATTTCTGCGACCATTCAAACGCACTGTGCGAAGATTGCCGGTTTCCCGCGATGGTGAGCGATTGGTCGCAGGAACACAGGGACGTTGGGACCAGAGGATCCGACAGTTAGCGGTGCTTGAAGAAACTTCGCCCGGTTCCAATCTGGTTGCTCGGTGATTTCCTCGCCGAGTTTGCGCCAGTACTCGGGCTGTTGCTGCACTTCGTCGGGTTCGAGCAGCACTCGCTCGGTTTCCAGGTTGGCGGCAGGGCCTGGCGCGCGGGACGCGCCAAGGTAACAGTTCACGTGGGCGCGGGCTCGGCCGTCGCCGGTGGCGGCGCGCTCAAGGCTGCAAGGCCGGCCAGCAACAGTTCCAGTTGTTAGCCATCTCAGATATGACTTTTGCCAGGCGCTACTTGAGCAGACACATTGATCCCTTTGTCAACGGAACCTCGTTAGGACGTTGTGGCCCGGTGGTCGTGAAGTTCTGTCGAATTTTGGAGAGTGGTTGAACGCGCCCGCCGGTTTACTGACAGTGGCCCCTTCCGACGCTGCATGTCCCGGTCGCGCGAGCGAAAAACTGGAGCCAGTTGTCGGACTCGAACCGACGACCGACGGTTTACAAATCCGTAGTTGCACTTGCGCGACTACGCACCAAACTTGCGTCTCAACCGCGTCAATAAAGGCGATAACTCACTTTTGGCAAACAAGTCGAAAATGGCGTAAAAGCGCACCGTTTCGCACTTCCGCTGTTGCATACTGTTACACGGAAAACGCGAACCGTTGGCGAATGGCTTGGTGACGGTTGGAAGGAGCTTCTGAATCCGTGTAACAGTGGTTTGTTACACGCCAAACAGAAGGCCCCGTCCCGTGCGCTGCGTGGCGCGTGGCGCGCTTTGATCGTCGGGGCGGATGGATGGGAGCGGGGACTTGGCCGGCGCAATCTGACACCGGACCAGCGGAGTATCATCCGGCGAATTGTTCGGGCAGGTGGCGAAGGCTCAGACAGGACCAAAGGAATTAAGTAGGGGCACCCCTACTCAATTAAGCTGTAACCGCACTCCGCGTTGCAAACGCTGGCCGCGCGTGAAGCTGGAATCTCTCACGGTTCACTTGCCGCCTTCCGCTACATCATGGCGCGACGCCGTAAACGCGTTCAATCGCTTCCTGCCACTCAGCATCAATCTCGGCTTGGCGGCGCGGCTGGAAGTCATCAAGGCGCGGCGGTGCGCTGCCAGGTTCGCCATAGCAGCGGTGCAACTTCGCGGCGATGTCAAATTGATCGGCAGCCGAAACCAGTCGGTCAGGGTCCGGCAAACCATGCGCTGATTCAACGACGGCCAAACGGCGTTTGCGGGAAAGATTCATCAGCAGTTTTCAGTTTCGATTCCAGCGCGGCGAGTCGCTGCTCGAATTCGCACAGTTCCTTGAGCCGGCCAACCGCAGACAACGCGGCGGTCAATTCCTTCGCCGCCTCTGCGCTGATACGTCCCGCCACGGCTTCGCGTACGATCGAACTGGCAAGGCTCGCAAGATCGTCGCCCTTGGCTTCGATTTCTTGCGGCGAAGTTTCGGCGCGGAGTGGCGGAAGAATTCTGTCCAAGCACATTCGCAGGGCCGCAACGTCGCCACCCTTCGCCAGTTCCACGGCCTTCCGTATCAGTGCCGACGCGTCGGCTTCCAACTGGTCGCGCAAAGCTGTTGCCTTGTTCCGTGACCCGCGCTTGCGCCCGGCTGGATTGCCGGATTGTCCTTTGGCGAACTTCATTCATGCCCTGCTGATTTCCTGCAAAGAACAGGAAGAACAGGCCGTGACGCCCGTATGCCACAGACGCCACGGCCACTCAACACGGACATCATCGGGCGAGCCGTTGCCGCGCGGCAGTGTGTGCCGCTTCACCCGCGCGGCGGGTCGCTTCGGCGGCGCGGTCGGTTGCCTCTTGAGCTTCGCGGGCAAGCTGGTTGCCTTCCCATTGCGCGGCGGCTTTCAGAAGCGCGGCGAGCCGTTTATCAAATTTGAGGACGCGCATCTCTTGCGTGAGGTTCCGCCCGCGCGGGCTGTAAGGATTGACGCCCGGCAACTGCGCTTCTCTTTCGAGTTGCTCGCACAAAACTGGATTCGTGCGTTTCAACTCCCCAATTTGCGCGGCGCGTTCCACCGTCAGGCCGGTTGGTTGGGAAATGACGCCTTCCGAAACGAATGGATTTTCACCGGAAAACTTTCGCGCGTCTTTGAGAAGCTTATCGCGCTCCTGTTGCCCGAAAAACTCCGCGTACGTGGGGCCGCCCGCCGCTTCCTTTTCGAGAAGCGCGGCAAGCTCCGGGTGGTTCGCTTTCAAGAAAAGCTGCGACTCGCGGTCAGAGATTTCTTCCAGAAATGGATTGGCCAGCGGTTGATTGTTGAATCCCCACACCGGAACTTTCGGCAATTCGGCGCGTTCACTTTCGAGGATGGGGTGAAGCAACGTCTCCGGTTGCACGTTGGCGAGCTTGCGGAGCAACCAGAGCGCGACGGCGGGGCCGCCCGCCGATGCTTCGGGCAACCAGTCATCGCGCATCAAGTCATCCGGGCGGATGCTCGAAAACATCTGCGTTGCCGCAGTTGCCCACAACAAGTCATCCATGACGTTTGGCGAGGCGACGGCGCGAGGGTTGAGACGATTCAGCGAACCAGCTTCAGCGGCTCGTTGAATCTGCGGCACCAGTCTGGCGAACCGTGCGAGACGATCATCGCCGGTTAGCGTTGGCAGCGGTTCAATTTGAATTTCAAACGTATTCATCGTCAGAATCGTTACCACGGCTCTCGATTGCCGGTGCAAGAGGTTTCTTCAGAAAGTTTGCGTTCGTGCGGCGGATGCGCGGAATCTCAATTTCAGTCCACCATGCCAGCCATGCGGTAGCGAAAGCGGCATGTTCCTTTGCATCGCGGAACGGTTGCCGCTGGCGAGCCAGGAACGCGGCCTTGACCGCGTGTTGGAATTGCGCTTCCGGCAAGTTGCGATGTTTACAGCGCAACTGCCATTCAACGAATCGGCGCACTTTGAGTAGCTTCTCTGGTGCGCTCTCGCCCTTGATGAAGTGCAGGGCGTCGCGGAAGGCGAGCGGAAAGTTTGGAGTGTTGGTGTTTTTCATTTCTGTAATCAGTTCCTCTCCGCCGCAGTAGCGAGAATCTGCTCACGGCGGGCCCGGGCTTCTTGCTCAGAAACTACTTCTTTGACGGATGCGCGAGGCAGGCGGAAAGCGGCGTTGCCGGCGTGGTCCAAGATCGTTACTGTCCCGTCGCCATTGTCACGCACCGGGCCCGCGGAGATCGTAAAGCAATGAACGCCTCGTGTGACGACGTAATGCCTGTGTGTTCGGTCTATTCGGTTCATTCTAATAATGGGGCCACAGCACCCGAACCAAAGTCCGGTTCATCCGCGTGCGCGGCTGGCTTCGAGCATAAGAAAAAACTGCCTTCAGCCAGCCGTCTTCATTCTCTGCAAAAGTTGCGAGCGCCCGCTGAACTTCGCCGGTGATTTTGTCCACCGGAAGGAATCCTGCGGAACGAGGACATTCGTAGTGATACAACCTCAAGACTTCACGCTCCCGCTCACTCAGACATTCAATTCCTTCAATGGCTTCCGGCGCGCCAGCGCGGGGAGTGCTCTTTAGAGTGCTCTTCAGAGTGGTTCTTTGTTTCTTTGTTTCTTTCCTAAGCACCGCACGGACCCGGGGGGCCTGTGCGGTATCGTTGCCGCACGGTGCGGTAACGGCGGGGTGCGTCAGGGTGTAGGTGTGTTGGACTCGCACTCCGGGCGGTCGCATGACTTGGACCAATCCCAGGCGCTCCAAATCAAGTAGCCGGCGCGACACCGTGTCACCAGAAACCGAGGCGAGCGTTGCAATGTAATTGACGGGCACGGTGAAGGTCCGGCTTCGCCGCTCGCTCGCGATGCGCGTCAGGGCGACGAAGACGAGCTTCGCGCTCCCCGCTTCGTCACGCTCCATAGTTTGCTCAATCGCTTTCATTGCGCTGTGTGGTTGCCAACACCAGCCGCCTTGCACGCCGCGCGGATGCCAGGCATCGCTTGACGGCGTGTTGTCGTTTGGAGATTGTTCCATCGCGTGTATTGAACGCCGTCGCGATTTCCTTCCCGGAGCGCGGCGGCGCTTTTCTTTGCTCAACGGTTTGGCAAGCCGTTGGCGTCAATCGGCGGAAAGGCTTTGTTTGCGCGGCTTCCGTGCGGTTTTTGGAGCGGCTGATTCGGCAGAGTGCAACACAGGTGCAACGGATTTGCGGCGTTGGGTGCCGTATCTTTCGCGCAACCAAGCGTCCGCTTCAGCGGTGATAATGCGGACGCGGCGAAGGCCAAACTTCATGTGGGGCATCCCTTCCGCGAGAAAATTATCCACCATGCGAGGCGAGAATTTCCAGCGGCTTGCGTAGCCTTTTTTATCCACAACCAACGACTCCGGCGACGCGCCGGTTTCAACGACCTCAAGACTCATAACGAACCGAACCTTTCTGTTTGCGCACGCGACGCGCGTACGCGGATTTACCGCGTCTTTCTTTCTTTCGGCTCTGTCTTTCTTGAAGCTGGCCGGAGTGTTCTGGCGAGTTCGCGTCTTTGATACACCGCGCACGGTTACGCTCGCAAGCGTTTTTTTTGTGCGGATGCGCCACGCAAGGCGAGGCGTTGCGCGGCGAGGTGCCGTTAAGCACCAACTGAGTCGGCAAGGCTGGTGACGTTGGCGGGTTGCTCCGGTGCGACCGCAAACCACTTCGCCGCGTCAGCAGGTTTCACAAGCTCGCGGTAATGGCGATGAATCACATTGGCAGAGTTGCCGCACTCACCCGCCACGCGCCCGGCGTCGCCAGTCTGCGCGAAGCGATAGCTGGCGAAGGAATGACGCATCCCGTTTGCTTTCCACGTCACGGGCTTTTCCGCCGCGATACCTTTGGCCGGGTCTGATTTCACTTCTGTCGCGGCAGCCGTGATTTGCTGTTGCTGATAAAATTCATCGTGCCCGCCCTTCCACACGTTGCCAGTTCGCCCGGCGTAGGGCCGCAACCATTCGCAGAGGTTATCCGCCATTGGCACAATGCGACGGCTTGCTGTCTTGGCGTTGCCCGCACTGACGACGATCTGCCGGGCGGCAAGGTCAACGTCTTTCCATTCGAGCCGTTCAATCTCTGCGGAGCGGAGCCCGGCAAAGGCACCGATGGCAAGCGCAGCCAGAAAGTCGGGCGAAGCGGCGGCGAGCAAGCGGGTGATTTCAGCCGGCGTAAAGATTTCGCAAGTGCCGCCCTTGACCTTGACGCTTTCCACTCCCGCAACGGGATTGTCGGCGGCGAAACCACGGGCAACCGCAAACTCGAAAAGCAGGTTCAGCACGGTGCGGAAATTTTTGTAAGACTGCGGCGCGAGCTTTTGAGAATCAAGCCACGCCTGAACGTCCGCTGTCGTCACGTCGCCAATGTTCCTTTGAAACGATTCAGCGAAGCGATTCAGGCGCGAACGCAAATCCTGCAAATAGCGTTCGCTCGCTCCCCGTGACTCTTTGATCGTAAGAAGCTCTGCAACCACATCGGCAACACGCTTGGCCGTCGTTTTCTTGTGCCGTTGGCGGTAGAACACGCACGCGGCGCGAAGTTCCTGCAAATCGGCAACGAGCTTCTTTGCCATGCAATCCGCCACGGTATCCGCAGCCGCCAGTAGCCCGATGCTGAATGGCTTCAGCTTTTGGACGCTGGCAGCGTACTCGCTGGCTTGATCGTTTGTCATGGCAGCCGCCAAGACTTCACGCTCGCTCATCTGCCGTGCGAGCTTGTTGGCGGCTGCAAGGGCGTCCGCTTCGTCCGCGTAGGAGTCGAAGCGGCGTTTGCCGGTCGCGTAGTTGACGACCAAAAAGCCAACCGTCCCGCTAGGCGTGCGGCGTTTGTAGATTGGAACTTTGACGCGGCCAAGCGTGGCGACATGAAAGGCTTTGCGGGTGGACTTGCGGTTGCGCGAAGGCGTCGTTTTCATGCGCGTCACTGTTGCATAGGTGTTGCACTAAGTCAACTCACAACGCGATTTCGCACCCTTCAAACGTCTCAGAAACCCTTGATTTCATTGATGGAGCCAGTTGTCGGACTCGAACCGACGACCGACGGTTTACAAAACCGTTGCTCTACCACTGAGCTAAACTGGCTGCCTAAGCTTGCAACGTCGAGGAAACCCCAACAAAATCAGGGATTCCCGCGATTCATGGTAGAATAGAACAAGTGGTACGGAGAAAGCAAGGATATGCACGAAAAGGCACCCAGAACCCGGTTTTTGAGCAAGTCGCTTCTCAGGACTTAATACTCCAGATCGGAGCATCGACTGGCGGCAGCCCTCGCGGCACTGCGTCGAGTCGAATGCTGGCGCTGGGAAGGAGCTGCCGAATCATGCGGGGGGGCTTCTTCCTCGCCCTGCCCATCGGCCAGCCGCCCCTCTTGGCGTTCTGACGTGCAGCTTCAGCTGAGGCGCCGCTGGTCGCCCGCACACCGTACGTTGCCAGCACGCTAACGATGCCCGCGCCGCTCTGGGGACATTTCAATGTTCTCATTCCAATTCAGTATTGTTGCCCCGCCAGTGTTCGTCACGTTCGCGTTGGGAAGCGTCGGTGTTCCTCAGAAACCAAGCAGCGCCGGTCGGGTCGAAACCAGAACAAGGCAGGATTCCAGTGTTTGTCGAATCTCCAAACGCTTGTCCCGGCTAACGCCGTCGCCGCCCGGGTGCAAAATGATATCCGCCGTGAACACGCACGCCGCGTGCGCCGCCGGAATAACCCCGCGCCTGACCGGGTTTATCATGGTCAAACAAGGCGGTGTAGCGATAGTCGAAATTCTCCAGCTTCACGCGCGGAATTTTCTGGCTGATGAACCGCTCGATCGCAATGACGTGCTTTGCATCCTCCGCCACCATCAGCGTGAACGCATCGCCGCTGGCCTCGGCGCGACCGGTGCGGCCGATGCGATGGATGTAATCTTCCGGATGCTGTGGCACGTCATAGTTGACCACGTGGCTCACGTCCGCGATGTCGAGCCCGCGCGATGCAATATCCGTGGCCACCAGCACTTCGAAGCGGCCGTCGCGAAAACCGCGCAACGCCTGTTCCCGTTCTTTCTGCGTGCGGTTGGAATGGAGCACGGCGACGGCGTGATTGTTTCGCTTCAGCAATTGCGCCGCACGATCCGCCCCGTGTTTCGTGCGACAGAAGATGATGACGGATTCATAATTCACCCGCTCCAGTAACGCCAGGAGCAGGTCGGACTTTTGCGCGTCGGCGACCGGATAGATGACGTGCTTGACCGTTTCGGCGGGCGTACGACGCGCACCGATCTCGATGGTTTGCGGATCTTTCATGGCCCAACGGATAAGGGTCTCAATCTCCGGCGGAATGGTGGCCGAGAACAGCAGTGTTTGCCGTTGAGCGCGCGGACACTTTTCCACAATTCGTTTCACGTCCGGCAGGAAGCCCATGTCGAGCATCCGGTCGGCTTCGTCGAGCACGAGGTGGGTGATTTTGTCCAACCGGCAGGTGCCGCGGCCCAAGTGGTCAAGCAAGCGTCCGGGCGTGGCCACGAGCACATCCACGCCGCGCTTGAGGTCGTCCAGTTGCCGGCCATACCCCACGCCGCCGAAAACCACCGCCACCTGCAAATCCGTGAAGCGGGCGAAATCGCGCATGGCGGTTTCGACTTGGGCAGCCAGTTCGCGCGTGGGCTCCAGAATCAGCAACCGCGTCGGCGGTTGGTGACAGCCCAGCTTGGTGAGAATGGGCAGGGCAAAGGCGGCGGTCTTGCCCGTGCCGGTTTGCGCGCTGCCAATGACGTCCTGGCCGGCGAGGATCAGGGGAATGGCGCGCAGTTGAATGGGAGTCGGCTCGACATAGCCCATCGCCTTCACGCCTTCCAACATGGCGGGTGACAGGCCTAATTTAGTAAAAGGCATGGCGGCAGTGTGCGGGGTCGCCCGGCGAATGTCGAATCGGGAATCGCGCCCCTGCCAGGCCGGTTCGCGGTCCATGCAGTTTCTTGACAGGGCGCGCTTCACTGGTATTCTCCCGCGCTCTGTTATACGGGAGATTCCTTGGACCTTCGTTCCCTGGGATGCAATTTTTGAAGCGCGAAACCGAATCTGATTTATGAAACGCCAGTATCAACCGTCGAAAATCCGCCGCAAACGGCAGCATGGCTTCCTGGCCCGGAATGCGTCCAAGAGCGGCCGGGCCACGTTAAGCAATCGCCGCCGCGTAGGCCGCAAACGCCTGACACCGGTCTGAAAGGCCGGCCGTGAGCACGCCTTCGCCGGCACGTCGGGGGTTGGGTCGCCGCTTGCGTATCAAACACGGGCGGGACTTTGCGCGGGTGCGGTTGGCTGGCCAGCGCACGGTGCAGGGCTGCCTGATTGCCAACTGGATGCGGCTGCCGGACGGAACCGCCTCGCGTCTCGGTGTGGTGGTGAGCAAGAAAGTGGGCGGCGCAGTGGTGCGCAGCCGGGCTAAACGTTGGCTGCGCGAAACCTTTCGGTTGCACCGGCATGAACTTTCGGCACCCGTGGATTTGGTGCTGGTGGCGCGGGGCTCGATCTTGCAACAAGGGTTTGCGGGTGTGGAAAGAGATTTTTTGAAGTCGTTGCGGAAGGCCGGCTTGTTGGATGAATGAAATGTCAGAGCGATGAAGCTTCCGAGTGAATTAATGGTTTGATCAAGGGGCCGATGAACCCGATTCAGCACATCCTGATTTTGGTCGTGCGCGTCTATCGCTGGACGCTCTCGCCCGCCAAGACGCTGTTGTTCGGTCCCTTGGCCGGCTGCCGTTATACGCCGAGTTGCTCTGAATACGCCCTGCAAGCCCTTCACCGCCACGGCGCCCTGAGGGGAAGCTGGCTGGCCGTCAAGCGCATCGCCCGCTGTCATCCCTGGAGCGACTGCGGGCATGATCCGGTGCCGGGGGATGCCGGCGCACCGGATCATGCAGAGGGCGACAAATTCCATCTGCCGGTGGCGAATGTGCCAAGTCGAAGCAGTTCCTAGTCTTTCATGGATCGTAAATCAATCTTAGTTGTGGTGGCCTGCCTGGGTCTGCTGATGCTTTGGTCCACCGTGATTGTGCCCAAGCTCTATCCGCCCACACCGCTGCCCCCGGGTGATACCAACGCCGTGGCGCCGGCTGACGTTGTCGCCGCTACCAATGTCACAGCGCCCACGCCTCTGCCAACACCCGGCACGGCCAGCGTCGTCACTCCGCAACTTACGCCGTCAGCGGATGCGCCGGAGGAAACCATGACGGTGGCCAATGAGAACGTCCGCTACACATTCACCTCGCGGGGCGGCGGTTTGAAGCTCATTGAACTGGTGCGCTATCCGGAAACGGTGACCCGCAAGCGCAAGCGGGACCTACTGACCAACGGCGTGGCCACATTGCACACGGCCGCCTCGGTGCCGGTGTTGTCCGTGCTGGGGGATGCGAGCCTGCAGGGCGACGGCATTTTCCGGTTGATGCGGACCTCCGGCGGGGTGCGCGCCGAGCAAACCCTGACGAACGGCCTGCGGGTGGTGAAGGAATTTCAACTCAGCACCAATTATCTGATTCAAGCCTCGGTCCGACTGGAGAACAGTTCCAGCGAAACCATCGTATTGCCCGCACATGAATGGGTGGTCGGCACCGCCACTCCCATGGGGCCGGACGATCGCGGCGAGAACGTGGGTTTGATGTGGTACAACGGCGGGAGCAAGGAGGAGATTACCGGGGCGTGGTTCGAGAATCGCACGCTGGGTTGCTTTCCCGGTGTGCCGCGGCCGGAATACCGCAATGGTTCGAGCAACGTCTTCTGGGCTTCGGCGCACAATCAATTCTTCGCGCTGGTGGCGATGCCCAACGAACCAGCATTGCAGATTGTCTCCCGCCCGATGCAGTTGCCGCGGCCCAGTGACGAGGACATTCCCGCCAATTTCAAGAACGCCCCGCCGCAGAAAGGCTTCCTGACCAGCCTGGCCTATCCCGGCCTAATGCTGCCACCCGGGCAGAGCCTCGAACGGCAATTCAACTTCTTCACCGGCCCCAAGGAATACCGGACGCTGGCGATGATCTCGAGTCGCTTTCAGAACAACGTGGATCTCGTCATGGGGTTTGGCTGGTTCGGCTTTTTCTCCAAGGCGCTGTTGTTGAGCATGAATTGGTTTCACCAGGCCCTCGGCTTCTCCTACGGCTGGGCCATCATCGCCATCACCTTCATCATCAAGATGCTGTTCTGGCCGTTGACCGCGGCCAGCACCCGCTCCATGAAGCGCATGGCGGCGCTCCAGCCGCAAATGAAGGCGCTCCAGGAAAAATACAAGGACGACCCGGCCAAAATGAACCGGAAGCTCATGGAGTTCATGCGCGAAAACAAGGTCAGCCCATTGGGCGGCTGCCTGCCGATGCTCCTCCAGATGCCGGTGTTCATCGGCTTCTTTTACATGATCCGCACGGCCATCGAATTACGCGGCGCCAGCTTCCTGTGGGTGGTGGACCTCTCGAAGCCGGACACCTTGTTCGTGTTTCCGGGGATCAATTTCCCCTTCAATCTGCTGCCCTTGCTCATGGGCGCCACGATGCTCTGGCAGGCCCGGTTGACCCCGCCCTCGCCGGGCATGGACCCTGTGCAGCAGAAGATGATGAAGTACCTGCCGCTCATGTTCATGGTGTTTCTCTACAATTTCTCCGCCGGGCTGACGCTGTATTGGACCGTCCAAAATCTTCTCACCATCGCGCAGACGAAGCTCACCAAGACAGTTTCGCCCACGACGCCGGCCGCTCCCGTGACCTCTCCGGTATTGACTCCGCCCCGGAAAAAGAAGAAATAAGCGCCGCACAGTGTGCCGGCCATCAACCGACAGCAAGAAACCGCAACTCACTTCTCTTATGCCTGCTCAACCGAAAGCCACGCTGGAAAAACTGCTCGAATTGCTCGGTTTCCCCACCACGGTCGAGGAACACGTCATGGAAGAAGGCATCCTGCTTGATGTGAAGACCGAAGAGTCCGGTCGCTTGATTGGCCGCCAGGGCCAGACCCTGTCCGATCTGCAGTACGTCACCAACCGCCTGCTCTTCCAGCAGGACAGCAGCTCGCCCAAAGTCCTGGTGGACGTGGGCGGGTATCGGGCGCAGGCACGCGAGGCGCTGGTGAAGAAGGCAAAGGAGGCCGCCGATAAAGTCCGTCGCTGGGGCGACGTGGTGGAACTGGAGCCGTTGAGCGCCTTTGACCGCCGCATCGTGCATCAGGCACTCAAGGAAGATCCCGACATCGAAACGCACAGCGTGGAAGTTGAAGGCACGGACAAGAAAGCCATCCTGCTCCGGCCCAAACACTGAGTTCCAGCCCACCATTCGTCCGTTTTGCCCGCCCTGTCACCACGGAAAATTCACATGCAGCGGTAAGTGACTCGACGAGCGTGGTTTGATGGATGGTGCTGGACTTTGCTGCCGAAGTTTTTCAAGCTCCGGAGATGA
>JAANMV010000175.1_pt1 | contig 78925 bp, 74 predicted proteins | sample 7279661 | NCBI WGS metagenome assembly JAANMV01 (sample SAMN14094540, study PRJNA606508) | bioreactor metagenome | isolation source: A lab-scale SPAN reactor treating ammonium-rich wastewater day 121 | place: Ireland: Galway | collected 2017-05-16 | reverse complement strand
GAGCGGTGGCATTTACGCCATTCCCGGGGTCGCGTCGGGGCAGCTCGCAACCCTCCAGGTCCTGGCCTGGATCGGCGATGCCGCCACATTTGGCGCGGCAAACCCTGCTGAAGACGTCTTCTATCCTTTTGGCGGAGTTTCCTACGTTCCACCAACGCTGTTTACATTTACCAACCCAACCGGGGATTCAACGCCGGCCAGCTTGGATGGAATGCCTGCAATGTGGAGGATACTTGATGTGCCGGAACCAGGCACGCTTGGCTTGTTCGCCCTTGGCGCTTTGCTCCTCGGGTGGCGAATGCGCCGGCGGGTGAAAGGTTAGGATTCCAGGCTCACTTCCGCACCGCGTCGAGTTCGTGGATGGCGTGTTTGAGGCGGCGGGTGGGGCGCGGGATTCCGCCTCCGACGCGTTTGAGGGCCAGTTGTCCCGCGCCAGACCGCGCGCTCCAATTAGAGCTTTTCCATATTGCGGTACCGCAGCCCGTCCCGGCTGCAAGTTCAAGCATCGTCCCGGTACGGTGGCGGGCTTGGCGGCGGGACGCCGCCGTTACTCGCCGGCGAGGACGCCGACGCTACCTCATTATTCTCACCGGGAGTCTCCGCGCTGGACCAGCGGCAGATTCCGGTGAAGGTTTGATGTTCATCAAGGATTCCCGGCCCGTTTGACTCCACACTGTTCCCGGCAATGCGCGAGAGAATAATTGAACTGGATGTGCGGGAGGATCTCTGCCGCGGGCGCGAACCGTTTTCCAAGATCATGATGACGGTGGGCCGGCTCAAGGCGAACGAGTCGCTCCGGTTGCTCGCGCCGTTTGAACCCACCCCCTTGTTTGCTGTCCTGGCGCAGCAAGGTTTCTCACACGTCTCGAAGGCGCTCGATTCAGGCGATTTTGAAGTTCTGTTTACCCGTCCGACTGATTCCGAGAAAGCATGCCACGAGGCCGGCACGAAAGTTTCCAATGCCTCCAAAGCGAAAGTCCTCGTATTGGACGTGCGCGGACTCGAACCGCCGCAGCCGATGGTAAAGATTCTGGAAGCCGTGGAAACATTACCGGCCAGTGCGGAGCTGCACGCGCACACTGATCGCCGCCCCATGCATCTTTACGCACAACTCGAAGAGCGCGGTTTCACCGCCCGCAGCGAAGCACAGTCCGATGGCACTTTCATCACCTACATCCAGCGCAAGTAGCCAGCAGATGGCAACTAAACAGAACCCGGCGTCCCACGCTCCGGCTACGGCCAATGCGCCCGGCGGCATGTTGCCGCTGCGCTTCATCCTCACCGGCGTGCTGGCACTGGGCATCGGCATGGTTTGGGTCGCGGCGCGACCCGACGTGCTCACAACTTACCATTACAATCAATACGTCATCGCCCTGACCCACCTGTTCGTGTTGGGCTGGCTTTGCACGGTGGTGATGGGCGCGATGTATCAACTCGTGCCCGTGGCGCTCGAAACGAAACTCCACAGCGAGCGAATGGCGAAATGGCAGTTCATCTTTCAAGTCGTCGGTTTCGCCGGGATGGTCTGGATGTTTTGGATTTGGGACATGAAACAAGTTGGCCACTTCGGTTCGGCGCTGGCCGTAGGCGTGGGGTTGTTCGTTTACAATATCGCACGCACGTTGCTGCGCGTGCCGCGCTGGAACGTCGTTGCCACCGCGGTAGCCTCCGGGTTGTTCTGGCTCTCGCTGACGATTGTGGCCGGACTGTCCATGGCCACGGCGAAATGCACCTACGAATCGGCGGACACTCTTTCGGCCACCAGTGTCCTTGGGGCCATGATTCATGGACTGCGCTCGCTGGCAATGTTCATGGCGCGCTTCGATCAACTCGGCGCCATGCACGCCCACGCACATCTGGGTGTCGTGGGGTTCTTCGTCATGCTCCTCGTTGGCGTCTCCTACAAGCTGGTGCCGATGTTTACGTTGAGCGAAGTCCAGAGCAAGGCCCGCACGGCGTGGTCGGTCGCCCTGTTGAACCTTGGCCTTGCTGGCGAGTGCGTAACCATTCTGTTACGGAGTTCATGGAAACCGGTGTTCGCGCTCGTGATCATTACTGGACTGGCAGTTTATGCTTGGGAACTGACGCAGATTCTGCGCGCTCGCAAACGTCGTCCGCTGGATTGGGCGCTCAAGTATTTCCTGACGGCGTTGGCGCTGCTGGTGCCGGTATCGCTGATAGGCGCCGTGCTTTCCTGGCCCACGCTGCCGCTCAACGCGACCACGGGACAGCTTGAAAACATCTATGGTTTTCTCGGTCTGATCGGCGTGCTCAGCTTCGCGATCCTGGGGATGCTCTACAAAATCATTCCCTTCCAGGTCTGGTTCACCACCTACAGCCAGCACATCGGCCGCAGCCGCGTGCCGGCGCTGGCGGAGATGTATTCGGCGCGCTGGCAGGCGGCCGGATACTGGCTGTTTGTGGCGGGCTTGCTGGTCACGAGTCTGGCCACTTTCTTCAGTCACTCGGCGGGGGTGCGCGTCGGTTGCCTGCTGCTGACCTTGAGCGTGGGAACTTTCATCGTGAACGTGGCAAAGATTCTCCGACATCTGGTTCGACCCCAGCTCGCGCCGTTCAACTTTAACCCGCAATCCCGCGCTCCCTCCCCCACGGGGCGCACAGCCACCGCACCGGAAACCGGAACGCTATTTGCCGCATGAACGCCACCTGCCTTGATGAAGTTGCTGTCCTCCGCGCGTTGCGTGAAGTGATTGATCCGGAAATCGGGTGCAACATTGTGGACCTCGGTTTGATCTACAACGTCCAGATCACCGGCGCAAAACTGCTCGTCACGATGACACTGACCACGCCGGGCTGTCCCATGAGCGAAAGCATCGCTCAAGGCGTGCAGATGGCATTGCTCAATCTTGAAGGCGTGGAAGAAGCCGAAGTCGAAGTAGTTTGGGACCCGCCGTGGCATCCCGACATGATGACTGACTATGGCCGCAGTCGCGTGGGCATGGCCCCGCGCTGAAACCTTTAACCAACAGAAACCAACACAGAAACATAACATGACCACACAAACGCAATCGCTCCTCGACGAAAACAAGGTAATGGACGTCCGCCCCATCCCCTGCTCCATCAAGCACGGGCTGATCCTGAAGACCTGGTATGAACTGCCGGTGGGCGACTACTTCATCCTCCTCAACGACCACGATCCGGTACCGCTGCGTTATCAGTTCCAGGCGGAATTTGGCGACGCTTTTACTTGGGAACATCTGGAAAAAGGTCCGACTGATTTCCGCGTGAAGATTTCGAAGGTTGCGGAATTGAATGAAGCATCGAGTTCCAGCCCGTGCGGTTGTTCGGGACACTGAAATCAATTCTCCACAGGGGGAGCGCGCCGTTCGTTTACGATCGGCGCGCTTTCTTGTTGGCCATGAAATAGAGCACCGGCACCGCCATGCGACTGATGAGCAATGAGGCAATTTCACCCGCCATCAGCGAAATGGCCAGTCCTTGAAAGATCGGGTCGGCCAGAATCACGCTTGCGCCCACCACCACCGCCATCGCGGTCAGCAGCATGGGACGAAAACGGACCGCTCCGGCATCTACCACGGCATCCGCCAGCGGCATGCCCTCGCGCAATCGTTGCTCAATGAAGTCCACGAGGATGATGGAATTCCGCACCACGATACCCGCGCCGGCCATGAAGCCGATCATGGAAGTGGCGGTGAAGAAAGCGCCCATTGCGCCATGCGCCGGCATGATGCCAACGAGCGAAAATGGAATCGCCATCATCACAACCATCGGCGTGAGGAAGGACCGGAACCAACCGACCATCAGCACGTAAATCAGGATCAAACACGCGCCGAAAGCCACGCCAAGGTCGCGGAACACCTCGATGGTAATGTGCCATTCACCATCCCACTTAATGGCAGGCGCGTGGTCGGTGAATGGCAGGGTGGCGTTGTAGATTTTCACCTTCGTAGCAGCCGACGTGAGTCGGCTCTGACTATTCTGGATTTCAGATGGAGCGGACTCACGTCCGCTGCTACCAAGATTGATGAACTCCCGCGCATCCAGTTTCGCGATGGCCTTGTTCATCGCCTGAATCGCATACACCGGGCTTTCCACCACACCCGCCACATCGCCGATGACGTACGTCACGGGCATGAGGTTCTTGTGATAGATGCTCTTGTCCGTGATGGTGCGCTCAATCGTCACCAGTTCACGCAGCGGAATCAACGGCGGCGCACCCGTAGCGGAGCCGGGTTCGGGCAACGCGTTGGCGTCGCCGGAGCGCACACGCAACGCGAGCAATTCCTCCGGACTGGTGCGGCTCGCGAGCGGCAGTTGCAGGACGATGTTCACATCTTCCTTCTCGCGCGGGACGTGGAGCAAGTCCACCGATTGCCCGCCCACCGCAATGGCGAGCGTTTGCGAAATCGTCTCCGCGCTGATGCCGTGCAACGCCGCTTTCTCCTTGTCTATCACGAAACGCACCTTGGGTTGGTCCGCCTCGATATACCAATCCGTGTCCACCACGCCCTCCGTGGTCTTGAATATCTCAATCACTTTTTGCGCGAGCGCGTGACGCGTTTCCTCGTTCGGACCGTAAATCTCAGCCACGAGCGTTTGCAGCACGGGCGGCCCCGGCGGAACTTCCGCCACGGCCACACGCGCCCCGAATTTTGATGCGATTTCCGCCACGCGCGGGCGAATCCGCTTGGCAATATCATGGCTCTGCGCCCTGCGTTCGCTCTTGGGCACGAGGTTCACCTGGATGTCGGCGACGTTCGCGCCGCGACGCATGAAGTAATGCCGCACGAGGCCGTTGAAGTTGAATGGCGACGCGACCCCGGCGTAAATCTGGTAATCCGTCACCTCCGGCTCAGTGCGGACGGCGGCGGCAATTTCCCGCGCGGCCTGTGCCGTTCGTTCGAGCGCGCTGCCCTCGGGCATGTTGAGGATGATCTGGAACTCGCTTTTGTTGTCGAAGGGCAGCATCTTCACTTTAACCCAACCGACCCCCACCAGCGCCATCGCTCCCAGCAACAGCGCGACAATGCTCGCGAGAAACATCCAGCGCCACTTCACGCTCTGGATCAGCGGATTCATCATCCGGCGGTACAGTTTTGTGAAGAAATCTTCGGGATGCTCGGAATGCAGGTGCGGCTGCTGGTCCGCCTCGGTCGGCTTGCCCGCAGTCAGTTGCGAATACTTTTTGCCCCAACGCAAGATGCGAATGCTCGCCCACGGCGTCACGATAAAGGCGATCAACAACGACCAGAACATCGCCGCGCTCGCACCGATGGGGATGGGCCGCATGTATGGCCCCATCAATCCGCCCACAAACGCCATCGGCAGCACCGCCGCAATCACGGCAAACGTGGCGAGAATGGTGGGATTGCCCACTTCGCCCACGGCTTCCACGGCGATTTCATTCCACTTACGCCCTTTGTTGAACGGCAAGTGAAAGTGGCGGACGATGTTTTCCACCACAACGATGGCGTCATCCACGAGAATGCCGATGCTGAAGATGAGCGCGAAGAGCGTGATGCGATTCAGCGTGAAACCGTGGAGATAAAATACCAGCAGCGTCAGGGCGAGCGTCGCGGGAATGGCGACGCCAACGATGCCCGATTCGCGCCAGCCGAGCGTCAGCCAGATCAGCACCATCACGCCGACGACTGCAATGCCCATGTGCAGCAAGAGTTCGTTGGATTTCTCGGCGGCGGTCTCGCCGTAATTCCGCGTGATGGAAAACGAAACGTCGGCGGGGATGACCCGCCCTTTGAGCGTTTCCACCTTGCGCAAAACGTCGTGCGCAACGGAAATGGCATTCGCCCCCGGGCGCTTGGCGATGGCCAGCGTGACGGCGGGTTCTTCAGTGAAACTGTATCGTGATGCTTGTGTTGCGCTCTCCCTCACCCCAGCCCTCTCCCGCGGGGAGAGGGAGTTTGCTCCACCGTCTCTCGACAAATTCTGATCGCCCGGATTCGCGGATGAACTGCCCTCGATTCCCCCTCTCCCAGCGGGAGAGGGCCGGGGTGAGGGAGAACCTTTCGTCCAGCTCACCGCGCCTAATCCAAACAACACATACTGACTCGGTTCTTCCGCGCCATCCACAATGTCCGCCACTTCGCGCAGATAAACCGGCTTGCCGCCGTAAACTCCGACGACGACGTTGCCCACGTCCTCGGCGGTTTGCAGGAACGCGCCGGTCTCAATGACCACTTCCTGGTTCTCGCTGGTCAGCCCGCCGGCGGCAAACTGCCGGTTCGCCTGTTGCAACATCGGAATCAAGCCGGCAGGCGACAGATTTCGCGAAGCAAGTTTCGCCGCGTCGAGCAGCACGCGCACCTGGCGTTGCGCGCCGCCGATGATCGTTGTTTCGGCGACGAGTGGAACTTGCTTCACTGCGTCGTCCACCTGCGCCACGAGCCGGCGCAGCGTGAGATGATCGTAGCGCGGACTGTGAAACGTGAGCGCGAGAATCGGCACATCGTCAATGGACTTGGCCTTGATGAGTGGCGCGGAAACCCCGTGCGGAATGCGGTCAAAGTTCGACTGCAGCTTCTGATTCAGCTTCACCAGGCTGAGTTCCATATCCTCGCCGACCTTGAAGCGCACGATCACCAGACTCTCGCCCGGTTTGGAGGTGGAGTAGATGTATTCCACGCCCGGAATCTCCCAGAGCAGTTTCTCCATCGGACGCGTGGCGCGTTCCTCGACTTCCTTGGCGCTGAAGCCGGGCATGGCGACCATCACGTCCACCATCGGCACTTTGATCTGCGGCTCCTCCTCGCGTGGCAACATCACGACGGCAAACGCGCCAAGCAGAATGGAAGCGATGACAACGAGCGGTGTCAGCTTGGAATCAATAAACGCGCGGGCAACCTTGCCGGCGAGGCCGAGGGGTGTAGGCGTGGCATTCACGTAACAATCCTCCCGCTTTCACGCAGAGTCAGAGAAAATGAGCAGGTGGGAAAGTGGGTAAGTGAGAGGAGCGAGGTCGGGGCCGCACTCCACTTTCTCACTTTCTCACTTTCCCACTTGCGATTCATTTCATCTCCACCGGCTGCCCATCCCTCAGACCCGCAGGGACCTCAACCACAATCTTCTCCCCCGACTCGAGACCCGATACCAACTCCACCTCGCTGCCGATGCGTTTGCCGGTTTTCACCAGCCTCAATTGGGCCTGGTTTTCGTTGACGACAAATACAATTTCCATCTGGCCACGCTGAATCACCGCCGAAGCCGGAACGCGCAAGGCCGAGGTTTCGCCCACCGGCATGGCGACCCGACCGAATTGACCCGCCCTTACGCCGGGTTGGGCCGGCAGATCGAGCTTCACGAGAAAGGTGCGGCTGCCGGGATCGGCCGCCGGGGAAATTTCGCTGACGAATCCTTCAACCTCAGTTTCCAGCGCGGCGATGCGCACGGGCAGCTTGTCGCCCAAAGCCACGCGGCCAATGACGGCTTCCGGCACGTCGGCCTCGAGGCGCAGCGTGCGGGCGTCCTCCATTTCCAGCAAGGGTCTCCCCGGCGTGGCCAGATCGCCCACGTCGGCATGTTTACGCGTGATAACACCGTCGAATGGCGCCGTGACCTGGGTATAACTGAGCAATGTTTCCGCCTCCCGCACCGCACCGTCGGCAACCCGAAACTTTGACTGGGCGGCATCGAACTCGGCTTGCGCGAGGATCTTTTGTTCGAGCAAGGCGGCGAAACGTTTCAAATCCGCTTCGGCCTGCTGGCGCACCGCGAGCGCCTGATCGAGTCGCGCCTGCACTTCGCGCGCCTCGATGCTGGCAAGCAATTCGCCCGTCTTCACGTTTTGACCGGGCACAACCAGCATCCGGTCAATCTTCCCGCTGACCTTGGCTTCAATCACCGAACGCAAGCGGGCCCGCACGGTACCCACAACTTCCTCGGTGGCGGACCGGGATTTTTTTTCGACCGTCTGCAGCCGCACAGCCACCGCTGGAAGGCGATCGGGAGTCGTCGGCTCCGCCGGTTTACTGCAACTGGTCAAAGCCAGCATGGCGGCGAGCGAAAGGCTGGCGGTGGGATGTGATGATTTCCTCATAAGCTTTCCATGACCATCGTAGGATGGCGACAGACCGGTTGATTGCCAAGCTCAAGCCTGCTTTGGGGTGCAGCAGGTTGCCCCCGCTTTCCCCACGCCCAGCTTTTGCAGAATAATCTCAAGGGGGCAGAATTTCGTGAGTGAGGATTGCAGCAGGTTGAACCCAACGAAGGCGGTAAACCAAAGCCAGTTCGGGCTGTGGTAGTGCGCCAGCACCAGACTGGTGAGGATGAAAGTGCCGGCAAACAGGCGGATGTATCGTTCGATGCTCATAGTTGATTTGCTTCTTTGGGATTACTTCAGACTGCCGGCAATCAGGCCGCCCAGGATCATTCCGTAAAGCGTGCTCACCCACGGATTGCTCGTAAGCGGGCAGGTGCCGGTGGTACAACCGATGAACTTGTAGAAGGCGAATCCCGCGCCTCCACCAATAATCAGTCCGATGACAAGTTTCAGGATCATAATTGTGTTCCTGTCATGGCTAGAGCCATGAACCCGGGAAGGGTTACAGCTTTTTTGAAGACTGCAAACGGCGCGTTAGCCGCGTCGGATTGGTGACGACGGCCTCACTTATCCACTGGCAATCCGGCCTTCTGCCAATCCCTGATGCCGCCATCGAGATGAATCACGGACTTGAATTCCAGCTTTTTGAACACGGGAAGTGCCTGGACCGAACGATTGCCCGTCGCGCAATGCAGGAGATAAGTCTGCTCCTTGTCGAGCGCGGCCAGTTTGCGCTCGAAATCCGCCGACCGAAAGTCAATGTTCGTTGCGCCCGCGATCCGCCCGGCCTGAAATTCCCCCGGCGTGCGTACATCCAGCACCACAACCTTCCGCCCGGCCACGAGCTTCTGCGCTTGCGCGGCCTTAACGTGCTGCACTTTGGTCGTATCAGGCTTCCGTGCCGACGCTTCCTCCGCCCGCAGGCTTCCCCAAGCGACGAAAGCCAGCAGCGCGAGCGTCAGTCGGACTGTCATCGGACAAATGTTGATTCTCATAGACTTAGCCCGCCTGGAACGGCAGGGCGTGATGAGTGACAGTATCGGCTGACGCCCTGGCTCGTGGCGAGTCAAAAACTCTGGGCGATCAGATGCTGCAGCGCCATCACCCATTTCTGGAACGGGACAAATCCAAGGTGGTAACAAACGGCAGAGCAACCACTCCTCGAATCCGTCAAGCGACGTAATCGCCCAAACCGCCTGCGTCTGGCGGGCGCAGCGAGTTCGCCTTAGCCGCACGGCAGCTAATGGCCTTCTGCTCCGTATCAATTACTTGGTCTGCCGCCACCGACAATCGCCTTCGCCCGTGCTAGCGAACCCAGATTGTACACGTTCGAATAACCCAAATGTTTAAGTCGTTGCTTGGCCACCGCGCTGCGGCCGCCGCTCAGGCAATGCACCAACAGAACCTGATCTTTGTTTGGCGACAACTTTGACACCCCCTCGTCCAATCCGCCCAGCGGAATGTTCACAGCATTGGTCAGGTGCCCGCGGTTGAATTCCTCGGGCGATCGCACGTCTATCACCAGCGCCCCGGCCTCGAGATGCTGACGGGCGTTTTCCGCCGAAACAAAGGCAGCACGTCGCAACACCAGGAAGGCGAGCACGATCACCACCGCCAGGATCACGAAGGTCCAGTTCATGGTTTCAGGATGCAATCATCGCCGTCGCTGGGCGGGAGAATCTTGGTTTCGTTGAGTTCAGCAATCCTGTTCATGGTACCCAGCCTGAACCGAGCCGCGCACGGACGAAAAGTTACAGACAACGTTGAACTCCTGGCTCACGGCAACAGGCGCGTGCGATATAACTCTTGTGGGGGCGTGTTGGTGAGATCGCGCTCGCGGGTAAGATAGATGGTGCCGGATGGGTCGAATAACTCCAATCCCGTATGGGTGTTCCATAGGCCGGTTGCCAGATTGGTGCAGGATTGAAACTCGAAAAACTGATCCGGCTCGCCGCCGAACAGAAACAACTCCAGCGCCGTCGGCACACTCGTGGCATTCGTGCCCTGGCCGTCGGCGGCGTCATACACGACACGATCATAGCCTAGAAAACTAACCGGGGTCAGGCGTGGAACAACCTGGTTGCGCAAGACGTTACCCTCAACACCAGCCAGCAGCAGTCGTCCGTCCCACGTCGCCGCGCCAAAATGTGATTTGCCCGTGGGTAGTGGCCGGGGTGTCCAGTGCTCAAGATTGGTGCTGGTCAGGAGTAAACCCTTCATTCCTGGCACGTACCAGCACCCGTCGGCAAACGTCACGTCGTTGAGCCACATCGTCGTGCCGCTGGGGCGAACCGTCCACTGGGTGCCGGTGCCACTCGTAAGGATCGTGCCGTTCTGTCCAACCACAACGAACTGTCCACCCACCCATCGCACGCGATAGAGCCAGTTGGTTGTGTTCAGAGCAATTCCCGTCCAAGTGTCCGCATGGGCATCTGCCCGCAGGAGCGTGCCACGATCGCCAACGGCCACACAGGCATCAGGACTGATTGCCACGCCGGAAAGGAAGTTGGTGGTGGGCGTGGAGCGCAACGTCCAATTCACACCGTCCGGGCTGACGAATATTGAGCCGAGATCCCCAGAAAGCAGCAGCCGATCATTGCCGGCGGCAACGCCCTGCAAAGCGTTCGTGGTGAACTCGGGCACTTTCGTCCAGATCAACCCCAAGGTGTCGAAAGTGGTGTTGGTGATAACGACGTTCGTGCCGACGTAGTTCGTCACGGGCAAGTTGGTCAATCCTGCATGGCTGATCAGGGCAGCGCCCGCGTTTCCAACCGCCAGCAATACGTTGGTATTACCTCCCACGCCCAGCAGGACAGTGTTCGTGCTGGGAACCGGCACTACTTCTCTGGCCCATAGAATGCCGTCGAGGCTGGTTAGTATGGTTGCCAGGTCGCCGACGGCGACGCCGATACCGCGTTGCACGGTCAGGTCCCAAAGCCAGGCGTGGGAGGAATCCGGCTGCAACTGCCAATCGTATAAGTTGACGCCGTTGGGACGCGAACCCGCCACGAGCAAACCCGAGCGGCCCGCCACCAGAAAGTAGTTTGTTGTCCCGTAGGCGGAGAGATACACCCAAGCCGGCGGCCCGTTGGTGGACAATTCCGTAATCTGATTCATCCATGACGAACCGCCGGTGGGGCGAAAGCGAACTTCCTGATCTCCGACGAGCAACAGGCCGGTGTCGTTCAACGCCACGTCATAGAGTTGATTGGTGGTGCCGGTATCCAGTGAAGTCCACGGCGCATTGCCATTGCTGCTGGTCAATGCCACGCCACCGTTTCCCACCACCACAAAGTAACCCGACCCGCTGTTGCCAAAATAGCGAACGCGATTCAAGTGCCGACCGGTGCCCGAGGTGATCGAGTTCCACGCAGTGCCGTTGCTGCTGCGCAGAATCTTCCCGTTTTCGCCCACCGCTACAAATACGCCGCCGAACGCCACTCCCCGCAACCACTCCGTGGTGCCGGAACTGACTTTTGCCCAAGCCGCCCCGTTGGTGCTGGTATAGATCGAGCCGTTGTCGCCCACTGCCACTGCGCGCTGCGCGGACGCCGCAACTCCTTCAAACCAGTCCAGCGTCACCAGAGAGAGTGAGGCGGGTTGGAACTCTCGCCCGTCGTCAGACCAGAGGAGGCAGCCATTCTCCCCGGTCACGATCAGGCGATCACCCAACCATGCGATGCTGCGCAAATAATTTGTAACCCCGGTTATGGCGGGCGCCCACCGCTCCCCGCTCCGTTGCACGTAAACCGTGCCACCATCACCCACCTGCACATTGAGGTCGGCCGCGACGTGCATATCGAGGACGTGGTTGCCGTGGGGCAGCGGATTGGACCAACGCCACCGCTCCGCCCGCACCTCCGTGCCATGCCCCATCCAGGGCCATAACCAGCCCGCCAGGATCAGCAGCCACAACACGCAGAACCCGCCGGCTTTGCAGACCATAAGCTCTCCGGCATTCCTTCCCACCTGCACCATCGGGCAGCGTTCGAGGTGAGCACCACGACAGAGTGCCTCGCCTGCCAGCTTCAACTTGCGGGAAGTTTCCACTATTCTCGAATTGCGCGTCCGGACCGTGAGCCGCGAAGGCGTAGCGCCGGTTTTCCAACCGGCGAGCGCGCCGACTGGAAAGTCGGCGTTACCGACAGTTGGTCCATGAGAAGAGACTGAGCGCGGCGACTTCCCTCTGGACAGCGTGACGCGATCCGGACCGCGGGGCTTCTGCGACACCTGCCTGGTCCCGATGATAACGGGGAATTTACAGCCCGCCCAAGCGCTGACGGAGAGCGTGAAGGCACGGGGACCGGCTGGACGGCTTGGGCCGCAAATGTCCTGGCAGGCTCTGCTGAGGTTCTTGGGCAATTCCATCGTGCCTCCTGGTTTGCAAAAGAACCTCCAAGCTGCCATTACTGCAACTTGGAGGTCAGCCATCATCCCTTCAGCCCGTAACGCAGCGGTTACTCGGCCTTCCGCTCGCGCACCTGTTCGCGGGCCTGCTCCATGACTTGTTCATGCGTCGGCACGCACTCACGCATTTCGCGCAACCGTTCCCGCAATTGCTCGCGATCGCGGAGTTGCTCTTTGGCCGCTTCTTTCAACTGCGCCCGAAGCTGCTCCCGCTCCGCCGCCGTGGCCCCGGCCAGTTCCTTCCGCAGTTCCTTTTTCTTCTGCTGATACTTCTCCCGCGCCTGTTGCATCTTTTTGAGCGCTTCCTTCGCCTCGTCGGGCAGAGCCTCATGCGCCCGGGTGCGGGCTTGATCCAAGTCCGGGCTGCTCGCCTGAATACGATCCTGGTCGCGTTGCTGCACGCCACTGCCGCCGGGCGTTCCCTGTTGGGCCAACACCGAGGTCGCGGCAAAGGCCAGCGCCACGATGCCGATGGTTAATGTTAATCTCTTCATATTCTTTGCTTTCGTTTGTTACTCGACGGATCTATGTCTGCGGGCTTCTTTGCAGCGACCGTGCCAACACAACGATGCACCAAAATGCCCATGAATGTGGGGCATTCTGCGATTCGGAATCGGAACGAACCGGCGCGCCTGGGCGGCAGCACCCAACGTAGCCGAAGCGGACTTGGGCGCTGACGCCCAAGGACGAAACCTGAAGCAAGCGCCGTGCAGCCGGTCAAACAGCAGCGATAGCCACAGGCACACTCAGCACAAACACGCAACCCCCTTCCGGCGGTTCGACCAATTCCAACTTCGCGCCCAAGTGATCCGCAATCTGCTTTGAAATCGCCAAGCCAATACCGCTGCCGCCCTCGCGAGTGGACTGGCACGGTAGAAACAGGTGGGGTCGTTGTTGAACGGGAAACCCCGTTCCCTGGTCCTGCACCCGCCAGCTCCACCATTCATTCTGGCAATCCAACGTTAAGGCGACCGTCTTGCCGGCCGGGGTGGCTTGAATCGCGTTTTCGACCAAGTTCACCAGGATCAAGCTCACCAAGTTTGCGGCACGACTGGAAATGGTTCCCTTAGCATTGACGGCAACGGCCAGGAGTACGTTCTGGCGCGACCGCAGACTCTCCACCCGTGCGCGAACCGTTTCGGCCAGTTCATCCAGCGTCAGTTCGTAGGCCGGCTCGCCCCGGGTATCTGCCAACACTTCGATAGTTTGCTCGACTAACGACTGCATGCGGCGCGCAGCGGTCAACGCATCCTGCCATTCAGGATCCAAAGACTCTTGCTCCTGACTCCGATGGCTGCGAACAAACTGGGACAGGCTGGCCAGCGGGTTCTTGAGGCCGTGCATCAGGTGTGCCGACACCGCGCCGACCGCGGAGGCACGCGCAGCCAGGGCCAATTCCTGATTGGCACGCTGAAGCCGATCAGTGCGTTGAGCCAGTTCGTGATTAAGGCGCTCCACGCGCCGAAACGCCGGCCAAAGCATCAAAACCAGCACCACGCCCGAGGCGGCAAACGTCACCGCTGCCAGACCTCCCAGATGGCGATCCAAGGCCGCATACTCTGATGCGATACTCTTACCTTCGACCAGGAATTGTGCCACGCCGGCGAGATGTTGATTGTCTCGCTCGTGCAAAGGCACGGCGACTTCCAACGTCGGCACACGCGCCACCTGGCCGGTCGCAAATTGCGGGAGATAGATGAACACGTCACTCATGGGGGTATCCGGTCGGAATCGGCTGTGAGGTTTGAACTCGCGTGCCGACCGTAACGCCCCCCGCCTCAGCGGTTGTGGCTGGATCGTAGCCGGAAAGGCATCGGTGAACTCACCCTCCGCATTGAAGAAACGAATGCCCAACACGCCCCGGAGCCGTGACGCCAAAATGGCCGCCTCGAATCCAATCTGCTCCCCGGATTCCAGCGGTTCCTCGAAGCCATTGCCCGCGTCCAATTGCTCCATGAGAGTGGTCGCATACAACGCTTCCGCGTCGCGATGGGCGATCTGCTCGCGCACCAGGCCGCGGACAAACAACCACCCGGCGAGAATCGTCAGTGCCAGCACCACCAACGCCAGCCCCAGCCCCAGCGCCAGTGTGCGGCGCGTGCGCGGCATCAGTTTTTCAAGTGGCGTTGCGGCGATCATGATAAAACCATTCAGAATTCAACGCCGATTCCGCCGTTGATCATCCAATCGCGGTATTCATCCAGCGGATCATTACTGAAATTCCACTCCCGCTCGGCGGCCGCATGCAGCAGCCAGTGCTTGCCCAGGCGTCGCTCCGCCCGCAACTCCAACAAGACAGAGGAGCGATCACGATGTTCGCTGCCGATGCGTTGCCGCCGGTAGAGATACCAACCGAATCGCGCCTGTCCCGTGACCTCCCAGTCGCCGCGGCTCCAACGCAACTGCTCCGCAAATTGCACCCGGTCGTAATCGAAGTAACCCGAACCATCGTCGCGATTGAGCAGCACACCCACCTTCGTGGTGGTTCGCCAGTGGCGCGATTCGTCCCAATAAAACCGCCATTGTGCGGTGAGTTCTGGTCGCCAATAAACCAGGCTGCTGTTCGTGATGGCCACTCCACTCAAGTCGAATTGTTCGCGCGTATCGTAAAACCGGTGCCTGGATTGAAAGCTAACGGACCACTCAGACCGGCGGCTTTGCTCATGCGTCAAACTCAGCCGGCCCCCGCCTTCCCAGAAATCATCCAAGTCCGCGGTGTAAATCTGCCGGTCCATCGCGCCTTCCACCTGCCATCCCCAACCAGGGCGCATCGCGTGCTTCCAATGTGGGCGGAAGCTGAGACCATGCCCTTCCACCACGAGTCGTCGCAGGTTGGCCTCCGTTTCGGACGCGTCAAAGATTTGGTTCTGGTAAAGGTATTGCAGCATCGCTCCCAGCTCGTGGCCTGCGCGCACGGGCACCGATCCTTGAGCGGTAAACGCAAACACCTGCTCCTTGGAAACTGACGCTGAATCAAAGTAGCGAGTATCTTCGCCCCACAGCAGCAGGAGAATTTGGGAACCCGTTTCGGAGAGACGCATGAGCGAGAAATCACCCGCAGTGAGGAAAAATGCGCTGCTTTCGGGAGCCACACTCGTGCGCAAGACATTGTCGCGATAGCCCACCCCAACTGTGCCCCGCGCACTACCGTCCCATACAGCGACGGGTGAAAAATTCGTCAACTCCGTCGCACCTGAAGCCGAATGGAACTGAACCATCACCAGGCCAATGCTGAGTCGCCCCAGTCTTGCTGCCCCGACCGTAAGTGGCTTGATCATCTGATAGCCACACATCGCAATCGGAACCGAACGTTTCTTCCGCCGTGTGCCACCGATCTCCCTGGATGCCATCCCATTCATGCGCCGTCCTTGTCCTTCCGATCCCCATGCAACCGGTACCGCACAAAGTCGCGCGTGACACCGAGCAGGCGCGCGGCTTGTGACACGTTGCCGCCGGCCTGCTGCAAGGCCAGTTGCACCAGCCGACTCATCGCGTCCTCCAGCACGAATCCCTGCTCCGGAAACCTGTAACCGGCATTCAGCCAGTCACCCGCCTCCGGCGCCGGCCCCTCCGGCGTCGCTGCGGCCCCGGGCAGATGACTGAAGTCCAATGCGGCCGATCGTTCGAAGACCAGTCCACGCTCCAGTTCATGCGCCAGTTCGCGGACGTTGCCGGGCCAGGGGTGCGTCAACAGCCGGCGTTTGCCCTCCTCTGTGATCTGCCGCAGTGGCAAGCGATGTTGCCGGCATAGTTGCGCCAGCAATTGTTCCGCGAGCCGCAGGATGTCGTCGCCGCGTTCGCGTAACGGCGGCAGGTTCAAGCGGAACAAATCCAGCCGGTGCAACAGATCCGCGCGGAATTCGCCGGACTCGACCGCCGCGCGCAAATCCCGGCTCGTTGCCGCAACCACGCGCACGTCCACCTCGATCTGGCGGTTGCCACCGAGCCGCCGTATCTTCCGATCTTCAATCGCGGTGAGCACCCTGGCCTGCGTGGCTGGCGAGAGACTGGGCAACTCATCCAGGAAAAGCGTCCCGCCGTGGGCCGCCTCGAACAAACCCTGTCGCGCCGTGCGCGCGTCCGTGAACGCGCCGCGTTCGTGGCCAAACAACTCGGACTCCGCCAGCGTCTCCGGCAACGCGGAACAGTTCATCTCGATCAGCGGTTGCGCCGCGCGCGGGCCGTGGCGATGCAGCCAGCGAGCGAGACTGGATTTGCCCGTGCCCGTCTCGCCGATGATCAAGACGGGCGGCAGCCGTGTCTGTAACCGGCGGTCGGCGGCGATGATCTGGTCCAGTTGCGTGCGCAACGCCGCCAGTGACGAACCGAAGAAGAACGCTGCGTCGGCCTGGGCTTTCAACGCGTGTTCCGCCGCGCGCGACGACTGCCGGGCCTGGCGCGCCCGCCGCATGACCAGCGGCAGCACCGCCGGTTCGAACGGCTTCACCAGATAATCCAGCGCGCCCAGCCGGATGGCCTCCACGGCGCCTTCCACGCCCCCCTGGGCCGTCATCACAATGACACCCGTGGCTGGGGAAATTTCCTGCTGGCGCAACAGGTCCAGGCCCACGCCATCCGGCAGGTGGATGTCGAGCAGGACAAAATCGAATTCGAGCGCAGCGAGTTGATTGCGCGCGCCGGCCAGAGTTTCCACCCCGGTCACGTCCGCGCCGAGGGCTTCCAGATGCGCGGTCAGGCGCCGGCGCAACATCACTTCGTCATCCACCACCAGCACGCTCAAGCCCGCAAGCGATCTCTCCAGTCCATCATTCATACCCGCCTCACTTCCTACCCGTTACCAGTAACCACCCGGCGGCGCGCGAAGTCAATGCGCGGACCATTACAGTTTTGTCATGCGCGCCAGCGAGATGCGTTCATGCAAGAATGGTCTGTTGTTCTGAAACGACGCGATGGACGCGTCCGGCAAACGAGAAACCATATCAACAGAAAGGACAGTTATGAAGCGAATGATCATCAGCAGTGTGATGGCGGCGGGGTTGCTAATTGGCGGCCTGACGCTGCCGGTCTTCGGCGGCACCGGTAACGGCCGCGGCTACGGCGGCCCGCCCAAATCCGACGAGGAACGCGCTGCCCGCCAGGCCGCGTGCCGGGAGAAAAACGGCGGTGTCTGCCCGAATGGCGGTCCGCGCGCCGAATGTCCAGGCTACGGCCAGGGCAAAGGCCGGGGGCAGGGCAAGGGTGTTTGCGATGGCACTGGTCCCAAGGGTAATGGCCAGGGCAAAGGCAATGGTCCGCGCGCCGGCCAGGGACGTTGATTCAACGCCGACCACAACGTCGGGCGGCCAGCACGCTGCCCGACGTTTGCTTTCTAAACGCACTTCGCTGCGCCCTCAACGCTCAACGGTTCTTCAACCCGGATGATTGCCGATCCCGAAATCGCGGGCCTTCAGCGGTGGGTTGGAAGGGTGACGACAAACTCGGTCCAGCCGGGGCGGCTTTCTCGCAGCGACAGTTCGCCGCCGTGGGCGCGGATGATTTCGCGGGCGAGGCTCAGGCCAAGTCCAATCCCATCGCCGCGGGGTCGTTCCACGCGCTGGGTGCGGTAGAAGCGCTCGAAGATTTTCGGCTGGTCGGCCGCCGGGATGCCGGGACCAGTGTTGCCGACGGTGAAACGAATCTCCCCACGCTCAGCCTGCACCCGGAATTCAATGCGTCCCGCCGGCTCGTTGTACCTGATGGCGTTGGTGAGCAGGTTGAACAACGCGGTGTGCAGGAGCGCGCGGTCGGCGCTGAGATGCACGCCCGATTGAAGTTGAACGTCGAACCGCAGCCGTGCTTCGGCCCCCAGCACGCGGGCGTCTTCAATCATGTCCGCCAAAGCGGCAGTCAAGTCCATCGGCTCAGCGGCGAGCTTGAGTTGACCGGCGTCGGCCTGGGCCAGCAACAGGAGGCTTTGCGTGATGGTTTTGAGCCGCTGGGCTTCTTCCAGGAGGTTGGTGAAGAGTTGTTGCTCGGGCGAGCCGGGCTTGGCGGCTTGCACGGCGTTCTCCAGCTCACCTTGCATGATGGCGAGTGGGGTTTTGAGTTCGTGCGAGGCATCGGCAGTGAAGCGTGTGGCCTGACGAAAGCTCGCTTCCAGCCGGTCCATCATGCGGTTGAGCACGTGGATGACGCGGGCGGCCTCGGGACTTTCCCGGCTTTTTGGAATGCGCTGGTCCAGTCCGCGCGCTGTCACGCGCTCGGCGGTGTCGGCGATGACGGTCAACGGGCGCAACGCGCGGCCCGCCACGAGCCAGCCGCCAAAGCCGACCAGGAACAATGCCACCGGGAGCGCCAGCAGAAAGTTGTTGCGGAGGCGGTTTATTTCGGCGCGCGGTCCGGCGTAGTTCAAGCCAATGACGAGCGTGGTCTGGTCTGTGCCCAACATTCCAAGCCGCCATTCCGAGTCGGCGGTTCGCACGGAGCGGAATCTGGGGTTCTTGGTGAACGTCACCTGTCCGCCACCAGCGCCCGGCCCCAGGCCACGGCCCGCGCCACCCGGTCCCCGACCCAATCCGCCGCCGACCGTCACCGGCTCGGGATTGGTTTCCAATTCGCAATCCAGGGTCGTCGGATCCAGTTCCTTGGGCCAGCCGGAGGAGGTGTGCAGCACCGCCCCGTTGACGTCCTTTACCAGCAGGATGATCTGGTCCTGGTGTCCCGTGCCGAAGATGAATTCCAGCGCGTCATCGAGGCGCTGGTAATTGCCGCGACTGCCAATCCAGCCCGGATGCCGCGCGCCCAGCGAACGGATTTCCGTGTCCACACCTTCCAGTTTCTGCCGGGCGACGAGCGCCAGGGTTGCCCACGCAAACCCGGCCAGCACCGCCCCGGAGATGGCGGCGGAGAGCAATGCGATCTTGAGGCGCGAGGTCATGGGAAGATCCGAAGCCCGAAATCCGAAGTCTGAAGTCCGAACGACGACCACCAGCGCTCCTGCCGGTTTCGAGCATCGGCCTTCGGATTTCTTTCGGGGTTCGTCATGCGGATTTCGGGTTCGCGCGAATGCGGTAGCCGACGCCGCGGACGGTTTCGATGAGCTTTTCGGCGAACTCGCCGTCCACCTTTTTGCGCAGGCGCTGGATGTAAACATCCACGAGATTGGTGCCCGGGTCGAAGTGGTATTCCCAGACGCGCTCGGTGATTTCAACGCGGGTGAGCACGCGGCCCGGGGAGCGCAGGAGGTGTTCGAGCAGGGAGAATTCGCGGGTGGTCAGTTCGATGCTTTGGCCGGCCCGGTTCACCTCGCGCGTCAGGAGATTCATCGTCAGATCGGCCACCGCCAGGATGCTCTGCGACTGACCGGTGGCCCGGCGCGTGACGGCGTGCAGCCGGGCGATGAGTTCTTCGATGTGAAACGGTTTGGTGAGGTAATCGTCGGCGCCGAGGTTGAGGCCCTCCAATCGCTCGTTCAATTCACCGCGGGCCGTGAGCAGGATGACCGGCAGCGGCTGTTTGCGTTCGCGGAGCGTGCGCAGGATGCTCAGGCCGTCACGGCCCGGCAGCATGATGTCGAGAATGGCGGCGTCGTAAGGCCGGGTGGTCGCCAGTGTCAGCCCCGCATCGCCGTCGTACGCAACATCCACCACAAAGCCCTGCGCCTCGAGTCCCTTGCGGACAAAGGACGCGATCTTCTTCTCGTCCTCTATGACCAATACTTTCATCGTGACCCAATGATACACCTCGGAACCGCATCGCCGGTTGAACCGCATTGACCGCCGGACCTCGGCGATGCGCGGCCCACTGCCCGTCTCTGCGGCTGTCAGCGGCTTCCGCCGGCCGAAATCTTCCTGGCCCGTTCCAGCGAGCCGATGTTGAACACGTTCGTATAACCGAGTTCGCGGAGTTCCTTTTCCGCGATGCCGCTCCGGCGGCCGGTGCGGCAATGCAGCAGCACCACTTCGCTCTGGTTCGTCACCAGCGTGGGAAACTTCTGCTTCACTTGCGCCAGCGGGATGTTGACGGCGTTGGTCAGGCTTCGGGCATTGAATTCCTCGACCGTGCGCACGTCCACGACCCGCGCGCCGCGATTCAAGTATTCACGAGCGCGGCTTTCGGACAGTTCCGCCCTGACATCAGGACTGAATGTCAGGCTGGCGGCCACTGCGGCCATCAGACTGCCGAGCCGATTGAGAGTCTTCATTTGCTTTCAGATGACGGTGGCGGGGCGAGTTTGGCGAGCGGAAAATCAATCCGCCACGCCCCGCGCAGGTCACCCAGCTTGAAGCCGGTGGCGGCGTCGTGGGGATACAATTGCTGAATAATCGCGACATCCTCGGGCGCGATGTCCCGGCCCGGTGCGCCGTGACATTTAAGGCACCGCTCGTTGTTCAACACGATGGGCGCGAAGAACGACGCTGCGTCCGCCGTCAAGTTGGTCACAACGGCCGCCGGCGGGCTGGTAGTGGAACCGCCGGACAATACAGCTTCAAACTGTTTGAGAATCGCCAGTTCGACCGTGTCTGCCTGGTTCGCGGGATTGCGCGCCTTGTGCGAGACCCGACGGAGGGTTACGCCGTGCTTTTGGGCCATGCCGGAAGTCAGTGGCGAGGTGGCCAGCGAGCAATACGGCAGCGCGTTGCTGACTCCGCCCTGCTGAATGGCCGACTGAAGATTGGAACTGAGCACCCCGAAGGTTTCGGCCACGATGGTTTGACCCCGCTGAAGGGCGGCGGCCTGGCTTTCCGCGGACAGTGCGACGGGCGGCGCGATTGGTTCGGGCGACGGCGAGCACCCGACGAGCAGCGCCAGTGGGAGGAGCAGACACATTTTCATGATCCAATCATTGTTCGCGTATCGAGCCGCGACGCTGCAAAAGGTCACAGAAAAAAATCCGAACCAAACTGGCGCAAGGCGCTGACTGTATAGGCCAGCGCCACCGCCCGCGGCTGGATATGCCGGGCAGCGACGAGCCTTTGGCCGCCGCAGGCGCTTCCGTCACGGGGAGTTTTCTGACGGACGCATAATGCCCGGCGAATCCGGCGTTGACGCTGCCATGTCCTCCGACGCAAACTGCGTTCTCAATGGCCGCTGTGACTTTCCAGGACATCAGTAATTCTTTGCAGAAACTCTACGTGGACGACCCGCGTCCCTGGCTCATCGGTTTCAGCGGCGGCAAGGACAGTACGCTCGTCGCCGCGCTCGTGTTCGACGCCGTAATGTCCATCCCGGCGGAACAACGCACCAAACCCGTCACTGTCCTTTGCACCGATACGCGGGTGGAAATTCCCGCCATTGCCGATGGCGTCGAAAGCGCACTGGACCGCATGCGCCGCTGTTCTCAACAGAACAACCTCAACATCGAAGCCCGCCTCGAACGATATTCCTCGCCCGTGGGAGCGGGAGAGGATGTCCGCAGGACAGGTGAGGGTCGTTGGGGAGAAACAATTCAACGCGGAGAGGGCCGGGGTGAGGTGTCGAAATCCGCTGACCTGCACCGTCGTCGAGCGCGACAAAGCCAGCGAGGGACTGCTCGCCAGCGGCGACGAACGCATGGAACACCTGATTGCTTTCCGCGAAACCTTGCTGGAGTTCCAGGACCCGGCCAATGGCAAGCGCGATATGAAGGGCATGACTGCAAGAATTAGCCACAACAGGGCGCAAAGATCACAAAGAACCGGCGGCGCGAACGTTTTCACCCTCTCCGCCTCGATCGGGGAGAGGGCCGGGGTGAGGTGTCGAAATCCCGTGGCATTCCGCACTCCGTGTTCACAATTCCGCATTTCCCCCGCCAACCGGCTGCGCGAACTCCAGGAACACATTGCGGCAGAGAAGGGCATCCGCGCCGATGCGCTGCGGCGCCTGCTGGCCAAGGTGGATGAATTCAGCGAAAGCCACCGCGCCTTCGGCCTGCCCGACGACTTGCTCAGTAGTCTCAAGGACGATTTGGCTGAACACGGCGAACCGGTTCTCAACTGAAGACGTTATGTCACTGGAAACGACGATTGCAGACATTACCGCCCGACTTCGGCAGGGAAAATTCCCGAACGAGCAGGCCATTTCTCAGGGCATCGTTCTTCGCATATTCCAAGAACTCGGTTGGGACACATGGGATACAAACATTGTTTGGCCAGAATATCAAACCGGTGAAGGCCGCGCGGATTTTGCACTCTGCCACCCGCCGTGCAAACCAGCGGTGTTCACTGAAGTCAAACAACCCGGCAAAGCGGAGGAGGCTGTTCGGCAAGCTCTCGAATACGCCTTTCATGCCGGCGTTCCGTTTGTGGTGCTGACCGATGGAAGGACCTGGAGCTTCTACCTGCCGGCAGAACAAGGCAGCTATGAGGACCGCCGGGTTTACAAACTTGACCTTTATGAACGTCCTCCCGCCGAGGCCGCCGAAATTCTCATCCGCTACCTTGAACGCGCCCGAGTCGAGTCGGGCGAAGCCCTCGAAGTCGCGCGCAAGGAATACCGCAGTCGCAATCGCAGATCGCAGGCCAAAGCCGCCATACCAGAGGCGTGGCGTGAGTTGGTCGAGAAGGGCGATGAACTGTTGGTGGAAATGTTGACGAGCGCGGTCGAGTCGAAGGCAGGTGTTCGCCCGGACGCTGATGATGTGGCTGAGTTTCTCGTTGGCCTGGGTAAGCCGGTCATCATTGAAACGTTTCGGCCCAGCGGTGTTCCATCCGCCACTCCGGTTTCGCCGCGTCCGACTGTGACCCGCCCGGTCACCGAATCATCGCGAAGCGGCAAGTTGGTGCTCCTCGGCAAAGCACACGCATACCACAACGCAAAGGACGCGATGGTCATCGTTCTCCGCGAACTCGCAAAATCTGATCCAACATTCCTCGAACGGTGCTCACAACATCCCGATGCCCAGGGCCGCAAGCGGCGCTACATCGCTCGCACTCCCGAGGAACTCTATCCCGACCGCGAAGACCTTCGCGACATGCGCGAACAACTGCCCGGGGGCTGGCTGGTAGCTACCAACCTGAACAACGTCTTAAAGAAAACCATCATCCGCCTGGCAACCGAAGTTGCGGGATTGTCCTTCGGTAAGGATGTGATCGTTGATTTTTAGCCTTGGACAGCCTTTGTCCGGCTGGGCGTGGTAGGTTTGGACAAAAAGACGAACCATGAGCGATAATTCAAAAATTGAATGGACGGATGCGACCTGGAATCCAGTGCGCGGCTGCACCAAAGTCAGCCCCGGCTGTGTTCATTGCTACGCCGAAACCTTTGCCGAGCGATTTCGTGGTGTGCCCGGCCACCCGTTTGAGTTCGGTTTCGATCTGCGGCTCGTGCCGGAAAAACTGGGCGATCCGATCCGCTGGTCAAAGCCCAAGAAGATATTCGTCAACTCGATGAGCGATCTTTTCCATGAGGGCGTGCCGGACGATTATATCGAGAAGGTCTGCCGGGTGATGCTGGCCGCAAACTGGCATACCTACCAGATTCTCACCAAGCGTGCCGACCGCATGGCGGCGCTGTTGCAGGGCAAGCTGAGACCAGCGGCTAAGGCCACCCACATCTGGTGGGGCGTGAGTGTCGAGAATCGCAAGCACGGTCTCCCGCGCATCGCGAAGCTGCGCGGCTCGAAGCCGGCCGTGGCGTTTCTCTCCGTCGAACCGCTCTTGGAAGATCTTGGCAGCGTGGATTTGCGGGGCATTCGCTGGGTCATTGTTGGTGGCGAGAGCGGCCCGGGAGCGCGTCCGATGTTGCGGGACTGGGTGCGAAGCATCCGTGACCAGTGCAGGCGCGCGGCCGTCCCCTTCTTCTTCAAGCAATGGGGTGGAGTGCGCAAGAGCGAGACGGGACGCAGGCTGGACGGCAGGACTTACGATGAGTTCCCGGATTACCCTGAGTCGCGCGTGCTGGAGAGCAACGAACGACTGCTGCTGCTGCGCGAGTTTGAAACGGAATACACAACGGGAGCGGTCTGATGAGCACCGAGGGGCTTTACGTTGGTCGCGAGCAAACATTGGTCAAGCACTTCATCCTCCAAAAGTATCTGGAGCGGTTTGCTCACATTGTCGGCACGCACTGGGACACGCTGACCTACGTGGATTGCTTTTCCGGGCCGTGGAATGCTCGTTCGGATAAGTTTGAGGACAGTTCATTCGGCATCGCGCTGCACGAATTGCGCAAAGCGCGGGATACGCATGCACAGCGCGAAGGGCGCAAGCTCCGCCTCCGATGCTTCTTCTTGGAGAAAGACGCTGACGCCTACGGCAAACTTGATGGATTCGCCAGAGGCATCCAAGACGCTGAAATCAAGACGCGCAACGCGACACTCGAAGAGTCAGTGAAGGAGATCGTGGAGTTCGCCCGGGGAGGCGGTCAGAAATCGTTCCCGTTCGTATTCATTGATCCAACCGGGTGGACTGGCTTCGAGATGGAAACCATCGCATCTTTACTGCGGCTGAATCCCGGCGAGGTGCTCATCAACTTCATGACCGGTCACATCCGCCGATTTCTCGAGTCTCCACAGCAGGAAACGCAGGATAGTTTCAAACGGTTGTTCGGTTCAGCGAGCTTCCGTGAGAAAGTGCAAGGCCTGGCGCAACAGGATCGTGAGGATGCAGCGGTGCGAGAATACACCAGCAACGCGAAAGCCGTGGGCGGATTCAACTTCGGATGCAGTGCCATCGTGCTGCACCCTGAAATGGACCGGACTCACTTCAATCTGATTTACCTGACGCGAAATCCCAAAGGCATCGAGGTCTTCAAAGACGCCGAGAAGAAGGCCATGGAATTACAGGAAGCGGCACGGGCCGAGGCGCAGCAACGAAAACGTGTCGCCCGCAGCGGGGAACTTGAACTGTTCGGCAGCAAGGAGCTTCACGATTCAAGCCACTATGAGTCGTTGCGCGACCGTTACCTGGCCAAGACACGCGGTTTGGTAATGCACTCACTAGAATCGAAACGGAGGGTTCTCTACGACGATGCGTGGACGCTCGCGTTGTCAGAACCGATGTCTTGGGAGAGCGACTTGAAGCAATGGATTGCGGAGTGGAAACAAGCAGGGTGGCTCGAGATTGTCGGAATGCAGCCGCGCCAGCGCGTTCCACGACGGGGCGATGGCAATTTCTTGGTTTGGAGATAGGCCCTACCTGTCCACTCAAAGCATTGTCTGCTGGTTCCAAGGCGAAGGCCGGTGTTGCTCGTGCAATTGGGTAACTTCAGCGTTTCCTTCGTGCCCTTCGACATGAAGGCGAGCTGGAGAACGATCCCAACAATCCCAAGCAGCGAAGCACCCGCACCCAATTCCTGAAACACACCGGGGCGCGATACGTCCGGCTGATTCAAGATGATTTGCCAATCAACCCGCTGATCCGCCACCAGAACCCGACGGAGAACGCCCAGGTCGCCTATGAGATCGCGAACCTGATTCGTTGCTTTGCGCCGCAACTCGGGGCGAAGCGGTGACGCTTCCGAATCCCAACGGGATTTCAGCACCCAGCCCAGGGTGGGTCCGAGCCGACTGGCGAGGAGCTACCCTGGGTGACCGATCCAGAGCTCCGCCAACCCTGAAAGGGTTGCGTCCCCGTCGCGGCAGGCGTGGCTTCAACCCCTTCAGGGTTGGGGTGGTTTTCGATTCGTCACCCGGCGTAGCCCTCCGCTGTCGGTCAACGCTGGGCTGAATGACGTAATCCCGTTGGGATAATTTCCCGAAGCGCATTCCGCATCTGGCTCGCGTCACAGGACGCCGACAAATTCCTCACGCAAGGCACGAACGAAACCAACTTCGCCCAACTCGCCGAATGCGGCGTCCATTTCTCGTCGGGAACAGCTCATCCGGCCTGCGGCCACCTTCTCCCCATCGGATGCGGAGAAGGGAAGCGCAGCGGACCAAAAGAATGTCCTCGGCAGCGTGGTCAGCCAGAAGTTCAAGAAAGCCGAAGCCGCGCTCTGCCATCGTGGCAAACTGCAAACCACCGGCCCCGCCCGGCAATTCTGGAAGGATGGAGGGAAGTAGGGACGGGACTATTTGCGCAGCGCAACGCCGAGAGAAGCAACCCATGATTCCACGGCTTGGGCCACGGCTTGGGCATCCTCGGGTTGCAGTCGGCCAATGCGGTGATGAATCAAGCGTCGGTCAACGGTCGTGAGTTTGGTCAACCGGACAGTGGAAGGTCGGGGTAGTCCGGTTTCCGCCCAAAGACGCAACGCCAGATCCCGGGCATCACGCGGCGGATGGGTCGTCAGACGTGCCAGCACAGCGTCGTAATCATCCACCGCCAGAACCAGACCCGGACGGCGTTTCCGCCCGTGCAAATCGGAAAAGGGAAACTCAACCGATACGATGTCGCCGACGTCAAACGCGATCATAGGCCGCGTCGTCCGGCGAATCGTCCTCGAAAAAACGCTCCAGCCCCAGCCGTTGCCAGTCGAGGTCTTCGACGTCCCGGCCGATCAACTGCGGCAAGTCCCGATAGACTTGAAGCCGGTCGGCAAGGGGCAGCGATTCAATGGCCTGTTCAATTTCCCGCACCGTGCTCATGGCACTTGTTTACTTCATGCTGACGGGGCCTTCAAGGGCATAGTTTGCAGGGTCGCACCCTTCAGGGCTTGTCGGGCTCGGGCGGTTCTTCGTTGAGCGTCAGCGCCGGCTGCTCTGCGCGTTGGCGATCCTTTTCGGCGAGAAGTTGCCGGAATTCCTCGGGGTTGCGGACCACCGGACCGGGGTGTGGGGATTCGGAGCACTTTCCAAAGCCTGCGCCGCTCGGTTCGGTCACTGCTTTGAAGCGGGCGGTTCCGGTGGATTGAGATGCCGGCAGAGATTGCTCAACAAGCGTTGGCGGCGGGTGGATGAGATGGCGCCAATCCTTCCGAGCAGGGCCGCTTCCGGCAACACCGCAAGAAAACCCAGACGGACCAGCGAGGCCGCCTTGAGTCCGCTGGTCGCGAACTCCGGGTCGCCCGTCATGATGACTTCGTCGAAGTCGGCGACGCGCTGGTGGAGTTGGGTGCTGATGCCGCAGACGAGAAAGTCGCCAAACGGCGGCAGGCGGTGGAGCAAAACGACGGGGCGGTTTTTGATCTGGCCGTCGGCTTGGGGCAACGGCGCGAGCGCGATGTCGCCCTCGTTCATGGCCGGAGATCGGCAGCGGTGTATTCGGGTTCGTTGTCGCCGTAGGCAGTGGCCAGTTGGGTGGCGGAGAATCGCGACCAGGCCAGGCGCTCATCGTCGGGCGGCAACACCACCACCATCAAACGCGCATTGGTGTCAAGCTGGCAGGGTTCATCGAATTGAACCTTCTCTCCGTCAAAATGAGCGGTCAGCGCCACGGTTTTCATCTCGGCCCACTCTAGCGGAGGTTTGGGCGGCTGGCAACGTGGGACTCGCAGAACGCAGCGGCGCTGTGGCTTGCCTGGTTCGCGGTCAAGTTGCTCCGTCGCGCGGTTGGGAGCCGGCAAAAGAATTTACGGCGCGGGAATGAGAAATTCGGAACCAAACCGCCATTCCCTTGCCGTTCATTCCTCTGCCTTGACCTCGGGGAGTGTCGGGTTGCGGCTGGGCCGGGCGAAGTTTTCGTCACCTTTCGCGCGGCTGTCGGTATTCGTGTGGTTCGATCAGCGGCAGCGCCGTTTACTCTGCGCGCTGGCGTTCCTCTTCGGCGAGGAGTTGCCGCAATGCCCCGGCGTTGCAGACCACCTCGTAATTGGCCTCGGCTGCCAGCCGATCCTGATGTGCCAGACTTCCCGCCGAATGGGTCTGCTTGCATGACTTAGCGGCGCAACAGAATTGCCACCCCGGGGCGGCGCACGATTGAATTTTACGCTTAATTCGGATCCCGCAGCCAGCGTTTGGCTTTCATTTCAAACCGCAGCAACGCGCCCGGCGACACCGCCGTCACCGGAATGCGCAAATGCAACGCCGCTTCCAACGCCTCGCGCACGTCCGTCAGCAAGCCGCGCACGTCCGCACATTGATCGCGCGGCTCGACTTCCACGCGCAATTCGGCCAAGGCCGCCAGTTTCGTGACGTGAACCTGATATTCGGCCACATCCGGAAAGCGCCGCAAAATTTCCTCCACCCACCCAGCCACTTTGAACGTAGAATTGACGCTGCAACCGGTTCTCCGCACACTCCCGCCCGAATGGCAGCCTCGTCTTATCAGGAAATCAGAGATTCATTGCGGCAACTCTATCTGGACGACCCACGTCCTTGGCTGGTCGGCTTCAGCGGCGGCAAAGACAGCACGCTGGTTGCCGCGCTCGTGTTTGATGCGGTAATGTCTCTTCCGCCGGAACAACGCATCAAACCCATCACCATCCTTTGTACCGACACCCGCGTAGAAATCCCCGCCATTGCCGATGGCGTTGAAAGTGCCTTGGACCGGATGCGCCGCTGCTCCGAACAACACAACCTCAACATCGAAGCCCACCTGCTCAAACCGCCGCCCGAGCAATCCTTTTGGGTCAACATCATCGGTCGCGGTTATCCGCCGCCCAATCGCATCTTCCGCTGGTGTACGCAACGCCTCAAAATTGATCCCGTCACCAGTTTTGTGCAGAAACGCATGGGGGACGGCCACTGGACTGAAGCCATCCTTCATCTTGGTGCCCGCCGGGCCGAAAGCTCCACCCGCGCGCAGACCATGGCTGGCCGCGAAAAGCGCAACGGCCTCAACCGCCATCCCGACCTCCCGCGCGTCTGGGTTTCCAATCCCATCGAATTCCTCACCACCGAAGAAGTCTGGGCCTACCTGCTCCAGAAACCGAATCCGTGGGGCGGCGACAACCGCCCGCTCTACAAACTCTACGCCAGCGCCTCCAACGGCGAATGTCCCATCCAGATTGACACCAGCACGCCCAGTTGCGGCAACTCCCGCTTCGGTTGCTGGACCTGCACCGTCGTTGAGCGCGACAAGGCCAGCGAGGGATTGCTCGCCAGCGGTGACGAACGCATGGAACACCTGATTGCTTTCCGCGAAACCTTGCTGGAGTTCCAGGACCCGGCCAACGGCAAGCGCGATATGAAGGGCATGACTGCAAGAATTAGCCACAAAAGGGCGCAAAGATCACAAAGAACCGGCGGCGCGAACGTTTTCACCCTCTCCGCCTCGACCGGGGAGAGGGCCGGGGTGAGGTGTCGAAATCCCGTGGCATTCCGCACTCCGTGTTCACAATTCCGCATTTGCCCCGCCAACCGGCTGCGCGAACTCCAGGAACAAATCGCGGCGGAGAAAGGCATTCGCGCCGATGCCCTGGGCCGACTGCTGGCCAAGGTGGACGAAATTTCATTCTCGCCAACCCGCCGTTCAACATGAGCGATTGGGGCGGCGAAAATCTGCGGCAGGACGTGCTGAAAGTCCGGCCCATTCCCGATCACGGCAACGTGAACGAAATCATCGGCAAATTCGGCGGCGCAGAGCAGCTTGGCGACAGAGGCCGGACGTTGAAAATGTTGGCAGTAGAATCAGCTTGTATGTAATTATTCGACCTGCAAACCGTGATTTCAACCACCGAACATACCGCGCCAAGCGCAAGCCGACAGTCCAAAGCTTTGGAGAACCGTCTTGTTGTCCAAAACATCACGCCGACCGCACCGGGCGTCATTGATTTTTGCAGCGGCCTCGGCGGTCTTTCACTTGCCGCAAAACATCTTGGCCTCCAGGTTGTCGCGGGAGTGGACGTGAATTCGAGCGCACTGAAAACGTTCGCGAAGAATTTTCCCGACGCCGTGGCGTTGGCCGGAAGCATTCGGTCCAAGACGATTCTTGACCGGTGTGTGAAGCTGGCGCAGCAATACAGAGCCGCAAACCAGCCTGTCGTCGTTCTTTCCGGGCCACCCTGCCAGGGCTTCTCCGCCGCCGGTTCTCGTGACCCTGCTGACCGGCGCAACAAAGTCTTGGTTGCCGTCGCGCGTGCCGTTGCGTTGCTCCAACCGGACTGTGCCCTGATTGAGAACGTCTCAATGCTGCTGGCCGACAAGCATGGTGCTCGTATCCGAAAACTTGAGCGGGCAATTCAGCAAGGTGGTTACCATGTTACTCACATCGTTCTCGATGCGTCTGAGTTCGGCGTCCCCCAAAAGCGGAAGCGCGCATTCTTTCTGGTGACGAGACAACCGTTGGATAAAGAAGCAGTGATGCGGCGGCTGCAGAGGTTCAGAGCCGATTCCACCAATGCGAGACAGGCATTGGATGGTTTGGCCAAACCAAAAGTCCGGCCTGATGACTACAACGACGAAGCAGACTACGGAGCGGTTCACAATCATTTCGCGATGCAGCATTCGGAACGAGTGAAGAAGAAGATTGCTGCGATTGTGCCGGGCACAGGGCCGATGTCATATCGCCGACTGCATCCAACGCGTCTGTCAAACACTCTGTTTTCTGGCCATCGAGCACCACCAGCGCATTTCGCAGAGCCGCGCAGCATCACAGTTCGCGAGGCGGCTCGGTTGCAAGGTTTCCCGGACGGCTTTCGTGTTTACGGTTCTTTTGCCAATCAGATGGAGCAAGTGACCAACGCAGTGCCGCCGCCGCTGGCCGAAGCAGTTCTTTCCGTGCTCTCCGAATTCACAAACATCCCGATTTGCTTGCATGGCTAAACCAGAGGGCGAACCGATTGAACGGCCGCTTGCGGACCAAATTCGCGCGTCTGAAAAATCGCGGCAGCCCGTGGAAACCATGCTCGCAACCGACGAGCGGGTTCTGGCGAGAATCACCGACGGCATATACCGGCAGCCATCTTCCGCGCTGCGGGAACTGATTTCAAATGCGTATGACGCGGACGCAACTGAAGTCACAATCCTGACCGACGCACCCCGGTTCGCTCAGATTTCGATACGCGATAATGGGTTGGGGTTGTCACCAGAAGTTCTTGAGCATCTCGTCAAACACATCGGCGGCAGCGTCAAGCGAAGCGAAGAAGGCCCGGCTTTGGGAGTCACGGCGAAGGCAGATCCAAATCGAAGTCCCGGCGGGCGGCAACTGATCGGAAAGCTTGGAATTGGGCTTTTCTCTGTAGCGCAGTTCACTCGCCACTTCTTGATTATCACCAAGACAAGAGGCGATTCATTTCGCACGGTTGCGGACATAACACTCGGTTCGGTTGGCGGACAACAGAAGCTGCTTCCGTTGAAGGATGGAGGTCCGCGTGAAATCGAAACTGGCCATGCGCGTATCTGGCGGGAACGCGCGACGGAGAAGGATTCTCACGGAACAGAAGTCAAATTGCTCGACCTGCTTCCACGCACCCGCGCTGAACTGGCGAGCTACGACCTTTGGGCAAAAATTGATTTTGAGAAGGAAGATGATGAGGCCGAGAAAACCAAGCCACCCACTTGGCATATCGGCCGGATGAAACCGAAGCAATCTGAACTGCTTGAGGCGCAAGCGCGATTGCCGTGGGACGAGAACGACGAGCCAGAGGAACGATTTCGCAAGCTTGTTGGGGCGGTTCGGGACGCTGCAATTGAAACCGAATTTGTTGATTTGGATGTTTTCTTCGATAGGTATCTTCAGACGATCTGGACTCTCTCGCTTTCTGCCCCCCTTGAATACCTCGAAGGGCATCCATTCGATTTAGCTGCTGACGATGAGTTTGTTTTCTACGAACTTGAAAACCGCGCGCGAGCGCAAGCTAAGCCTCTCAACCTTAAAAACTCTCAAACCGTACGCGCTGCTTTGCACCTCAAAACGCCGAACGGCGCTCCCGGACAGCGGTTTGATGTGTTCATTGACGGCATGAAGTTGTTCCGCCCCATTTTGTATCGGAATCTTCCCAAGACAAAAACAGCGGTGACAACTCCCCTGCTGTTTGTTGGTCGCGACTCGCAACAATTTGAAAAGAAGCATGTGGAATTAAGCGGCGGGCCATTGGTGTTTGAGGCGTATTTGTTTTGGTCGCCACGGATTATTCCGAAGCAGCACCAAGGCGTAATCCTTCGGGTTGGCAACGCGTCCGGCGCGCTGTTTGACCGAACGTTCATGGGGTATCAAGTTTCGGAACAGACGCGCACGCGGCAGATCACAGCGGAAATCTTTGTTCATGTCGGTTTGGATGGGGCAATTAACATTGACCGTGAATCGTTCAACTACGCGCATCCGCACTATCAGTATTTGGTGAAGTGGCTGCATTCCGCATTGCGGCAACTGGCAAACCGTCACAAAGAAATTGGGAGCGGAGTGAGGTCGAACAAGTTGGTCGTCGAAGGCAAGAAGGTCCGCGAAAGGGTCGAAGAAAAAGTTGAGTCCGCATTGAAGGCGCGCGGAGTGGAAGATGTCCCCGATGTTGTTCTGCTGGACGCCTCAAAACAATCCGAAGCTCGCAAGCTGCGAAGCGAGGGCACAATTGCGCTTCGCAAAGACGCCGTTTTGCCGCCGTCACCCGCGAACCGCAGCACGTCAGCCGAGGGCGAGCGGCGCAAGTTGGCAGAGAAAAAGGCGGTCGCGGTCATCCAACTTTTACATGGCTGGGGACTGCTTGAAAAATTGTCATTCGATGAACAGGAGAAACTCGTCCGGGACATCCTCGAAATCGTTTTAGTTGAAAGCTAACCATGAATTCCCAAGGTTCTGATTTCGCTGACGACATCATTCAAGACGATTTGCCCGTCCATACCGTTCCGCCGCGCGATAAATTTCTGCCCTGGCATCGAGTGAAGAAGGAATTCATCCGGCGAAATCAATGGAACGAACTCACGGCGCGGATGATCAAGCGTTACTGGCGGCAACAGTTGCAGCAGCCGGAGGGGGAGTGGTCGCTGGACGAAGACGCTGATGCCGCCGTTATCGTCAAGTTGCCCGCTGATGTGGCTTTGGATCGCACGCTCAAGTGTCTTGTCATTCCCGGCGAGGATTTGCTGGATGTCCGTGCTCTCTGGCGTGACGTCAATGAACTGAATTGTCACATTCGCTACCTTGGTTTCAACGAGAGTTTTGGCTCTCAGCAAAAAGGCACGCGCATTCATGTGGCAAATAACGCGGTCTTGTCGCTTCCTCGCGTTTACCCAGATTCATGCGTTGTGCCCGACCGGTTTGAGGCTATCCAGTCGCGTGACTCTCAAGCATACAGCTACCTCAAGAAGTACGGGCCTTATCACGTCGTTAATCTCGACCTTTGCGGTTCGATGTTTCCGAACACGGCAAAAGACCCCGGTGAATACTACAATGCCCTGCTTCGGCTTTTGATCTACCAGTTTGAAAACCAAAAGTGCGAATGGCTGCTGTTCGTCACAACGATGGTCGAACCGGCGGTCGTTCATGCCGAGGGATTGCAGGCCTTGTGCAAGCCGACCCGCGACAACGTCAGGAAGCACGGTGACTTCGCTGAAAAGCTGACGGCCTTTCTGCCAAAGGATGCCTTTCAAAATGTTGAAAGGCCGATTGACCTGAAGGCTTTCAGCGAGGAACAAATGGTTCAACTGTTTGGCGTGGCGCTGGGTAAGTGGCTGCTCGCGCTCAGTCAAAAGGCCCAGCCGCAATGGACTGTCGCGATGCGGCGAAGCTTCCGCTACTCGGTGAATGAAGCCAAGGGCGCAGTCATGTTGTCGCTCGCCTTTGCGCTGAAGCCGAATATCACCCCGCCGGTGGATGAAACCGGCATGGCGAAGTTGGAGCTTGCCGCCAAGAATTATCCCACTGAACGCGAATGCGCGCTGAAACTCGCCGAATCAGTTTACCAAATTCGCGACGTTGACGAAACTCTTGCAGACGACCCGGAATTGAAAACCAAGCTCCGCGACTCACATGCGGACCTCCTCGAAGCAGCCGGCTACGACCGTGCTGCTTACATCAAGTGGGTGGATGAGGGAGAAAAAACGGAGAATAACTAAGAGGGCTGCGTGGCGGATGTCTTTTCCACCCGCAAACGGTCGCAAGTCATGTCGCGGATACGCTCGCGCGGCAATAAGGACACGGAAATTGTGCTTGCGCAATTATTCCGACGCAAGGGGATTTCTGGCTGGCGGCGCAACCAACCGCTATTCGGCAAGCCAGATTTTGTTTTCAGAAAACCTAAGCTCGCGGTCTTCGTGGATGGATGTTTTTGGCATCACTGCTCCATTCATGGAACTCAACCCAAAGGCAATCGTTCATTCTGGAAAATGAAATTTTCCCGTAACCAGACTCGCGCCCGGCTTGTGAATCGCATTTTGCGGCTCGCAGGCTGGCGTGTGTTGCGAATCTGGGAGCACGAATTGCCTCGTCGGAACGAGAAGCGATTGCTCCGGCGGATTCGGAAATCGCTGGGCTGAATTTTTCTATTTCGTGCGATCGTTTGACCGATTAAGACCCGCCATCGAACCGTCTTACCGCCGGCGCGATGCGTTGCCCAATCCCAGATGCGGCTTCCCCGTCTGGCTCGCGTCACAGGACGCCGACAAGTTCCTCACGCAAGGCACGAACGAAACCAACTTCGCGCAATTCGCCGAGTGCGGCGTCCACTTCTCGCCACGTACACCTCATCCGGCCTCCGGCCACCTTCTCCCCATCGGATGCGGAGAAGGGAAGCGCAGGGGACCAAAAGAATGTCCTCGGCAGCCTGATCGGCCAGAAGTTCAAGAAAGCCGAAGCCGCGCTCTGCCATCGCGGCAAACTTCAAACCACCGGCCCCGCCCGGCAATTCTGGAAGGATGGAGGGAAGTGATCAAACCGCGAAATACGCGAACTACACGAACGGAAGTCTGGTTTTCGCGTGGTTGGCGTGGTTCGCGGTTTCTCCACCGCTGTTTGGGGATGCGGATGGAGCGGACTCACGTCCGCTGCTACGTGGTCAGTCAACCGCCGCCAGCGGACGCACGCAACAGACTTCGTCTTCGCGTAGTGGTTCGAGGGCGGATTCGGGCACGGTGATGACGGCGATGGAGTCGCCCAGCGCATTGAAGACTTCGGCGCTGTAACCGTCTTCTTGACCGGGGCGACCTGAATGGTGTTCGACCAGCTTGACGATGTCGCCCCGCTTGAGCCGTTCCGCTGGCAAGTCGCGGGTCAGCACCATGTCTTTGTAGAGTTCAAACTTCATTGCGCTTTTCGTTTGTCTGGCAGCAAGGTAACGAACTTTGTCACGCCCGACAAGTGCTCGGTCATCCAGATGGCCCGAACTGCCAAGGTCACGCCGTTTGGCCCGGTCAGGTTGCCGCTGGTTTCGTAGTATTGGCCAAACTGATTGGACTTTGCGGGGATGGCTTCCAAAGGAAGCAATTGCAGCCGCAAATCGCGCAGCAACTGGTCCGCATGCTCCGACGTGTAGCCGGCGCGTTCAAGAAAGCCCGACTTGTCGCCCCGCGCCTGCGGCATCAACAGGTAGTGCCTTACCTTTTCAGGAGCGATGATCGTGTCGGCCGGCAGCCTCATGGGTCAACTGCGCAGCATTTTGACCGCGCGCTCAATGGCGGACAAGGCGGCGTTCACTTCGGCGGCGGTGTTCGCCAAGTCGAGCGAGAACCAGATCATCTGCCGCGAGGCGGTGGAATCGGGCTTCATCGCTTTGACGACATGCGACGGCTCGTCGGAATCGGCAAGGCAGGCCGAACCAGACGAAGCGCAAACACCTGCTTGATCCAGCAGAATGAGCAGCGCTTCAGATTCGATGCCGTGGAAGGTGATGTTGGTGGTGTTGGCCAGGCGTTGCGTCGGGTGGCCATTCAATTCGGTATTCGCGATGCCGGCCTCCTCTCCCGTCCTGCGGACACCCTCTCCTCCATTCGGAATGGAGGAGAGGGACGGGGAGAGAATTCGCCGAACCCAGATTCGCGCTTTGAACCCTCGAACTGGAGCGCGGAGCATTGCTCCGCCCGGCTCGACACGCGGAGCAATGCTCCGCGCTCCGTTCATGGGGAGGAGGGGCGGCGGTTCAAGGGACGGCGGGCAGCGGAGAATACTTTCCTCCAGTGCATCGCGCAGCGGACGGACTTTCTTCTCGTAGCCCGGCAGATGTTTGCGCGCCAGTTCCGCCGCTTTCCCCAGGCCGACAATCAGCGGCACGCATTCAGTCCCGCCGCGCAAACCGCGTTCCTGATGCCCGCCATGAATCAACGGCGAGAAGGGCGCCTTGCGCCGCACGTAAAGGGCGCCCACGCCTTTGGGCGCACCAAACTTGTGGCCGGTGAGCGAAAGGTAATCGGCCTGAACCTTACGCACGTCCATCTCCATCTTGCCCGCCGCCTGCACCGCATCGCAGTGATAAAGCACTCCTCGCGCGCGGCAAATCTCGGCAATCTCCCGCACCGGAAACAGCACACCCGTCTCGTTGTTCGCCCACATGAGTGACACGACGGAGGTGTCATCTGTAATCGCGTTTTCCAAGTCCGCCAGCTTGAGCAACCCATCCCGATCCACCGGCAAATAGGTGATTTGGTAGGGCGCGTCACTCCGTTGCGCGCCGGGCGTTTGGGCAACTCCATCAGACGGCGCGCACGGAGTGACGCGCCCTACCTGTTGATCCGGATTCGTGTGAATTTGTGTCCATTCGTGGTTGCCCCCCAGCTCGCGGCAAAGATTCAGCACCGACGAATGTTCCACCGCTGATGTAATGATGTGCCGGTTGGCCGGGCTGGCCTTGAGCGCCGCCTGAATCGCCGCATTGTTGCTCTCCGTCGCGCACGACGTAAAGATGATTTCGCGCCCGCTCGCGCCAATCAAATCGGCCACCTGTTCCCGCGCCGTTTCAATCACTCCCTTGAGCTTCGCCCCGAACTTGTAGCTGCTGGATGGATTGCCCCATTCGGTCGTCAGGTAAGGCATCATCGCCTCCAGTGCTTCAGGAGCAACGGGCGTTGTGGCGTTGTGGTCGAGATAAATCACGCGGGCCGGAGTGTAACCGGACTTGAGAACACCCGGCAAGCTGGGGCGCAGATCATGGTGCAAACGAGGTTTCGCCAGCGAAACGGGCGTTCGCAGCTTCAATAGCTCATTCTGTCCAACTTCACCTTGCCGCGGAAAATCCAGTAGATGCTCACCGTGTAGGCCAGCACGATGGGCACGCCGATGAGCGCGATGGTTAGCATAATGCCGAGCGTTTTCTGCGACGAGGCGGCGTTGTGGATGGTGAGGCTGTTGGTCACCTCGGGATTGCTCAGGACGAGGTTTGGATACATTTCGAGGCCGAACAGCGTCATCATGGCGATCATCGCCACGCACGACGAAATGAACGCGCGGCCGTCGTGGCGTTTGGAAACCTCGCGCGGGATGTTGGCGATGGCCAGCATGTTCACCAGCGCGATGCTGAACAGCCACGGATTCTCCCGCAACCGCGCCGCCATGTGCGGCACGTAAATGAGCGTGGCCATGGTCATGGTGGCGTAGCAGATGATGAAGAAGATGATGGTGTGGTTGATCCAGCCGCGGAGTTTCTGCTGCAACTCGCCCTCGGTTTTCATTACGGCGTAAATCGCGCCGTGCATCATGAACAGGGAGACGGTGGTGACGCCGAGCAGGATCGGATACGGCCCGAGCAGCGTCCAGAACGTGCCGGCGTATTCGCCCCGGTCGTCAATGGGCACGCCCCAGGCAATGTTGCCCATCGCCACGCCGATGAGAAAGCTGGAGAAGATGCTGCCCAGCGCGAAGCCCACGTCCCACATCTGGCGCCACCAGCGCATGGGTTGTTTGCTGCGGAACTCGATGGCCACCGCACGGAAGATCAACGCCACGAGCAGCAGCACGAAGGCGAAATAGAATCCGGAGAAGACCGTGGCATACACGTTCGGGAACGCGGCGAACAGCGCCCCGCCGCCCGTGACCAGCCAGACCTCGTTGCCGTCCCAGACCGGGCCGATGGCGTTGAGCAGGATGCGACGGTCCTCGTCCTTCTTCGTGAACAGATGCAGTGCGCCGACACCGAGATCGAAACCATCCAGCATGGCGTAACCGGTGAACAACACGCCGATGAGCAAGAACCAAACGGTGTTAAGATCGAGATCGCCGTAGTTCATGCGCGATGACTTCCCATGGCCTCGGCCAGTTTGCCGGTCGGCGTCAGATCCGCTTCATCCGGCCCGTGCTGAATCTTGTCGTTCAACAGATAGACGAACACGGCAAACAACAGCAGGTAGATGAACGTGAACAGGACGAGCGAGCCCAGCACGGCGTTTGCCGTCACCACCGCCGACAAGCCCTCCGAAGTCCGCATCAGGCCGTAAACAATCCACGGCTGGCGACCCATCTCGGCGGCGAACCAGCCGGCTTGATTGGCGATCTGCGGCCCGAGCACCGACAACACCAGCAGCCAGAGCATCCACCGCTTTTCAAACAGGATGCCGCGCCAACAGAAATACGTGCCAAACACCGCCAGCCCGATCATGGCGAACCCGATGCCGACCATCAGGTGATACAACTGAAACACGCGCTGGACCGGCGGACGATCCTCCGGCGGGAACTCGTTCAGGCCGATGACGGGTTTGCTCGCGTCGCCGTGCGTGAGATAACTCAACATTCCCGGAATGGCCGGGCCGTGAACCTGCTCGTTCTGTTCATCCACCCAGCCGAACAACACGAGCGGCGCGTTCGTGGTGGTTTCATACAGGCCCTCGAACGCCGCCAGCTTGGCCGGCTGATTCTTCGCCACGCCGATGGCGCTGTCGTGCCCGCTCACCAGCGACAGCAACGCCGCCACCAAGCCCACGCCCAGCCCGACGCGCATGGACCGCTTGGCGAATTCGACGTGTTGGTGCTTCAGCAGATACCAGGCACTGACGCTCACGACGAGAAACGCGCCCGCCTGCCAGCAGCCGCACAGGGTGTGAAACAGCCGGTCCATCGAGGACGGATTGAACACCATCGCCCAGAAATCCGTGATCTCGGCCCGTGGACCATTGGCAGTCTCGACGATGTGATAGCCCGCGGGCGTCTGCATCCACGAGTTCGCCACCACAATCCAGATCGCGCTGAAGTGCGCGCCGAGGCAGACCATGCAGGTGGCGAAGAAGTGCATCTTGCGTCCGACCTTGTCCCAGCCAAACAGCAGCACCGCGAGAAAGCCGGATTCCAAGAAGAAGGCAAAAATCCCTTCCGCCGCCAGCGCACTGCCGAACACGTCACCCACGAAACGCGAGTAGGTGGCCCAGTTCGTGCCGAACTCGAATTCCATGACAATCCCCGTCGCGACGCCGATGGCGAATGTGAGCGCGAAGACCTTCGTCCAGAACCGCGCCATCTGGTGATAGAGCGGATTCTTCGTCTTGAGCCACATCGCCTCGATGATGACCAGAATGACGCCCAAGCCGATGCTTAATGGCGGGTAGATGTAATGGAACGAAATCGTCGCAGCGAACTGGATGCGGGATAGCGTAAGAACATCCATAGCGCACCCGAATTACCCGATTGCCTCCGCACGGTCAATGAGTATGCAATGGCAGCTCGGACCCCGACACCGGACCGCTGTGATCATGCTCGGCATGGGCAAAGTAGTTGATGGTCACCGCCACGGCCAATCCCGCCCCCAACGCGATGGACAGGATGACCCGATCATGGGAGTGGAACTGCAGTTCGGGCAGCAAGTCCGCGCAGGCGATGCAGAGGAAGGTGCCGGCACAAAACGCCAAAGCGGCGCCCAACCACACGGGATGAGCGTCGGCCAGTGGCGCGCCGCCCAGGAAGAACAGCAACGCCCCCACCGGCGTCACCAAGGCAAATCCAAGGTTGATGAGATAAACCAGTTTGCGCGGAGCGTGACTGGCCGCCATGAGCGTCGTGATGGCCAGCGCGGAAAACGGTTTGTGCAAAATCACCGCCAGGGCGGTCCCCAATCCCAGCGCGCCGCTGTGGCCGCCCGCGACCGCCATTACCGCCGCTGCCAGCGCCAGGCCATCGAAGATGGAGTGCAGCGACAAACCCACCGCCACCCCCACCCAACCCAGCGGACTGGTGGCCGGCTCACTCGGCGCTTCGCCCGGATGGTGGTGATGACCACAAGCAGACGCTGGCTGCCCCTCATCAACATCATGATGATGAAACGGGAGAAAACGTTGCAGCAGGAACATGACGAGAAAACCGGCCATCATCCAGGCGGCGGATTTCTCCACGGAATGTAATTCCAGCGTGGCATGCGGCAGCAAACCCAGCAATGCCAGGCCAAGCATCAGCCCCGCCACAAAACTGACCGCAAGTTGCAGGCGCGTATGCGTCAAACGCACCAGCAAAGGGAGCCAGCCGCCGGCCAGTGCCGCCACCAGCGCGGCGCCGCAATAAAGGGTCAGCATCAGTTTTGGAGACTCAAGAATATCAGCCATAGCCTTTGGATGCGGACGCCAATTCGCACTGGCCGGCGCCGCACGCAAATCGTGTTTCATCCTCACCACTCCGGCAAGCCCGAATGTCAGGCGGCAAGGTGATCAACTCGAACGGGGGCTGCCCGACAGGGCTGCTCCCCTCAACGCTGCACGCTGTTCCAGGCGATGAGGCGTCAAACCAGGCGCGTCGCTGGTCATGCCGTCGTCAGGGCCTGGGTGAAATCCTCCAGCAAATCTTCCACGTCCTCAATCCCGACCGATACGCGCACGAGGCCGTCGCTGATGCCGGCGCGCAGGCGTTCCACGGGCGTCATCAGGCGATGCGAGGTGCGACTGGGAATGCAAACGAGGCTCTCGACACCACCGAGACTCAACGCCGGCATGACCACGCGCAGGCGGCTCAGGAGGCGGTCCGCCTGGGCTGGATTACGCAACTCGAAGGAGAACATTCCCCCAAAGCCGCGCATTTGCCGCGCCGCGATGGCGTGGTCGGGATGATCGGGGAGACCGGGATAATTCACGCGGGCGACTGCGGGGTGCGTTTGGAGAAAACGGGCGAGGCGGCCGGCGTTTTCATTGTGTTGACGAACCCGCAAGGCCAGGGTCTTCAAGCCGCGTTCGAGCTGGTAGCAGGAGTGCGCGTCCAACATGCCGCCGAGGTTGGTGGCTCCTTCGGCGAGCCGGCGAATGACGGTGCCGGAGGACACCACCACCCCGGCGTTCACGTCGCTGTGGCCATTCAAATACTTGGTGGCGCTGTGAATCACCGCGTCGAATCCCAGGGAGATGGGGTTCTGATTGATCGGCGTGGCAAAGGTGTTGTCAATGACGGTCAAGATTCCCTTCTCGCGACCAAGTTTCGCAACCGCCGCAAGGTCCACACAGCGGAGCAGTGGATTGGACGGAGATTCAACGTAGGCCAGCCGGGTGTTTGGCTGAGGCGCAGCGGCGAAGTCGTCAGCGTCGCGGCTGAAGGAGATTTCGATCCCGAAGCGAACGAGTTCCCGGGTCACCAATTGGTGCGTGCCACCGTAAAGGTCCGTTTGAAACACCGCGTGATCCCCAGGCTTCAGAAACGCGAGGAGCAGCGTGGAAATCGCGGCCATGCCCGAACCGAACACCAAGGCATCCTCCCCCTGCTCCAGCGCCGCGAGCTTGCGAGCAATCACGCGCTGATTGGGCGTGTTGAAATAGCGCGGGTAGATGTTTTCATTGGCCGAATTCGGATAGGCGTAGGCCGTGGAAGTGAAGATGGGGCTGCACGCACCGCCGGTGGCTTTATCCAAATGAGTGCCGGCGTGCAGGCAAAGGGTGGACGGACGTAGCGAACGGGCAGAAGGCATCATGACGCGCGAGTATGGAAGGCGGTGGCCTTACCCGTCAAGGGCAGGACTTTCGGGAGGCGTCACTTGCAGTGCTTTCCGACAAATCGGCCGGCGGGCTGGCACATTCGAAGGATTCACTGTGTGTGGCCGACCGGTTCACAGGAAGCTCCGGATCCTCCAGGATGTGTTGCAGCACGCGCGCGGCGTCGTGAGGATCGAAATCCTCGTGCTTCCGTTTTTCGACGGAGAGCTTGCTGAGATCGTAGTGCCTGTCCGCCGTGAGGCCGTGCCGCTTGAGAATCTGCGCCGCACATTGCAGCGGGCAGCCGTCCAGCGCGATGATCGGTCGTCCAGATTGGGCGGTTCGCACCAGGGGTTTAACGTCCCCGCCCACACCGGCGTGAAACCTCCAGACTAATTGCGATTGAGTTGCGCAACCGGCAAATCAACGCGCCATGCGCCGCGCAAGTCACCCAACCGAAAGCCGGTGGCCTGATCCTGGGGATACAGCCGCTGAATGATTGCGAGATCCTCCGGCGCAATGTCCACGCCGGGTTCACCATGGCACTTCAGGCAGAGTTCATGGTTCAACACAATCGGCGCGAAGTAGCTGAGGGTGGCACCATTAAGATTGGTCACCACTGGCGCTGGCGGATTGGGCTCGACGTCAGATGTCCGGAAGTGGTCCAAGATGGTTGACTTGAGTGCGTCGGCGCGATTGACGGGGTTCCGCGGCTTGTGCGTCAGGCGCCGAATCGCGACGCCATGCTTGCCAGCCAAACTGGTTGTAAGCGGCAACGCGGCGACGGAGCAAAAAGGCAATGCGTTGCTGACACCGCCCGACCTTATCGCTGACTGCAAATTGGAACTCAACAAGCTGAACGTTTCGGCAACAATGACCTGCCCTTGTTGCAGTGCCGCGGCGTGTTGCTCCAAGGACAAAGGAGCCGGCAAGGGCGACTCGGTTACTTCGGTCGCCGGCCGGCAACTGGTAACGCCGAGAATCAGTAAAAGCGGCAAGAGGATCAGTGCGGCTCGTTTCATGTGACGGGGTGTTGCTCCTTCCACTTCTGGCGCAACGCGGTGTGGAGCCGTTGGCGAAACTCCGCCGGTATTTCGCACGGCTGGCCATTGCGGTAGAGGGTGATGGTTTTACGGATATTGTCCACGACCACCTGGCAGGGATTGCAGCCGGCCATGTGTTTCTCAAATTCTTCGCACAGGCCGGGATTCACCGTGCCATCCACGTATTCATTCAGCAGCTTGAGCAGTTCTTCGCACTTCATAGCATCTCGATTGGTTACGAGCCGCAACGGGCCGGGAAGTTACAGGTTAATACATTCCACTGAAAACCCGCATCCGGGCAACCACCCCCCGCCAACCTCCAGCTCACCGGCAATGAGTTTTTGACAACGGTGGCCAAAACGATTAAGCGATACAGCATCACACACGGTTCAGCCCGCGCCCGTCTTGTTGCGGCAACTCAGCGGCTTCTACCGTGTACAGCTAGATCATGAAACGTCTTAGTGGCTTACTATTCGCGCTGGCTCTCGGTGTTCTTTCAACTTGGGCGGAGGATTTTAGGCTGGATACCTGCGGCGCGCGATTTGGTTTCTCTCACCATAAGGGTGAGGACCGCTTTCTTAGTTCGGAGGCGTACGCCGTGTGCGATCTCCCCTGGCGCCGCACTTCTGGCTCAAACTGGACCTGGCAGTGCCAAATGGAAATGTCGGCTGGCTGGCTGGGCGGACGCGGGGAGGATGGCTTCGTTGGGTCGCTTGGTCCCATGTTGCGTGTCGGCCACAAGCGAGTTCCGGTGCGACTGGCGGCCGGCGTCAGCCCCACCTTTCTCAGCCGCGAGAAATACGGCCCCACCGACTTTGACTCAATGTTGCAGTTCACCAGTCACGCTGGTCTCAATGTCCGGTTAAACTCCCGCTTGACGTTGGGCTATCGCTTCCAGCACACCTCCAATGCGGGGCTGGGCCGGCACAATCCTGGATTGAACCTGAACGTGATTGCAGTTGGCTGGGGTTTCTAACTCCTCAAGGGCTGCGAGTTGGTGCCGTGACCAACAAGAAATGAGACAACGCTTGATTGCCCGGTACAGACCCGGACTTTTGTTGCTAACGAACCGCAAAATCAGGTGGGTGGATAATCGCGTATCCACACTTGCAACGTTAGGAACCGCCGCCTATGCTCCGCGGCCAACGAGCTATGAAAAACTCTTATCGCGGGAAACTCTTCCTCATGATGGCGCTGCAATTCTTCATCTGGGGCGCCTGGCTGCCGTTGATCTTCGGCTACCTGCCCAGCTTGAAGTTTACCCCGGCCGAGCAGTCCTGGATTCTCAACGCCTTTCCCATCGCCGCCATCATTGGCATGTTTTTCAGCAATCAATTTGCCGACCGCAATTTCGCCGCGGAGAAGTTTCTGGCCTTCAGTCATCTGGTCGGCGGCCTGGCCATCATGTCGCTCGCCTGGGTTCACTCCTTCTGGCCGTTCTTCCTGCTGATGTTCCTGCACTGCCTGCTCTACGTGCCGACGATTTCGATCACCAACTCCATCGCCTTTGCCAACATGAAGGACCCGACCAAGGAGTTTGGCATCGTGCGCATGGGCGGGACGATCGGCTGGATTCTCGCCGCGTGGCCGTTCACGTTCATCCTGGTGGATTGGGCCGCCGTGAAGGCCGCCAATCCGCAGGGGCTGGTGGACTGGCTGGGCACCGTGCTCAGTTCCGGTTTGACGGGGGAAGCCTTGCAGGTTGGCACCCGCTGGACCTACATCGTGGCCGGCATCGCGTCCTTGGTGCTGGCGGCATATAGCCTGATGTTGCCGCATACACCGCCCAAGAAAGCGACCGAGGGTGCGGTGGAGAAACTCGCGTGGCTGGAAGCGTTGAAACTCCTGAAACATCCGTTTGTGCTCGTGCTGTGGCTGGTGACGCTGGTGGACAGTTTCGTGCATAACTCTTACTTCAGTTGGACAGGCGTGTTCCTGGGCACGAGTCAGGAGGCAGGCGGGGTGGAAATCCCCGGTAACTGGATCATGCCTGTTATGAGCATTGGCCAGGTGGCGGAGATTCTTACGATGTTGGTGCTGGGCGCCGTCCTCAAACGCTTCGGCTGGCGCACCACGATGATCTTTGGCATTCTGGGCCACGCGGCGCGCTTCGCGGTTTATGCGTTCTTCCCAGATCATCAGGCATTCATCATAATGGTGCAGGTGCTCCATGGCATTTGTTATGCCTTCTTCTTTGCCACGGTTTATATCTTCGTGGATGCGTATTTTCCCAAAGACATTCGAGCCAGTGCTCAAGGACTGTTCAATGTGATGATTCTCGGCCTCGGGGCGCTGCTGGCCTACTCAATTTGCCCTTACTTGATGCAAACCGTGTTTACGCAGGACGGCCTCACCAACTTCCGTGGCCTGTTCCTGGTGCCCATGACCTCGGCCATCGCCGCAGCGGTCGCTCTGGCGTTGTTCTTCCATCCGCCGAAGGCCGCGCAAACGGTTGAAGGCAGGACGGCGCCAGCCCATTGAAGCCGCGCCATTGGTACAAGTGAAATAATGCAATTGTCTGCCGACTTCGGTCGGAATGTTTTGCCGTGTGTGTGAACCGCCCAGTAACCTGAACGCGTGAAAATCAGCAAAGCCGTCATCACCACCGCCGGGAAGAACCAGCGCACGCTCCCGCTGCAAACGCTGGTGGATCGTGACGGCCAAACCAAATCGGCGCTCACCATCCTGCTGGAGGAGGTGCTGCAAACCGGCATCGAGGAAATCGGGCTGGTGATTTGCCCGGGGGACAAAGAGGCGTTTCAGGCGGCGGCCGGCGCGCATGTGAAGCGGCTGCGTTTCATTGAACAAACCGAACCGCTCGGCTACGGCCACGCCATTCTGTGTGCCCATGCCTTCACCGGGACGGAACCGTTTCTCTTGTTGGTGGGAGACCATCTCTATGTCGCCCGGGGAGCCAAACCCTGCGCGAAGCAATTGGTCGAGATCGCCGAAGCCGAGTCCTGTAGTGTTTCAGCCGTGCAAGCCACGCACGAAAGCAAACTTCCCTACTACGGTACGGTCGGTGGCCGGCGCGTGCCGGGCCAGGCGGGTTTGTATCAGGTGGAACAGGTCATTGAAAAGCCGACCCCCACCGTGGCAGAGCAGAAGTTGATCGTGCCCGGCCTGCGCGCCGGCCACTATCTCTGTTTCTTTGGGATGCATGTTTTGACCGGTTCAGTGATGGACACCTTGCAGGAACTGATTGGCCAAACCGGCGCAACCCAGGGCGTGCATCTCTCGGCGGCCTTGGCTCGAACCGCCGAACGGCAGCGCTACCTGGCCTGTGAACTCCAAGGGCGGCGTTATGACATTGGCCTGAAATACGGCTTGCTGAACGCTCAACTGGCCATCGCCTTGAGCGGGCCGGATCGTGACGAGGTGTTGACCCACTTGGTCGAACTGTTGGCGCAAAAGTGAAGCCCCTGCCCGAGATCCGACTCCGGCCACCACCGCCAATGCGCCGCCGTGGCAAGTTTGGGGCGGGTTTGCAGTTGTGAACTCACCAGCACGCTCCTTCTCCCCTGAAACATGTCTGGCAAACTGATTCATCTCATCACTTCGACGGATCCCGCCATCCGCAATCAATCCGTGGACGCCCACTGCCGCGCCGCCACACTGCCGGAACTGATGGCGGAGTTGGACCACTTGGAAGCGTTTCGCCGCCGCAGTGACAACCTTTATGAACGGGTCCGCGCCTTGTTTTTTCTCTATGCCATACATCGGTTCCATCTGCCGCAAAAGCGCGGCGTTACGGCCCGGAGTCTGATTCCCTTTGCCGGTTACCACCATCTGCTACAACGGCGTTTCGAAGAGGCGATTGCGACTTTTCTCAAAACTCAAACCGTCGAAGGACCCTCCGATGCCATTTCCAGCGCGCTGGCCGTCGCCTACTACAAACTCGCGATTCAAACACTGGCGGACCAGGTGCGCCGCAGTGTTCGCTCGGTGCGTGGTAACCAGTGGATGTTTCGCATGGGGCATCCGGCGGATCACCCCTTGAGACTTCAACCCGCTTTGTTGCAGCGCTGCGCCGAGGATGGCACTTATCCCATTCTGCGAGAGAGTACGCCCGTGCGGATGGACCTCACCCATTGTGGGTGGAGCGACATTTTCTTCCTGGGCATGGATTATCCCGAAGGCGCCAAAGTACTGAACGTTTCAATTGATCTCGGCGTGCGGGGCCGGGACACCGCCACCCGCCCGCCCATCGAAACCTGTTTGCGGGTGATTGATGAACCGCTGTTGCGCCTCACGAGCGTGGACCTCGGCGCGACGGCAGACATCACCCACCTGGCGGACGTATTTGATTTTGCGAAGGATTATTTGGGACTGCTCAAAGCCGCAGTCATCGCCAGCGGCATCGTACCGCCGGGAGTGGAAGGATCAGGCCAGGACCTTGCGGAATTGTTGGCGTGCGTGGTGGGCAACGGACGAGGTTTGGAACTGGTGAGCAACGTGAACGGCATTCCCAAAGGCTCGCGTTTGGCGGTGTCCACCAACCTCCTCGCCTCGTTGATTTCACTGTGCATGCGCGCCACCGGTCAGGCGGCTTCGCTCACCGGGACATTGCAGGAAGACGAACGCAGATTGGTCTTGGCGCGGGCACTCCTGGGCGAGTGGCTCGGGGGCTCCGGCGGCGGCTGGCAGGATTCGGGCGGCGTGTGGCCCGGCATGAAATTGATCGAAGGCGTACTCGCGACCGAACACGACCCTGAGTTCGGGATCAGCCGCGGTCGCCTCATGCCCCAACACCGCATTTTAGACCACACCGAGGCTTCCCCGGTCATGCGACAAAAGCTCCAAGACAGTCTCGTGCTCGTGCATGGCGGCATGGCCCAGAATGTTGGTCCTATTCTCGAAATGGTCACCGAGAAATATCTCTTGCGTTCGGAAGCCGAATGGCCAGCGCGCTTGAGCATGTTGGGCATCCTACAGGAGATCCTCGGCGCGTTGCGGCAGGAGAATGTGCCGGCCATCGGCGATGCCACCACCCGGAATTTCTTCGGCCCAATTCAAACCATCATTCCATGGGCAACGAATCTATTCACAGAGACCCTCATCAATCGCGTGCGCGCCGGGTTTAGCGACAAGTTTTTTGGGTTTTGGATGCTGGGCGGCATGTCGGGCGGAGGCATGGGTTTTATCTTCGACCCGGCCCACAAGGCCCGCGCTCAGTCATTCCTCCAGGAGAGCATGTCCAACATCAAACGCGAATTGCAGCACGCCCTGCCCTTCGCGATGGAACCTGTGGTTTACGATTTCGCCATCAACGAACGCGGCACCTCCGCCGACCTGCTGACCGGCGCGGCGGCGCTCATGCCGTCCGGCTATTATGCTCTGGTCACGCCCTCGCTGCTGCGCCAGGACCGCAATGCCCTTCCCCCCTTGCGCCGTGTGGAACTGGACAAGTTCGGCGCCGCCTGCCGCACACGACCCGAATTGGGGGGCATGGTGCAGACGTTGTTTGACGCGATGTTACCCCGCGGCAAAGCCGAGGCTGGCGCGGGCAGAACGCTGCCCGCACTGTTGGCGGAATTCGGTTTCGACCGCACCCAGCACGAACAGATTCGCGCCGAGCTTAAGGAAGGCCGCATCGGACTGGCGCAGAACCGGCTACCGCTGAGTGCCGTCATTGAAGACGCACGGACCGAAGACGTGACAGATGCCACGTCGTGGTTGGGGCGAGGCGCGAGCCAGCAACAGGCAACTTTGGGATTGGCTGCACTCGAACGCGGCGAAGTCGCAGTGGTCACGCTCGCGGCGGGTGCTGGCAGCCGGTGGACGCAGGGCGCCGGCGTGGTGAAAGCGTTGCACCCGTTCTGTCGGCTGGACGGCAAACACCGCACGTTCATCGAAACTCATCTGGCCAAGAGCCGCCGCATCTCCCGACAAGCGGGCAACTGGCTGCCCCACCTCTTCACCACCAGTTACCTTTCCCACGACCCGACCCAGGCGTTTCTTGCGCGCCAGCACAACTACAATTACGAGGGCGAAGTCGCCCTCTCGCCCGGACGGTTCATCGGCCTGCGCTTCGTACCTATGGCGCGTGATTTGCGTTTTCTGTGGGAGGAACTGCCGCAGCAACTCCTCGACGAACAGGCGCAAAAGGTCCGCGAGAGTTTGCATGCCGCGCTGATCGGCTGGGCCCAAAGCACCGGCGAAGCCAGCGATTACACGGACAATCTTCCGCTGCAATGCCTCCATCCGGTCGGTCACTGGTATGAAATTCCGAATCTGCTGCGCAACGGTGTGCTGGCCAGCCTGCTCACCCGCCGCCCCCGGTTGAAGTACCTGCTGCTGCATAACATTGATACTCTGGGCGCCGACGTGGATCCGGCGTTGCTTGGCCTGCACATTGAAAGTGGTGCGTGTCTTTCCTTTGAGGTCATCACGCGGCGCATTGAGGATCGGGGCGGCGGCCTGGCGCGCGTCAACGGTCGGGTGCGATTGGTGGAGGGCCTGGCGATGCCACGCGAGGAGATCGAGTTCACGCTTTCCTATTACAATTCCAACACCTGCTGGATTGACCTCGACCAACTACTGGCGGCCTTTCATCTGACCCGGGACGACTTGACGGATGAATCCAAAACCACCACCGCCATACGCACCCTCGCGGCGAAGATTCCCACCTACATCACGCTGAAAGATGTGAAGAAGCGTTGGGGCCACGGCCAGGAAGACGTGTATCCGGTCTGCCAGTTCGAGAAACTCTGGGTGGACATGAGTTCGCTGCCGGAAATTAACACCCGCTTCATTGTTGTCCCGCGGCTGCGGGGCCAGCAACTCAAGGATCAAGCCCAGCTCGACGGCTGGTTGCGCGACGGCTCGGCAGCTTATGTCGCGAGCCTCTGCGAGTGGGAGTAACCCCGTCGTTGGACACGGCGATCCTCAAGCTCGTGAGTCTGCAAACTGCCGCGGGGGGAGCCGCTGCGCGTCGTTACGCGGCCGCCTGCCAGGCATCAAGGATTGAGCCGCACCAGCTTCTCATCCGTTTTGAGCGCGGCGAGCAACGAGGCCACGCCCAATCGCTGGCCCGGCAGGACCAGATCTGGTGCAATCTCGCTCAACGGCTGCATCACAAAGCGCCGCGTGTGCGCCCGGGGATGCGGCAGAATCAACTGCTTCGAGTCTCGCGTCTCCTGGCCAAAGGCAATCAAGTCCAAATCCAACCGGCGCGGTTCGTTCACGATTTTTTTTGCTTTGCGGCCGAATTCCTTCTCCAGCAGCAGCAGCTTTTCCAACAGCGACTCCGGTGTTTCCTCGCGCCACGGGGCCAGCCCGATGACGGCGTTCACAAACGGCGGCGACCCGGGTGGACAATCCACTGGCGTGGTCTGCCAGAATGAAGATTGCAGCAGGGGCAAGGTGGAGAGCGCCGCCAGCCGTTCCATCGCCCGCGCCAGAATCGCCTGCGAGTCTCCGACGTTCGAGCCAAGGGCGATGATGGCCAGCACACGTGCGGACATAAGCGATATTCCAAACGGGAGTTACGTGATCACCTCAACCCAAGCACATCCTGCATGTCGTAGAGACCGGGCGGCTGCCGCACCACCCACGAGGCTGCGCGCAAGGCACCGTGGGCGAAGGTCTCGCGGCTGGAAGCTTTGTGCGTGAGTTCCACCCGCTCGCCATTCGTGGCAAACACAACCGTATGATCCCCCACCACGTCGCCTCCGCGCACGGAGTGGATGCCGATCTCCTCGTGGGTCCGTTCACCCACTATTCCTTCGCGACCGTGACGCACCACCTTGGCGAGTTGCTGTTGCCGAACGGCCGCCAGTATCTCCGCCAACGACTTCGCCGTGCCGCTGGGCGCGTCTTTCTTGAGCCGATGATGCATTTCCACCACTTCCAGATCATAACCCGGCCCCAGAATCTCCGCTGCTTTCCGGGTCAACCAAAACAGCGCGTTCACGCCGGTGGAATAATTCGAGGTCCACACCATGGGAATTCGTCCCGAGCAACGCGTGATGCGTAATTTCTCGGCGTCATCATGCCCGGTGGTGCCAATGACCAACGCCTTGCCGTTGGCCGCGCACAATTCCGCGATGGTGGCGGTGGCCGTGTGCGCACTGAAATCTATCACCACGTCGCCTTGCTGAATCACGCGCGCCAGGTCATCGCCTTGATCAATCTGGCCGACGACTTCAAGCTCGCCGTGAGCGAGCGCGCAATCGAGCAGCGCCCGGCCCATGCGTCCTTTTGATCCGGTAATGATGATTTTGGTCATTGTGAGTTGAGCAGTTCGATTTGCGCAGCTTTGAAAACAAACCCGCCTGCATTTTAAATTTCAACGAAGAATCATTTCAGCACCCCGCACGCTTTCATCGTCTTGCGCAACTTCTCGCGATTGGCCGCGCTCAGAGGCACGAGGGGCAATCGGAATTCATCCTGCATCATTCCCATCATCGCCAGCGCCGCCTTGGCCGGTGCGGGATTCGTTTCAATAAACAAATCCTTGAACAGCGGATAAAACTTGTCGTGCAATTTTAAGGCGAGCGAGGTGTTGCCCGATTTCCAAGCCCGCACCATGTGCGCCACTTCGCGGGGAATGACGTTGGACGCCACGCTCACCACGCCATGCGCGCCGACGGCCATGAACGGCAGCGTCAGCGAATCGTCGCCGCTGAGGATCACAAACTTCGGTCCCAGCGCCGCGCGCAACTGGCTCACCCGGTCGGGATTTCCGCCCGCTTCTTTGATGCCGACGATGTTCACGCTGTCATGCGCGAGGCGGTTGACCGTGTCCACGGCGATCTCAATGCCGCACCGCCCGGGAATGCTGTAAAGCATGATGGGCAGGTGCGTGGCACAAGCGACGGCATGAAAATGCTGGAACACGCCTTCCTGCGTGGGTTTGTTGTAGTAAGGCGCGACCTGAAGGGACGCATCCGCCCCCGCCTTTTCCGCCTGCTGGGTCAGGTAGATGGCTTCCTTGGTTGAATTGCCCCCGGTGCCAGCGATCACCTTGATCCGTCCCGCGGCAAGTTCTACGGAAAACGCGATCATGCGGACATGCTCCTCGTAATCAAGCGTGGCGGATTCGCCCGTGGTGCCGACGGGCACGATGCCATCCACGCCCGCCTTGATCTGAAGTTTGATCAGGCGTTCGAGCGCAAGTTCGTCAATCTGGCCGTTCTTGAACGGCGTTACAATCGCAGTGTAAGTACCGGTAAAATTCATGGTTTTGATTCCAGAGCGTTAGATGCTCGGCAAAACTCGCTGGTTTGGCGAGCCAGAAATCGGACGGTGGCTCCCAGCCTCGACAAACCTCCGCAGTTTTGTCACGATCTCGTTGCTTAGTGGATTTGCATGAATGCCTCCCATCAGCACTTAGGAAAATGCCACGGTAACAACTGGACTTGCCGCGCGGCGCTTCGTGCCGGCCAGCCAAGGCGAATCACCTTTTGAGTCATAACAACAACATTTACGCTAAACCATATTGCCAAATGCAAAACAGCCCAAGAAATCTCACCAGTCGTCTCGCCGTTTGCAGTTGGTCGTTGCAACCGGCCGCTCCCGCTGAATTGATCGCGCGCCTGCAAGCCACCGGCATCCGGCGCGTGCAACTGGCGCTTGATCCTTTGCGCGAAACGCCCGAAGTCTGGGGCACCACCGCCGCGGTGCTCAGGCAGAATGACATCACCATCGTCTCCGGCATGTTCGGCTGCGTGGGCGAGGATTACACCACCCTTGACACGATCCGCCTCACGGGCGGCATCGCTCCCGACACGACCTGGGAACAAAACTGGCGAAACATCCAGACCATTGCCGCCATCGCGAAAAGACTGGACTTGAAGCTGGTCACATTCCATGCCGGTTTCCTGCCCCACGACGGCGCGAACCCCAATTTCGAGAAACTCCGCGACCGGCTGGCCCGGGTGGCGGATGTGTTCGCCGCACGCAACATCGCGCTGGCCTTGGAAACCGGCCAGGAGACTGCCGCTGTCCTCGTGGAATTCTTGGAGAAGCTCGCGCGCCCGAATGTGGGTGTGAATTTTGACCCCGCCAACATGATCCTTTACGACAAAGGCAATCCCATCGAGGCCCTGCGCACGCTGGGGCCGTGGATTCGGCAGGTCCATGTCAAGGATGCGATCCGCACGAAATCCCCCGGCACTTGGGGCGAGGAGGTTGTGGCCGGCACGGGTGAGGTGGATTGGGCGGCGTTCTTTGCGGCGCTCGACCAGGTTGGCTTTCAGGGCGATTTGTGTATCGAGCGCGAAGCTGGCATGCAACGCGTCGAGGACAGCCGCGCCGCCCGTGAATTGATCGAACGACTGTCCGCCTGACTCGTCACCCACCACAAGCTCAGATTTGTTTTATGCCAACCACCAAAGCCGAAAACTCGAATCGCAAAGTCAACGTCGCCATCGTGGGCCTCGGTTTCATGGGGCTGACCCACATCAAGGCTTATCAACACATCGAACAGGCGCGGATCGTCGCTGTGTGCGATGCCGTGCGCCTGCCCGTCAACGGTGTGCTCGCCGGTGTGAGCGGTAACATCAGTGGCGCGGACGCCATTGATTTGGGCAAGGACGTCAAGGTTTACCAGAGGTTGGAAGATGCCCTGGCGGACCCGGAAGTGGAACTGGTGGACCTTTGCGTGCCCACGCCACTTCACGCACCACAGTCGCTGGCGGCATTGCAGGCTGCCAAGCACGTGATTTGCGAGAAACCGTTGGCGCGCACTTCCGCCATTGCGCGGGAAATCGTGAGCGCGGCGCAGTCGGCCAAAACCTTTTTCATGCCGGCCATGTGCATGAGGTTCTGGCCGGGTTGGGCGTGGCTCAAGGAACTCGCCGCCCAGGGCACCTACGGCAAAATTCTCGCCGCGCGTTTTCGTCGGGTTTCCGCTCCGCCGGGATGGAGTCGCGACAGCTACTTCAAAGGCAACGATTCTGGGGGCGCGCTCCTGGACCTCCACATCCATGACACGGATTTTGTGCAATTCCTGTTTGGCCGGCCGCACAGTGTATTCTCCACCGGATTGAGCCGCTTCAGCGGCGCCATGGATCACGTGGTCACCCAGTATGAAGTGCCCGGCGGTGCGACCGTTTACGCCGAGGGCAGTTGGTTGTTGAGCCAGGGCTTCAATATGTCCTACACGGTGATGTTCGAGCGTGCGACTCTCGACTTCGACAGCGCCCGTGGTGCGGACGCCTTGCGCGTGGACGAAGACGGCCAACCCTCGCGCACCGTGAAAAGCGAAGGCCCGGACGGATACGCCGGCGAACTCCGGCACATGATTCAATCAATCCTGACCGGCCAACCACCCACCATCGTGACTCCCCAGGACGGCTTGAGCGCGGTGCAAATCTGCGAGGCGGAGGAAGCCTCCATCAAGAGCCGGCAAGTGACGCACCTCTGACCGGCGAAGACCGGCGGCTCGAAGGTCTGCGCGTCTGGCTTACGCGTTTGAATTTGTGGCAGCGTGGCGAGCGCTGCGGCTTTTCACTGAAATAGCATTGGCGCGAACTCGTTCAGGTACTCCCGCCACTTGTCCCACGTGTGCGCGCCATCGGTTTCCCGATAGATGACGTTGAACTGGTGTTTCTTGAACATCTCAACTGTGGCGCGCGTGGTTTCCACCAGGAAATCGTCTTTGCCGGTGGCAAACCAAAACAGTTTCAGCCCTTCTTTGAGCTTGGCGTTCTCCAGGACCGCGTGGTGGCGCTCCGCGAAGCTTGGTCCCTGCGGGCTGCCGCCAGGTCCGCCGCCTGTTATTCCGAAGATACCGGAACTGTACACTCCCAAGTAGGCGAATCGCTCCAGGTTTGGAATTCCGAGGTTCAGCGTGTGAGCGCCGCCCATGGAGAGGCCGGCCATGGCGCGGTTCGCACGATCTGTAAGCACCCGGTAACGCTGCTCCATCTGCGGCATGATATCCGCCACGAACTCCCGCTCGAATTCGTCGGTGAAACCCATCCCGAAGCGGAACGGCCCGGTGTGGCCATGCGGCATCACCACCACCATCGGCTTGGCCTTTCCAGCGGCGATCAGGTTATCGAGGATGAAGCCGGCGCGACCGACCGTGCTCCAGGAATCATCCGAATCAAACGCTCCGTGCAGGAGATAAAAAATCGGATACCGCTTCGTGCTGGTTTCGTAACCCGGCGGCGTGTAAACGTGGAGACGACGAAACCGGTTGAGCGTTGCCGACCAGTAAGTGATCTCTGAAATCGCCCCATGCGGGACGTCCTTGGTGTCCATAAAATCCGCTCCCGGGACATACACCAGGCTCCAGGTGTTTTCATTCGACTCGCTGGTGGCTGGATTGCGCGGGTCAATGACCGCCAGCCCGTCCACATTGAAGTTGTAGCGATACGCCCCGGCTGCGAGCGGTCCTACCGTCACTTCCCACACGCTGTCGGTTCCCTTGGTCAGCGGCGTGGACTGGCCAAAACCCGTGCCGGGGATGTCGCCACTCCCACCGAGTTGCACGGCCTCCGCCTTGGGTGCGTAAATTCGGAAAGCCACCTTCCGATCCGCCGAAACCTCCGGCGAAACCACGCGGGGTGGTTGGGCGGGCCGATTGGGCGCTTGGCCAAGGGCAGTGGTAGTGGATAAGGCCGCCGCGATGACCGCCATCGCCAGCCCGTTACACTTCAGGATTCGATCTTTCATGGTTTGGATTTATTTGAGATGCGAGCATGTTTTGCGAGCCCACGCTGCGCCGTGTCCAAAGTCAAACTCCGGCGACTTGGCGTGCTGCTCGCTCAAGTGGTGATCAAAGTAGTGTCCCTCCCTGAGCCATTCAAGAGCAGGCTTGAGCCAGCCGCCCGAACGGATGTCAGGCGTACCGCGCCATCGAACGATCTGCCCGGGAATCATGATTTCAATATTCGCAATCAAAGCTGGGGCTGAAGTGCCAGGCTCCATCAACAGAACTCCGGAGTTGAATGCCATTGAAGCGCCGCCTTGTCGTCGCGTCGTCCGCTGGGCTATGCTGCGGCGCATGGAATTTGTGCAAAGCGCCCGCACTTACGTGGCAGGCCATCGGGGACTGGTCGGCAGCGCCATCTGGCGTGAATTGCAGCGGCAGGGCTATCGGCAGTTGATTGGCCGTTCGCACGCCGAACTCGATTTGCTCGATGCCGTCGCCGTGGAGCAGTTCTTCGCCCGCGAGCGCCCGGAATTCGTCTTTGTGGCCGCCGCGCGCGTTGGCGGCATCCAAGCCAACGATACTCGGCCGGCGGAATTCCTTTACGAAAATCTGCAAATCCAAAACAACCTGATCCACCACGCGTGGCGATCCGGCGTCAGGAAACTGCTTTTCCTGGGCAGTTCCTGCATCTACCCAAAGCACGCCCCGCAACCAATGAACGAGGATCACCTCCTCACCGGCCCGCTCGAACCCACCAATCAGTGGTACGCCGTGGCGAAGATCGCGGGGATCAAAATGTGCCAGGCCTATCGGCGGCAACGCGGCTGCAACTTCATCAGCGCCATGCCCACGAACATGTACGGGCCCAACGACAATTTTGATTTGCAGTCCTCCCACGTCTTGCCCGCATTGGTGCGCAAGTTTCATGAAGCCAAGGCCAGCAACGCGGCCACGGTCACTTGCTGGGGCACCGGCACGCCGAAACGGGAATTTCTCTATGCCGATGATCTGGCCCGCGCCTGTGTGTTTCTCATGCAGCAGTACAACGAGGAACAGTTCATCAATATCGGATTCGGGAGCGATGTCACCATCCAGGCGCTCGCCAATCTGGTTCGGGAAATCGTGGGTTTCCAGGGCGAGATCGTCTGGGACGCTTCCATGCCCGACGGCACCCCGCGCAAGTTATTGGACAGCTCGCGATTGTTCGCCCTGGGATGGCGGCCGCAGGTGGAACTCGAAGCCGGGATTCGGCTGGTGTACGAGGATTTTTTGCGGCGGTTCGCATGAACCGTATGGCACTCGTTTGAGTGCGGCACATGCGCCCTCCACAGTTACTCGGAACTGAGTTTCACCCGGATCAACCCGAAGAAGGTGTAAGGATCCACAAAAACCACCGGCGCTTCGGGATGCTTCTCCCGCACAATTTGCGATACCTGCGCATACCAAGCGGGTGACTTGAGAATGCTGCGCGCCCAAAGGAAGCCCGCTTTGCCTTTGAGGTTGTCCGCCTGTTTGGCGATGACCGCCGCCGCCTGCGCGGCCGAATCCGGCAGGTCCCGCTCCGGGCAAGTTGGCAGGTCACCGATTAGTCGCGGCCCTTTCTCAAAATGGGTGCCGCAGCCGTCGGGACTGAATTGGCGATACGCCGCGAACTCCCGTGCGGTGGAAGCCCCGCTGGCTCCGTCGAGCACAAATCCGGTGATCGTCATGTCCCATTGGCGAAAGTAACGAAGGTTGTGCTTCGTCCAAGCTGGCAGCCCGGACGGCAGCTTCGAGTCCGGGCGCACCGTGAGTCCGAGCGGATTCAAGTAGCCCGCGCCAGAATCGCCGGCGATGAAGAAGTCGTTGGTGGTGGCATGCCGATAAGCATACGCCAACGCTTGGGGCGCGCGGTCAGCAAGGTTGGGATCAAACGCCCAGCCGAGCGGAACGCGACCGCGCTGGGGATCGTTGAAGAACGCCGGGACAGCCTTGTAAAGCCAGGAGGGTGAATCGTAATCACCAACGTAGTGACCGACGAACAGTCTCGTGGTGACCTTGCCGTCAGCGCCCACGAAGCCCGCGGTTCGCCAATCGTGAAGCGTGGGCTTTCGGTTCGGTTGTGGGTAGTGGTCCTTGAGCGGATAGTGCGCGAAAAACGAGGCATTGGCCATGGCGCCCGGCCCCGCGGCGTCGGCTTCGTGATAGGCATTGAATTGCGAAATCAGCCGGGTGAATTCCCACTCGGTCGGAACCCCACCATGTTTCCCGGCGCCGCCGTGAGTGGTGTATTTGTACGGCCATGGCGGAAATCCGCCGATCTTGATGATGCTTTGGGGCGCGCGGTCATACAATGCATGCAGGATTCGAAGCATCGTCTGCTGGTCCAGACCCAAGGTTTGATTCGGATCATCCACGGGCGGCTCATCCGCCCACGGTGAAAGGTCGAAAAAGGACGCGCGACGGGCGATGAAATAGTCATGGTTTGACAGCGTGTGCAGGTCTGGGGGACCGTTCCGGGGGCGCTGCATCCAGTAGGCGTCAATGTAGTAAGCGGCGAATGTTGGATCACATTTGCCGGATTCGATGAACTGCCGTATGGCCCAGCGGTAAGCATCCACTTTGGGGCTGCCCGAGGAAGGTTCTGCGGTGTCCGGAATCATTCCGTAGCCCGTGAACTTGCAAGTGCCATCCGGATTCACGAGCCACAGTCGGACGGGCAGACCCAGGCGCTTGACAAGCAGCGCATAAACGGAGTTGGTGTCCGGGCTGAAACGCACGGGCAGTAAATCGTCGCAGCCTGCGGCTGTGGAAGCCAGACTTGCCGTCGCGGGCACGACCGGATCGTAAACGACCAAACCTTTGATTTGATCGCGGAACAAACTCACCGCCGCTTCAAGCGTGGGGATTGAAACGATCTCGGTTTCACGCAACCAGCCATCTTCTCCCCGCAGCCAATCGAGCCAGAACTGATCCGTCTCCACACCAAACTCCACACAGTAGCGGAGGTAAAAGCGCGGCTCGCTCCGATTAACGATGCCTTGCAGCGCCGCCAGCGCATGCATCGTGTCCCAGGTTTCAAAGGCGTTTTCCGGGCGGCTTAGATTCAGGCTTCGCAAGGGGCGCGCGTCGAACAAGTGAACGGTGGCAGGCGGCGCGGCGGTGGACGCAAAGGATGCCCCGATTAACAATGCCAGGACAAAGGCACAGGCCCGTGCCGGTCTAATTGTTGGTTTCATAATTGTCTTGGACGCGGTTCCTTCCACAACGGATCACGCGCACGGTTTTGGGGTGCATCACGGCCACAATTTCTGGGGTGGCAAAAGCCCATGCCCAGTGGAGGCACAACCGTAAAGGCCGGTTCGGCAATGGTACGAGCATAATTGTCTGTTTCCTTCTGCCGGACACCAGACCACAGTGCAAGGTGAACCTTTGCGAAACTGGATTCGACTATTGACAGCGGTTCGCCCACCCACCAACCATGACTCCTGTGAATGTTACTTCAAAGCCGCTTGCTTCGCGCCGGGAATTTCTCAAGACCACGAGCCAACTCGCCGCCGCCTCCGCCCTGGCGGGAGTTGCGCTGCCACATGTCCACGCGGCGGAAGACAATACCATCCGCCTCGCGCTGATCGGCTGCGGTGGACGCGGCAACGGCGCGGTCGCCAACGCCATGTCCGCCGGCGGTTTGGTGGTGGGAGATGACGCCGGGACCAAGCGCGCCTTGGGCACCGGCGCTGGCGGCCCGGTGAAACTGGTGGCCATGGCGGATATTCGCCAGGATCGCCTCACTCAATCCTACACCACGTTGCGGCAGACGTTGGGTGAGTGGATTGACGTGCCCAGGGAACGCCAATTCCTGGGCTTCGACGGTTATCGCCACGCGATTGATTGTCTCCGGCCAGGCGATGTCGCCATGCTGACCACGCACGCCGCGTTCCGCGCACCTCACCTGGAGTACGCGGTGCAGAAAGGGGTCAACGTGTTCATGGAGAAAGATTTTGCGGCCGATCCCGGCGGCATCAAACGCATCCTGCGGGCGGGGGAAGCAGCGGAAAAGAAGAACCTCAAAATTGCCGCCGGCCTCATGTGCCGACACTCCTCCGCGCGCCAGGCACTCATTCAGCAAATTCGGGACGGCGCCATGGGCAAGGTGCAACTCATCCGCGCATACCGCATGGATTCCGGCTACTTCATGCCGCCGTTCCCGCGCGGCCAGAACGAATTACTCTGGCAACTCAGCCCCGGCCGGCCTTACCAGTTCCTGTGGTCCTCCGGCGGCGTCTTCATCGAACTGATGATCCATCAGATTGACGAGTGTTTTTGGATTAAAGATGCTTGGCCGGTATCCGCCCACGGGGTCGGGGGTCGCTTCGCCGGCAGCATGGATGCCAGCCAGAATCTCGACAGCTACTCCATCGAATACACGTTCGCCGACGGCACAAAGGCCCTCGTGACGGGCCGTTATCTTCCGAACTGCCAGGACGATTTCGCCACGTTCGTGCATGGGACGAAATGCGCCGCGAAGTTTTCGGGCAACATTCATGCGCCGACCTGCTGGCTTTACCAGGATCAGCGGATCGAGTCGGGCACCATCGCCTGGCGGGCGCCGCGGGAAGCCATCAATCCGTGGCAGGCCGAATGGGATGTGCTCTTGAGCGCCATCCGCAATGACCAACCGCACAATGAAGCCCGCCGCGCCGCGCTCTCGAACCTGGGTGCGATCATGGGACGAGCGGCGGTCCATTCCGGCAAAATCATTACCTGGGAGGAAGCCCTGGCCTCCGATTTCACCTTTTGCCCCAACGTGGATGAACTGACCGCCAACAGCCCCGCGCCCGTCCAAGCGGACGCGCAAGGCCGCTACCCGGCGCCCATTCCTGGCAAAACGGTGGAAATTTAGTCGCCTGCACGCCGACTGTCATTGGCCCCGCTCACATCCTTGGGTTTGAGTAAACACGCTGCCATGTTCCGCGGACAAAACCTCGTGCCCATTCTAACCGGGGCTTGGCTTGGCCTGCTGACTGGCTGCGTCACCGGGCCGCACGCACGCTTGCAGCACCAGATCGGCGAATCGCTCGTGTTTGCCAGCGAAGAAGCAGCCGCGCTCGCGCATCTGCCCGCACGCAATCAACCCTTCCGCCTGCGCAGCACCTACCTGCCCGGCGACGGGACGGTGGAATACGAAGCAGGGCGTGATTTTGTCTTGGACATCGCTCGCGGTACGTTACAGCGCACACCCGATTCCCACATTCCCGATTTCCGCACCAACATCCTTTACGGCCAACTGGAATTTGACCACTCAAGGTTCCCTGGCTTCGGCAATACCCACTGCTTTGCGTTCGCGGATTACTCGTTGGCCAAGTCTGTGAACTGGCCCGTGCAAGCATCTCAACTTGAATGGCTCAAGCAGACGCAGGCGAAACTTGCCGGCGGCGAACTGATCAAGATTGTGGCGTTCGGCGACAGCATCACCGCGGGCGGAGACGCCACCCGCCCCGATCTGATCTTCTGGCAACGCTGGGCTGATGAATTGCGGCGCAAGCATCCCCGGGCGCATATTGCGGTCATCAACGGTGCCACCGGAGGCGACTCCACCGTACAAGGCCTGCAACGCCTCCAGGCCAAAGTGCTCGACCACAAACCTGATCTCGTGCTGATAGGCTTCGGCATGAACGACCACAACCGGGGCGGCGTGCCGCTGCCGCAGTTTGAACTGAATCTCAAGCAAATGATTGACCGCATCCGCAGCGAGACGCAAGCGGAGGTGGTTTTGTTCTCCGCGTTCCCCCCGAATCCGCGCTGGAAGTTTGGCTCGCAGCGAATGGCGGACTACGCAGCGGCCACGGAACGCGTTGCCCGTGCATCCGCCTGCGCTTACGCCGACGTGTTCAACAACTGGCAAGCCATGGCCGCGCGCAAGAAACCGGAAGATTTACTCGGCAACAACATCAATCACCCGAATGATTTCGGGCACTGGATTTACTACCGCGTTCTCTGCGAACTCGGACTTTGACGGGCATGGGTCTGCCAGACCGCTGACTCGCACCTTGCCGGTGTTCGCCCGTTCACTTCACTTCACCGCTTCCATCACGGCATGAAAGGCTCGCTTGTGAGGTTCGCCGGCCTCGGCGTAGTGAGTGATGCCCTCCCGCTCGACGATCTGGCAGAAGCGGGCGTAGGTGCCGTCTTGTTTGGCGATCACGGGACTTCGCTTGCACTTGAGGTACATGATCGGCAAGCGGGCCAGCTCGACGCGCTGCCGGATCGCTTCCGTGTCGGCGACGGCTTCCGCCTGATCGAACAGGGCCTCGGACTGCCGGACAAACTCGTCGGAGAACAGCTTGTCGTCGTGTTGCAGTCCAAGGTGGATGTGCGTCGCCGGCGTCAAGCGGCCATGGAGCAGATCGAAATACGCCCGCACAAATTGGCCGGCGCGGCCGTAGTAACCATGCATGAAGTCGGCGATGATGGGCTCGACCTCGGCCTCGGGATTCCACAGCAACCTGGCGATGAGATAAGCCCGCAGTTCGGCGAATTCGCCGCCGCGGCTCTGGTAGGCGGCCTGTTCCATGATACCGATGGCCTTGTGATCGCGAAAGAACTGGATGTTCGGTTGGAGCACCCGGAAGTTCGGAAAGGGCATCACATAGTGACTGAAGTTCACGACGTAATCCCAGATGTAAATATGCGGCGCAATGGCCGCCCAGCCTGTCATGTCTTCCACAAAGGACTGGTTCTCGGGACAGCTCAGGAAGTCATGCGCGAAACAACATTCGATGCTGCAGAACCGGACAACGACGTTCTCGCGCGGCTTGAGGGCGCGGGGCGGCTTGCGCGTGTAGCTATAGGCGAGAGTGCCGATGAATTTGCCGGGAAACTCGGCCCTGATGCTGTCCGCAACCTGGTTGACGAATTGAATGATCGGTCCGGACTGGCTGCCTTCGCGCTCCACCACGGCCTCACAATCGGCGCATTGGCAAGGGTTGCTCCAGTCGTTTTGTGACACGTCGTAGATCAGGTACTCGGGGAGTTCGCGCATCTTCTGCTTGATGCGCTCGGTGATGATGCGGAGCACGTCGGGGTTCGCGAGACAGAGTTGTGCATGGTCGGCAGTGCGCCTGCCGTCGAGCAGGCTGTAATACTCCGGGTGATCCTGGAAGAACTCCTGCGGCGGCATCAGCGGATAGAACGTGTGGACTGACCAATAGCACTCCAGCCCGCCGGGTTGTTGGCGGAAACCCATCGCGCCGTTGACACGGTTGCGCGCGGCCCAGATCGGCTCGAAGGCTTCGAAGTAGAAATCGTTGCGGACGCGGACGCCGGGCTTCTCGGAATGATTGAGCCAGGTGAAGGTGTAACGTGCCTTTTGCGGCGTCACCGTCACCCTCGGCGTGTAGAAACGCACGCCCATTTCGCGTTCGAGGAACGACATCACGCCGTACATTGTGCCGCGCTGTCGGCCTCCCCAAACCACGAGAGCCGGACCGATGCTGCGGTAGGTGAAGGATTCGTCGTCGGCCTGCGGGGGCCGGACGTTTGGCCCGAGCAGTTTTTCCGCGCGGACATTCCAGCCCACGACGATCACCTTGTCCGATTCGGAATGGGCATCGTCCGTTTGAATGTCCAACGTAGCGCCGCTGATTTCCCGGAGCCAATGTTTTAACTCGCCCGCAGCCCACTTCTCGGATTCGGAGGCGCCTGCGCCCAAAACAATGGAATAGTCACTTCGGCCCTTTTCAAAAAGGACCTGTTCCACACGTCGTCCGGCGGTGAACAACAACGTCCACTCCTGCTCGGCTCCTCCGACCAGCGCTGCGTTGATTCGCAATTCATACTGAGAAAATCGTTCCGTATCCACACCGATCGAAAGCTCGCCGCGATTGTTCCAATCGGAAGTCCACAGCACCTGTTCCGGCGACGCCGCCGAAGCGACCTGGAATTTCGCCGATTTCAACACCGCGCCCAGCAACCCCTGTGATTGACGCGCGCGGATGACCGGCTGGCCATCCCGGGGCGATACCACCTCGAAGAGTTGCAGCCGCTCGGCCATTAGTTCGCGGGAAAGCGGCAGCAAGCGGCAGACGAACGCCCAACGGTTGCCCCGCTCCTCGATCTTCAGGAGGAGGTGATTGCTCCCCTCGCGCAGCGCCACGGGCACGAGGTTGTGATCCATTTGCAGTCCACGCGGCCCCGGGCTTTCGAGCACCGGCTCGCCATTGAGCCAGACGCGGACGCCGTCGTTGCTGCCCACGGCGAGGATGCAGGCCTGGTGTTTTGGTGACTCAATGATACGGTAGGCGTAGCCCACCACGCGGTCGGTCTTGCTGATGGCCGCATCGAGATCCAGGACGTCGCCCGGCGACACGTGATGCACCCATTCCCATGAACCGCCGGCAAAGGAAACCACCTGTCCAACCACAGGCCTAGCGTTGGCTTCCCCGCCAATGACCTGAAGGAAGTCCGCATACATTCCCGGCAAACGGATGGCCTCAATGTCCTGCTCGGCATCCGTCAGGGCGGGAAACGGGCCGCACAACAGCCACTCTCTCAAGTAATGGCCAGTGGGTTCGAGTGGACGTCCGGTTTCCTCCGCGGACACAGAAGCGGCCAAGACTGAAACCAGCATTAGTCCGGCAAAGTGAATGAGTCTGGGCATGGTCGTATGTCCGGCAACCGGACCAATCCCGGATGCGAGAACCTGGGTGGAGAATGGCCCGGCGTTTCACAGAGGTCAACCACGACCGCGAGCGGAACCGCGCGCAGCTCTGTGGGAATTACCCCCGTTCAACTGCACCAGCCAATTGAGTTCTTGCACCTGATTCAACCCGCCTCGCCCCAACTTCGATTCGCCGTTCCGAGCGGTGGTGCTCAACCGGAGAGTTTCGCTATCGCTGCAATTCGATCACAACCCACAAGCCGAGTTCGGGCACAACCACGCTGGCTTGTTGAACCGACAGCGGGATGGGCGTCGCTCCCGGCGCGAAGAGTCTGGCTTTCGTTGCGCCGGTAATTCCGAGCGCAGCCAGGTCCAACGTGAGCCGGACATCCTTGAGCGGCTGCACTTTGTCACCGGTCGGCTGGTAGTCCCAGTTGACGAGATGCACCACGGCGCCGCCGGGCTTCACACGGGGAAACGCGCGGATGGCACCCGTGGCTTCGACCCGCACTGCGGGCACGACTCTGGCCAATGCCTGTTCGAGAGTGTCGAATCGCTGCGCCGGCTTCACCGCGGCCAGCATCGCCTGGTCCGGCGCGGAGAAATCCCCGGCCTCCAGTACGAGCAAACTGGTTGCCTGCCGAAGCAGTTCCGCCGACAGCGGATGGTCCACGATTTCGTTGCCGCCCAGCGCAATGCGGTAGGACAGGTTGGCGGCGGCCAACTGATTGCACTGGCGGATGATACTGTTGGCGTCGCGGTCAAAGGTGCGTTGCGAGAAAGCAACGGTGAGATCGGCATGATTCACGTAGCCGTCAAACAAGGCCGCGTTCTGCCGAACAAACCGGTACAAGGGAGCGAACTTCTCCTGCGGGCCGTCGTACCAATGCGTGCCTTTCTGCGGCGTGTAGCACCATTGCCGGTTGGGCGCCATCAGACTGTGACCGGCGGCGTAACTCAGCGCGACCCAGCCTTGAACCAAACCCGGCAGATTCTGCTCCTTGATGAAGGCCCAGTCGCCCCCGCTGGCGGTGGAGGCGAGCGGACGGCCGACAGCGTCCGCCAGCCGGTAGGCCACCAGGGGAGCGTCGCTGAATCGCCGCGTTTCGGCGTGGTGTGGAATCTCGGCGCTGAAGAGATCGAGACTCGGGTAATCGGCGAGATGCGGTCCCCAGAGTAAACAAGCATTCGCACCGATGGGCACCGGATGGCCGGCGGTGCGGGCCGCCAGTTCTCGCAGTTCGGCCATGAATTCGGCCGCGCCCCGGAACTGGTAAACCCGCCAATGATGCCACAACGGATGCTGGTTGGGCTTCCGCCCAGCATTCTCTTTGAGCCAATCGCGGACGACATCCCGGTAGTTGAAGCGGCCAGGCTCATGGACTTTGATTCTTCCCAATTCGTCCGGCGGCAGGCTTTCCAAGTAGCGGCGAAACTCCGCCACACACCGGTCGCAAAAGCAGCCACCCTCCCAGATTCCGCCGGCGGTGCCCAAGTGGTCGTCAATATGCACTCCGTCGGCGCCGGCTTTTACCGTTTCAACCACGCGCTCCGAGAGATACTGGCGAAAGCGGGGTTGCCGGGTGCAGCACCACCAAAATGGAATCCCCTTGTGCTGATGATCGGTCAACCAGGGAACTTTGTAGGGTTTGCCTTCCACGTCGCGGCAAAGGCCCGCTTCGTAGTCCTGCGGGAACCGTTCGTAGTAACGGCTGAACTCAGTGACCATCCCGACGCTGCCGAAGAACTTGAGACCTTTCGCCTCCTCCAGTGACTTCGCTGTTGGCTTTCCGCCCCACGCGAGAATCGTGGCTCCGTAATCCTGGTACGTCTCCCGCCCAGCTTGATACATGAAAACGACGTCGGAACGCTTGAGAACTGGCAGCGGCGCCGGCGCGCCGGGCGACATAACCGGGACCAGCCCCAAGGCAACCATGACAACCATCTTCCTCAACCCCATGAGCCGATTCTCGGCCGAAGTCGCCCCGGGCACAACTTCCTTTTGAGCCATTTAGCCAGGCACTCTGAAACGCGAGCGTCTGGTGCCGCCGCACTATTCAATGCACCTCCCACGCCCGTGGCGCAGCACTACTCAACTGCCACGCTTTCCCCGCTGCGGCCTGTTATTCCAACTCCTTTCCGCTCAACGCCGGATTCCCATTGACCGGATTGTTGCGCACCACCATCCCTTTCTCAAAGCGAACCTGGTAGTCGGAAAAGGCCGGATTGGGTTCGGGGTAATCCGTGCTGATGAATTGCGCCCCGCTGGCCAGCGCCCGTTCCCGCTGAGTCGGGTCGTTGGTCCGCGCCTGAACGGTGTCGGCATCCGCGCGCGTGCGAACCAGGAATCCGGCTTGGACAAAGCCTTGGATGCGGTCGAAACCGGTGACCGGATCATTCACTTTCATCCAGGCAGCCGCGGGGTGCGCCTCATCCACGCTGACGAACATCAACCGGCCCTGCAGCGCTGGATGATTTTCCAAGTAGAGGTCGCGGACTTTTCCACCGTTATCCAAGGCGAACATCACCTTGCCGCGCACGGCATCCAGTCGGGGCCACCCCCGCTTCGCCAGCGCCTCCGGCAGCGTGCTGAATGTCCCGCGAATGTCGTCGGGCTTCAGAATCTCTCGCCGCTTGAACACCGACAGGATTTCCGCCTCCACGGCGGCCAGTTCGTCCACCCCGAACGGAATGGGCTGCGTAAATTCGGGAGCAATGGCTTCGTCCTTCAACTCCACGAGGATGCAGATGGGAAAGTGCCGCGGATGCCGCTCGGACCAGTCGCGAACCTGACGCAATGCCGCCACAAATGTCAGCGCGGTCGAGCGAAAATCAATGTCCTGCACATGCAGGACCTTGAGGCCCGGCTGCCGGAGCAACCCGCCGGGATCGTGATTCGGGCCGGTGGGCAAACCCAGCATGGCGGCAATCTGGTTTCCGCGCGGTTCGGCATAAAGCCCGCCCTGCGGATCGGCGAAGAGGTCCAACTCGATCTGCCGAATACCCAACCGTGAAAATTGCTCCGGCAGCGGCCGATGGCTGTACTCCAGCGTTTGGGCCAGCCCCGGCCGCCGCTGGTTCATCAAGGTCAGCAGCGAATCATGCGCCACCAAGTGATAGGAATTGTGCGTGCCGATGACTTGAACCTGATTCATCCGCACTGCCGGAGTACAGGACGTGGCGAGCAGACTGGTGGCAGTGGTGACCAGAGCGAGAAGGAGTGAGCGCAACATAATGGGCGGCGTTTCGGCCTGGCTTCCGCAACCGTCAGGCTGATCCATACTCCGGGTCTGCCTCATCCTTTTCAAGCGAAGATTCTTCTGAGCCGGCCGCACTGCACCGCCAACTCGGGTAACACGCCCTCTGCGATCTTTTATGCCTTCCACCCTGTTCACACGCTCTTCGGCAATTCCCGGCACCAAATGGTCCTCCAGCAACTCACGGGTTGGCCCGAAGCTCTCCCTACTTGACCGGTGTAAAGTGAAACGATTGCGCCCCGTGCGCCGGACAATCGAGGTAAAGCCCCTGGCCTTCCAGATCATTGCCAAACCGTTCGTAGCCTTCGGCGCCAAGCAGATCGCGCAGAGACCAGTTGTGCGTGGAAAGATTGGGCACCTTGAGCGAGACGTAACACTGGCTGCGGTGCGGGGCGAGATTCACCACCACCAAATCGAATTCCACCGGGTGCGCCTGCCACTGCACCACCACGAAGTTTTGGGCGGTGCCATTTCCCGGCCACGCCTCGCGCGGCGTCAGCACTTCGCCCTGCCCGCGGCCGACGGCTGACCGGGTCAGGGCGGTGAGTATCGAGTCATACATTTCCCGCACTTCTGGCTGCGTCGTTTCCGCCGGCAAGCGGCCCAATTGCACGGGCGCCTTGATCCGCGCGCCGGTGAGTTGGCCTTCGTGAAGGAAGCGCATGCCCGGCAGCCCCAGCGTGACCAACGCAGCCGCCTGATGTTCCTCCAACGTAAGCACGCCAGCCACGCGCCGTTCATCGTGGTTTTCCAGGAAATGCGCACACGCCGCCACGAAACTTTGGGTCGCACCCAGCAGATGCTTTTGCACCCCGGAGGGATTGCGCCAGATCAGATCGTCATAAAGCTGCTTGTCGTAGGTGTAATCAAAGCCCAGCGACTGCATGCAGCCTTCGAGTCCCCAATACACTTCTGCCAGAAACAGAAAATCCGGGCGTACCTGGCGGACGGCGGGAATCGCCTCTTCCCAGAACTCGGTTTCGGCGTGTTTGCCGGGGTAGGGAAAATCGGCCCAGGTCCGCGCGAAGACATCGTTAAGCAGCAGCATCGCCATGTCGCAGCGCACCCCGTCGCACCGCTCCGCCACCGACAACAACAGGTCCTGCATGCGGGCGCGGGTGAGAGCGCTGCGATACTCCAGTTGCACGACATCCGACCACGGCGGGAAGTAAGGGTCCTTGGCCAACGCAATCCAGCGCGTGCCGTCTGAAGTTGACTGCGCAATCGTTCCCTCGACCGGCGCCGCGCCTTGCACAAACAACTCCGGATGCTTGTGCAGCCAGCGATGATCAATACCCAGGTGGTTGGGAACAAAATCCAGAATCAACTTCAGGCCGGCCTGATGCAGCCGGTGGCGGAATTCGTGCAGGCCCGCTTCCCCTCCCAATGCCCGTGGCACTTCGTAGGCAGCGATCGAATAGGGCGACCCCGCCACATCCTCGTCGCGCCAGTCCGGCAGCAGTTCATCATAAGCGCGGCGCAAGTTTGGCTCGTTCACCGCCATCTCCCGAGCGCGGGGACCAGTGGTCCAAACGCCCATGAGCCAGATATGTGTGATACCGCACTTCTTCCATTGGGCAAACTCCTCCTCGGGCACGGTCGCCAGCGTGACGGGCCGACCATGGCGGTGCGACAAAGCGCGCAGCCAGCAACGTGTGTTGATTTCGTACAACAGGGGATGAAACATTCGGGAGAGAAAGTTAATTCATGCGGGCAACTGCGCAACCACCCAGTCCACTCGCTCTTCGATTCCCTGCGATTTACGCGTTCAACACCTTGAGCGCCTTCTTCGCGTCGTGAACGCGCAAAATGAGCAAACCCTTCTTTGCCTCCGGCGGCGTGGCACAGTAGGCGTATTCGATGTTGATCCTGGCCGCAGCCAGTTTGTGCGCGATCCGCGCCAGCGATCCGGGTTTGTTGTCGCCCTCGATCATCACCACGTCGTCCTCCACCACCAGCGTCCCATGCTCCTCGAAGACATGCAGTGCCTTGCGGTAATCACTCACCACGAGCCGCATGACGGTGTGGTCCACCGTGTCGCTCGTGGAAATGGCGTAAATGTTGATCTTGTGCTCGGCCAGTGCGTCACAGACGCGCGCCAGGGTGCCGGCTCGATTCTCGAGGAAGATGGCGAGTTGCCTGGTAATTTGCATGGTTTGATGGCGTTGGTGGTTGATCGGGTGTCATTTCACTCACGCTCGCGCCCAACCCTACCATGCGCCGGCCACCCATCGCAAAACTGAAATGACCGGAACGGGGTTTTCGACCGCATCCGCCGGTTGCTCAACTGTCCTCGACTTTGCTACGCTTGGCCCGTGGCGTTGAACGCAAAATCCCGGCGACGACTTTTCGGTGCATTGTGCCTGCTGGCGGCCATCGTGATGCTCGTGGCCGAATCCACGTTCTTGAAGCACCGGCTCGGCGACGTGGCGTTGCTGGTGTATTGGCTGGCATGTCTTGGGTTTACCTTGCTGGCGATGGGCGCGGCCTTGCTGGATGTCCTCGTTCTGCGCCAGGAAGCCCGCCAGCAGCAACGCGCCTTGTTCGAAAGCACGCTCCGTAAAATCGAAGAGGAAAAAGCCCACAAGAAGCCTGACCTGCAGGACGGACAGCACTCTTCACTCTGACACGGGCAGTTCAAACCGCGGAGGCGGGATATCGTTGATGGGCCGGGCGACATCGGACCGACTACGGACGGCCATCCGGGCAATCCGTCCTCGCATCAGCGAGGGTTAGGGATTGAGTCAATGCGCGGGATTTGCTTTGCTGGAAACGGTAACCGAACATGGAGACTGCAACCGCCAACAACGCCAGCACGGCACTGGACATCAACCAAAGGGCCGCGCTGATCAATTTGCTGGGCGATGAAGACCCGTCCGTGTACGAGGCAGTGCGCGAGCGGATTCTGGCCGTCGGGGCATCTTCACGGGAATGGTTGCGGCCTTTCATGTTGAGCCGCGATCCGTTGCGGCGCCGGCGCGCCACGGAAATCATCCGTCTTTTCGACCGGCAGTCAGCGGATAATCGCTTTCTGGCGTTCTGCCATCAGCACGGCGAGAACCTGGATTTGGAGACCGGCGCCTGGCTGTTGGCTCAAACTCAACACCCGGAAATCAACGTGGAAGCCTACGCGGCATTGCTGGACAGTTTTGCCGGAGAACTACGGCAGCGCATTGTCTCGCATGCCCGCGCTCATTCCCTGCTCACGCATTTCAATGGCTACTTGTTCGGCCAACTCGGCTTCGCCGGCAACGAAAAGGATTTCTACGACCCGGACAACAGTTACTTGAATTGCGTGCTGGACCGGCGCACCGGCAACCCCATCAACCTGTGTCTGCTGTACCTGCTGCTCGCGCGGCGGCTGCGACTGCCGGTGAGCGGCATCGGCCTGCCCGGTCACTTTCTCTGCCGCTACCAATCCGCCTCCGAGGAACTGTTCATTGACGCTTTCAATGGCGGGAAACTGATGACCAAAGCGGACTGCATCCACTATCTGGTCCGCGGCAATTACGATTTGCGCGAAGAATACCTCTCGCCCGTCAGCCCGCGCCGCATCCTGACGCGCATCTGCGGCAACCTGCATCAGATTTATACCCGGCTTGGCCACCCCGAAGCCGTCACCCGCTTCCAGCGTTATCTCGTGGCGCTGGCACGCTGACGAATCACCCAGGGCGGATCGTGGCCCGGCTAATCCGGCAGCGCCCGCCACTGGCGCCGGGCAATGTATGGGTCAATTCGTGCCAGGAGAAAGTAGGCCCAGCGACTCTTGATCCGCGCCCAGAGCGTCCGCGAACGACGCCACTGTTCCGGCTCAACGCGACGACAATGAGCGAGCGCCCCGGCAAAAATTCCGCGCGCCTCCGCCGCCAAAGCCGGATTTTGAAAACGAATCATCAGTTCGTAATTGATGCTTAGACTGCGGGGATCCAGATTGGCCGAGCCGACATACACCGCATCGTCCACGATGAACAGCTTCCCGTGGAGATTCTGCGGTTCGTATTCGTAAATCTCGACCCCGGCTTTCAGCAAACGCCGATAAAAACTCTGGCCGGCCAGTCGCGAAACCGCCACGTCCGACTGGCCGGGCAGCAACAGCCGCACAAACCGGCCGCGTCGCGCCGCGCGGACGATGGCTCGCCGCAGCCGCAAAGTCGGTAAAAAATACGCCGCCATGATTTGCACGTCCCGTCCCTGGGCCAGGTCCCGTTGCAGGGCACGCCGGATGGGGCTGTAACCGCGCCCCGGACCGCTCAACAGCAATTGCTCGTCCGGCAATGAAATCGTGCGCTTCAAACCAGGCCGCCGCCACCGTACAAATCGTTTGTGCTGAAAATTCGCCAGCGCGAACATTTCATCGAACGATGCCGCAAGTTGCGCGACCAATTGACCTTCCAGCCGCAGACCCACGTCGCGCCAGCCGCGCGTAACGCCGTCGCCTTCGTATTCGGAGGCGATGTTGAATCCGCCAATGAACGCTACCCGGTTGTCGCACACGAGTAGCTTGCGATGATTGCGGATGCCCATTCGGTTCAGCGACACCGGATTGAAGAAGCGCGCCTCGCCGCCCGCGGCCCGTAACGGCGACCAGAAGCTGTCCGCCAGCGTGAAAGACCCGAGCGCGTCCACCAACACGCGCACGCGCACGCCCCGCTGCCGCGCCCGCACCAGCGCGTCGCGAAAGCGTTCCCCGATGGGTTCGCTGGTGTAAATGTAGGATTCCAGGCAGATGGATTCGCGCGCGGCGTCCATTTCAGCCAGCATGGCGGGAAACACCTCGTCGCCGGTTCGCAACCAGGTCCAGGTTTTGTCCTGTGGCAACGACATTGATGTCACGTTAGGCAACGGGCCTGCAATTGGCAAACGTCTTGAGTACCTCTGGGCAGTCATGGTCTTTGCGAAGATTGAATTTCGCACACCGCAGTTGCCTGCTCCCACTTAACTGCCCCGTGCGTGGCGTGGTTCACTAATCGTATGGGGCGGCACACCCGCGGCAAACCCCAACCAGTCTTGACCCACAACCTCCATTTATTTCTCAATGAGATAATAGGCCGACTCCGGCGCAAGCTGGATGAGGTCTGCATGACCGGGCGTGCCGCTGAGGCGGTAGCCGTTGAAGTCCACGGGCACCACCGTCATCGATGCGGCATCGGCGCGCTTGAGTCGGACCGTGCCGGCGAAGTTCTTGACCATGAGCGGCACCGTGCCGCGATTGTTGATGGTGCGAACCCCGGACGCCTGGCTGGTGGCCCATTCGTGAGGCAGTTCCTCGCTGGTGACTTGCAACAACAGTTTCCCGGAGGCGGCGATGGGTTTTTCATCGAGCGCTACCAGCAGAATCGTGCCATACTCCAACTCGGACTCAATACGAACGCCATCCAACTCCACCGTGCCCAGCGTGCTTAAGAAGCCGCTCACCCCCTGAGCAGCGGGCGCGTTCACCGTCAGTTTACCCGCGCCCCAATCCCACTCCAGTTCGCCGGTATGACTGCGGACCAGTTTGTTCGTACGATTGATGAAGGGCGACAGGTCCAGCACTTGCGACTGCGGCGCGCTGTTGGTCACGAAGTCCACCCCCACGCGACCGACCAGAAACGCCAGCGAATCAACCACACTCACGTTGGTGAGCGTGCCGCCCGGCGGGACATCGTCGCCGCGCAATTGGTCGAAGTTCTGAGCCGCCGGCATCGGCGTGCCCTGCAGCGCGTAGAGGTTGGTGACAGCAAGCTGAATGTCCACGACGCGTGGAGCGGTTCGCACCAAACCCTGCCGATAGATCAGCGCCGCCGCCGGGAACTGGCCTTGCACCACGGGCGTCTGGATCGAGAATTTGCCGGGCAGCCCGTCCCACGTCGGCGAACCCGCGGCGAACCAGAAGATCGCATCGCTCCCCTGCAACGCGCCGTAGGCGGCGCCCATCAGCACCATGTCGGCACGGTACCGATTCGGTAGCGGCCAGTTCACCTCGGTGATCACCGAGGGCTGCCGTTGATAAATCATGTCGAAGATCGGATTGCTGAAATCGTCCGACGCGCCGTCGGCGCTGCGGAACTTGAGCGCGCTGCGGTCGTCGTAAGCCTGGTTGACCTCGATGTTCCACGCGGCGTTGGGACCGCTATGCACGCCGCCGAAGTAGCCGTGCCGGTCAAAGAAGTCCGCCACCACGTTGGCGTACTTGTCGAGCGGATCGAGATACTGGGCCGAGGCGGTCTTCCAGTTCGAGCAATAAACCAGCCCACGGTAGCCAAGGTCCTGCTTGAGATAGGCATAGGTTTCTCGGTGGAACAGAAGCATGACCTCGGTCAAAAATTGCGCTGTGTCCTTGTCCCGATTGGTGCGGTCATTGAACACATTCCACAAGCCGCGGAAACCAACGCGGCCGTTGGCGAAATCGTCCTGCGGTGAACTGAGATTCGCCCAACGCGCACTGCGGATTTGCGCGAGCGTTTGCCCCGGATACTTCGCCAGCAGCCAGTCGCCAAACCGTTTTTCCATCAAGGCGCGTTGTGGATCGGGAATGTTGCCCGTGTTGCCGGCATCCGGATTGAACGTCCAGAACAAGGTCGAGTCCTCGTTGTACAGCTCGGCGAACGCCACTGCCGGGTCATCCTTGATCGCCAGCCCCGTGTGCGGGTTGGGCGTGGTCAACAGATAACGCCACCACTCGCGATAGATTTCCTGAAACGCCGGATTGAAGTAGAGCAGCGCGAACGGATGCTTGCCGCCGCTGTAACCGGGGAACGCGGTGTTCTCCGGTCCCAGTTGCACCCACAGCGGAAAGTAAATGCTCAAGCTGGTGTAAACCCCCTCGCGCTTGAGCGCCTTGATGAAATAATGAAGCTGCGCCACGCGGTTGGAGTCCACGCGCCCGAAGTTGGTGCCGCTGCTCGTGTAGATCGCGCCATGAACACGGACCATGTTCACACCGCGCTTGGCCATGGCGCGGGCGAAGTTGTCCAGCTCGCTGCGGGCATTGCCCACGAAACCCATGCCCACGTTCACCGCCCAGAAGCGGACCGACTCGCTGGTCCTTTCATGAACAAAATCCTCGCCGTTCACGCGAATGAATCCCCTTTCGCCGGCCTCGCGTTCGTTCAAGTGGCGCAAGTCAATCGGGCTGAAACCGAATGAATCCGGCGCGGGCTGGAAGGCGAACCAGCCCGGCTGGTTGATCTGCGCCTGCTCGTCGGGCTTGAGCTTGCCGCGCGGGGTGAACGGGTCGCGTGTCAGGAGGAAGCAATCATACGCCGTGGTGTTGGAATCGCCGGCCAGCACTTCCAGCCGGAACGTGCGCGCGCCGGCCTCCAGCGTCACGCTGCCCACATTCGCCCAGCCCACACGGCGACCGGCGTTGCCGCCCAGGATCACCAGGTCCGTGAGCGTTTGTTCGCGCGACTCCTTCCAGGCATCCGTGGTGCCCACGCGCCAGCGGAACGCCTGCGGATTCCAGAATTTGCGCACCCAGAGTTGATACGTGCCCGGGGAAGGGATGGTGACGTTCCGCTGAACATTGCCGCCGGGACTGACCCACGTCATGGCATTGTTGGAAAGCTCCGGCCCGGTTTCACCGCCGCTACTCTCAGCCTCAAACCACACCCAACGTTGCTCGGCGGGCGGCGGCGTGACCTCGGCCGCGTTGACCCGCAGAAATGCCATTGGCTGCAACGGTCCGGGGGTGAGCAGTGTTTTGTGTTCGGCGAAGGCGGCACCTGAGTCTTCAACCGCCGTCGCCACCGGCTGCCAGCCGCCGCCACTCAAGGTGCTGGCAGACTCGACCCGCAGTTCGACATCCCTCGGCGCGTGGGCGGCGCGATACGCCACATGCAAACCGTCACCATCGCGCCACCACTGAAGTCCGCGCTCCGCATCGGGCCGCGTCGGATCCAAACCCAGCGCGTGTTCGACAAAATTGGCCAGCCCATCTTCGTCCGGATCCGCCGTCTTGCCGCTGATGAATTCATTCGTGGCCACGAGCGGTGAGAAGGCTTGAACGCGAAACTCAGCATACGTGGCGGCGGCACCGATAAAGGCCAACACCAGGAACCAGCCTCCAACGGCAAGTGAATACGTGACCGGACGACCGCAATGGTGCCACTTCATAAATCATTCGTAGCAGACCTTCTGCTCCCCGACAAGCCTTGCGCACAAGGAGCGGCGGCCACTACGGTGTTTATGAATCCGGGCTTCAATGCATCCAACCACCCATCGCCGGCAATCATGCTGATTACAGCCAACGACTCACTTCGATTCCATGCGGAGGTTCATGCCCGACTTCATCGTCATCCTCTGTTTCTGGCCGCCCAAGTCCACGCTCAGCGACATCTCGGTTTGCGCCTGCAAAGAAGCTGTCAACGGCATGACTTGTCCAAGGTCCAGGGTCATGTTGCCGCGACCACTGCCCGTCAATTTGGTAACGTCCAATTTCATCTGCGGCATCGCTGGATTTTGAATTTTCTGATTACTGGCACTCTGGGTCATCGTGATGGCGGTGCTGAGGCGGTCTCCGTCCAGCGACAGCAATTCGTAGGTCGCCGTCTGATTGACCGTCATGCCCTGCGACTTGAGCGGCTGTCGCACTTCCCATTTGGCGCCGACGCCCACGGCTTCTTCGGGCAATTGGGCCGCGATGTTTGACCACGTTTCCTGCAACTGGCTGAGTGCCTGCCGCATTTGCGGATCAGCATCGGACGGTAGCATTGAATCCGAATCCTTGCTGAAGCCGCGGTGAGACATCGTGGCCGTACCGGAGAGTCCTTTAACTCCCCCGAGCGAGGCCTTCATGGCTTCGGCAACTTGCGGCAAGGCATCGGGATCCACAGCCACGCTGACATCGCCAATCACGATTTCGTAAGTGATGTCACCATCGGCGGAAACATTTTTGACCGTTACTTCCATGGGCATGATGATGGCCGGCATATTCATTGGTTGGCCGAGGCCCATGTCCATGTCCATTTTCAAGGTGGTGGTGGTGGTCTGAAGCTGGCCGGGTTGGGGTTGAAGGCGCAAGACCCGGCGCGGCTCCGCCCCGGCGGACAGCAACTTGACGGGGGAAGACGACGATGCCGTGGTGGTTCTGGCTTCAGATGGGGCTTCTGTAACCACCGGCTGCGAGAGCGTGGCAATTCTGTCCGCCAGATAGTTCAGGCGATACGAAACCACTCTAACATTCCAGGTAGGATGTCGCTGTTTGAAACCTACCAACGCACTGTGGGCTTCCTGGTATTTGGCTTTCGCCGCGTCGCGCTCGCCGCCTTTGTTCAACGAATCGCCCTGGTCAATGAGCTCGTGAATGCGCAGATACCGGGTCTCGGCGTCATCCGCCCACGCTGGAGCCAGGGCCAGGAGCATGACAAAGAGAACCGCCGCAGCGCGGGTTGAATAACCATTCACATTCATGCGGCGAAATCTAGTGAGTCACGAAATGGCGTCAAACCAAAAGCAGGTCAGGTCAACGGTCAGGCTTGAATTAGCGGGCGGGTCTCCGGCACTATCCCCACACCGTCAGACAGATATGAACCCAAGTTCCATTGAAATCCTGGCCTCGGTGTTGTTTGGCATCGCCGTGCTGCACACCTTTTGCGTCAAACGGTTCGCCCATTGGGCGCATCAATACCCGGCCGGTTCCGCGCGTGAACAGTTCTTACACTTCCTGGCGGAAACGGAAGTTGTCTTCGGTCTGTGGGCGGCGGCGTTGTTCCTCGGCATCGCGGCGCTGGCCGGCTCCTTCCACGACGCAATCACCTACATTGACGGACTTGACTTCAATGAACCCAAGTTTGTGTTCGTGGTCATGGTCGTGGCCGCCACGCGGCCGGTGGTCAAAACGGGCGAAGCCTTGATCACTCTGGCCGCGCGGCTGCTGCCGTTTCGCGAGGGCTTGTCGTTCTATCTGGCCGCATTGATTCTCGGTCCATTGCTTGGATCGTTCATCACCGAACCGGCGGCCATGACGTTGCTGGCGCTGGTGCTCAAACGACGTTATTTCGATTGCGGGATCTCGCCACGGCTCGCCTACGCCACGCTGGGATTGTTGTTCGTGAATGTCTCCATCGGCGGCACACTCACGCATTTCGCCGCGCCGCCCGTGCTGATGGTCAGCGGCAAGTGGCACTGGGAAACGCCGTTCATGCTCGCCACATTCGGCTGGCGCGCGGCGGCCGCGTGTGCCGTCTCCGCGATTCTGATGACGCTCCTGTTTTACAGGGAACTTTCCAACCTCGCGCCGGTGCGGGACGAAAGTGCGAAAGTTCCGGTCTGGCTCACCCTCACTCATTTGCTGACGCTCGGCTTGGTCGTGGCCTTCGCGCATCATCCCGACGTGTTCTTTGGCGTGCTGGTCCTGTTCCTCGGCCTCGTCACCGCCACGCACAAACACCAGGACGATCTCAAACTCCGCGAAGGCTTGTTGGTCGGATTCTTTCTGGCCGGACTGGTCACGCTGGGTTCGCTCCAAGCCTACTGGCTGAAGCCGTTGCTTGCGCAGCTTAACGGCGCGGCGTTGTTCTTTGGCGCCACCGCCTTGACTTCCATCACCGACAACGCCGCGCTCACGTATCTCGGCTCCATGGTGGAAGGCATATCCGACGAGTTGAAATACGCGCTGGTTGCCGGCGCCGTGACCGGCGGCGGTCTGACGGTCATCGCCAACGCGCCGAACCCGGCGGGCGTGGGTATTTTGCAGGGCGCGAAAGTATTTGCCGGCGAAGGCATCAGTCCGCTGGGTTTGTTGCTGGGCGCCCTGTTACCAACCGCCGTGGCCGTGATGTTCTTTTGGTTCCTGCGTTGATCACGTCGGCAGCCTGCCTCAGTAGAACCGCGACCGGCCAACAGACGCGAAGCGGATTTGCAGCGGCCGGGCAATGACCCGCAAACCAATCCATCTGAACCATGCTTGGTTGCTGCGGCGTGCAAGTGTATCCAGGCATGATTTGAGCCAGTGAATTCAAAATGGCGCACACTTCCCTGACCTTGTAGGCTCTGGCCATGCTGCTGACGCTAACGACAACGCTCCGTCCAGCCACGGACCTTGGCTACTTGCTCCGCAAGAACCCGGCGCGTCCGCAGTCATTCAGTCTTTCGTTTGGCAAAGCTCATGTCTTTTATCCCGAAGCCACACCGGAACGTTGCACGGTTGCTCTGCTGGTGGAAGTTGATCCGGTCGGGCTGGTGCGAAATCGTCGCGGGCCGTCGGGCGAAGGTGGCGCGTTGGAGCAATACGTCAACGACCGCCCTTATGCCGCTTCCTCGTTTTTAAGTGTCGCGCTCGCCGATGTTTTTGGCAGCGCTCTGTCCGGCAAGAGCAAGGAGAGGCCGGAACTTGTGGACACACCAATGCCGTTGCGTGTGACTTTTTCCGCGTTGCCTTGTCGGCACGGAAAATTCACATGCAGCGGTAAGTGACTCGACGAGCGTGGTTTGATGGATGGTGCTGGACTTTGCTGCCGAAGTTTTTCAAGCTCCGGAGATGA